>Ga0326728_10015713_pt1 | contig 15665 bp, 11 predicted proteins | sample MB3enrmetagenome_FD_207602 | JGI IMG/M metagenome (GOLD analysis project Ga0326728, IMG submission 207602) | Lab enriched peat soil microbial communities from McLean, Ithaca, NY, United States - MB31MN | ecosystem: Environmental > Terrestrial > Soil > Wetlands > Peat | place: USA: New York...
CGTCGAAGTTGTTTAGAAAATCTTGTAGCCAGTGGATGGATTCGAGATCGAGGTAGTTGGTGGGCTCGTCGAGGAGCAGGGCCTGGGGCTTACCGAAGAGAGCCTGCGCGAGGAGGACGCGAACTTTTTGGCCGCCCTGTAGTTCGCCCATGAGGCGCTCGTGTAGTGGCTCGGCGATGTCGAGACCGTCGAGGAGGACTGCGGCGTCGGACTCGGCGGTGTAGCCGTCCTCGTCGCCGATGACGCCTTCGAGCTCGCCTAACCTCATACCGTCGGCATCGGAGAGCTCGGGTTTGGAGTAAATGCGGTCGCGCTCATCGAGGGCTGCCCAGAGAGGCTTGTTGCCCATGATGACCGTGTCGATGACGCGATAGGCGTCGAAGGCGAACTGATCTTGACGAAGAACGCCGAGCTTGCGGGGGCGGACGACGGTTCCCTTCTGGGGGTCGAGGTCGCCGGTGAGGATGCGCATGAAGGTGGTTTTGCCGGAGCCGTTGGGGCCGCTGAGGCCGTAGCGGCGTCCGGGGACAAAGTTTACGCTGACATCCTCGAAGAGGATTTTCGAGCCGTAGCGCATGGTGACGTTGCTGACACTGATCATTCTTATTCCTATAAGGCGGGCCGCACCGGGGTAATAGCCGCACGCGGGCCGGGTGACGCTGGGGTTGAATCAAGGTTTTGGGGGCGCACGGGCGCCAGCCCTTGAGAACTACTGCTCTTCTAGTTTCTCATGAATGGAGGCAGCGGTGGCTGCGCGACTCTTTTAGACCTGCTGCGTCTATAGGAATGACACGGTTCCCTGTTTGGGAGGCCCCGGAGAGCCGGAACCGCAGCCAGACGGGTATGTAAGCCACTGGCTATACTGAATGTTGTGCATGGACGGATTGAAACGACCAGAACAACCGGACAAAACTGAACAAACAGAACAAGCCAGCCTCGGGCTGGTTACCCAATGAGGTCAACAAAGCTATGAAATCATTCTTTGAACGGCTGCGCACGCGCCGTCTTGCTTCCGTGTTTATCTTGCTTGCTACGCTTTCGGTCGCGATTGTGGCCGGCTCCTTTGCCGCACACGGAGTCCGCGGACAAGAAAAGCAGAACGACAGCGCCGACGCCACGCCACTGAAGGTGGTTAATTCCACGGTGGCTCCCAACCAGTTTGTGGAGATTGCCAAGAGGGTGGGACCTGCGGTGGTGAACATCAACACCCGGACCCTGCCCAAGCAGTCCACCAACAAGGGCCGGCGCAATTTTCACGGCCGCATCCAGCCGCAGCCGCAGCAACCCGGCGACGAGGATCAGGACCAGGATCAGCAGCAGGGCCAGGTCCCCAGGAACTGGGAAGACTTATTCCGCTTCTTCGGTGGGCAGATGCCGGACATGGAGGGCGGGGACGACGGCCAGGTTCGCGAGTCGCTTGGTTCGGGCTTCATCGTCGATCCCAAGGGCTACATCATCACCAATTATCACGTGGTGGAGAAGGCCGACAAGATCTACGTCAAGCTATCGACGGACCCGGACAATGTAGATGAGGGCCGCCCGGCGCGGGTGATTGGGGTTGACAAGGCCACAGATCTGGCGGTGATCAAGATCGAGACCAGCACGCCGCTACCGACCGTCAAGATGGGCAACTCCGACACTACGCAGGTGGGCGACTGGGTGGAGGCTATCGGCAGCCCCTTCGCGCTCTCGCAGACAGTCACGGCGGGCATCATCTCGGCCAAAAACCGGACTATTCAGCCCGGACCCAGCGGCCAGTTCCAACACTTCATCCAAACCGACGCCGCGATCAATCCGGGCAACTCCGGCGGGCCGCTGCTAAATATGAACGGCGAGGTAATCGGGGTGAACACGGCCATCTACACGCAGTCTGGCAGCTACCAGGGGCTTGGCTTTGCGCTACCGTCGAACACCGTGGTTGATATCTACAACGACCTGATCGGGAACAGCCACAAGGTAACGCGCGGGTCGATCGGGATCGTCTTCAATCAAGGACTCTCTGGTTCCGTCAATCGCGTCTATGGCTTCAATAACGGCGTGGTAGTGCTGAGGATCCAACCAGGCGGACCGGCGGAGAAGGCCGGCCTCAAGCCCGGCGACATCCTCCTGACCATCGATGGACGCCCGATCAAGAACGGCGACGACTTTGTCAACGAGATCGCCAGCCGCCGACCGGGCTCGAGTGTCCGCCTGGGCTACCTGCGGGACGACAAGCAGGCCGATATCACGGTTACCATCGGCGACCGCGACAAGGTCTTTGCCGAATCTGGCGACCAACGGGCTGAAGTCAACCCGGACGAAAAAGGTGACGCGGGCGAGACCAAGCTGGGCCTGGTGGTTCGCGAGATTCCTCCGTCCACTGCCGCCAAGCTGCACAGCCCCGGCGTGTTGATTCAGGCGGTGCACACCGGATCATTCGCCGACCTGCAAGGGCTTGAGCCGGGCATGGTTATCACCCGAGTTAACAAGCAACCCACGAGCACCAAGGAGCAGTTCAATGCCGTGGTGAGCAAACTCAAACCGGGCGACGACGTGGTCTTTGAGGTTGTTGATCCGCAGCATCCCGACGATGGCATGAACCTGATAGGCGGTACGCTAGAGTAGCGCTTGGAGGGCGCCAGAGGCGAAGTTCCGTTTCGGCGCCCATTCCTCATGCCTTTGTATTCCTGGAACCAAATAGAATTTTCCTTGCTGCAAGACGGGATAAATCGCTAAACTATCTATATTCGATTTGGCAAGAAATTGTTGTCTCAGAGGTGAACCTGCGTGCTGACTTTTCGAACCAGCCTGGCGTTGGCAGTGTTCACGGCTCTGGCGGCGCCGCCAGCATTCGGCGCCACCGCCCAGCCTGCGTCTACCAGCAAACCGGCGACGCACACTACGCAGACGCATACTGCGCAGACACAATCTGCGCAGAACCACGCCACGCAGGCGCACACTGCCCAGGCGCACGGCACCCAGACTAAAGGCACACAAGCTGCCCATGGAACGCGCAAAGGAAAATCCAGAGGGCGCCGTCCGCGCGGCCAGCAGGCGATGGAATCGGGCAGGGTTACAGAGATTCAGCAGGCTCTCATCCGCGTGCATTATCTTTCCGGCGAGGCTGACGGCAAGTGGGACGAGCGAACCAAGGCGGCGATGCAGAAGTACCAGACCGACCAGGGCTGGCAGACGAAGCTGACGCCTGACGCACGCGCACTGAAGAAGCTCGGCCTGGGCCCTGACTACTCCAACGCGATCAACGCCAAAAATGCCACTTTTGCCGAACCGCCTCCGGCCAGCACGATACCCCCGGCAATATCGGACGGTTTTGCGGAGGCCGCGGGCATTAAAAAATAGATAGGCGAAGTTCAAGGCCTCCACAAACCAAGTCAACCCGCCAGTGTTTTCCCATTTATTCTGTCAATTTAATTTTTAATTATCGCGGTGATGCGGCATAATCTACTTGTCCCAAATATCTTGCCCGGACCGGTTGCAAATGCAGTATTGCTCGCACTGCCACAAAACCTTTTCCGCGCAAACGCAGTTTTGCCCCGAGGACGGCTCGCGTCTGGAGACCCGCACCGAGTTTGACGTGGGCATGGTGGTGCGCGACAAATACAAGATTCTGGAGATTCTGGGCGAAGGCGGCATGGGCCGCGTTTATAAGGTTAAGGATCTCTACTTCAAGTACGGCCGCAACCTGGGGGCGATGAAGGTGCCCTCGGCGGAGCTGGCCTCGAACCCCAGCTACCTGGAGCGGTTCATCGACGAGGCGGCCAAGGCGCGCGCCCTGGACCATCCCAACATCGTGCGCGTCGAAAATGTGGACAAAACAGAGAGCGGAGTTCCCTTCCTGGTAATGGAACTGGTGGAGGGCATCTCGCTGCGCGCATGGATGAAGCGCCAGGGCAGCTTCGAGTGGCGCCAGGCGGCCACGATTGCCCGCGAGATTGCCCTGGCCCTGGCCGCAGCGCACCAGGAAGGCCTTGTCCACTGCGACATTAAGCCGGAGAACATTCTTTCAGTCAACCGCGACCAGCCGGCGCCGCTCAAGGTGGCCGACTTTGGGCTGGCTAAAGCGACTGATGCCCTGCGCAGCCGCCTGACGCAGGTACGCGGGTCGACGTGGGCCGGCTCGACCGTGGCCGGTTCGCTGGATTACATGTCTCCCGAGCAGACCATCTCCCGCGATCGGGTTACGGAAGCCTCGGACATTTATTCGCTGGGCATCATCCTCTATGAGCTATTGGCCGGCAAGACTCCCTTTGCTCATTTCAAAGAGCAAGAGGCGCTGATACACGCCCATCGCGAGGGGCAGCCTGCCTCGCTGCGCAATGTTCCTGGATTGCCGCCTCCGCTGGCGCGGTTGGTTGAAGCGATGCTGGAAAAGGACCCGAGCTGGCGGCCGACTGCCAAGGAGGTTGTTGACAGCCTCGACAGAATTCTGGGTGCGCAGGCAGCGTCGCCGGAGCAAGCCGCCAGCGCGCGAAGAGAGACGATGATCGATACGGCGACAACACCGTACGTTCCAGTCTTTTCATCCGGCGCGCATGTGCATGATACGCCCAGAACCGAATTGGCCCATCAACAAACTACGCCACTTTTCGGCTTGGACCGCTCTGTGCCCAGCGGGGTAAAGCGTAGTCAGCCCTCACACGGCAAGCTGAAACAGCTTCTTGGGCCGCCCCTCTCCTCGCGCTACAAGAAGATTCTCTGGGCAGGTATCGCATTGGCTGTTCTGGCTCTCCTGGCCGACGCACTGATATGGATATACCGTTATAAACTCTTTGCATCCACTGACTTAACTATCTTTGTCTTTCTCTCCGTCTTCTTCTTAGGCATCGCCACGGTGCTTGAATTTTCTCTCGCCTTGTGGAAGCCTCGCGCAGCGATGTGGCTCGGCGCACTTCTGAGCATAGCGGGTATAGTTTTCATCGCTTCGATCATTGCTAAAGAAGGTCCACCAGATAAAGAGTTATTCCTGCCACTTACATTTTTCATAGTGGAGCCACTGATTCCGGTGCTGTCTGTACTGCTGCTTATGCGGCGGGACAAGCGGCGCGCTGGAAGCGTTGATCCATCTACATTCTCCAATGAACAAGCTTTGCATATATCCGGCTCGGGCAATCTTGTGCCTGGCGGGGAAGAGCTTAGTCAGCCAGCGCTTGCCTGGCAATCGATGGTGATTCTTTTGGCCGGAATTGGCTTGGCAATTTGGAGCCTGGCGGAGCACCTTTTGCATTGGCATACGTACATATTCCCGCCCTATTATTGGATTTCAATCAGCCTCGGCGCCTTCACATTCGGCCTGGCGCTGTGGAAGCTGCGCGTGGGAACACCAGCCGCAGCACTTCTCGGCACACTCTTTCTCTTCTGCTTCGTGATAGGCATTCGCAATATGCCGATGTGGGTTACGGCATGGACAGTAACTCCCGTCGTGGTTGTATTACTGCTGGCAGTTCTGGACAGACAATTGCCCATCGAGCGCCAAAGAAAGCCGCGTACCGCTTCTCAGGTTGCGGCCAATCTCAGCGTTCCCATCCTCTTCCTGATTCCCTGGGTCTACGTTTCGCTGGCTTATGCAACCAGGACGCTCACCGGGTATTTCTACAATTTTTCATGGGCAAGCATAGCCGCTTTGAGCGCGGCCGTGGGCAATCTCGCCGCAGCCCAGGTATGGAAGCGAAGGCCGGGGGCAATGGAGTCTGCAGGGAATATCCTGAGTGGAGTTCTGGCTGGAACAGTGGCGGCGGCGTTATATCCGTCCGCGCTCGTTCTGCGCGAGGCTGTGATTGGGGAAGAGGTGATTTTGAATCAGTACATACGACTAGCGATCATCGTCTTTGCAGCGGGGACTGGGGGGGTACTGTTACGCCGCTTCCCCGGCCATTTATTGCAGCGGCGCAACTGGCTCAATAGTGATACCGCCGACCTTCTTTCGACGGGATTTGCGGCAGTATTTACAATGCTAACGATTCTGGTCCTTCATTTCTCAGCGATATAGCTTCCGCTAGTGCGGGGCATCTCCGGGAGAGAAACGCCCCCGCTATCCACACAGCTCAGAAATGTGACTCCGGCATTCCCTTCAGCAGAAACTCGTAGTGCGGGCGCAGTGTGTCCGGGCCGGAGGTAATCGTGCTGTCAAGATGGATGAGCGAATCGGCACTGTCGTACTTCGGCCACGGAGGCAGGCCGGGTCCGTTGGGATCGCCGGTGCGGGCGAAGTTAGTCCAATAGCTCATGATCTGCTCGCTCAGCGTGCGATCCTCGGGACGCCAGACGGCGCCGGTGCGAGTGTCGAGCGTGCCGAAAACGTATTCGATGTCGTCGGAGTGGAAGGCAAACGAGCCGATGTGAAACTTGCTGGGCGGCGAGGCCAGTTCGAAGTGATAACGATAGACTGGTGAGTCGCCCGTTTGCCGCTGCGCTTCGATCCACTTCCATGTGCCAAAAGCGATGAAGGCGTCGCCGCCGTAGTCGATGGCCGAGCGCAGGGCTTGTTCATCGGTCGAGCCGGGATAGAGCTTGAGGAACTCCGCCGACCGCTGCTTGAAATGCTCGACCGCATAGGTATTCCACTTCTCCGCGGTCATTGTATTGACCTGCGATCTGCCCTCGTCGCGGTTCCATCCAGCCAGCAGAGGCACGTGAGCCTGGTTGCCGGCGGCATAGGCGCCGGCAACCGGCTCGACGAGAAACCTGCCGTCAATATCCGGCGAAAAGCCAATCATGCCCCTGCTCTTGACCGCATCGAGAATCTTGCCGGTGGGAAGCCCCCGCAGCTCTTCAAGCGATTTGACACCGAGCGTGGCCACCCATTCGCCGTCCTTCTTTTCGCGAGCTTCCAGGGTGTCGGTTGGAAGCGTGTTTCCGAAGGCCGCGCCGCTTTCGCCAATGGCCTTGTGAAAGAGTCCGTGCGCCTGCGGAGAGGCCATCAGAGTGCTGACGGCAAAGGAGCCGGCGCTCTCGCCGAAGATGGTCACGTTGTCAGGGTCTCCGCCGAAGTTGACGATATTGGCCTTAACCCAGCGAAGCGCGGCCGCCATGTCTTGCAGGCCGTAGTTGCCGGCTGCGCCGTTATCCTCGCGCGCCATATCCGCTGTGGCCAGAAACCCGAAGACGCCCAGGCGATAGTTGATGGTGACCAGAACAACGCCCTTGAGGGGCAGAAAATCGCCGTGGTGGCGCGGCTCCGAACTGGCTCCGACAGCATAACCACCGCCGTGAATCCAGAACATGACCGGCAACTTGCTGCCGGCATTGCTGCCTGCGGGCGCGAAGACGTTGAGGAAGAGACAGTCCTCACTGGGTCCGCTGTCCTCAAAGATGATGTCGTCCCAGATGTGGACCTGGGCGCAGTGGGCGCCGAAGGTGGTGGCGTCGCGCTCGCCCTTCCAGCTTGCCGGCGGCTGAGGCGAACGCCAGCGCAGAGCACCCACCGGAGGCGCAGCGTAGGGCAGGCCGAGAAATGCCTGTACCTGACCGTTGTTGATAGCCTTGCCGCGGACCGTGCCTTGCTCGGTCTGCACCGTCAGGGGGGCAGCATGGGCTATGGTGGACAGTCCGAGAGTCAGTGCCGCGATGGCCATTATGGACGCAGCTTCCGTTCCAATTTGCATGATAAAAGTCTCCGTATAACACCATAGCAGGAAGACACGGCTCTCACTTCCCGATGACATCGATGGCGGCGATAATCGTCCGGGGCGGCATACAGGCATTGTTGTCGCAGGCCTGGTAGCGGAGACGCGCCTCGACCAAGTGGTCGCCGGGCATTGCCACGATGCGCGCCTGGATGGTGAACTCGCCGGAGTAGACGCTGAGCTTGGTTTTGGGATCGAGAGGAAGCGCAAAATCCGCGCCTGGCGGGTAAGCCGCCCCCTCGAGGCGCACGCCGGAGTCCGCAGGAATTGTGAGGGTGGTGGGGATGAGTTCTTTTTCCCGTGGCGTATGGGAGTTGATGTGCAGGCCGGACGCGATGCGGAAGTGCAGCGCGACTGTGGTTGGCTTGGCGGCGGGTACGGTGACCTGCTCGGGATAAAGAAATACGACGGCGGGCTTTGAGGTTGAACGTGGCGAGTCATCGAAGAGCGGCCTCTGTCCCTGGGCCAGCGCAGAAGCCAACGCGAGAGCTGTGGCAATGACAATGCGCGTTTCTGATTTAGATGCAACCATTGTTCTTTCCTCAGGTTTGCGATTTATTGCGCTACTTTACAATCCCCAGCGCCTTTTTGATATTTCTTTCGAGCTCATCCTTCGTGGTTATTCCCATTTGCGCGGCCACCACTGTGCCGTTGCGGTCTAAAAAAAAGGTGGCTGGGAGCGCTTCGAAGTCGCCGTAAGAATCGGCAATGGAGTTGCCGTCAACCAGCACAGGGTAGGTGATGCGCATGCGCTGGACAAAGCGCGCGATCTCCTGCTTTTCGTCGCTCAACTTGCGGGGGTCTTTGCGGTCGATGTCATCGGCGGAGATGCCCAGCACTTCGAAGCCCTGCGCCGTGTATTGGTTGCGCAGATTGATGAACCATGGGGTCTCGACTTTGCAGGGAGCGCACCAGGTGGCCCAGAAGTTGATGGCGAGCGCATGGCCTTTGTAGTCGGCCAGCGAGACTTTTTTGCCGCTGAGATCTTCCAGCGTGAAGGAGGGCGCGGGCTTGCCCTGCAGCGGGGAGGTGTACTGCGGCGTGCCGCCTGCGTCAACGGCCGGTTCGCCCTGCGCAGCCGAGGCGCGCAGCCGCTCAGCGGCCTGCCTGCGGTACTCCCAGTTGGCCCAGCCGGCCCAGGCGAAGGCGGCCAGGATGAAGAGAACGGCGGTGATGACGAGGGTGTTGCGCTTCACGGGGATTGACCTCTCATCCTTATTGTACAAAGGAGCGCGGAATATGTTGCCGAACACCTTCTTTGATGAAGCGGTTATCTTCCGCTACGTGGAAATAGCAAGTTAGCAAGTTAGCAAGTAGCTTATCCTCATGCAGGGGCCGAAGCTGTTACCATCAATAACCGATGAGTGAAGAAGTGAAACAGCCCCGTCCAGGGAAGAATGACGCAGGCCGGACGCCCGCGCCGGCAGCATTGGTGCGCACCGAGGCGGCTGCGCTGGAGGCATTGGCAACGAGGCTCGAAGGGCCGATGGCCGCGGCCTTCGACCGGGCCGTCGAGCTGATTCTGCGCTGCGGCGAGGAGCGCGGGCGGGTGGTGGTTACCGGCATGGGCAAGAGCGGGATTATCGCGCAGAAGATTGCCGCCACGCTCAGCTCTACCGGCTCCCCTGCCCTGTTTTTGCATCCGGCCGAGGCGCTGCACGGAGATGTGGGCGTGCTGATGCCGGGCGACGTGGTGGTGGCGCTGTCGGCCAGCGGCGAGACGGAGGAGATTTTGCGCCTGCTGGCTACGCTGAAACGCAAGGGCGGCTCTCTGATCAGCTTCTGCTGCAATTTGAACTCGACACTGGCTCGGGCCAGCGATGTAGCACTGGATTGCGGCGTAGAACGCGAGGCCTGCGGGCTGAACCTGGCGCCGACGGCTTCGACCACAACCATGCTGGCGCTGGGTGATGCGCTGGCTATAGCAGTGAGCCTGCGCAAGGGCTTTCGCGCGGAGGATTTTGCGGAGTTGCACCCCGGCGGCAAGCTGGGCATGCGGCTGGCCAAGGTCCGCGATCTGATGCACGGGGGCGATGCCGTGCCGGTGGTCGCTCCATCGACGGCGATGACGGATGTGATTTATGAAATGTCGTCGAAGAAACTGGGCATCACTACGGTGCAGGAGCGGGGACGGTTGCGGGGCGTGATCAGCGACGGCGACTTGCGGAGATTGCTGGAGCGCGAGGGCGGCGCGGCGCTGAGCAAGACGGCCGGCGAGGCGATGAACGACAATCCACGGACGATTGCCGGGGGTGAGCTGGCAGCCACGGCGCTGGCGATTCTGGAGGAGCGGAAGATTACTTCGCTGGTGGTGGTGGATGCGGTAGGAACCGTGGAAGGCGTGCTGCACCTGCATGATCTGTGGGGAGTTGAGCTGATCTGAAAACAGGGATCAGGGGTCAGAGATCAGGGACCAGAAAGACTTTTTCGCGATCCGCCGAGTTGATTTGGCGGATTGCTTTTTTGGAAATGAAACTTACTTTTTCTGACTACTTTCCTCGCGGAACTTGGCCAGCACCTGCAAATAGGCGCGGGCGGTTTCGGTGATTGTCTCGGGAGTTCCGGCATCGATGGCGGCCAGGTTGACCAGGTCGCTGCCTACGCCCAGGGCGCGCGCTCCGGCACGCAGAAATGACTCCGCGGTTGCCAGCGTGACGCCGCCGGTGGGTATGAGCTTGAGATGCGGGAAGGGCGCGAGAAGCGCCTTCACATAGCTGGCTCCGCCCACCGCCGAGCAGGGAAATATTTTGACGTAGTCGGCGCCGGCACGGGAGGCGGTGATGGCCTCGGTGGGCGTGAGCGCGCCGGGGATGGAGAGCTTGTTCCTGGCCTTGGTGACGGCTACGACCTCCGGATGAAAGCTGGGGCTGACGATGAACTCCGCCCCGGCGTCGATGGTGGCCTCGGCCTCAACGGCGGTGGTGACGGTGCCCGCGCCGAGCAGGCACTTCGTGCCGTACTCTTTTCTGAGCTCCTTCAGCAGGTCAACAGCGCCGGGGACGGTCATGGTGACTTCAACGACGGTGACGCCGCCGGCGAGCATGGCTTTGACGACGGCGTGGGCCTGAGCGGCATTGCGGGCACGCAGGACGGGAATCAGGCCTACACGTTCGATGATTTGCGCTGTGGTTTCGGACATTTTTGTTCCTCGATGGTGCAATTGGTTAAACCAACATTGCCTCAGGGGCTAAAGCCCAATATTTGTTTTGCTGCCTACGGCACGACTGAAGTCGTGCCCTGACACTTCTTTCTCCACCATTTGCATTTTTCCCAAGCTTCAAATCCGTACCCTTTCAAAGCATCGACTTAATCAGAGGTTCCTTAGCGAGCGATGCGCGCGGAGCCGCCTTTGACGATGCGTTCGACTTCGGCCAGCGTGGCCATGCTGGTGTCGCCGGGGGTGGTCATGGCCAGCGCGCCGTGGGCCACGCCGCATTTGACGGCCCAGTCTATTGGTTTATTGGCAAGCAAACCGTAGATGAGGCCGGAAGCAAAGCTGTCGCCGCCGCCGACGCGGTCGCAGATTTCGATGTCCCGCTGGGGGACGTGGACGATATGGTCTTGGAAGATGGCGATTGCGCCCCAACCGTTGTGGCTGGCGCTGTGGGCGGTGCGCAGGGTTGATGCGATGAGTTTCAGGTTGGGATATGCCGCGGCAACTTCGCGTAGCATTTCTTCGTAACCGGCGATGGGTAGCTCGGCGAAGTCCTCGCTGACGCCTTTGATTTTGACGCCCAGCATGGCGGAGAAATCTTCTTCGTTGCCCAGCAACAGATCGACCTTGCGAACCAATTCGCAGTTTACCTCCTGGGCGCGAGCCTTTCCGCCGATGGATTTCCAGAGAGAATCGCGATAGTTCAAATCATAGGAAACGGGGGTGCCGTAGCTGCGGGCCGCGTCCATGGCTTCGACAGCGACCTCGGCGGTGGAGGCGGAGAGAGCGGCGAAGATGCCGCCGGTGTGCAGCCACCGTGAGCCGGCGCCGTCGCCGAAGATCGCCTTCCAATCAAAATCGCCGGGCTTGACCTGGCTGATGGCGGTGTGGCCGCGGTCGGAGCAGCCGACGGCCGCGCGCACGCCGAAGCCGCGCTCGGTGAAGTTGAGGCCGTTGCGGACCTGGCGGCCAACGCCGTCGTAGGGCACCCACTGGATGAGGGAGGTATCGACGCCGCCCTCGAGGATGAAGTCCTCGACCAGGCGGCCGACGGGGTTATCGGCCAGGGCGGTGGCGATGGCGGTGCGCAGGCCAAAGCAGCGGCGCAGGCCACGGGCCACGTTGTATTCGCCGCCGCCCTCCCAAACCTGGAAGTGGCGCGTGGTGTGGATGCGGCCCTCGCCGGGATCGAGGCGGAGCATGACCTCGCCTAGGCTCAGGCAGTCCCAGCGACGCGGCGTGTCGGGTATGAGAAGTTTTTCCATAGGATTCAGGGGCTTTCAATACCACTTTATCGCATTGTGGCCGGGGCGGTCAGCGAGGATGATCCCAGGGGATAAGCGCGTGGAAGACGCGTGGGCTGAGCGGTTAGGATACTGCCATGCGATCTTTTATCCTACGAGCTATTTGGTGCGGACTGCTGGTTCTTGGCCTGGGAGCCGCGTCCTCGCTTTTTGCCCAGGCTGCACAACAGACGACTAGCCAGACGGCCACACCGGTTGCCGCGCCTGCGACCGCGCAGAAGCCGCCAGCAAAGCCAAACGATGCCATTGTTCCCCCGCCCACGCGCGCGGAGATGCTGCGCGGAGCCTACGGGCCTTATCGAGCTAATAATAAGCTGATTTATTATCACCTGGACATTCGTGTCGATCCGGAGAAGCAGACGATCAGCGGCAAGAATACGATCCGCTTCAGGATGCTGAAGGATGGCACGCGCATCCAGCTTGATTTGTTTGAGACGCTTAAGGTGGACAAGATTTTGTGGGGCGCGACGGCGCTCAAGTATGAGCGCGACTCGGGCGCGGTTTTTATCAACTTTCCGCAGACGCTGCGCGCCGGGCGGGTCTATTCCATTGATTTTTATTACTCCGGACACCCGGTAGAGACGGGACGCTTCGGGGGCATCACCTTCAAGAAGGATCCGGCGGGACGCGTGTGGATTAACACCGCCTGCGAGGAGACCGGCGCGAGCATGTGGTGGCCCAATAAGGATCAGTGGCGCGACGAGGTCGAAAGCATGGAGATCAGCGTCGCCATTCCCAACGGGCTGGTGGACGTGTCGAATGGCAAGTTCATTGGCAAGACCGATCTGGGCGATGGATATACGCGCTGGGATTGGAAGGTGCATTATCCGATTAATAACTACGATGTCTCGCTGAATATCGGGAGTTATGTCCACTTCGCCGACCAGTTAGGTGACTTATCGCTGGATTACTATGTGCTGCCAGAGGATTTAGACAAGGCAAAGGTGCAATTCGCGCAGGCCAAGGGAATGTTAGAGGCTTACCAGCATTACTTCGGGCCTTATCCGTTCGTGAAGGATGGATACAAGCTGATCGAGGCGCCTTATGCGGGGATGGAACATCAGAGCGCAGTGACTTACGGCAACCTATTCAAGAACGGCTACCTGGGGCGCGACTGGACAGGCGTGGGGATCAGCCTGCGCTTCGACTTCATCATCATTCATGAGAGCGGGCACGAGTGGTTCGGCAACAGCATCACGGCGGCGGACCCGGCGGACATGTGGATTCACGAGGGTTGGACGACCTATCTGGAAGGCCTGTACGTGGAGTACCGATGGGGCAAGGAAGACGCAATCAAGTACCTGAGCGGCGAGAAGGCCAAGGTGAAGAATCAGCGTCCCATCATCGCCGAGCGGGGCGTGAATGCCGAGCCGGATCAAGATCAGTACTTCAAGGGCGCGCTGATGCTCAACACCTTGCGTAGCGTGGTAAACGACGACGCGAAATGGTGGGCGCTGCTGCACGGCTTCTATCAGCACTTCAAGTATCAGAACATTCTGACGGAAGACGTGGTGAGTTACTTCAACCAACAGACGGGGATGAACCTGACGCCGATTTTCGATCAGTATCTGCGGCACGCGCAGATTCCGCGGCTGGAGTTGTTGTTCGGCGAGGAGCCGGGCATGGTGATGTATAAGTGGCGGGCCGATGAGGAGAAGTTCGCGATGCCGGTTCGCGTGGGCACGCCGGGAGAGTGGCGGATTATTCATCCGACGACTCAGTGGCAGTGGATGAAGACGCCGTTAAGCAAGGATGAGTTTCAGGTGGCGACGGAGCTGTATTACGTGGAGGTGAACAAGCAGTAGGGGGTGAATTCAAGGCAGAGCGAACGCATCTTATGGATCTGATGGATACATGATGCAAGAGTGGACGAATATCAATCAGGTTAGGGTTTGTCCTACGGTCTCTACAATGCTGCCTTATACAGTGCATTAGCTTTATCTAACCAAGCACAAATCATTTCCTTACGTATACTCCTTGGATGAAATGTCCATAGCAGGGCTGGCGAGTTAGATATTTGCTTTCGTGAACAGCACTTGGTTTCTTTATTGAAACAATCTTCATCCATGCCAAAAAACGGACGGATAATTTCCAATCTTAGAAATGGGCCAGTTACAAATACAACCAAGGCTGGTTTATACTGCTCGATCTCGGCCTCCAGCGTCTTCAGGGCCAAATCTTTTTGTTCTGATTGGAATTTATATGGAATTTTTCCTGTCTTTACCCCAATCTTTGCAAGATTCGTCCAAATAACTGGAGCGCCAGTCCTTTCTTTAAGATTTTTCCAGAAGCGCCAAAAGTCAGTTTTCTTATATTGGTTGTATTTGGGGTCCATGAGAAATTCCCGCGTCGTATTGAGCCGTTCTTCCACTCTCTTATGGATTGGCTTACCTCGGTTGGTTTTAAATCTGGAAAGAAACCAATCCTCACGTGTTGCTTGACCAACCAGCAATATTGGCTGCAATTTACTTGTCTGCTCAAAAGGGTCTGGCACCGAAAGAAAAGGCCCAGCTAGTAATTGTCCATCCAAACCATGGGCAACCCGCATCTCATCATACTTTGTTATCCACTGGGATTGGATTTCAAACAAACTCATAGCCAATAATCCCATTATACATTATACAAGCCTACCTCCGGCTCACCCCGCGCTCTTGACGCGAACCACGGTGATCTTGGCGAAGCCTTCTTCGAAGACCGGGGGCTTGAGCCTGTCGGCCATCTTGCGCATCACGTCCTCGCTGACCGAGCGGTCGCGTTGGCGGTTGCGCTCCAGGCAGACCTCCAGGGGCACGTCGAAAAAGACCGCCTGCGTCTCGTAGCCGAAGCTCTTGGCCATCTTGATCCACTGGCGGCGCTCATGGATGGAGAGGTTGGTGGCGTCCACGTAGTTCAAGGGCATGCGGGCGATGAGCCGGGCGCGCAGCAGCGAGCGCAGGGTGGAAAAGACCAGCCCTTGGTAGCGCTGCTCCTCGACATCGTCGAAGAGGATGTTACGCAGCAGGTCGCTGGAGAGCGGGGTGACGCCGCGGCGGCGGAACCAGGTGGTTTTGCCGGAGCCGGGCATACCGATGGCCAGCACCACGTAGCCCTTGGGGGCCTCGGGCGAGCGCCCGGCCGCCTCTGGCTCGGGCGGCGCCAGGGAGGGCATCTCCGGCTGCGTTTCCAGCTCGAAGCGTCCCGAGCCGGCCGGCTCATTCCACTCTTGGCGGGCGGGGCGCTCCTGTTTGGCGGGCGATTCGGACCTGGGGTGCCGTTCCGGACGGGACTGGCGCGGCTCGGCTGTACGCGGCTCGGCCTGGGTTTGGACGGCCTGTGGTTGGGCAGCTTGCGGTTGCAAGGCGGGCCGGCGCGCAGGCTCCTGAGAGCGCTGGGGGTGCTGCTGGGAGGCAGCCGGAGCATCGTCCGGATAGAACGGGACCAATGGCCTCAGTTGATTCGAGGGGAGTTCCTGGCCGATTTTGCCGGTGGATTCGGAGGTATTGGGGGTGCGTCGGGAACGTTTTCTCATGCCGCCTTCAAACACGTACTGATACGGGGATACCATACTTGCCGAGGGTGCTGCAAATACAGCATTTTCGGAAACGC
>Ga0326728_10015714_pt1 | contig 15664 bp, 10 predicted proteins | sample MB3enrmetagenome_FD_207602 | JGI IMG/M metagenome (GOLD analysis project Ga0326728, IMG submission 207602) | Lab enriched peat soil microbial communities from McLean, Ithaca, NY, United States - MB31MN | ecosystem: Environmental > Terrestrial > Soil > Wetlands > Peat | place: USA: New York...
GCCAGGGTTTCGGCCACCGTGGTCCAGAGGAAGCCCACCCCGATTTTACGATTCTCCTCGCGGCGGCTCCCCTCGGCGCGCTCCAGGTCGGCGAAGCCGAACCCGGCGGCCTTCCGGCGCACGCGAACCGCGCCGAACAGGAGGGCCGCGGCGGACGCGCCGCTCAGCGCCGTCAGCGGGACGATCCAATTCCGGGGGGCGAAAGCCGCGGCGATGCCAAACCAGATCGCCGCGGCCATCGCCAGCACAACAATGCCGTTGGAAAGCCCCCAGAAGAACTGCCGGCGCCGGGAATCTTCCAAGGTGTCCATTGGTGGATTATAAGCCTGGGTGGGGTGGGGGTGGGCGGCCCGGGTTTTTGACGGTGCCCGGCAAACCGGCATAGCCGGCAATGGACTGAGTGGGGTTTCCCAGACCACTCCGCAAGCTTCGCCCGCCCGATTTCTTTTCGGAGCGGGGCAATCGGGTCCGGACAGGACGGCCGCCAGGCGCTTCCACGCTCCGCGCCAAAAGCCCGGACGGAAGCCTGCGGGAGGGCGACATGCCGCCACCGCCGGGACGGGTTGCTTGGGCGCCCGCGTAACGTTCCATGACTGCGCCTGTCCGCCCGCGGCGGGTCCTTCTCTTCGTGGCGATTCACCTCGATCCGCCGAACGGGCGGACGCAGCGGGCGCTTGCCGGCGCCGTGTCGCCAATCGGATATTGCGCCGCTTGCCGCAATAGAAGATCTTGATAGTCTTCCAATCGCGGCCGTCGTCTTGGCGGACCCGCTCCGGTGTGAACTTGTCGAGATCGTAGAACCGCCGCGAACCGGCCGCGGCATGAAAACACAGCTTGGCGTCCTTGCGGGCGCGAGCGGGCGACACCGGGCGTTCCGGAGTTTCTGCAAAGCGGGTGCGATTTCGGGATGACCCGCGTGCCCACTGGAGCGTTGCGCTACGGCGGCGCCGGCCCGGCGGGGCGTCGATCGCCTTCACGTGAAAATGCAGAAACTTCAGAGGGCGAGCTTCGCTCGCCGGGCCGATTGCGGGTGCCCTCTGGGCGGGGCCGCAGGTTGACAACCTGTCCCCACAAAAGATGGCGCGGCGCCAGAGGAACCGGGCAAGTAGTGTCACAAGGGCGCGCGTGGGGCTCCGAATCTATTGATGCCGCAACGCTTCGGCGGGCATGGTGCGCGCGGCGCGGCGGGCGGGAATGGTGGCCGCCGCCATGGCGACCAGCGTCAGAAGCAGCGCCACGCTTCCGAACGTCACCGGGTCGGTGGCCTTGACGCCGAACAGCAGGCTACCGAGAAAACGCGTCACGGCCCACGCCAATCCCAAGCCCAATGCCACGCCGGCGCCGGCCAGTTTCATGCCGTGCGCCATCATCATCCAGAGCACCTGGTTCGCATCGGCTCCCAGCGCCATGCGGATTCCGATCTCCTGGCGCCGCTGTTCCACGGCGTACGCCATCAGGCCGTAGATCCCGATGGCCGCCAGCAGCAGCGCCACGCCGGCGAAAATCCCCAGCAGCAGCATGTTGAAATCCTGGCGCGCCACGGATCGCGCCACCAACTGCTCCATGGTCCGCTCGCGGGTGGGCGTCAAGGCGGGGTCCACCGCGTGGAACTGCCGTTCGACCGGCGTGCGCATCTGGAGCGGATTCCCGGCGGTGCGCACCGCCCAACTGAGCGGCACCACCTGGTTGGCCAGCACCGTGAGGCCTTCCTGCACCTGGCTCTGCGGGACGTACATCACGCCCACCTCGCCATTCTCCAGCCCGCTTTCGCGCACGTTGCCGACAATGCCCACGATCTCGCGCGGCGGGTCCTCGAACTGCGGCGGTCCGAACCCCTTGCCGATGACGAGGCTCCGGCCCAGGGGATCTTCCTTCGGCCAGTAGCGGCGGGCCATGGCCTCATTGATTACGATCACGTGAGCCGAGCCCGCGGTGTCGGAGCGGCGGAACGCGCGGCCGCGCACGAGCGGAATGCGAAACACCTGGAAGTAATGCTCCGAAACGGAGCGCCATTGTTCGTCGCCGATGTAGTCGCTTCCCTTCCCCGGCGGCCTTCCCACGATGTTGAACGGCATGTCGACGCCGAGGGAGACGGGGAGGGTGACCGAGGACGCGGCCGCCTCGACGCCGGGCAGGCTTTCGATGCGGCGGCAGACGTCGACCACCAGGGCGTTGACCTTCGCCGTGGTGTTGTACTTGCCGCCGCCCATGGGAGTCTGCATGGTGAGGACGTTGTGCGGGTCGAAGCCCGGCCGCACCGTGTGCAGGCCCACGAACGTGCGGATGAGCAGGGCCGCGCCCACCAGCAGCACCAGCGCCAGCGCCACTTCGGAAACCACCAGCACGCCGCGGGCGCGATTGTGGCCAAGACCGGTGCCCGCGCGGCCGCCGCCCTCCTTGAGGCTGGACGCCAGATCCGGATTGGACGCGTGCAGCGCCGGAAAAAGCCCAAAGAGAATGCCGGTGAGCACCGCCAGTCCGGCGGTAAAGGCAACGATGCGCCAGTCGATGGGCGGGGCCACCGCCTGCATGCCGTCCGCCGACATCAATCGCGGGATGTTGCCGGGCGCGAGACCGAGCAGCGCGCCGACTCCCCATTGGCCGAGGCCGAATCCCAGGATGCCGCCCATCGCGGCCAGCAGCACGCTCTCCGTGAGCAACTGCCGCAGCACCCGCCAGCGGCTGGCGCCGATAGCCGCGCGCACGGCCATTTCCCGGGACCGCGAGGCCGCGCGGGCCAGCAGCAGGTTGGCCACGTTGGCACAGGCGATGAGCAGCACGAACACCACCGCGCCCATCAGCACCGCCAGCGAAATTTCCACGTCGCGCACCGTGGCTTCCTGCATGGGCAACACGCCGGCGCTTTCCGTCCTGTCCATCCACTTGGGGTTTTCCCGGCGGAAGCGTTCGCCCGCGAGGCGCATGTCCGCGCGCGCCGCCGCCAGGCTGACGCCCGGTTTGAGCCGCGCCGCCGCGGCCAGGTAATGCCCCTGATTGCCGCTGTTCGGATCGGCCTGGAGGGCCACCCACGCGTCGGCGCCGGGATTGGACTCGAAGCCCCTGGGCAGCACGCCGATCACCACGTACGGCTCGCCGTCGAGCATGGCGGCGCGGCCGAGGACGCTCCTCTCGCCGCCGAATTCCGACTGCCACAGGCCGTAGCTGAGCACCACCGTCCTGGCGCCGCCGGGCAGATCCTCGGCCTCGGCGAAGGTGCGGCCCAGCACCGGCGTCGCGCCGAAGACGCGGAAGTAGCCGCTCGAAACCGGCAGGCCGCGGACCTGCCGCGGAGGGTCGCCGGCGCCCAGGTTTATGGTCTGCCCGAACAGCCCGTACAGGGCCATGGCCGAGAAGGAATGGGTTTCCGCCCGCCACGCCATGAACTTGGGGATGGAGTTGGAATCTCCGAATCCGCCGGGAAACTGGCGGCCGAGTTTCACGATGCGGTCGGGCTCGAAGTACGGGAGCGGCTTCAGCAGGACCGCGTTGGCGACGGTGAAGACCGCGGTGGTGGCGCCGATCCCCAGCGCCAGCGTAACGACGGCGACCGCCGTGAACCAGCGATTACTCCCCAGCAGGCGGAAAGCGTAGCGGAGGTCGAACGCGAAAGTCCCCATGCCAGGTGGTTACGCAGGCCGGGGACGCGGAGTTCGCATTCTGTTGAGGATACCCCGGCAAGGCGGCAAATGGTCGGGCGCCGTCGATCCTGCTCCCAGTGGATGCCCACGCGCCCCGGGAACGTTTTCGCGGCCGGGTTCGCGCCGATGTTCTGCAACACGATCCCGCCAACGAGACAGACAAGGGACAGCGCCACCACGCGAACCGCCAGCGGGCGCAAGCGCGGCGCCGCCAGACCCGCCCGGCTCACCGCGCCGGCCGCGGCGATGAGAATACCGACCTTCAGCCCGAACATCGCACCCGCGCGAAACCCGCTCACCGGGAGCCCGATCGTCAGCCAGACCAGCAGAATGGTCCGGAGCGGAAATGCAACGTACCCCAGGGGGATGTACTGGAACATCTTCACCGGGGACAGAAAGCCCGGCAGGTCCCAGCGGTAAAAGCGCGCCGGAAGCCCGGCGTCCAGCAAGAAATCCAAACCGGTGACGGCGAACCAGGCCAGGGCGATAATCCGGATCGATCACCGGGGCGAAACGGGAGTGACGACTGCCTCGGTGGGTGTCGGCATGGACTTGCGCCGCCTCGCGCTCTTCGCAGGTTTGCGCCGGCCGGTTGGGGCGCCCGCAACCCTACGGCCCGACCGCGACCTGCGCCACGATCTCGATTCCGAAACCTTCCAGCGCCACGATGCGCCGCGGGTGGTTGGTCAGCAGGCGGATGGTGTGCAGCCCCAGGTCGGAGAGAATCTGCGCTCCCAGGCCGTGCTCGTGCTGCAACTGGCGCTGGCCGGCGTCGCTTTCGTAGTGCGAGAAATCGCGGTCGTGCGAGGCCATGCGGGGTTCGCCGCCTCGGGTCTGCCGGATGCGGAACCCCGGGCCGGTTTCGTGCAGGTAGACCAGCACGCCGGCGCCCTCTTGGGCGATGGCCCGCAGGGAGCCGCGGATCAGCCGCGCGCAATCGCACCGGGCGCTCGCGAAAACGTCGCCATAGACGCAGCGGGCATGCATGCGCACCAGCACCGACTCCTTGCCCTCCACGTCGCCGCGCACCAGCGCCAGGTGGTACTCGGGCGCCAGGTCGCTGGTGTAGGCGATGGTGCGGAACTCGCCGAAATCGGTTTCCACAGAACCCTCCGCCAGGCGGCGGACAATTCGCTCGGTCTTCATGCGATAGCGGATCAGCCCGGCCACCGAAACCATTTTCAAGTGGTGGCGCTCGCAGAACTCCTTCAACTGGGGGACGCGCGCCATGGTGCCGTCGTCGTTCATGACTTCGCAGATCACGCCGGCGGGCGAGAGGCCGGCCAGGCGGGCCAGGTCGACGGAAGCTTCCGTCTGTCCGGCGCGCACCAGGACGCCGCCTTCGCGGGCGCGGAGCGGGAAAACGTGGCCGGGGCGGGCCAGGTCGGATGGACGGCAGTGCGGGTCGATGGCCGCCCGGATGGTGCGGGTGCGGTCGGCGGCGGAGATGCCGGTGGAGACGCCGTCGCGGGCGTCGATGGACTCGCAGAAGGCGGTGCCGAAGTTGGAGGTATTGAGCGGGCTCATGAGCGGCAGGCGCAGGTGATCGCAGCGCTCGGGGGTGAGCGCCAGGCAGATGAGACCGCGGCCGTGGGTCGCCATGAAGTTGACGATTTCGGGAGTGATGGACTCGGCGGCGACGGTGAGATCGCCCTCGTTTTCACGGTCCTCGTCGTCCACCACGATCAGGATGTGTCCGGCGCGGATCTCCTCGATGGCTTCGGGGACGGAGATGAAGGGCATGAACTTATTGTAGCGGCGGGCATGCGCCGACGAAGGCTACAATGGAGAGCCATGCGAGAGACACTGGAGCGATACTTCGAGTTTGCCCGTCTGGAGGCCAACTGGAGGACCGAAATCCTGGCGGGTTTCACCACCTTCATGACGATGGCGTACATCGTCTTCGTCAACCCGTCGATTCTGCACCAGGCGGGAATGCCGCTGGCGGCGGTGACGGCGGCGACGTGTCTCTCCGCGGCCGCCGGCAGCCTGCTGATGGGAGGCTTCGCGCGCTACCCCATCGCGCTGGCGCCGGGCATGGGATTGAACGCCTACTTCACTTACTCGGTGGTGCTGAAGATGCACGTGCCGTGGGAAACCGCTCTGGGCGCGGTGTTTCTTTCGGGCGTGGCGTTTTTCGTGCTGACGCTGGTGGGAGTGCGCCAGTTGATCCTCTCGGCCATCCCCTGGGAACTGTACGCGGCGGTGGCGGCGGGAGTGGGGCTGTTCATCGCCTTCATCGGCTTCCGCAACTCGGGGATCATTTTGCCCGACCCGGACACCACCGTCACCCTCGGGAGGCTGACCGACAAGAGCACCGCGCTGGCGGTTTTCGGGCTGTTGCTGATGGGCGCGCTGATGGCGTGGCGCGTGCGCGCGGCCATGCTGATCGGCATCCTGGCCACCACCGCCATCGGCCTGGCGGCGGGCGTGGCCAAATGGGCGCCGCAGGCCTACCGCCTGAGCGATCTGGCGGCCACCGCCGGCAAGCTGGACGTGAAGGCCGCGCTCGGAATCGGCTTCCTGGAAATCGTCTTCGTGTTCCTGTTCATCGACCTTTTCGACAACATCGGCACGCTGGTCGCGGTGGGAAAGAAAGCGGGCCTGTTCGACCGCGCGCACCGCATCCCGCGGGTGAACCGGATTCTGCTCTCGGACGCCACGGCCACCATGGTGGGATCGATGGCGGGGACCTCGACGGTGGTGAGCTACATCGAAAGCGCGGCCGGCGTGGCGGCGGGCGGGCGCACCGGGGTGACGGCCATCGTCACCGGGCTGCTCTTCATTGTGGCCCTGTTCCTGGCTCCGCTGGCGGGCGCCATCCCGGCGGCGGCCACCGCTCCGGCGCTGATCCTGGTGGGCAGCCTGATGGCCGGCGTGGTGGCCGAGATCGACTGGAAAGACCCCGAAGTGGCCGTGCCCGCGTTCCTGACCATGATGACCATTCCGCTGACCTACAGCATCGCCAACGGGCTGGCCTTCGGGTTCACGGCCTTCACGCTGATGAAGGTGTTTCGCGGAAAGTTCCGCCAGGTGAACTGGCTGATGTACCTGCTGACCGCGCTGTTCCTGGTGCGGTTCGTGTACCTGGCGAAAGCCTGATGGCCGAACCCAACCGCAGTGGTGGAATTCGGCCGGCGGGCGCGGGGATTCTTGTGGAAATTTAATGTAACCTGGGGGCCAAGCTTAATGGTCCAAGGTGTTAGATGAAGTAGGGGAAACTCACATGAACATTCGCAAGAACGTATGTGGAATCATTCTGCTGGCGGCGTCGGGCGCGGCCATGGCGCAGGGCGGCGACCCGCCATCGCGCGTGGCGCGTTTGAATTATCTGGACGGCCCGGTCTCATTCCGGCCGGGCACCGTGGACGATTGGACGGCCGCCTCGCTGAACTATCCGCTGACCAACGGCGACCACCTCTGGGTGGATGCCGGCGCGCGCGCCGAAATGCACATCGGGTCGACGGCCATTCGCATGGATTCGACCACCGCGGTTTCGATTCTGGCGCTGGACGATGCGGTGGCGCAGATCGGTCTGACGGAAGGCTCCATCGACGTGCGGCTGCGGTTCATGGCGGAGGGCGACACCTTCGAGGTGGACACGCCCAATGCGGCCATCGTGCTGCGCCGCGCCGGCGATTACCGGATCTCGACGCGCGGCGACGACAACCTGACCGTCGCGGCGGCCAAGGCCGGCGAGGCCAACATCCGCGCCGGAGGGAACGAGTTTCCGCTGTTCACCGGGCAGAGCGTGCAAGTGGCGGGCGTGGACACCCCCACCCAGGAGATGGGCCCCGTGCCCGCACCCGACGACTTCGACCTGTGGAGCCAGGCGCGCGACCGCCGCGAGGCCAGCCTGGTGGCGGCGCGCTACGTGCCGCGCGAGACCGTCGGCTACGAGGACCTGGACCAGTACGGCGTGTGGCGCCTGGATCCGCGCTACGGAATGGTGTGGGTGCCGCAGGGCGTGCCGCCGGGATGGGCGCCGTATCATTTCGGGCATTGGGCCTGGGTCGAGCCGTGGGGCTGGACCTGGATCGACGATGCGCCCTGGGGCTTCGCGCCGTTCCACTACGGCCGCTGGGCGTTCACGGCATTCGGCTGGGCGTGGGCGCCGGGCCGCATGGACGCCATGATGGGCATGGGCCGGATGCGGCCGGTGTACGCGCCGGCGCTGGTGGCTTTCGTGGGCGGGCCGGGTTTCGGAGTGGGCGTGGGCCTGGGCGGCGGAGCGGCCATGGCGGCATGGTTCCCGCTGGGGCCCGGCGAAGTTTACCGTCCGGCCTACGCGGTGAGTTCGGCTTACGTGACCAACATCAACATCATGCACGTCAGCAACGTCACCGTGATCAACAACGTGGATGTGACTAATGTGCACTATGCAAACCAGTCGGTGCGGGGCGCGGTGACGGTGGTGCCGCGCGACGCCTTCGTGGGGTCGCGGCGCGTTTCCGAAGCCGCCGTGGTGGTGCCCCGCGAGCAGATCGAGCGGGCCCAGGTGATCGGCTCGACGGCCCCGCTGGCCCCCGTGCGCGAGAGCGTGCTGGCGCGGCCGCAGGGCGCCGGGGCGGTCCGCGTGCCGCCCCAGAGGCTGGCCGAACGGCAGGTGGTGGTGGCGCATCAGCCTCCACCTCCGCCGGTATCGTTCGCCAGCAAGGAGCGGGCTTTGCAGTCCAACGGCGGCCGGCCTCTGCCGGCCAGCCAGGTGAACGAACTGCGACGCACCGCGCCGGATCGCAATCCCATGGTGCGGACGGCCAATCCGCCGGGCGGCGGCGCAGCGCGGCCCGAAGCCAATCGTCCGCAGAACAACGACCGGCCGCCGAGCGTAAGGCCGGGCGAACCACGTCCGAGCGAAATGCGGCCGGCGCCGGGCACGCAGCCGCCGCCGCAGCCGGCGGTGCGGCCGGGCGAGACGCAGCCGTCACCGCAGCCGGCGGCGCGGCCGGGCGAGACGAAACCTGGCGAAGCGCACCCGGCCGAGAAGAAAGCTCCTCCCAAGAAGAGGTCCAACGAGCCGACCCACAAGTAGCCGGCGCCTCTTCCGCCGTTGGCGGGGCAGTTCGTCATCCTCGATTGACAACCCGCCCCGCCAAGCGGCGGCTGCAGGGACGCGGGATGCATCAGGCCTTAGTCGGCGGCCGGGATTCTCCGGACTTTATCGACGATCAGCATCTCCAGCGGGCCTCTTCTCCGTTCGAGTCTTAGCCCCAGTTGCGCCTGCACGGCGGTGAAGATCGAGGGGCTGGGACCGGACATGACGGGTGCGCTGCCGTGCTCGATCCGGTCCGGCGGCGGATCCGTCCTGGGAACGATTCCTCCGGCGCTGTCCACGGTCCAGGCGAGTTCGAAATCGTATTGCCCTTTCAACCCGGTGCTATCGACCACCGCGCAGTTCAGTTGCCCGCTTAGCCGGTCCGCCAGTTGTTGCATGGTCTCGCGCCGGGCCCACAGCTTGTAGAGGATGCCATCCGGACCGCCGACGACGGCTTCGTAACTGCGCGGCAGGCCGGCGCCAGGCGGGATGCCGGGGAACCCATCGGGACCGGTGGTAACATCCGGCGCGGCCCCTTTCGCCAGGGTCCCATCGTCTGCGACCGCGGCAGCGCTCGCGCGCTCGTCCGCGGCGGGGGATTCCTTGAACTTCGGGCCGTTCTTCCCGGCTACCATCGCGTAGATGGAAAGCTCCCTGGTCTCGCGGTGGGCCACCAAACCGAATCGTTCGGCCAGCAGGGACTGCAACATCAGCGACACCTGCCCCTGGCTGGCGCCGGCCGGGATCTTGGCGGCGACCTGGAAGCGTTCCGAATCCATCCACGCCGGACCGCCGATCTGATAGCTCTTCATCCCGTATGCCCGCATCAGCAAGGCTTTCAGGGAAGCCGCGCCGATGAGCTGCCCGGGAAAGTTGCTGCCCGGCCCCCCGCGCAACGGACCCGGCCCGAGGCGGCCCGGTTGCGCCGGCTTCAGCGATGCCGCTTCAAACGACGTTCGGGCCGGCTCATTCTGCGCAAGCGCGGGAAAGGCTGCAAGCAGAAGAGTCGCGAACCGGACCCCGGGGTTTCGCCGGCCCAGGCATGACAAGACCACTCCCCGGCGAACCCTTGACACACTCGCAGATCGGAGCTAGTCTATGCATAGACAATCTATGCATGACAACGGGAAAAGCGAGATCCCGCCCGGAACCCTCGAGATGTTGATTCTCAAAACCCTGAAACGCACCGGGCCGCTGCATGGCTACGGGATCGCCAAATCCATCCAGCAGATTTCCGAGGAGGTGCTGCGCGTGGAGGAGGGGTCGCTGTACCCCGCCCTGCAGCGGATCCTGAAGAAGGGATGGGTCACCGCGCAGTGGGTCGAGGCCGGTCCCAGGCGCCGCAGCCGCGTTTACCGGCTGACACCCGATGGACGCAAACAGCTCGCCGCCGAGATCTCCGGGTACCGCCGCGTGTCGCTGGCGATCGAGCGGGTGATCGAGCCGGCATAGGCGGGAAAGGAGCGGCCATGGGCCAGTGGTTCGGTACTCTTCGCCGGGCTCTCGCGGCCCTCATTCATCGCGACCGTTTGGACCGCGAGCTGGAAGAGGAGATGCGGTCCCACCTGGAACTCCAGGCGGAGGAGAACCGCGACGCCGGCATGGCGGACGCCGAAGCGCGCCTGGCCGCCCGGCGGCAATTCGGCAACGCCGCGCTGCTGAAGGAAGAGAGCCGCGGCGTGTGGGGCTGGCGGTGGCTGGAAGTGCTGGCGCAGGATCTGCGCTTCGCCCTGCGCCTGATGCGCCGCAATCCGTCCTTCGCCGCCGCCGCGGTGCTCACGCTGGGGCTGGCCATCGGCGGCAACACGCTGGTGTTCAGCCTGGTGGAGGCGGTGGTGCTGCGGCCGCTGCCCTTCGCCGAGCCCGCCCGCCTCTTTCTGCTGAACACCATCGAAGCCGCTTCGCACCGCGCCATGAATTCGTCTTATCCCGACTTCCTGGATTGGCAGGAGCAGGGCCGCACCTTCCAGGCCATGGCGGCATACCGGAACGGTGCGTTCAATCTGACCGGCGGCGCGGGGCCGGAACGCGTCGACAGCCTGGACTCAACTCCCGGCCTGTTCGACGTGCTGGGGATTCAGCCGGTGCTGGGCCGTCCCTTCACCGCCGCCGACGGCGACCGCGTGGTGCTGCTGAGTTACGGCCTTTGGACCAGGCGGTTCCATGGCGATCGGACAGTCTTGGGACGGACGGCGCAGCTCGACGGCCATCCGTATACCATTCTGGGCGTCCTGCCCGACGGCTTCCATTTTCCGCCGCGCCGGTTCCGCGGCGAGCCCGAGGTCTTCGTGCCGCTGATTCCGAGCCTGGACCGGACCACGTGGAGCCTGCAAGCGATCGGGCGCCTGCGTCGCGGGGCGACGGAGCCACAGGCGCGCGTGGAGATGAACGGCATCGCGCGGCGTCTCGCCGAAGCGTACCCGGAACGCCAGCGCCAGGAGGGAGTCGAGGTCACGCCGCTGGAGCGGGAGGTGGTGGCGGACTCCAGCCGGACCTCGGCCATGCTGATGGGCGCGGTGGGCTTCGTGCTGCTGATCGCCTGCGCCAACGTGGCCAACCTTCTGGCGTCGCAGGGCGCGGCGGCGGGAGATTTCCATCCGCATGGCCATCGGCGCCAGCCGCGGGCGCGTGGTGCGCCAGTTGCTGATCGAAAGCGTGCTGCTGGCGGCGTGCGGAGCGGCCGTGGGCGTGCTACTGACCCGGTGCGGGCTGCCGCTGATGGTGAGCCTGGTGCCGGAGCGGACTTCCTTTTACACGCGGGTTCACGATTACGGGGTGCACATCGATCTCGCGGTGCTGGCGTTCACCGGGGCGGTATCGCTGGGGGCCGCGGCGTTCTTCGGGGTGCTGCCGGCGCTGCGCTCCACGGCGCCCGGCGCCACCGCCCGCTTCGGCAGGCAGGGCCACTTGCGCGGCGCGCTGATTGCGCTCGAAGCCGCGCTGGCGTTCATCCTGCTGGCCGGCGCGGGATTGATGATGAACAGCATGTGGCGGCTGCTGTCGGTCGATCTTGGCTTTCGCCCCGGCCACTTGCTGACCATGGAAATCGCGCTCCCCAAGGCGAAGTATCCCAGTCTGAAATCGCAGTCGGATTTCTTCGCCCAGGTGATCGACCGCGTCGGCAGGCTGCACGGAGTGATTTCGGCGGGCGCCACCGACGATCTTCCGCTGACCCGCGAGTACTCCATCAACCGGGTGGGAGTTCCGGGCGTCACCGATGACGGCAGAGCGGCGTTCCACTCCATCGACGAAAGCTACCTGCCAACCATGGAGACGCCGCTGGTGCGAGGCCGGCTGTTCACGCCCGCCGATACCGCACAGTCCGCCGGCGTGGCCATCGTCAATCGCACCATGGCGGCCCGGTACTGGCCGAAGGACGACCCCATCGGCAAGACGATGACCGTCTCGACGCTCCTGATCGACGGCCAGGGCTTCAGATTCGTCATGCGGCCCGTCGAGATTGTGGGCGTGGTGGGCGACGTCCGGCTGATCGCGCTGCACCGGGAGCCCCGGACGGAGGTTTACTTTCCCTACCGGCAGCGGCCGCAGATTCAGATGGCGCTGGCGGTGCGCACGGCCGCCCATCCGCCGCCGCTGGTCCCGGCCATTCAGAAGGCGGTCTGGAGGATCGACCCGGATCTGCCGCTCACCCAGGTCCAGACCATGGACGCGGTGGTGGCCCGCGACGTGACCGAGCGCCGCTTCGTGCTGCTGCTGGTGGGCGCGTTCGCCGTCTCGGGGCTGCTGCTGGCGGCGGTGGGGATCGGCGGCGTGGTCCAGTACAACGTGCGGCGGCGGACGCAGGAAATCGGCATCCGCGTGGCTTTGGGCGCGAGCGGCGGGAGCGTCGTCTGGCTGGTGGCGCGGCAAACGGCGGCGTGGATGTTGCTGGGAATGGCGGCGGGCGCGGCCGGCGCGGCGGCGCTCACGCGTCTGCTCTCGACCTATCTGTACGCCGTCAAGCCCACCGACGCCGCCACTTTCGCGCTGGCCGCGGCGGCGCTGATGGGGGTCGCCGTGGCCGCCGGCGCCATCCCCGCCCGCCGCGCCGCGCGCATCGACCCGATCGGGGCTCTGCGCTACGAGTGAGTTGTTAGAATTGAAGCATCCCGATGCCCACGCAGGCCCGCGGCGCTACTTCGCGACAATTCTTCTCCCGCCACGGCGCGCTCTCGAAATGGCACCCCAACTACGAGTTCCGTCCCGGCCAGGTGGAAATGGCCGAGGCGGTGGAAGCCGCCCTCGCCGATAAGCGCCACCTGATCGTGGAAGCCGGCACCGGCACGGGCAAGACGCTGGCCTACCTGGTGCCGGCGCTGCTCTCGGGCAAACGCATCGTGGTCTCGACCGGGACCAAGAACCTGCAGGAGCAGCTTTTTTTCAAGGACGTGCCGTTTTTGCAGCAGCATTTTCCGCGGCCGCTGAAGGTCTCCTACATGAAGGGCCGCAACAACTACGCCTGCCGGCAGAAAATTTACGACGCCGCCAACGCGCCGGTGCTGGCCGGCCTGGAGGAAGTGGCCGATTTCCAGATCATACAGGACTGGGAGAAGACCACCGAAATCGGCGACCGCGCCGAAATTCGCACGCTGCCCGAATCCAGCACGGTGTGGGCCAAGGTGGACGCCCGCTCGGATCTGTGCAGCGGGCAGAAGTGTCCCAACTTCGAGCGCTGCTTCATCACCCTGATGCACCAGCGGGCCGCCGGGAGCGACATCGTCATCGTCAACCATCACCTCTTCTTCGCCGACCTGGCGCTCAAGGACGAGCAGTGGGAAGGCGGCGTTCTGCCCGAGTACCACGCCGTGGTGTTCGACGAAGCCCACGAGATCGAAGACATCGCCGGGCAGTATTTCGGCGTCTCCGTCAGCAATTACCGCTTCCAGGAGCTGCGCCGCGACATTTCGGCGGTGGCGCGCATGAAGAAGTTCGGCGCGCCGGAACTGGACCGCGTCCTGGACCGCCTGGAGGAGATGAGCGAACGCTTCTTCGGCCTGTTCGGAGAAGCCGAACGCCGCGCCGCCTTTCAGGGCCGCGACGCTTTCCGCGAGGAGAACGGCGAGCTTTACGCCGATATGCTGACGGCGCTGGAACTGATCGGCACGCACCTGACGCTGCTCGAAAACCCGCCCGACGAAGTGATTCCCCTGTTCCGGCGTACGCACGAACTCTCCGACGCCATGCGCTTCGTGATGGAGAAGGACGATGAAAACTTCGTGTTCTGGGTGGAGCGGCGCGGGCGCGGCTGCTTCCTGCAGGCCACTCCCATCGAGGTGTCGGGCCTGCTCTCGGAACGCCTGTTCTCGAAGGTGGACACGGTGGTGCTGACCTCGGCCACGCTGGCCGTATCGGGCGGTTTCGAGTACATTCAGAAGCGCCTGGGCCTGGCGGGCGCGCGCACGCTGGTGGTCCCCGGCCATTTCGATTACCGCCAGCAGGTGCTGCTGTACGTTCCGCCGCACCTGCCGGAACCGCGCAATCCCGCGTTTGCCAGGGAAGCGGCCGAGGAGGTGACGCGCATCCTGGAGCACAGCCGCGGGCGCGCCTTCGTGCTCTTCACCAGCTACCAGCAGATGCGCCTGATCCACGACCACGTGTCGATGGCGATCGACTATCCCACGCTGCTGCAGGGCACCGGCCCGCGGCGCGCGCTGCTGGAGGAGTTCCGCTCCACGCCCAACTGCGTGCTCTTCGCCACCGCGGCCTTCTGGCAGGGCGTGGACGTTCCGGGCGAACAGTTGAGCTGCGTTATCATAGATAAATTGCCCTTTGCGGTGCCGAGCGACCCGGTGGTCAACGCCCGCACGGAGAGCATCAGGAAGGCGGGGGGAAATCCCTTTTACGATTACCAGGTGCCGCAGGCCGCCATCGCCCTGAAGCAGGGATTCGGACGGCTGATCCGGGCCCGAAGCGACCGCGGCGTGCTGGTTCTGCTGGACAACCGCATCACGCGGCAGCGCTATGGGCAGGTGTTCTTCGACAGCCTGCCGGATTACGGATTCACCACCCGTCTGGAAGACGTGGAGAAGTTTTTCGATGTTTGAGATAACGATTGAAGAGACCTTCGCCGCCGGCCACGCCCTGCGCAACTACCGCGGAAAGTGCGAAAACGTGCACGGGCACAACTACCGCTGCCAGGTGTCGGTGGAGGGCAGCACGCTGGACGAGATCGGGCTGCTGGTGGATTTCGTGGAGTTGAAGCGCATTGTCCACGCCGTGCTGGACCGCATGGATCACCAGTGGTTGAACGAACTCCCGCCCTTCGACACGCTGAACCCCTCGGCCGAGAACATGGCGCGGTACATTTACGAGGAGATCGCGGCCAGCCTGCGGGCGCGCGAGGGCGTGCGGCTGGCGTCGGTGCGTCTGTGGGAAACCGACACCGCCAGCGTGATCTACCGCCCGTAGTAAGCCGCGTTTTTGGCCGTGTATTCGGCCCACTTTTCGGGCAGATCGTCGAGCGCGAAGATGGCCGACACGGGGCAGACCGGCACACAGGCGCCGCAGTCGATGCACTCCACGGGATCGATGTAGAGCATCTCCGCTTCGGCAAACTTGGTTTCGTCTTTCTTGGGGTGGATGCAATCGACGGGGCAGGCGTCGACACAAGCGGTATCCTTGGTTCCGATGCAGGGTTCGGCGATTACGTAAGCCATGGGGTATTCATATCACAGGGGTAGCGGGAGGTTCAATTCCGAAATTGGGGGGGCATCATTCTCCCCGATGCAGGCGGCGCGGGTGATCGGTATACAACGACTGATGGCGCTCGCCCGCCTCGGCCCAGGAACACGGCGGAGAATAGCGGTCGAGGAGAACGTCGTCGATCGCGGCGCGCAACTGCCTAGCACAGGTGTTCGGTCCCAGTTGGCCTACGCCAGTGCCTAGGAGCCTGTCCGAGAATTGTTCAACATTGCGGGCTCGAATCGAGCAGAGTCGAGCCATAATGTTTTATGCCGAAGGGCTACCGGCCTTATCTACCCGAGCAAGATCT
>Ga0326728_10015715_pt1 | contig 15664 bp, 13 predicted proteins | sample MB3enrmetagenome_FD_207602 | JGI IMG/M metagenome (GOLD analysis project Ga0326728, IMG submission 207602) | Lab enriched peat soil microbial communities from McLean, Ithaca, NY, United States - MB31MN | ecosystem: Environmental > Terrestrial > Soil > Wetlands > Peat | place: USA: New York...
GCGCCAGCTTCAGGGAATTTCGGTAGCAGTCGGCCAAAAGACGGTCTTCGTCATGACCGCCTCCTTTCCAAACTGGGCCGACCGTATGGATTATCCATTTGGCGGGGAGACGATAGCCACGGGTTATCTTTGCGGCTCCGGTGGGGCAGCCTTTGAGCCTGCGGCACTCCTCGAGCAGCTCTGGGCCGGCGGCCCGGTGAATAGCGCCGTCAACCCCGCCGCCTCCCAGCAGGCTGTTGTTTGCGGCGTTCACAATGGCGTCCACTTTCTGGATCGTAATATCGCCCAGAACGAATTCAATTCTGCTCTTGAGGGCTGCATTTTCCATGGTTTTTGCTCGCGGGGGCGAATGAAAAATCAGGCGCAACGATTTCGCGCGTTGCCTCGGCAATTGCCGCCTGGACGAGTCGTGGAATATCCAGGCTGCTTTCGGCGCTTTCCGCCTGCACGAGACTGGACATGGTTTCCGGGTGTTTCGGCACAAAGAGAGAACAGCAGTCCTGGTCCGCGAGGATGCTGATATCGTAAGTGCCTATCTCCCTCGCGGTGCGGATGATGTCTTCCTTGTCATCGCCGATCAGCGGCCTGAAAATCGGAAGAGCGGAAACGGCCGATACGGTCCGGAGGTTTTCCAGGGTCTGACTTGCGACTTGTCCAAGGCTGTCCCCAGTGATAAGTGCCGCCGCCTTTTCTTTGTGGGCGAATGCGTCTGCGATCCGAACCATGAAGCGCCTGTAGAGAATAACGCGCAAAGGGGGAGGCGCATAGGCCACGATCTCTCTCTGGACTTCGGCAAACGGCACCATGTACAACTGCGATTCCACCTGATGACAAGACAGGATTTGGAGGATACGCCGGACTTTTTCCTGGGATTCGATGTTGGTGTGGGGAAAGCTGTGAAAATGAACGTAGAGAACGCGGCAGCCCCGGCGCATCAGTCGGTAGGCCGCAACCGGGGAGTCAATGCCTCCGGAAAGAAGACACAGGACCTTTCCGCCAGTTCCGCAGGGGAGTCCGCCAGCGCCGGGAATTTTGGAGAGGTAAAGGAAAGCCCGACTGCCCACGATTTCAACAAAGAAAACGGCTTCTGGATTTTCCATGCGCACCTCGGCATGGGTGAGCCCTTGCACAAATGCGCCGAGCTGCCGGTTCAACTGCTGCGAATTCAGCGGGAAATCCTTTGTCCCGCGCCTGGCGTCAATTCGGAAAGACCGGAAGCTAAGGGTCGGGATCAGCTCCATCAATCCTGACTGAATCGCTTCCATTTCTGCGGTGACTTCCCAGGCAGCCACCAGGTTCGCAACTCCGAAAGCCATTTTGACGCGCCGGGTGATTTCCTCCAGAGGGGAGTCGGCGTTCAGCTCAATGAGCAGTCGCCCAGAAAAACGTTGAATGGAAGCATAGGACAGCCCTTTTAAGAGCGAGGCGACATGCTGATGCAGGTGGGCCTCAAACCAGCCCCTGTTATTCCCCTTGAGGTTAATTTCGTGATAATGGATCAATACTGTGCGTTTCACTCCGTAATCTTAACCCATGAGTGCGGAATTCGAATGTGAATTGCGTGAACGGGTTTCCGCGCTACTGAGTTGACCGGTTAAACCGTAGCGAAGACCAGCGACATCAGGATCTCACGCCAGCCCGGTGGAAGATCCCCACGCCGCCTCCGGTTGAAGGGTGTTTGTGCCCGAATTCAAATCTCCCGATTCGAGTTTAAGTCGGAGCGGGGAAGAGCACGATCGCGACCCGAAATCTGCAAAGCGACCGGATCCAAAGCAACGGAATGCCGCAGCGAACTCCCGTGTCCCAGGGCGCCGCTCTTCCTTGACACGGAAAGTGCCGCGAAGCACAACATTACTCTCCTAAGCTCCGGTCCCGAAAACCTGACGGAATGCGGCATCGGCTGCATACGAAATCGTGACGATCGAGGTTCCGGGGGCAAGGTCGAGCGGATACGGATCAGTTTTGCCGAAGGCGTGCTCCTTTTGGTTCGGGACGAGAGCAAAAAGCGGCATGCGTTCTTCGAATAGGTCCCAGGCGAATTGGCCTGGAGACCGGTCGAGGCCCCGCGCGGGCTGTCTTCCATTGCCTGGGGGGGGGTTGCTGCAGGGCGACAGATTAACCGGATGGGAAGCCGTTTGATCCGGCTTGTGTCGAGGAAGCGAAACGGGCGGGCAGCACAGGCGCCGCAGCCGTGGTCAGCAACGGCATGCGGATGCCAGGAAAGGAAGTTTTTCTCGACAATGGATTCACAAAGACAGCGGAGCGCGAACAATTCGAGCTGGTCATTCTCCTGCTGATGGAGGGGGTGGGGCCTCTCGCTTCCGCAATATTGACGGATACACCGCAAGGTATCTAGGCCTGCACATCGTTTATTCGGACCCGTGCCCCATGATCGCGAGTTCGGTGAATGACCTTTCCGAGATGGCGGCGGAATATGGCCTGAAACGGAGGGCCGCTGGTGTCAAAAGCGCGCGCGGCACAAAATACGCCGTCCCATTATGCGAGCAAAGGGCGCTTCAGAAGTATTTTGCGGAAAGAAATCCTGAACGGAAAAGATTGTCGGCGGCCCGCCCTGCCCACGGGCCATATCGCGTTATGGGATTCGACGCCCGGAGTATCGCCGCGTGGAGAGTGGCAAGATGGACGGAGTTTACCCCTTATTGTCGACCCCATGATGTGTTCACCCCTAAACGCGCAAGCTTTCTGTCTCCGAGGCTTTTAGTTTGTAGAGAAAATTAGAATATTTGGGACTTAGAGAAACTTGGGTATCAAAGCGACGTATTAAATATTAAGGATCTGAATGGTAAAATGGCTTTATAGCACGTACTGATAAATTCACCTGATTTTGGAGGTAAAATGAAAAAGGATTTAGATTCCATAATCCTCACGCGGCAGGAACTTCAAATCATGAAGGTGGTTTGGGAACGTGGTGTGGCAACGGTTAAGGAAGTCTGCGATGCCATGTCCCAGAGCAAAGTAACTGCTTACACCACAATTCTGACTTTGATGGGAATCCTAGAGGAAAAAGGGGCTCTTGTTCATACAAGGTCCGGCCGCGCATATGTCTACAAACCGCTCTTATCTCGACAACAGGCAACGCGGAACCAAGTTCACGATGTTCTGACTCGTTTCTTTGACGGGAATCCTGAAAAGTTAATCGAGAGCGTACTCGAAAATGAAGTGAAAGAACCCGGCCAGCTCGGGAGTGTGAAAAACCTTTTGGAATCAAGGCAGCAGGAAAACCGGGTTGCCTGAGCAGTTATAAATAAGGGCAGCCTTAAGGCCGCTCTTGTTTGCCGCAGCTCTCTCGTCGTATCGTCCCCTGCCCTCACAACTAATTCGCCGGCGCGTAGTAGCCTCGGCGATAACTCAGCTTCAGCCCTCTTTCCGGCACGTCGATCTTCACCTTTCGATAGCTCCCATCCTTGGCAGGATTCGTGGACAGATATCCGATGTTGTACTGACTTCTGAGCTCCTGGTTGATCTGCCGGAACGAGTCATCCAATTCTTCAAGCTTAAACGGGAAGAAAATCTGCCCGCCGGTTTCCTGGGACATTTCCTTCAGGACGGTATCTCCCTCTTTGGCTCCGCCTACTCCAAAAAATCCGCCTCTGCTGATGCTGATGGCGAAAATGAGAGCTTCGGCTCGAAGTGCCATTTCCGTAGCCTGATGGAGGGTTACCTTGCTTGACTCGTCTTCTCCGTCCGACAGGATGATGATCGCCTTGCGCCCGGTTTCCCGAATCAATTTCTCATCGCACGTCCTGTAGATGGCGTCATAAAGCGCCGTTCCGCCGGCTGCTTTCAATTTCCTGATTTCCCTCGTCATCCTGTTGGGATCGTTTGTGAAATCCTGCAACAGGCTCACGTCGGTATCGAAGGACATGAGCATGGCGCGGTCCTTTTCCGTCAATATGCTCTGGAAAAAGCTGGTTGCGGCATCCTGTTCGAATTTGAGTTTTGGCGCCACACTTTGGCTGGTGTCGATCAGCATCGCGATTTTGATGGGGAGATTGGTCTCACGGGCAAAATTCTTGATCTCCTGTTTTTTATTGTCTTCATAGATGGTGAAATCTTCGCGCGTCAGGTTGGTCAGGAATGAATTCGTGCTTTTGTCAAACACCGAACACAGAATGTTCACGAGGTCGACGTTGACTCGATAGGTCTCGTCGGACATTCTCCCCGGCAGCTGTGATTCGGAGACTTTTTGGGAGTCTTGACCAGTGAGGTTGGATTGAGAGGTTGCCAGCAGCAGCGTCCCTGCCGCCAGAAGCAGCCAAAAACGCGGAGAACAAGAAAGCATTGTATTCCCCTTTTTTAAAACCATGCCCTAAAACCAGCAGATTATAAAATCGGCTCGGAAACGAGTCAAGCCGGCCGATCGAAGGCTCCAAGACTAGAGGCCCTCGGAGTCTTAAAGTCTAAGAGTCCCTGAGTTCATGCCAAGGTTCAAGAGAAATTGCTGAAGCTCCGGGGGCAACGGCGACTCGAAAAGCAGAAGCTCCCCTGATCGCGGATGCCGGAATTGCAGCCGGTGCGAGTGCAAAAACGGGCGCTGCAATTCCCTGGCTGCCCGCGAGGATCCGGCGGGAAGGCTGCTGGACCGATTTGTCCCATAAAGCGAGTCCCCCACAACAGGATGTCCTTTCTGAGCAAGATGAACGCGTATCTGATGTGTTCGTCCCGTTTCAATTCGGATCTTCAGCAACGACATAGAGCCGCAAGCCTCCTCGACTTTGTAGTGAGTTACGGCCTTTCTTTTCCGACGAGCCCTTGTAGAGATTTTCTTCCTGTTTTGGGGATCCCTGCCGAGCGGCAGGTCGATGGTTCCGGACGGTGGAGAAGGAACACCGTATACCAAGGCGAGGTACTCCTTTTCAACCTCCCTGTTCTTGAACTGTTCCGCCAGGTTGCGATGCGCAGCGTTGTTTTTTGCAACGAGCATGACGCCGCTAGTGAACTTATCGAGGCGATGGACGATCCCAGGCCTCCCGGGGTCTCCGCTTTCCAGAGGACCCATCCGGTGGAGCAGTGCATTCACAAGCGTCCCGGATCGGATTCCTGCCCCGGCGTGGCATACAAGTCCTGCCGGTTTATTGATTACGGCCACATCGGCATCCTCGTACAGGACGTCCAAGGGAATATCTTCAGGGAAAGGCTGATCAGGTTCCGATGCCGGGAGGTTCAATGCAATCCGGTCGTCGGCTTTGATCAGGTACCCGGTCTTGACTTCTGCACCGTTGACTTTGATGTAGCCTTTGCGAATCCAATTCTGGACCTGCGAACGGCTTTCTCCCGGGATCCGGAGGACCAGAAACTGATCTAAACGGATCCGAAATTCTGCCGGCGATGCAATCCAGATCTCGGTTCGGTTGCTCAATTTTGGGGGACTTCCGCGGGCCGGCGGAAAAACAGACAGTATGCGGCGGCCGATCCGAGGATTGTCAGAATAGCTATGAACTGCGCCGTTGAAAGAAGACCGTAAAGCACAAAGCCGCGATCATCATCGCGGAAGAACTCGACGACAAATCTCAGAATGGAGTAAAGAGCCAGGTATTCCAGGATTATTCGCCCGGTGACATGTTTCTTCGAGAGCCGCCACGAGAGGAAGACAAACAGGCACAATGCCCCCAATAAATCATAAACTTGGGTCGGGTGTAGCGGGACATTCAGGGGAACCCCGACGTTCTCATACGAGTAAGGATTCTTGAAGGTGATTGCCCATGGCAAGCGGCTCGGCTTGCCATAGCAGCAGCCGGCGGAAAGGCATCCCAGGCGTCCGATGGCTTGCCCCAACGCAATTCCCGGTGCGGCCAGATCCGCTATTGCCAGCGCAGGCAACCGTTTTTTTGCGACATACAAGGCCGCTGCCCCGAGTGCGAGCAGCAGGCCTCCATAGTAGACGCCGGGAGAACGAAGGGTTGAGAGGGAAAAAATCTCCCGGAAATTCTCAGAGTAATATTGGAAACTTGAGAAAAGCAGGACGACCTTGGCGCCCACGAGCGCAGCGAAAATGATCACCAGCCCCAAATTCCAGATCGCATCCGGATTGATCCCGGCCCTTCTGGCATTTCGGCTGGTAATCCAGATGCCCGCGATAAATGCCGCAGCGAGCAGCAGGCCATAGGTGTGGATTGTAATCGGGCCCAAATCCAGAAGCTTGGGGCACATGGGGAACTATTCTTCCTCTTCTTTCTTATCCTTATTGGCTTCCTCGATGATCTTCTGCGCTATGTGTGCCGGGACTTCGTCGTAATGAGAGAACTCCATGTGATAGCTGCCTCTGCCTCCGGTCACCGACGTGAGAACCGGGGCGTAAGAAACCATTTCGGCCATGGGTACCTGCGCTTTAATGATCTGCATGTCGCGCTTGATATCCATGCCCTGGAGTCTTCCGCGCCTGCTGCTGAGGTCTCCTGTGAGTGCGCCGGCGTATTCCTGTGGAGCATAGATCTCCACGTTCATAACGGGTTCCAGGAGTACGGGATTTGCCAATTCCATCGCCTTTTTGAAAGCAATGCGGCCGGCCGTCTTGAACGCCATTTCGGAAGAGTCCACCGGATGATAACTGCCATCGTACAGGATAACCCTGAAGTCCACAACGGGGTTGCCGGACAGATACCCTCTGGCGGCTGACTCGATTATCCCTTTTTCCACGGCTGGGATAAAGTTGCGCGGAATGGATCCTCCAACGATCTCATCGACGAATTCAAACTTTCCGCCTCGGGGCAACGGCTCCAGCTTGATCCAGCAGTCTCCGAACTGTCCGTGCCCGCCCGTCTGCTTCTTGTGCCTGCCTTGCACATCCGCTTTTCCGCGGATGGTTTCACGATACGGAATCCTGGGGGTCTTCAGGATCACATCCACGCCGTAGCGCTTCCGCAATTTGGCAACCGTGACCTCCACATGCAGCTGGCCGGATCCGGAAAGGAGCATCTGTTTGGTTTGGGGGTCGCGCGTGTATTTGATCGCCGCATCTTCTTCCAGGATGCGCGCCAGGGCATTGCTGATTTTGTCCTCATCGCCGCGGCTCTTGGGCTCGATCGCGAAAGTGATCGAGGGTTCCGGCACTTCCACGCTGGCAAACAGGATGGGATGGGCCGGTTCGCAAAGGGTATCTCCCGTGGTGGTCTCCCTGAGCTTGGTGACTGCGAAAAAGTCTCCCGCATGGACCTCGCCGACCGGGATCAGCGTCTTCCCCTGAGGAATCTGCAGGGGGCCAAGTTTTTCGGTTTTTCCTTTTGTCTGGTTATTGTAGGTACTGTCGGAGCGCATGATCCCCGAGTAGAGCTTTAGCAGGCTGATCCGACCGGCGAAAGGATCGGCGATAGTCTTGAACACGTAAGCAGCGTACGGTTCCTTGCTCGAGATTGGGCGCTCAACCGGCTGATTGGTTTTGGGATCGGTGCCTTTCGCTTTTCCAACGGTTGCCGGAGAAGGCAACAGGTCCGTGATCGCATCCAGAATCTGGGCAATTCCCATGTTGAGGGTCGAGCTGGCATAGAAAACGGGGAATATGCTTCGTTGCAGGATGCCGTTCTGCAGTCCTTCGATCAGCTCGGCTTGATCCAGCGTGCCTTCGGCGAAGAACTTCTCCATCAGGGCGTCGCTTCCTTCCGCAGCCATCTCGATCAGTTTTTCCCGCCGGCTCGTCAGTTCATCCTGGAATTCCGCCGGGACTTCCTCTTCCTGGAATTTGCCGGAGCCATCGCGCGCATATCGGTACGCTTTGCTGTTGACGACACTGATGACGCCTTCGAAGTTTCTCTCCGCCCCCATCGGGATCTGAAAGGGTACCGCGCCGCGGCCGAACGTCTCTTCAATCGAAGCCAGGCTGCGCTCGCTGCTGGCATTGTCCCGGTCGAGTTTGTTGACTGCGATAATCCGGGGAAGGGAATGCTCCTCGCAGAATTCCCACACTTTTTCCGTCTGCACTTCCACTCCTGCAACTGCGTCGACCACGACGACGGCCGCATCGGCTGCCCGCACGGCAAGCTGCGTTTCCGCCATGAAGGGCCGGTAACCGGGAGTGTCAAGGATATTTATTTTTTTCTTATTCCATTCGCAGTGCGCCAGTGCACAACTGATGCTGATTTTGCGTTCTATTTCTTCATCTTCCCAATCGGTTACGGTGTTGCCGTCCTCAACCCGCGCAAGCCGGTTGACGGCTCCGGAGTCAAACAGAATCGCAGATGTCAGGGAGGTCTTTCCCGCAGCTCCGTGACCCACAATGCAGATATTTCGGATAGAATCGCTCTCAAAAACCCTCATAAAGGCTCCTTTCAGCAGGAATAACGCGCCCGGACAAAAGAACAAAATACTACCATAGGGTTCATCGGAGTTGGAAGAGGCAGGAATGAATGAGAGATTGCGGATGGGAAAACAAGTCGCCGCAATGAAATTGATCCTGCATCCTGTATCCTGTATCCTGCATCCATTCCAAGGAGGATACATGCGCTTTGCTCTCGGACTCGGTATCCTGATGGTGTTCGCCCTGGATGCCTGCGCACAGTTGCCGCGTGGCTCGTCCAATACGCCGCCCGTCAGCGGCGAAAAGGCGATGGAGTATGTTCGAGCACAGGTGGCTTTTGGTCCGCGGCCGCCCGGATCGCCCGCGTTGGACAAATGCCGCGAGTTTATCAAGCAGCAGTTGATCGGATTCGGCTACCAGGTTGAAGATGACGTATTCGTCCCCCAGACGCCCTACGGGGCGATCAAAATGCACAACCTAATTGCGCGGAAAGGAAACGCAGGGCGAGCCCCCATTGTTTTGGCGAGCCACTACGATACCAAGCTGATGGAAGGGAAAATTTTCGTCGGCGCCAACGATGGTGGAAGCAGCACAGGGCTGCTGCTCGAGTTAGCGAGGGTTCTGGCGGAAAACAAGAAGGCTTCAGACTACTGGTTTTTGTTTCTCGACGGAGAAGAAGCGTTTGTGGAATGGAGCACATTCGACAGCACTTATGGAAGCCGGCACCTGGCCCAACGTTGGAGAAACGAGGGTGTCGCATCGAAAATTCGTGCTTTAATCCTGCTCGATATGATCGGCGATAAAGACCTCGACCTCTGGTATGAAACCAATTCCACAAAATGGCTGATGGACTTGGTCTGGAATACCGCCCAGCGGATCGGGCTCAGTTCCATCCTTTCCCGAACCAAGGAGTCCGTTGAAGATGATCATGTACCTTTTCTCGACGCCGGGATTCCCAGTGTCGACATCATCGATCTGAACTACGGCCCGGGAAACTCTTATCATCACACCACAGCGGATACGCTGGACAAGATAAGCCCGCAGAGCATGGAGAAAGTGGGTCGGCTCGTGCTTGCCCTGCTTCCCGAATTGGAGAAATAGTGTAAAAGGAGCCAGGAGTCAGACTGGCTCCTTTGTTCTGGATTCATTCTTATTCACTAGCCAACGATTCCTTGAAGTTGCAGTTTTCGTTGTTGCAGAAGCGGATCGTGCCGGACCGCTTGGTCGTCTTCATAACCGTGAAAGGGGCGCTGCATAGGGGACAGGGGTCCGGCAAAGGCTTGTTCCAGAGAACGAAGTCGCAATCGGGGTAGTTGGAGCAACCATAAAAGGTCTTGCCCCTGCGGGATTTTCTTTCCACGATTTCGCCGGCGCAGTTCTCTCTGCCGCATCGAACTCCAGTGGATTTCAGCTTGATGTACTTGCAGTTCGGATAGTCGCTGCAGGCGGTGAACTCGCCAAAACGGCCGTGTTTGATCGCAAGTTTTTTGCCGCAGGCGGGGCAGTCCTCATTAAGAGGTATGTCCTGCTTGACAGTCATTGCCTCGGCTGTGTTCACGATCTTCTTCGTGTTCCGGCAGTCGGGATATCCGGAGCACGCCATAAACTCGCCGAAGCGTCCGCGTTTCAGGACCATCGGCTTGCCGCACTTCTCACATTCGATTTCATCTGGCTGCGATTTCCCTGAATCCTCCAGATTGCAGACTTTGGGGATTTCCTTCGTGTTGCGGCAGTCGGGATACCCGGAGCACGCCATGAAGCGGCCGAATTTCCCCCACTTGATGACCATTTTACTGCCGCATTTGTCGCAGACATCATCCGTCTCAATGGCTTCCGTTTTGACGTCGCGCATTTCCTTTACCGCGATCTCCAGCTTCTTGGAGAGGCGGTCATAGAAATCCCTCATTGCCTGCTTCCATTGCTCACGCCCTGATTCGATCCGGTCAAGGTGGTCTTCCATGCGCGCCGTATATTCGTAGTCGAAAAGCTCCTGGAAGCTCGCGACAAGAAGCTCGAGCACGACTTCGCCTGTTTCAGACGGGTAGAACTTGCCGTCGTGCTTGTCGACATAGTCCCTGTCCTGGATAGTGCTCAAAATACTGGCATACGTGCTTGGCCGTCCGATTCCCTTCGCTTCGAGCGCCTTCACCAGGCCTGCTTCAGTATAACGGGGCGGCGGCTGGGTAAAATGCTGAGCCGGCAGGAGTTCTTTGAGTTCGAGGACTTCGCCTTCGCGCAGTTCGGGCAGGACCGACTCCTCTTCATCAGCACTATCGCTGCGATCTTCAGGTCTGGATTCCTGGTAGACCGCGAGGAATCCGGTAAACTTGGTAACGGAACCCGTAGCCCTGAACTCAACTCTGCCCGCTTCAATCTGCACACTGGTTTGGTCAAATAGGGCTGGATTCATTTGTGAAGCGACAAACCGGTTCCAGATCAGCGAATACAATCTCCACAGATCCGGATCGAGATCGTTCTTAAGGCTCTCGGGCGTTCGCTCAACCGAGGTGGGCCGAATGGCTTCATGCGCTTCCTGGGCGGTCTTTTTGGACTTGTAGTAGATCGGGTGGTGGGGAAGGTAGGACTCGCCGAAATCGCGTTTAATCAAGGCGCGCACCTCATGAAGAGCGCTCTCGGCCACGCGGCTTGAGTCGGTTCGCATGTACGTGATCAGTCCGACGGATCCCTCTTGACCGATTTCGATCCCTTCATACAGCTTCTGGGCAAGAACCATCGTCCGCTTGACTGAAAAATTCAGCTTTCGGGCGGCTTCCTGCTGCAGCTTGCTGGTGATAAACGGGGGAACGGGATATTTTTTCTTTTCCCGGCGGTGGATTCCCCGGACAACGAAGCGGGCCGGCTTCAATTCCTCGACGATGCTGTTTGTGGTATCGCCGTTGGAGACGTCCCACTTATTTCCGTCCAGCAGGCGGGCCTTTGCGTTAAACTCCGGCGGTGCGCCTCCTGCCAAACGCGCCTCCAGTGACCAGTACTCTTCAGACTTGAAGGCCCGGATTTCCTGCTCCCTTTCGACGATCAACCGGAGAGCTACGGTCTGAACTCTTCCTGCCGAGAGCCCCCGCCGGACTTTGTCCCACAATAGAGGGCTGATTTTGTATCCCACCAGGCGGTCCAATATTCGCCGGGTCTGCTGGGCATCTACTTTAGCTTGATTGATGCGTCCCGGATTCTTGAAGGCTTCCTGGATGGCATGCTTCGTGATTTCGTGAAAGAGGACGCGGTAGATGTTGCGGGATTTGGCCGACAGCTCCTCGGACAGATGTTGGCAAATCGCCTCCCCTTCGCGATCAGGATCCGCAGCCAGGTAGATGTCCTGAATGCCCTTGGCCGCCGATCGCAATTCCTTCACGATTTTGGTCTTGGCCGGAATGACTGCGTAGTGCGGCGTAAAATCGTCATCCACATCGACGCCGAGTTTGCTTTTGGGCAGATCCTTGATGTGGCCGACTGATGCCTTGACGATGTAATTTTTGCCAAGATACTTACTGATGGTTTTCGCCTTGGCGGGGGATTCAACTACTACAAGTGATTTAGCCATAGAGCGCGCAAACTATACCAAGCCTGACGGAAATTCCAAGAAAAAATAGTAGATTGCCCTTTTCATGGGCCGTCCTTGCGTGTTTTGATCCGTACTTGCATGTTCCCGGGCAGCTGGCGAGTCCAGACGTTCATTCTGGAGACGCCGGCACCGCTGCTACGGAGAATCTTATCAAACTGAGTTGCCTCGTCCATTTTCAGCAACTCCAAAATCCTGGCTTCCTCTTCGGATAACATCCCCAGGTCCGGCGGCAGCTCGTCAACAACATCTCTTCGGGACTGAACCAGTTTAGCGCCCGGATCTATCAGAGAGTTGGGCCCGAAGCTCTGGTAGACCAAAGCCTTCCCGTTTTGCTCCGTGCCAGCCTGGCAGTGATCCATGATCCGCTCGATTCACGAACTTCGGGGATCAGGGTTCCCGGCGCCAAACCGGTAATGATGTGATTTGGCACGGAAAGTTTTGCGGGAATGGGAAAGTTCCGGGAGAAACCTGGGGAAGAAGCGGCCCATTCTCCGAGATTTCTTGTGCAAGTTCCCGGTTTTCGCGCGGGCAAACCGCGTCGATGCCGCAACCTAGGACTATGAGGATGCATCCCTTCCCCTGGAGGCAGCGCCGGTCTGCGGAAATACCGGTGAGCGCGCCGATCCCTGGGATTTAGGCCAGTTCGATTGTGTTCCGGACCATCGATGACAGATCTCATTTCCCCACTGGGTTAGAATGCAGTGCTGGCTCAAGGATGGCAAGATGATGCTACAGAATCCTGCATCCTGTATCTTGCACCCTTCATCTTGTATATAATCGCCGGGATGACTGTTTCGCACAGGAGGGTTTTATTTCTCAAAAATTCCGATTTTTCGCTTCGCGTGGATCCAGGCAATGAAAATTAGACTCTCACTTGTCCACTATCTGAATTCCGCTCCTTTGGGCTGGGCGTTCCTTCATGGTCCTTTTCGGGAGCAATTCGAGGTCGTTCCGTCGTCTCCGGCGAGTTGCGCCGATCAGCTCTCAAAAGGAGAAGTGGATATCGGTCTGATCCCGAGCATCGAATACGAGCGCATACCAAACCTTCAGATCATCCCTGATATTTCGATCTCTTCGCTGTCCGCAGTCCGAAGCATTCTGCTGATCCGGCGTAAAGGGGTTCAAACAATCCGTACCGTTGCTTTGGATACGAGCTCCCGAACCTCCGTTGCTCTAGCGAAGATTCTGCTGCACGCCAACATGGGCCTAGCCCCCGCATTCTTCCCGAATGCGCCCGATCCTGCCGTGATGCTCGACAGGTGTGACGCCGCGCTGCTCATCGGGGATGCCGCTCTAAGAATACGGCCGGAGGATTACGAGACGATTGATTTGGCCGAAAAATGGTTTGGGTGGCAGAAGAAGCCCTTTGTCTTCGCCTTCTGGGCATGCCGGACCGATGCCAGGCTGCCCGCCGATCCGGTTTCGGTTTTCGCGGAGGCTAAGGAATGGGGGCTGAGGAGACGCGGCGAGATCGCGTCTGTTTTTTCGAATTCCCTGGACCTGCCGATTCCGTTTCTTGAAGACTACCTCTTACACAACATCGACTTCGATCTAGGAACGCGGCACCTCGCGGGGCTGCAGCGATTCTATGAGTTGGCGCACCAGGAGAATCTCATTCCCGAATTCCGGCCGCTGCATTTTGTTGGTGAAACAAACTCGACATCAGAGAAAGTGTAGACAAGATTTCAACCGCGAAAGATACCGAGAACCGAACAGGGAATTTCGTGGCGTTCGTGCGTTTTGTGGTCCAGTCTTTTACCCTTCTTTTTCCAGTTCCACACTCCAGTAGACATAATCGCGCCAGGCTTGCGGAGCCGTCTTGAATCCGATCGTAATGTGCAGCATGGTCGGGACCCACTCCGGCTCCTTCGGCCGGCGGATCAATTTCATGCCGGCTTCCTCGGGAGTGCGCCCGCCCTTCTGGTGGTTGCATTCAAAGCAGCAGGTCACGATGTTATCCCAGGTCTTCGCCCCTCCCTTCACGATCGGCGTAACGTGGTCGAACGTCAGGTTTTCCGTGGAGCACTTCTTCCCACAATACTGACAGGTGTGGTGATCTCTCGCATAGATGTTCGCTCTGCAGAATTTCACGTGCTGGAGTTGCTTTCGGATCTTTACATATTTCAGCAGGCGGAGGACACTCGGCATTCTGATAGTAAAGGAGATGCTGCGGATTTCGCGGTCATACTCGGCCAGAACTTCAACCTTGCCCTGATAGAGCAGACTTAGCGCCCTTTTCCAGGTTACAATGTTGATCGGCTCGTAGGTTGCATTCAAAACCAGCGTATGTTCCATTCACCTGCACTCATCAAAATGAACCAAGCCGGGCTTACTATTACGGCGGGGCGATACGGGTCGTTCTTGAAACTTCAATATCATAAAACCATGGCGCAAGCTTGGATAATTCAAATATAACATTTTTTTTAAGTCAAGCGCTTTTGGAGAGTCCGCAGCGGAATCGCGGTCGATCAGCTGGCTTTTGCGGGGCTTCATCACGCCACAAACCTATCAGAGGATCTCCATGCATGTGAGGCAAGGAATTGAAGTACTGCTGAACAAGAGAAGAAATCTCATCCGAGGAGCCCGTGTCGGTGTTGTGGTGCATCCGGCATCGGTTCTTCCGGATCTCCGGCATACAGCGGACGCGCTGCTGGGGGCTGATGACTTCCAGGTTGTATCTCTCTTCGGACCGCAGCATGGCGCACGGGGCGAGAAACAGGACAACATGATCGAATCAGAGTTCTATCTGGATCCGGATACGCGTCTTCCCGTGCACAGCCTTTATGGGGAGACGCGACGCCCCACCGCGGAAATGATGAGGGGCATCGATGTCCTGCTTTTTGATCTGCAGGACGCCGGAACGAGGGTCTATACCTTCATCAATACGATGGCCTATTGCATGGAGGCTTGTGCGGAGCACAGCAAACGAATGATCGTGTTGGACCGGCCAAACCCGATCAACGGCAGGCAGGTGGAAGGGAATCTGCTGAATCCGGAATACCGCTCATTCGTCGGCCTTTATCCGATCCCGATGCGCCATGGGATGACCACCGGAGAACTCGCCTTGCTGTTCAACTCGGAATTTGGCATAGACGCCGACCTGGCTGTTGTCCAGATGGAGGACTGGGAACGCGGCAGTTGGTTCGACCAAACTCACCTGCCTTGGGTGCTGCCTTCCCCAAATCTCCCGACGCTCGACTCCGCGACGGTATATCCTGGAATGGTTCTCGTCGAAGGGACGTGCCTTTCCGAGGGACGTGGGACCACTCGTCCATTCGAACTGATCGGGGCTCCATTTATTCGCAGCCGTCAATATGCTGAGTCCCTGAACGCGCTGCATCTTCCGGGGGTCTGGTTCCGGGCCACGCATTTTCAACCCGCTTTCCAAAAATGGGCGGGCCAGATTTGCGGAGGCGTCCAAATTCACGTAACCGACCGCGAGCGGTATGAACCCTATCTGACCGGAATCGCCGCGATCTCCACCGCACAGGCGCTTTACCCGGAATCCTTTGAGTGGCGCAGGCCACCCTATGAGTACGAGAGCGAAAAACTGCCGATCGACATCCTGTGCGGTGGTGCTGAAATACGGGGGGTGATCGAACGCAATACGCCGTTGGATGAGGTGAGGCAAAGCTGGCAGGAGGATGTCGGTTATTTCCTCCGTCAGAGAAAACCTTACCTGTTGTACTGAACGCTGACAGACGCCGGCAAACGCCAACGGACTCGGAATTGTTGATAAAGACTCGTTGTCCGCCGGGGTAACGGAATCCGGGAAAGGAAAACCATAAATATGTTAAGATACTGAGCTTATGATCATTGGACTGACGGGCAAA
>Ga0326728_10015716_pt1 | contig 15664 bp, 11 predicted proteins | sample MB3enrmetagenome_FD_207602 | JGI IMG/M metagenome (GOLD analysis project Ga0326728, IMG submission 207602) | Lab enriched peat soil microbial communities from McLean, Ithaca, NY, United States - MB31MN | ecosystem: Environmental > Terrestrial > Soil > Wetlands > Peat | place: USA: New York...
CCGCCTTCAGGTAGGCGGTCGCCGAACGCAGGAGCCGCGCCGGCTCCTCGAAATGGTGCAGCGTGGCGAACATGACAATGCAATCGAAGTAAGCCGGCTCGAAGGGAAGCTGGTGGGCGTCGGCGCACACGAAGGAGCACGAACTGCGGTCGAGATTGGCGTGGCACAACGCTCCTATCTGGAGGCTCTGGACGTCGATGTCGACGTTCCAGACGGGCAGCCCGAACCACGCCGTCTGCGGAGAAGACGTGCCCCCCAGTTCCAGGATGCGCGCCTGCGAACCGAGCCCCGAGATCCGCTCCTGGAGGAGAGTCCTGGCATACTCGTGGTCTTTCGCATAGTCCTCCCGCCGCTGCGATACGATCCACCCGGGACAGCGGGGATCGGCCTCCCGGCCGACGACGCGCACGCTCCTCTCCCAAGGTTCGAGCCCGCCCCAACCGAGCCATTCCCGCGCGAGGTCCAGGCGCAGGATGTAGTCGCCCGGCTCGGCGGGCGCGGCAATGCTCACCGGAACGGTCATGGCGCGGTGCGGCGCAAGCGGAACGGGAAAAGGCGTGCGCTTCCCGTCCCACAAGACGACGCGGCCATCGAGCGCGAACCAGTGGTAGGAGATAAAGACGGGGTTGCAAACCTCTTGCGACACAAGCCACGCGTCGTCGTCGTTCCGGATTCGCACGTTGTGAGTGGATGCGGTTCCGGCGGACAGTTCCTCCGGAATGTAGTCCTGGGTCACCGCCGCCCGAAGGTTCTCGTTCACGCGCTCCGGTTTCCACTCCCCCAACGGCGTCTCGGAGATTCTCGACATGAAGGAGTTGTTCTCGGCCGTGTAGTGCTGTTGCCGGAAGGTGTACCGACGCCCGAAGATCTCGCGAAGAGCGTTGACGTTGTCGACGCTGGAGGGAAGCCTGAAGTACTCCAGAATACGCCGAATGTCGGCGTCGACGGACGCGGGCGGGTGTGTCCGCTCGGGGACCACTCCATCCACCAACAGAGGCACCCCCATGAGAACCGGGAACACCGACCCGCAGGCGGGGCACACGTAGCCGTCGTCAATCTTCGCCAAGCGCGCCCGCCGGCAGCAGACGCAGACGTAGGGCGCCTCCGGCTCCGTGGCTGGTCTCACGGCGCCGGCATCTCCCGGCCCGACAAAACGGTTGAGGGACACACCGATCCGATGAACCTCCCGGACGTTCCATCGCGCAATGGACAGTCTACCATTGAATTCCGGGGCCGGCGTTCGGCCCCCGCCGAACGGCTGCGGGCAGGCCCGGCGCCCGCCGGCTGCACCCCCGCCCTTTAGTCCGGCTTCTATCGCCGCTCCCCCAGCAACGCAAACCGGGCGTATATCGAGGCATCGATCTGCGCCGCATCGCCAAGGTGGTGCACGCTGAAACTAAACGCCTCGCCGACCGGTTTGAAGATGCGCCGCAGCAGCGTCTCGGGACTGTAAAACCGCCCGTGCCGGTTGCCCCAGCCCTGGGCGCAGTACACCGTGGCCTCCGGATCGAATTCGATGTTCGCCGAAACGCTGTAGACAGGGTCGGTCTGGACGGCCGGATGATCCATCAGGTAGAGGGGGACAACCGCCACCTTGCCTCCTCTCCGGAGGATCCGTGCAAGCTCCTGGAACAGCCGAGTGTCCCCGTCGCCCTCGAAGTGCTCCAGAGAGCAGGTCAGCGCCACCCGGCTCGCAAAACCGTCCGGCACCGGCATGGCGCAGGCGTCGCCTCCGATTCTGGCGCCGTTCACGCCGGCCGGATACATGATGTCCTGCGCGTAGGCCATGCAGCCGTGCAGACGCTGGACGATCTCCGGCAGCGGCGAGCCTTCCGAGGCGATGTCCACAAAGACGTCCGTCGGGGAGGGGGCGAGGAGTCTGATCGACACCAGATGCTCGAACGACTTCTCGCTCAAGTTGCCCGTGTAATAAGCCGAGTATAGTTCGCCATAGCGCGCCCGCTTCAAATACCGCCGATGTTCGTCCCGCCCGACCTCCAGAGCGACGACCGGCGCCTCGTATCGGCACAGCCGTTCCATCACCGCGGCGATCGCGCTGGGAGAGGTATAGTTCGCCCACCCTGGCTCCATCCGGTTCGGAACCCGTTCGCGCAGCCGGATGCATGCCGCCTCGTAATCGACCTCGTTCAGCGCAGGCTGATAGATGTACTCGGCCATTTCAGACTCCCACGCCCGCATTCGCGGTCCGTTTGGGGCGCCGCGGAGTCAGCAGCCGTTCCATCAACCCGCGCCCGATGACCTCCCAGGAGAACCGCGTCGCCGCATGGCCGCGGGCGGTCTCCACCATGGTAGCCAGGACTTCGTCCTCCTGGGTCCGCATCTCTTCGATGACCCGGGGAAACTCGATCAACGGCGCCAGTCGGGCCTGGACCCGGTTCTCCAGATCCAAACCCCGCGCCCCGAACGGCGTGCTCAGCAGCGGTACGCCGGCCGCCATGTAGTCCAGCATCTTGAGGTTCGTGCCCGATCCGCTCTGCATGGGATTGATCGCCAGGTCCACCCAACTCAGAATCCGGTCTTTGGCCCGGTCGTCCACCACCCCGAGAGACTTGACGTTCGCCGGCAAGGCGAAGCCGAACCGATCCAGGTAGCAGCCCACGCTGCCTACCAGGAGAAAGTTCACGTGTGGCAGCAGACGGGCGATTTCGGCGACGCACAGCGCCGCCTCGATGTTCGGGCCGTGCCAACTGGCCATGAACAGCACCGTAAACGGATCCGAGACCTGGTTCTGCCGCCGCACTTTCCGGCGCAGGTCCAGCGGATAGAAGGTCACCGAGTCCAGGTCCACTCCATTCGGAACCACGGCCGTCTTTTCCCGTTCGATAGCGTACATGCGGCTCAGAGTACAGGCGTCCTCCTGGGAACAGGTCATCACCAGGCTGCTCAGATCGCAGCAGCGCCGTTCAATCGATTCGGTGAGCCGGAGGAAGTACCGTCCCAGGCGGTTGGAGGGCAGGATGCCTTGCTTCAGGACGGCCTCTACGTCCTGGGCCTCGTAGACGAGGGTCTGGCCGTGGCGGACGCTCTCCAGCGCCGGCAGCAGATAGGGGTGCGACGCCACCAGCCAGTCGCTCCCGGCAGCCGAGCGCGCCAGGGCCTCGGCGTACCTGGGCGTCAGGGAGTAAAGCTTGGGCATCATCACGTCGCTCGCCGCCACCCCTTCCAGCCGCTTCGCCAGCCGCCATTCGGCCTGGACGTGGGCGAGGGTCTTCGGAACACGGATCTCCCGCACTCCCGGGGCGATGGGCTCGTCGAACTCCTCCTGGCCGTGGTCGCCAAAGGAAACGATCTCGACGTCAAACTCGGCGGCCAGGTTCCGGTATAGGTGATAGATCCGGCTTTGCCCCCCTCCCCGGGGCGGGTAGATCGGGAACGTAGTCGCCACCGCGATTTTCGGTTTCCGTTTCGCGAGGGAAGCGCTGGGCCCGGCCGCCGCCGGCCCCAGCAGGACGCGGACGGCGTTCTCCCACGTGATGGGCTGCGCGGTACGCCGGCACTCCGCAGCCATGGCGATGGCCTCTAGCCGGTGGCCGTCCAGGTAATCGAGCCGCTCCGCCAGCGCCTCGGGGACGGGATCCACCACGTAGCCGGTCTCGCCGTGGCGAACGAACTCCAGCGGGCCTCCGGCGTCGGTCGTAGTCAGCACCGGCTTGCCGCTGGCCATCGCCTCGATGGTCACCAGCCCGTAGTCTTCGTCGTATGGCGCATAGACGACGGCCAGCGCATTGGCGTACAGGCCGACGATCTTCTCGTCGTTTACGAACCCCAGGAATTGGATGCGCGGATCGTCGCCGGCCTTGCGCCGCAGCGACTCCTCGTCCGGCCCGACGCCGGCGATCTTCAGGGGAATCCGCGTTCGCGAGCGCAGCATCGCGTCGACCAGCAGGTGCGTCCGCTTGGCCCCGTCCAAACGGCCTACTGTGAAGAAGTACTCGGACTCTCCCGCCTGGAAGCGGCGCAGATTCGAGGGAGGATAGGCGACTTCGACCTTGACGCCTTCCGGGAAGTAGCTCTCGCGCCGGGCGACGTTCCGGGCTATGGCGGCGTACCTGCGAATGCGCGAGGGCGCCAGCCCAGCCGCGTCCAGGAAGTGCACCACCTGGCGGATCAGCGGGCCGGGAAACGCGAACGTCTCGGGGGCGGCGCCGCAGTGCCGCAACCGGTCGGCCCGGTCGAAGAACTCTTCCACCCGCGTCGGATCGCCGTGGCGATAGCGCATGAACTCCACCAGCGACGCCACCTCGGGGAGCCGATCGTCGCACTCGATCGGGAGGCGCATGAGGCGATAGGTGTCGTAAAGCCCCCGAAGGCAATGCAGCATGTAGCAAACGTGGTTCGGGTGCCGGACCATCCAGGCCGGGTATTTGCCCGAGATCAGAACGTCGAAATGCGACAGATCCAGGCGCGAGAACTCGCGGTAGGTGTCTACCAGATCCCAAAAGCTAAACTCGCGGCTGGGCAGTTTGACGATCTCGGCTTTGTGCCCCGTGCACTGGTTGAGGTAGTCCTGCAACCCCCACCAGAGGTTTTCGGCGCCGCCGATGCAAAACGGAACCGGGCTGGGCGCGACAATTCCAACGTTCATCCGCCAATCCCCGTCTCTGCGGTCCGGATCAACTCGCTCACCACGCCCTGCCACGAAGGGACGCCCAGCGCTCCATACCTGGAATAGCCGGCCGCGCCGAGATCGGCCGCCCGCCGCCGATTGGCGTACAGGGATTCGATGGCCGCCGCTACCGCCTCGGGGGTTGGATCGACCACGAAACCGGTTTCATCGTGAACCACAAACTCCAGAGGGCCGCCGGAATCTTTGCAGGTGACGACCGGCTTGCCGGCCAGCATCGCCTCCAGCGTCACGTAGCCGTAGTCTTCGTCGAGCGGCCCGAAGAACACGCCCAGACTGCACGCGTAGTACGCCGCCAGCTCGCTCTCCGAAAGCCTTCCGACCAGCCGCACCCGGTCGCCGACGCCGAGCTCCTCGATCAACTGTTCGTACTGGGGGCGCTGCCCGCCGCTGCCGGAGATCAGGATCGCCACCGGGGCGCGGACATGCTGGGCCGCCCGAATCAGCAACCACTGCCGCTTGAGCGCCTCCAGCCGGCTCGGCGCGAAGATATACGCTTCCGCCGCAGCCGAGTACAGCTTGCCGTTCATCGGCGGCGGGTGGTACAGCGGAGTGGAGGACAGGCCGTTGAACTTCTCCAGCCGCCGCGAGACGTTGCCGGCGATCGTATATACCCGTTCCGCCCGGGAGAGGTAGAACGTGTCCTTCTCGACCACGCGCGCGCGCAGCGCTTCGCGCTCCACTGCCTTCTCCGCCGAGGCGTCCCAGAGGTCGTACAGGGCCCGGTGCTGGTGGAGCAGCCACACAACCTTCCGGCGGTGGCTCAGATAGTACGCCGGAAACCGCAGACAGACCACGACGTCCGGGCTGTAGCCGTTGAGATCGTCGAAATTCTCGGCTTCCCAAGCCAGCATCGCGCGCGCCACTTCCGAATCCGGCATGAAGCGGAACGGCAGGCTCACGATCTCCGTTTGGTGGCCCGCCTCGCGGCAGGCCCGCACAAATCCCTGCGCCAACGCCTCCCCGCCGCCGGCGATGAACGGAACCTGCACGTCGGCGATGGCGACCCTCATAACGGCTTGACCCCAATCCAGACCATGTCGCGCGAGATCGACAGGTAGTCCTCCAGCTTGTCAAAACGGTACTGGGACAGCGGGACCAGCTCGGCGCGGCCGTCGTCGAAACAATAGGCCGTGCTTTCGGCGAAGCCCCGCAACTCCGCGATGGCCTCCAGCGTATCCGGGAACACCGGGCGCCGGTGCGTCGGGTCGCGGAAGAAATCGCCGCCGGTCACCAGGAGGTTGCGCGCGTTTGGCGTTTCGAAGATCGCCACCCCTCCCGGCCGGAGAATGCGCAAGCTCTCGTCCAGCAAAGCCACCAGCGATGGGTAGCCCACGTGCTCCACGTAATGGAAGCAGGTCACCGCGGAGAAGGCGTTCTTGTGTTGTTTCCGCAGATGCTCGATCGCGTCTTCCTCCACCACCTCCAGGCCCAGCTCCCGGCATTGCTCCAGCGCCACCCGGTTCAAGTCGACCCCTTTGGCCGGGATCTCTTGCTCCTTCAGCAGCTCCAGCCACTCTCCCCGCCCGCAGGCCACGTCCAGCACCGGTCCCTTCCCGGCCCGTTCCAGCGCTTCCCGTATCCACCGCAGGTAGACGCGGGTCCCTTCTCGAATCGTCTCGCGGCTCCCGCGAAACCGGTCTTCAAAGGCCACGTAGAGCGAATCCAGGAAGTGCCGTTCCTCTCGGACCAGCTCCTCCAGTTGCTCCGCTTTGAAAGGCTCCGGCATGCGCCGCCTGGCCAGCTCCAGCAACACCGCCAGCCGGCGATGCTGATCCTGCAAGTCCTGCCGGCAAACCGCCACCTGGCGCTGGATGGCCTGTAAGCCCTCGTCGAGCCCCGCAACGCGGTGGGGGTCGACCCGCCGACTCTCGCACTCCGCCACCCGGCTCTCCACCGCCGCCAGCATCTCCCGGTCCGCCTTGGCCTCCCCCATCCTCTGTATCTGCCGGCTGAGCTCGCCAAGCCCTCGCTCGCCGCTTTCCGCGATTTCAGCCAGCTTGGCCTCAGCCGCCTTTGTCGCCAACTCCCCGGCCAGCGCCACGACTTCCCGGCGGTCGGCTTTCAGGTTTACCCGCTCGGCAAGCCCCGCGACCTCCGCACAGTCCGCCTTGGCGCCGAGTTGCGCCGAGAGCTCGTCCCGGTCCAGCGCCACCCGCGCCACCACCGCCGCGATTTCCTCCCGGTCCGCCTTCCCCGCCACCTGCGCGGCCACCGCCGCCATCTCCCGACCATCCGCCTTGGCGCCGAGTTGCGCCGAGAGCTCGTCCCGGTCCAGCGCCACCCGCGCCACCACCGCCGCGATTTCCTCCCGGTCCGCCTTCCCCGCCACCTGCTCAACCACCGCCGCCATCTCCCGACGATCCGCCTTGGCGGCGTCCTGCGAGTCGCAACGCGACTCGAGGGCCGCGAATTCGCTCCGGTTCGCCTTACCGAACTCCAGTCGGGCGACATGGCGTTGAAGCTCGATCGCCATGTCCTGAGAAGCATTTCTGCCCGTTTCTGCGCGCAGATCCGCGACTTCCTGCCGCTCCGCTTTGGTTTCGAGCAGCAGGTCCACCTCCGACCGGCTGCTGCGGATCAGTGTGGCCATTCGATCCAGTGCGTCCCGCTCGGCTCTCCCGCTGGCGGTGAACCGAAACGCGACATGCGCCTCCTGCTTGGCGAAGTTGTTCACTAACGTCGGCAGCCGAATGATGCCGTAACCCACTTGCAGCAGATAGCCGATCACCGGTATCTTGACGATCCGCCGGGTCCAGTAAGCACGGTTCAGACCGGGTATGTGGACGCCGGCAAGTCTACCCTCTTCCGAAAAGCGCAGGGACACCAACACATCCAGCTTGCCGAGAGAACCGCCCCGCAGCGCCGAAAGGAAGTACTCGCGCCCCGAGGGATCCGGCTCTCTCGACAGAATCCGCCGGTAGGCATTATGGAGGAACTCCTCGTCCTGAAGACTGAGAAGGCTTAGCAGCGTAGTCGCTTCGCCGCCTTCGTCTTTGGCCCGAGATACCAGCTCCGCATCCGGTCTCACGGACGGCGAATGGAGCTGCGAGACGGCGGTGTCGGCGCCCACTCCCGCCGCTGCCTGCGACCGCACTCTGCGCAATATGGCGTCGACGTCGACATTCTGCTTTTCATCCATGATGTGTGCCCTATCCACAGCCCGGCGGCTCTCGCCACCACGCTGCCACGCCGCTGCACCATGCAATACGGCCGCGGTCCCGGTTGCGAGGTAGATGCGCTAAGGTCCTCCTCGGGGGATGTCTTGCCCCCCGCAAACCCGGGAATACAGTATAGTACAAACCCCTTCCCCGATCCGTCGCGCGCCGCCGCCTTCAATCGACCGTGGCGGTTTGGCCAACCGCCGCCCCCAGCGCCCCGCAGTCGGCCTCCACCATCTCGTTCACCAGCTCCGGAAACCTCGTCTTCGGCCGCCAGCCCAGCTTGGCGCGCGCCTTGGAGGCGTCGCCCAGCAGCACGTTCTCCTCCGCGGGGCGCAACAGCTCCGTGGACGTGCGCACGTGCTTCTGCCACTCCAGCCCCGCATGCTCGAATGCCAGCTCCACGAACTCCCGGACCGAGTGGTTCTCCCCGGTCGCAATCACGTAATCGTCCGCCTCGGGCTGCTGAAGCATGAGCCACATCGCCTCGACGTATTCCCGGGCGTGGCCCCAGTCCCGCTTCGCTTCCAGGTTGCCGAGCCGCAATTCCGTTGACTGCCCGGCGAGAATGCGGGCGATCCCGGAGGTAATCTTGCGCGTGACGAACTCGTAGCCGCGCCGCGGCGATTCGTGATTGAACAGGATGCCGCTGCTCGCGTGCAGGCCGTACGCCTCCCGGTAGTTCCGCGTCAGCTCGAAACCGCAAGCCTTGCTGATTCCGTAGCTCGACCGCGGATGGAACCGCGTGGTCTCGCTCTGGGGCGCCTCTTCCGCCTTTCCGAACATCTCGCTGGACGCCGCGAAGAAGAAGCGGCACGCCGGCGCGAGCGCCTTCATCGCCGCCAGCGCGTAATGCGTGCCGTTCACGTTGGTATTGAGGGTGGAGTACTCGTCGTCGAAAGAATAACTGACGAAACTCTGCGCCGCCAGATGGTAGCATTCCTGCGGCTGCACTTCGCCCATCGCCTCGCAGACGCGGGGGAAGCTCGTCAGATCGCCCTCGTGCAGATGGACCCGGTCGCGGATCCGCCCGATGCGGCTCAGACGACGGGTCGGATCCTCCAGCTCAACCCGCTGCACCAGGCCGTGCACTGCATACCCTTTCGACAACAGCAGTTCCGCGAGATAGGATCCGTCCTGTCCCGTGATGCCGGTGATGAGCGCCCTGCGACTCATGATCGCTTCCGGAAAAGACGGCGCCCGCACTCGGCGAGTTCCCGCCATCCCTTCAGACCCTGCACTCAGGCTCCCGCCGCACGGCTGGCCTCCGGCGCCGCCACTCCCAGCGCGTGGCAGTCCGCTTCCACCATCTCCCGCACGAGTTGCTCGAAGGTGGTCCCGGGTTGCCAGCCCAGCCTGGCGCGCGCCTTCGAGGCGTCGCCCAGCAGGGAATTCACCTCCGCCGGGCGGTACAGCTCCGAAGACTCGCGCACGTACGCGTTCCAGTCCAGCCCCGCGTGGGCGAACGCCAGCTCCACAAACTCCCGGACCGAGTGGCTCTCGCCGGTCGCGACGACGTAGTCGTCCGCCTCGGGCTGCTGGAGCATGAGCCACATGGCCTCGACGTATTCGCGGGCATGGCCCCAGTCGCGCTTGGCCTCCAGGTTGCCGAGCCGCAACTCGGTGGCCGCCCCGGCGAGGATGCGGGCAATCCCGGAGGTAATCTTCCGCGTGACGAACTCGTAACCGCGGCGTGGCGATTCGTGATTGAATAGGATGCCGCTGCTCGCGTGCATCCCATAAGCTTCGCGGTAGTTCCGCGTGAGATCGAAGCCGCAGACTTTGCTGATCCCGTAACTGGACCGCGGGTGAAAGCGGGTCGTCTCGCTCTGCGGGGCCGCCTCCGCCATTCCGAACATTTCGCTCGTCCCGGCGAAATAAAACCGGCAGTGCGGCGCGACGTGCTTCAGGACGCCCAAAAGATAGTGCGTTCCGTTGATGTTCGTGTTGAAAGTCGAGAATTCGTCGTCGAAAGAATAGCCGACATAACTCTGTGCGGCCAGATGGTAGCACTCGTCGGGCTGCACCCGCGCGACGACATGGTGGAGGCTCGGATAGCTCTCCAGCGAGGCGGAGTGCAGTTGCACCTCGTCCAGGTGCGGCAAAATCCGCGACATTCGGTGCTCCGGATCTTCTAATGCCACCCGCCGCACCACTCCGTGCACCTGGTAGCCCTTGGCCAGGAGCAGTTCCAGCAAATAGGAACCGTCCTGTCCCGTGATGCCGGTGATCAGCGCCTTCCTCTGGGACATGGTTATCCATTTGTATCAAGCAATATCGCCGTTGTCAACCTTGGAATTGACCTCCATTTGCGTCGGCTGGCCCGCGCGGCGCCGGGAGGCCGGGTCGCCGGCCGGCTACGCGCCGCGGGTTCTTCGGAAAAAGGCCAGCGATTGCTCCGCGCAGCGCGCCCACGTGTACTGAGCCGCGCGTCGCCGTCCGCGCTGGCCCAACTCGGACCGCAAACCCGGCGACAGCGCCAGCCGTTCCACCGCCGCCGCCATTTCGTCAATGCAATGCGGTTCGACGGTAATAACGTCTTTTCCGCCAATTTCCTCGAGCGCCGATCCGCGCGACGTGATCACCGGCACGCCACAGGCCATGGCCTGCGCCACCGGCAGGCCGAACCCTTCGTAGAGCGCCGGGTAGAAGAACAGCGCCGCACCGGCAGTCAGGCCGGGAAGATCGGACTCCGGAACGTAGCCCAGGTAGCGAATCCCCGCTGCCGGACGGAGCAGCCGGTTGACGGTCTCCGGCTTGCACCAGCCCAGCGCCCCCGCCACCAGCAGCTCGTATTCCGACCGCACCGCTTGTGGGAGCGACGAATACACGTCCAACACACGATAGACGTTCTTGCGAGGCTCGATCATGCCGACGAACAGGATGTACGGTCTTTCCAGCCCGTAAGTCCTTGCGACGGCCCGTGCATTCTCGGGCGTTGCCGCGAAGAACCCATCGGCCACGCCGGGATAAATCGTTTCCACGCGGTCCTCTGCGAGGCCCAGGATCTCGATGGCGTCCCGGCGCGTCGATTCCGAGATCGCCGTGCAGGCCGCCGCCCGCCGAAGCACCCGATCGGCATATCTCTTGGTGGCTGCCACGTTCGCCGGCGCGTGCGTCTCCGGCAGGATCCAGCAGGTCATGTCGTAGATGGTTGCGGTGAGGCGCGGCCCCCACCGCGGCGGGTTTCGAAGGTGCTGGGAAGCGTGAAAGACGTCGGCGCGCGCCTCCAGCAGATCGAGCATGCGATTGCCTCGGATGTTGCAGAAGTTCACCAGCAGCCTGCCGGACCGCGTCTCCCATTTTCCGGCGCACGAACGCTGGTGATCGAGTTGGGAAAGTCCGCGGAAATACGGGAATAAGCGAATGCGGTCCACGGCCGGCTGTTCCAGAAGTGCACGGATCCAGTAGTACATGTAGCTCTTGACGCCCGCGCTGCGCAGCAGCAAACTCGTCGCGTCTATGACGATCCGCATCTCGCCTCTTATCCGGGATTTCCGTTCCGGCTTCTTGCCAGCCTGCATTATATACCACTCTCGTCCGGAATAGCTTTTGCGAGTTGCGCCATCCAAAACATTACTTGAAAGTACCGGCATCCAGCCCGTCGGTCGGCCCGATGTTCGGCGATTTGCATGGTCGAGCGATGGCCCCTCCGTGCGCTCCACGGGTTGCACGGCGGTTCTCGAACTTCCTGCCACTCCGGCCCGAGGGCAATCGTCGTTGCGGCCGATCCTGGGCCCCGCGCGAGGCGCTGGGAATTGCCCGGCGGGGCCGCGCAGGAGAAGATCGAGGTCCGAGAGATCTTCGGGCTGGTCCGGTTCTATACCGCGGGCCGTTAATCGGATCCCAACTTCGCCATTCGGGATTCTCCTTGCGAGTATCGAGTTTCAGCCTATCGGGTTGCCTTGGGTTCCGCAATCCGCATGGTCAGCCGGGAGTGCTCGATGCTCAGGCCGATCCACTGGCCGACCAAACGCTTGAACCGCTTGTGGGTCGCGATCCGGCGGCGAAGCTCCTTCACCCATTCTCGGCGGACGTACTCCGTGCGGCTCTTCATCCGGCGGGTATAGCTGATCTGCCAGTAGGCCCCGGCGCGGTGCTGGGGATCTTTGTACTGGCGGGTCAGCGAACCTGGGCGCATCGGGCCGATCTCCAGCAGCGCCCTCTTGATCCGATCGATCCCGCGCTCGATCCGTCGAATCCGTTTCCGGTTCACGAGGCCTCCTTTCGGGTTGCGAGTATAGCATATATAGGCTATACTTCGCCGGGCGGTTGTCAACCCCGGAAACCGGAATATCGAGCCCATCGGCAAGGAAACCGCTCATGCTCCGGAACCACTGGTGGAATCTGGTGTGCGAATTGCGGTCCGCCTGCGCCGGGCGCCGGCCTGCGACGACCGGCTCCCGGACTTCTTCCACGGCCCGGCCCTGGGTACGAACCGTTCGGCCAGGGCTGGCCCCCTCCGAACTGGTCGTGCCCATTGCCCTCCGCAATACCCTCCCGCAGTTTCTCGCCTGCTGACAAAAACGGGGTAGCGGAGTGAGTGGAAATGACGAAGTGCTTTGTTTTCTATGGTGAGCGCGGAAGGAATCGAACCTTCAACCTACTGATTAAGAGTCAGTTGCTCTGCCAGTTGAGCTACGCGCCCGATTTCGGTGGACCTTCACTTTTATAGCACAGTGGGCGTGGTGTTCGCTTCGTGCTCCGCCGTGAGCGCCCGCTCGGCCAGGTGCGCCGGGTGGCCGATCGCGATGCGCGCGATCGCGCCGCGCGTCCCCAGCTTGCGCGCCGCCCGTGTTATCCTCGGGCTGACCATCCCATGAAGCGAAGAACCCTGCTCTGTGCCGCCCTCTGTTTGCCGATCCTCCTCCTGGCCCAGGAGAAGGTGGACCTCTCCGTTGTCAACCGGATCAAGACCGAGGCTTTTCAGAACTCCAAGGTCATGGACCACGCCTTCTACCTCGCCGATGTCTATGGCCCGCGGCTCGCGAACTCACCCGGCTTCTTTAAGGCCGCGGAATGGGCCGTCCAGACCCTGAAGGGCTGGGGCCTCGAAGATGCCCGGCTGGAAAAGTGGGGTCCCTATGGCCGCGCATGGTCGTGCAGCCGCTTCGCCCTCCACATGCTGGAGCCGCAGCCGGCGCCGCTGCTTGCCGTGCCACTGGCCTGGTCGCCGGGGACCGACGGCGCGATCTCCGGCGAGGTCGTTCTGGCGCCCATCAAGACCGCCGAGGAAGGCGAGAAGTACAAGGGCAAGCTGAAAGGCAAGTTCGTGATGACGGATGCGCCGCGCGAGCTGGCTCCGCATTTGGAGCCCGACGCCCGGCGCCAATCCGACGCCGACCTCGACAAGCTCGCCCTGGCCCCCGATCCCGGCCAGCCTCCCGCTCGCCCGGTCGGCCCGCGCATGGAGGAAGCCCGCCTGTCCCGCATGAAGCTGGCGCAGTTCTTCGCGAGCGAGGGAGTGCTGGCCGTGATCTCCGAGGGCTCCAGCGGCGACGATGGCACCCTTCCCGCCGCCGCCGCCGGTTCGCCCGATCCCAAGAATCCCCTGCCGCCTCCCTCCCTGGCGCTGGCCGCCGAGCACTACAACCGCATCGCGCGCCTGCTCGACAAGAACATCCCCGTCCGCCTGGAACTCGAAATGAAAGTGCAGCTCGGCGCCGAATCGATCGACGGCGCGAACGTGGTCGCCAATCTGCCCGGCGGCGGCAAGCGGGACCAGATCGTCATGATCGGCGCGCACCTGGACTCCTGGCAGGCCGCGACCGGCGCCACCGACAACGGGGCCGGCTCCGCGGTGATGCTGGAGGTGGTGCGCATCCTCACCGCCCTCGGCCTCAAGATGGACCGCACTGTCCGCATCGCCCTCTGGGACGCCGAGGAGCAAGGGCTCATCGGATCGCGCGAGTACGTTAAGGCGCATTTCGCCGATCCAGACACTATGGCCCTCCGGCCCGAGCACGCCCAGCTCTCCGTCTACTTCAACCTCGACAACGGGACCGGCAAGATCCGCGGCGTGTACCTGCAGGGCAACGACATGATGCGTCCCATCTTCGAGACCTGGCTGGCGCCGTTCAAGGACCTCGGCGCGTCCACCATCGCCATCCGCAATACCGGCAGCACCGATCACGTCTCCTTCGACGACGTGGGCCTGCCCGGTTTCCAGTTCATTCAGGACCCGCTCGACTACGGCTCGCGCACCCATCACACCAACATGGATACCTACGACCATCTCCAGAAGGCCGACCTGATGCAGGCCTCGGCCATCATCGCGTCGTTGGTGTACAATGCGGCCACGCGCCCCGAAATGCTCCCGCGCAAGCCGCTGCCCAAGCCCCAGCCGCCATCCGAAGCGAAGAAGCCCGAGCCGAAGAAGGACTGACCGGAGGGAAGCGCCTGGCTGTCGGAGACGGGGCGCTTCGGCCGTGAGCTTCGCCATTGTGAGCCGGACCTGTCGCCATCCGGCCGGTGTACAATCGATGGGAGTCCGGAGTAATGGAAGTCCCAGGCGAACCGCGGTGGGCGAAAACCGCGCGGATGGCGTTGAGCCGCGTGCTTTTCTGCGGCGGATTCTTCTGCGCCGCCTGGTGCTGGATGCCTCCCATGCAAGGCCAGACCGAGCTCGCCAGCCAGTTGCGCGCCGACATCGGGATGCTGGCCGGGACCATCGGCGAGCGCAACGTCTCCCACAGGCCTCGCCAGCTCGAGCAAGCGGCGGCGTTTATCGAAGCGGCCCTGGCCGGCGCCGGCTATAAGGTGGAAGCGCAACCCTACAACGTCGGCGGTACGATCTGCCGCAACCTCGCGGCCGAGATTCACGGCACGTCGCGGGAGGCGGAGATCGTGGTTGTGGGCGCGCACTACGATACGGTGCCGGGCAGCCCGGGAGCGGACGACAACGCGAGCGGCGTGGCCGTCACGCTCGCCTTGGCCCGCCACTTCGCGCACAGCCATCCCCTGCGCACGCTGAGATTCCTGGCTTTCGTGAACGAAGAGCCGCCCAACTTCCAGACGGCCGAGATGGGCAGCCTGGTCTACGCCAAGCGGTGCCAGAGCCGCGGGGAGCGCATCCAGGCGATGCTGAGCGTGGAGTCGGTGGGCTACTACTCCGCCACCCAGGAGTACCCTGCCGCCGTTCGCGGGCTGTTCCCGCCGCGCGGGGACTTCATCGCCTTCGTGGGCAACCTCGGCTCGGCCAGCCTGCTGCGGGAGGCGGCCGCGTCATTTCGCCGAGCGGTGGATCTGCCCGCCGAAGCCGCGGCGCTGCCCGAGGAGATCGAGGGCGTCGGCTGGTCCGACCACTGGTCGTTCTGGCGGCAGGGCTATCCAGCGCTCGAGATCACCGATACCGCCCCCTTCAGGAACCCCTTCTATCACCACTCCGGCGACCAGCCGGAAACGCTGGACTACAACCGCCTCGCGCGTCTTACGGCCGGCATGTACGAGGTTGTGGCCGCGCTCGCGAATCCGGCTCTCCGTTAATCCGTCCCGCCCCTCTTGACGCCCGCTCCCCGAATGTGTAATTATTCAGTAGAGTGCATAATCATTCATCCGGCGCCGAAGGAGGCTGCCCCCATGCAATCCACCGCGCTCGTTGAGCCGCTCCTCAAAACGGCCGCCCGGGACGTTACGAGCGACCTGGACCTGTCCACCGGCGAGGTCGCCTGTCTGCTGGACCTGGCCGGCCAGCTCAAGGCCGAGCCGGCCCGTTACGCTCAGGCGCTGGCCGGCCGATCGCTGAGCCTGCTCTTCGAGAAGCCCTCGCTGCGCACCCGCGTGACCTTCGATCTCGCCATCCGGCAGTTGGGCGGCCATTCCGTTTACACGCACGGCCCCATCGGCGAGCGCGAGCCGC
>Ga0326728_10015717_pt1 | contig 15663 bp, 10 predicted proteins | sample MB3enrmetagenome_FD_207602 | JGI IMG/M metagenome (GOLD analysis project Ga0326728, IMG submission 207602) | Lab enriched peat soil microbial communities from McLean, Ithaca, NY, United States - MB31MN | ecosystem: Environmental > Terrestrial > Soil > Wetlands > Peat | place: USA: New York...
GACAGATCTTCCCCCATCTGTGGTGGTTTTTAGCTGAAATCCATCATGCCAGTGCGGTTGTACTGCGCGAAATGCGTTGTCTCTAATAATGCGATATTTATGTTGCATTCCCCTCGCGTCGCTCTTATGCTCCCGCCAGCGTGTTCATCAAACGCAACCACTCCGTGCTCGGCGGCAAAGACTACCAGTCGGTCCTCCTGGTGCAGGGCAAACGCGTTCCGGCCAAGCGCCCGCCCGGGCGGCCCGCCGCCGGCGCCCCCGCCCCTAAATCGGTCGTGGTGCATGAAACGCTGGCCAATCTTTCCAAACTTCCTCCGGAGCTCATCGACCTCATCGAGCGGCACTGTAAGGGCCAGCCACCCCCGCCCGAAAGTCCGAGCCTTTCGCCCCGTGGCTCGGCCGACATTCACTTGGGGCCTTGCTATGGCGTGTTAGCTGCCCTGGATGGTCTGGCGCGAGAGATCGGGCTGGTCCAGGCGGTAGGTGAGCAGACGCGCGCGCAGCGTCTGGCCCTGTTCCTGATCTACGCCCGGCTGGCGCATCAAGGCAGCCGTCTGTCGGCAGCACGATGGAGCGAGGACCACGCGGTGAAGGAAATCCTGCAGGTGAGCTCGTTCGATGAAGACGATCTGTACGCCGCACTGGAGAACCTGGAGCGACGCCAAGCGAGCATCGAAACGGCCCTGGCCCCCAAAGTGGCGGCCCCGGCCGCGCGAGCGATTTACCTCTATGACGTGACCAGTGTGTATTTTGAGGGGCTGAAAAACGAGTTGGCGGATTTTGGGTATAACCGGGACGGCAAGAAAGGCAAGAAGCAGCTCGTCGCCGGATTGTTGACCGACGGCAATGGGGAACCCATTTCCATTGAACTCTACCGGGGCAACACGGGCGATCCGCCCACGTTTTTGGATGCGGTGCAGAAGCTCAAGGTCCGCTTTGGAGCGGAGGAAGTGGCGTTGGTGGGAGACCGGGGCATGATCAAGCGCCTGGGCAAGGCGGCGCTGGGCGAAGCGAAATTCTGCTACGTTACGGCCCTGACCGATCCGCAAATACGAGCGCTCCTGGCCAAAAAGCGGTTGCAACTGGAGCTCTTCGAGGAGAAGCCGGCGGAGGTGGAGTTAAACGGCAAGCGTTACGTGCTGCGGTGTAATCCCCAGACGCAGGCCCGGGAACGGGCTCGGCGTGCCGACCAATGGGCGCGCGTGCAAGCCAAGCTCACGGCGCGCAATCGAGCGGTGGAGCAGAAGCCCCGGACCGATCCCCACAGTTCGCTCAAGCAAGCCCAGACACTGCTGGGCAAGTATCGGCTCGGCGGCTGGGTCAAGGTAGAGTTAGCCGGACGCAAAGTGGTCTGGACCGAGGACCATGCGGCGCGTCAGAAGCAGGCCGAACTGGATGGGTGCTACGTGATTGAAAGCGATCTGCCTCAGGAGGTGGCCAGCACCCAAGCGGTGCATGACCGCTATTTGGATCTGACTCAAGTGGAGCGGGACTTTCGCACGCTCAAGACGGGGCTGTTGGAACTGCGGCCGATATTCCTCCGCAAAGAGGGTCGCACGCGCGGGCACGCGTTGGTGTGTTTGCTGGCGCTCAAGCTGGCGCGGGAGCTAGACCGGCGCTTGGCACCATTGGGTTTGACGGTCGAGGATGGACTGGAGCGGCTCAAAGCTGTCCGATTGGTGCGGTTAGGCAACAGCGAGGTGGAACTGTGGAGATTGCCCAGTAGTTATCCGCAGGCGCAGTCCGAGGTCTTGGAGGCGCTACCGAAACTGAAATCGCCTATGTTGTCTCTAGCAAAACCCAACGTTCGACGGCTTACGAACGCACGCAAAGGGCGCAAATAGAAAGGTTTGCGCAGGCGAACCATCACCGACTGTTCGCTTCGAGATAGGGGAAGGTCAGTCAGAGCGTCCGTAGTAGCGAAGAAGCGCGTAACGAGCGTGGAGCCAAGGGACGCAGGAAGGTGGAAGGACGAAGAACAGAATAACGGAAGACAAACCGACGCTAGTGCCCGCAAGGGCTATGCAGCGGATGGAGCCCCGCCGAGCGCAATTGACTTGGCAGGCACCGCATGTCTGGCCGGAATCCTTGTGCGTGCCAAGAGTGGCACGCATCTCGCCGAGACCCCACTGACTGGAAAGCCGGATGCGGGAAATCCGCCCGTCCGGTTTGGAGGGAGGGGTGAGGTTAATCCCTCATCCCTACCCCTATCGGAAACAGAAACCCCGCTGGCTGAGCGCGCTGGCCGGTCACGCCTTGAGCTCATGCTCATGGCTCACTACGCGTGCGGACGAGAGATAATCCCGACCCGGGGCCTGCTCATGCTGATCGCCGAGCGGCCGCACATACTCAAGGAAACCCCGCCCGAAAAGGTGCAGCAGGAGTGGCGGGAAATCCTCACCCACCTGCGCGTTGCCGAGGGGGACAGCCCCGCCATGGCCCGGCGCATCGCCCGGGCGCACCCCGGCTACCAGCACTTCTACCACATTCGGCGCCTGCCCGGCCACGACTAATGAACCACCACCTCAAAGACCCGCGCGGCGCACCGACCCCCACAGCCGTTGTCCTGGCGCTGTGCGAAGGGCCGCGCAGCCCCGCTCAGCTCGCGAGGCATTTCGACTGCCGCCCCTCTTGTCTGGGCAATGCCCTCGGCATTCTTCGGAAGCTGAAGCTGCTGCGGTACCTGCGAGACCCGCGCTCGACCGGTCCCGATGGGCTCAGCAGGCTGGAACTCACCATTGACCCGGTCGTAGCCTTCGCCCTGGCGCGCGGGGCGGTCGAAATAAGGCAAAAAAAGCCCCCAAAACGCTTGCACGGAAGCGTCGAGTACCTGCATAATGAAGCTGCCCGTCAAGGCGGCGCAATCCCCGAGAGTGACTGTGCGCCGCGTGGCGTACCTGTCGGGGCGTGCCCTTCTTCCGGGCAGAATAGACAATGAAAATCGTAGATGTGCCCCAAACTGGTAATCTGGGCCTTACCGTGACATACTCGGGCCGGACTGGCTTAACCCGTCGGATGAAGGCCACCACCAAGAACCCCAACTCGAGCGCCCAGATCGCCCAGCGCTCGATCCTGCGCCAGTGCGCCCAGCAGTACGACCAACTCACCGACGTGCAGCAGGCCGCCTGGATCACTGCCGCCGCCGGCATGAAGAGCCGTGCGACCCTTGGCCAGAGCGGACCCCTCACGGGCCTGCAGCTCTTCGTCAAGATCAATGCCTCGCTGCTCACCATCGGCGCCCCGAGCGTCCAGGTCCCCCCGCCGGTTCCCGCTCCGTCGGCCATGCCGGTCACTGGGCTGGTGATCACCAACGCCGGCAACACCATCAGGCTGAAGCTCACCGCGAGTAACTCCGCCCCCGACGGCACCATGCTCTGGGGTTGCGCCCCGGAAAACAGCGGTGTGCGGCGCGTCATCAGCCCGCGCTACCTCGGCACGCTGGACTCGCCCAGCAGCGGCGCCATTGACATCACCGCGGCCTACACCGCCCGCTTCGGCGTCCCGCCCGCCGGCTCGCGCGTGTTCGTCCAGGTGAACACCAACGAGAGCGGCTACGAGGGCCTGCGCTACACGTTCAGCGCCCGCGTTCCGTCCGCGTCCTGAGTCCCCCCGTGCGCTCGCCATGCCCCCGCCGGCCCGACGCCGTAGCATCGAACGATGTCAGCGTGAGGTCCCGGGGCGGGGAAGACGGGCGCGCGGGTGCCGGCTTCGCGCATGAAAATCGCGCCTCCTGCATCGCTGGCTGCTCTTGAGGAACTACGGGAGCGCCTGCGACGCGGCTTGCCACAGCGGCCGGGATACCGCTGGCAAGTCATGATCTACAAATCCCGCTGGGGCTGGGTGGCCCGCGCACAATTGCGCCGGCCCAAGCCTCTCACCCGGACCCAGCTCGCTCTGTCCTGAGGCTCCAAACTGAAACAATGAAAAAATCTCGCACAACTCTGCGGGGCGCGATCGGCGGTGCCGCCACCGCGCTCCAAGCTCTGCCGGAACTGCCGACGTGGTTCCGCGTTTCCGCAATCGTCGTGGGCGCTGTGGCCTTCGCTGGCCTGGGCTACCACGCCACCGACTGTCCCCCGAACTGCGCGGGCACCGATGCCCGGGGCCGGCGCCTCGGGCCAGTGCCCGCAAGCCTCGTCATGGGGCTGCTCATTATGGTCGTCCTCACCGCCAGCTTGTGCGCTGCCGTGCTCTTTTCCGGCTGCACCGCGCTGGTGATCCGCTCGCACAACAGCAGCGGCTCAGGCACCAATCGCGTGACCAAGGGAGCCACCGTGTATGGCCTCACGTTCTTCGATTCCGGCCAGGTCCTGGGCAAGACCCGGGCGACCTATGAAGCCGCAACGAACGGCACGTGGGCTCCCGAGATCAGCACGGCGGGAGTGAGTCAGCAGGCGTCCTCCACCGGCGTCGTGACCATCATCCAGAACTTTCCGAAAATGGTCCCGGTGCCTTGAGGTATGATGATGACGCTTTCCGATCTGGGGGACGTGCGCGTGCGGGTCCATGAGCTCAGCTCTCCCCCGGCTGGCTCGCCGCGAGCGCTGGCAGTTGAGCGGGTGCTCTCAGCCCGCGTGTACCGGCACGGCGCGGGCTATCTCCGCTGCCGCGTGCCGCTCTGCGGCGGTCGCGGCCAGCGGCCGCCCTTGAGGTTCCACCATCGGGCCGTGGCCGAGGCGTGCCTGGGCCGGCGCTTGCGGCCGTACGAGGATGTCCACCACATCCGCCCGGACAGGAAGGACAACCGGCCCGAGAACCTGCTGGTTTGCTCGCGCAAGGTGCATGCCTTTCTCCATCGGGAGCCTGGCTGCAAATTACGCCGGCCGGTCGAGCGGCAGCGGCGCATTGCCTGCGCGTGCGGCTGCGGCAGAACGCTCCTGCTGTTTGATGGGAGGGGCAGGCGGCGGCGGTGCGTGGGCAACCACCACACCTACGACCGGCCAACCGTTTACTGCCGGCAGCGCCTGGCTCTAAAGCGCTTCAAACGGGAACATGGCCTCCCGGACTGCATGGACCTTGGCCAGGTCCGCACGAGGCTTTCCCTGCCCGCGGACTGGCTGCCCCCTGGCTACCCGCTGGCGGTTGAGGAGGGTTGAGGGTTGAGAGGACTGCGCCGCCGGCTGCTGCGCACCCTCAACCCTCGACTCTCAACCCTCAACCGTTTCGGCTGGTGCATTGAGCCGAAACGGCCGATGCTGCGTCAACGTGAAGTCGCAATGGTCTCGTTTCGCAATTGGTTCCCTGCAAGCCTGCCTTCTTGCCTCGGCTTTGCTTGGTCATCCAGGAATTGCCCGGGCTGAGGTGTTCTTCGAGAACCCGGTGATTGCAGGTGATCATCCGGATCCTTCGATCATACGGGTGGGCAAAGATTACTGGGCGACCTCGACCTCGTCCGAATGGGGGCCACAGTTTCCGCTGCTGCATTCGACGGACTTGGTGAACTGGGAGCTGACGGGCTCGGTATTCCCACAGCGGCCAGCCTGGGCCGTGGGGAATTTCTGGGCCCCGGAGATTTCTGAGTTCAAGGGCCGGTTCTTCGTGTATTACGTGGGGCGCGCGTCGGACGGACCGCTGAGCGTGGCGGTGGCCACGGCGGACAAGCCCGGTGGGCCGTATGTGGATCACGGCCCAATGGTTGCCCAGGAGGCGGGCTCGATTGATCCGGTTCCAGTGACGGACGAACACGGCGCTCGCTACCTGGTTTGGAAGGAGGACGGTAACAGCCGCCGCCTGCCCACACCGATCTGGGCGCAGCCGTTGAACGACGAGGGCACCCGCCTCATCGGACAACCCAAGGAATTGATTCGGAACGACGTCCCCTGGGAAGGCGGCCTGGTGGAGGGACCTTTCGTTTTGCGGCGCGGCGATTGGTTCTACCTCTTCTACTCCGGCAACGGCTGCTGCGGCGAAGGATGCAAGTACGCGGTCGGCGTGGCGCGGTCCCGGGCCTTGCTCGGGCCCTGGGAGAAAAACCCCGCCAACCCGATCCTGACCGGCAACGAGACCTGGAAATGCCCGGGGCATGGCAGCATCGTAAACGACGAACAGGGGCGCTACTGGTTTTTGTATCACGCTTATTCGACCGGCGGCTCAGTCTTTACCGGGCGCGAGGCGATGCTGGACGAGGTGAAGTTCGCCGCGGACGGCTGGCCCGAAATCAACCACGGGCAGGGGCCGAGCGCCAAAGCGCCTTCTCCTTATGGAGTGGCCCAGCAAAAGGCTGACGTCGGTTTCGCGGACGACTTCGCCAAGGCGAAACTGCGCTTCGGCTGGCAATGGCCGCAGGACCGTCCGCCATCTTGCCGCCTGGAGAGCAGGCATTTGCTGCTTGGGGTCGGGGGCCGCACCAATAGTTTGCTCGGCGCGGTGCTGGCACGAGCCACCACGACGCCTGATTACGTGGCGACGACCGTGGTGGAAACGAAGAACATTCAGCCCGGCTGGACCGTTGGCCTCTGCGCTATCGGGGATTCTGAGAACGCCATGGGGGTAGCGGTGAGCCGCGAAGGGATCATTACCTGGAGACGCGACAAGGGCGCGCATCGCCGCATGGCGGGGCCGCAAGCGATGGCTGGCGAGAGGATCCATCTGCGGCTGACGGCGCGAATGGGATATCGCTTCCAAATCTCGGCCAGCACCGACGGGGAGAGCTGGAAAGACGTCGGCGGGAGCTTGGAGAAGCGAGGCCTGCCGCCCTGGGACCGCAGCGTGCGGGTGGCCCTGACCGTAGGGGGCCCCCCCGAGGCGGAAGGGTGTTTCGATTCGTTCTCGCTCCAACCGCTCAAACCGGCACGCGGCGCCCGGACCAATCACTGAGATTATCGAGGCATCCTGCGCGGGGCCAGCAGTCGCCGGTGGCCCAAACCCGAAACCCGAAGGCCGAAGGCCGAAGGAAGGCCGAAGCCCGAAGCCCGAATCAGAAGCGGCGGTGGCACGACGACATCGGGCTGACCGAAGGCCTGGTTCGGGTTTCGGTCTTCGGCCTTCCTTCGGCCTTCCTTCGGCCTTCGGCCTTCGGGTTTCGGATTTCAAGCCCTTCAGACTGGAGCGTGTGGCCTTTTTATGCCACATGCTTTGCCGTTAGATTGGCGCTAACCTTCCTCTTTAATGCCGTTACGCTGCTCTCGCTTTTATAAAGCGGCCCTGGTTGCCGCCCTGACTCTGACCGCGATTTCCTCCAACGCCTGGCAGATGAAACAGGCGCCGCTGATGACCCGCTGGGCGAGTCTCGTGGATACCAACGCGCCCCTGCCCGAGTATCCCCGGCCGCAACTGGTCCGGAGCAACTGGCTGAACCTGAATGGCATTTGGCAGTTCCAGGTGGGCGCCACCAATGACCCGGCGCCCACCAACCAAACCCTCTCCAGCAGCATCCTGGTGCCCTACCCAATGGAATCGGCCATCTCCGGCGTCATGCAGTACTATGCGTGGTCGTGGTATCGGCAAACCTTCACGGTCCCGCCGGCCTGGAGCGGGAGTCGCATCATCCTGCACCTGGACGCCGTGAACTGGCAGTCGGAGGTGTTCATCAATGGACAGAGCCTGGGCGTTCATAAGGGCGGCTACGACGCGTTCAGCTACGACATCACGCCGTATCTGGTCGGCAGCGGCGCGCAGGAACTGATCGTGCGGGTCTATAACCCGGTGGATAACGGTAGCCAGCCGCGGGGCAAGCAAACGTTGTATCCGGGAGGCATCATGTACACCTCCTCTTCCGGCATCTGGCGCTCCGTGTGGCTCGAACCCGTGAGCGCGAGCGGGGTCCAGAGCCTGACGATTATCCCGGATGTGGACAACTCCAGGCTGCGGCTCACGGTCACGACCTATGCCACGAACGGGGTTGCCGTTTCAGCCACCGTGCTGGACGGCACCGTGGTGGTGACCAATCTGAGCGGCAACCCGCAGACCGAGTTGGAGCTGCCTATCCGAAACCCCAAGCTCTGGTCGCCTGACAATCCTTATCTCTATGGGTTGCAGGTCTCCGTCATCCAAGGCGGCGTCACCAACGACACGGTCAGCAGCTACTTCGGCATGCGCAAGATCTCGATTGGCACGGTCAACGGCATCAAGAAGATGCTGCTGAACAACCAGGTGTTCTTCGAGATGGGGCCGCTGGACCAGGGCTTCTGGCCGGACGGCACTTACACTGCCCCAACGGATGACGCGCTCAAGTTCGACATCCAGCAGGCGAAGAACCTGGGCTTCAACATGATCCGCAAGCACATCAAGGTGGAGCGGGACCGCTGGTATTACTGGGCGGACACGCTGGGAATGCTGGTGTGGCAGGACATGCCGAGCTGCAATTCCTACACGGGCAACCCGTCGCCTCCGCCGGTGGACCCGGTGCAGTTCCAGACCGAGCTGAGCCGCATGGTGCTGACCCACATCAATAGCCCGGCGGTCATCATGTGGGACATCTTCAATGAAGGGCAGGGGCAGGAAAACACTTCCGGCGGTGTCGGCCAGGCCACCACTGCCTCGCTGGTGCAATTAGTGCAGACGCTCGACCCATCGCGGCTGGTGAACCAGGCCAGCGGCGGCAACTACTACGGGGTAGGGGATGTGCTCGACAACCACAGCTACCCGCAGCCGGGCAATCCCTCCAGCTCCACGCAGGCGCCAGTGGACGGGGAATACGGCGGCATCGGCTTTCAGATGGCCGGGCACCTTTGGAATCCAGCGCTGGCGGGCGGCAACTACGTGGGCGCCAACAGCACGAATGACATCGCCACGATCTACGATAGTTTCGCGGTGGACCTCGTTTACTCCAAAGGCAGCGGCGGGCTCAATGCCGCGGTCTATACGCAGATCACCGATGTAGAGAACGAGTGCAACGGGCTCTGCACCTACGACCGTTTCCTCAAGCCCCCAGCGGACCGGATTCTGACCTCGAACGAGAAGGCGGTGACGGGCCAGATGACCGTCACGGACGTTCTGCCCACTTCGCAGAGCTCAGGCCGCACGTGGGAATACACCACGAACACCAACGTTGCTTCCGCGGCGTGGTACGCCACCAATTACGATGACTCGGCCTGGAGCTCGGGGCTGGCGGGCTTTGGCACGGCTGGGACCCCGGGCGCTGTGGTCCGCACCACGTGGAACACGGATGACATTTGGATCCGCCAGCAGTTCACGCTGGGCGGGTTGTCGCCCTACGCGCTCAGCAACCTCGTATTCAACTGCTACCATGACGAGGACTGCGAGATTTACGTGAACGGCGTGCTCGGGGCGACCGCCTCCGGGTACGTCACGACCTACGTGCTCCTCGACATGAATGCCGCTGCCGCGAACGCGCTTATTCCCAATGGCGTCAATCTCATCGCCGTGCACTGCCATCAGACGACGGGCGGACAGAACATTGACGTGGGCATTTCCCAGCAGAACCTGATTGCTGACACGTTGACGGTGCCGTTAGACGCCGGCGGTTACTGGAAGCTCGACGAGACGAGTGGTTACGTCGCAGCCGATTCCTCCGGCGGCACAAATAACGGCGTGGTGAGCAGCCCGGTCTGGACGCCGTTGGGGAAGGTCCAGGGCTGCCTCACTTTCAATGGCGCAAGCACCTACGCGCGAATCAGCCGGACGATCAGCAACGACTTCAGCGTTGCCTTTTGGGCCAGGACGGCGCAGACCGGCGGGACGGGGCAATGGTGGCAAGGCAAGGGATTGGTGGACGGAGAAGTAGCTGTTAATACGAATGACTTCGGCACTTCTTTATGCGGCTCCAAGTTCGCCTTCGGCACTGGCAATCCGGACACGACCATCACATCAGTTACCAGCATCAACGATAGTGCCTGGCATTATTGCGTGGCGACGCGCGAGCAAGCCAGCGGCACGCTCCAGGTTTATGTGGATGGTGTGCTGGAAGCCACTGGCACCGGCTCGACCCAGTCACTCACGGCGGCGGCCAGCCTGCGGTTCGGGTCGTTGCTGACCGGCGGGAATTTCCTTCAGGGCAGTATGGATGAGGTTCGGGTGTTTAACCGCGCGCTGGGCCACTTGGAGGTTGCGGCCCTTTATAATGACAGCGCTTCGCCGCCGCCCGCGCCGACTGGTCTTTCGGCTGTGGCCGCCAACGGGCAGATTGCCTTAAGCTGGGCGGACACCACGGGCGCATCGAGCTACGTCGTGGGCCGTGCGAGCAGTCCGGGCGGTCCCTACTCGGCTCTCGCCAGCGTGCCAGCCCCCGGTTTTACCGATGTGGGCCTGACCAACGGTGTGGCCTGCTACTACGTGGTGTGGGCCGTGAATTCCGCCGGGCAAGGCGCTCCGTCCGCGGAGGTGAGCGCGACGCCGTTCACGCTGGCCGCCTGGTTCAAGGCCGATGCGATCACGGGCGTAGTCAACGGCAGCGCCCTGGCCACGTGGCCGGATGTCAGCGGAAACGGCGACGACGCCACCCAGGGCACCGCCGCCCAACGACCGACTTATGTGACCGGTGCCTTGAACGGGCTGCCCGTGGTGCGGTTCAACAGCGCCGCCTCGACGTTCCTGGCTTTCAGCCGCCCCGTGCAGGACGACTTTACGATTCTGTGTGTGTATCGCAGCAGCCAGGGTTATGGCACCGGCACCGACTTCTTCGACGGCGCGGGCCTGGTCAACGGCGAGGTGGCGGGGGTGGTGGCTGATTTCGGTGTGAGCCTCAACACGAACGGTTTCCTGCTGGCCGGCACGGGCAACCCCGATACGACCGTGGTATCGAGCAGCTCCGGTTACGCCAACGGCCAACCGCATCTGTTCACTTTCAAACGGACAGAAAGCACCGGGGCATTGGTGCTATATGCCGACGGTGCGCAGGTTGGCACTGCCACCGGTGGCACGGAGTCGTTGACTGCTCCCACCCGCCTGGTGCTGGGGGCCCAGCAGACGCTCATCAACTACCTGACCGGCGACATTGCTGAGGTCAAGATATTCAATTCGCCACTATCGGACAGCGACCGTGCGGCGGAGGAGAACGCTCTCAAGTGCAAGTATGGGATTCCCGGAGGCGGGGCGCCGCCTGCGGTTCCCTCCCGTCTATCTGCGAGTGCGGGCAATCGCCAGATCAGCCTGACCTGGGCGCCCGTCGTAGGGGCGACGAGCTATAACGTGTGGCGTTCAACCAATAATGGCGCTTCCTACGCGCTCCTTGCCTCCGGTCTGCCCGCCTCCAGCTTCGTGGATACCAACGCCGTGAGCGGGCGAACCAACTATTACGAAGTAGCCGCGGCGAGCGCGTGCGGAACGAGCGCCGCTTCGGCTCCGGTCAGCGTGTGGTTGCCCCTGCCGGCGCTGGGGTTCAGCTCAGCGGGCGGGGTGTTGGCCGTCTGTTGGCCCGCTTGGGCTAGTGACTGGGAGTTATGGTCGGCGACCAATTTGACTTTTCCGGTGGCATGGTCGCTGGTAACCAATGTCATCAGCAGCACCAACGGACAGTTCGTGGCCTTTCTGCCCATCGGCCCGGGAGCGTGCTTCTTCCGGTTGGCCAGTCCGTAAGCCAGGCCAGCAACAAGTGGATAATGAATCGAAGCAGCATGGAAACCGGTATCCGCGCCTCAGGCTGTAGCGGCAGGCATCCTGCCTGCCGTAGAGCCGGGCATCTTGCCCGGCGGAAAGTTTGTTTGAGTGGCTTGCACGCCGGAGGATTGGAGAGCAGGTCCGGGCGGCAAGATGCCGCCCTCCACGGCAGGCAGGATGCCTGCCGCTGCAACGCGCTCTGGATCGTTGGTCCCCGGGCGGTGCTGGCCTGTCCGAAGGCCGCATGGCTTCTGCTGCTCTTCATGTGTCTAGCGAGACACGCCCTGGCCGATAGCGTCACGACGGTGACCAATATCCAGGCCGGAGGCAGGGGCACGCTCTACCAGGGCAACCTCGCGCCTTTGCATCCGAGCCCGTTGATGCGCCTGCCTCCCGGAAGCATCCGCCCGCAAGGTTGGCTCCTCACCATGCTGCAGACGCAGCGCTCCGGCATGAACGGTCGCCTCGAGGAGATTTCACCCTGGCTCAAGTTCGACACCAGCGATTGGACCACGCCGAACGGCTCGGGCTCGACGCAGGGCTGGGAGCGCGTGCCTTACTGGCTCCGTGGCTATATTGACATGGGCTATTGCCTCCAGGACCCGACAGTCATCAGCAATGCAACCCGGTGGATTCAGGGCGTGATGACTTCGCAGCGCACCAACGGCTACTTCGGCCCGGCGGCGCTCTACTCCGTCACGAACGATCCCACATTCAACGGCGCGCCGGACCTGTGGCCAAAGATGCCCATGCTCGACGCGCTGCGTTCTTACTACGAGTACACCGGCGATACCAACGCAATGACGTTGATGCGTAACCACTGCCTGTGGGCAAACGGGCTGCCGGCCTCCACTTTCGGCGCGGGCTACTGGCCGATGCTGCGCATGGGCGACCACATCGAGAGCATCTATTGGCTCTACAATCGCCTGGGCGAATCCTGGCTGCTGGACCTGGCTGGCAAGATGTACACGAACATGGCACGGTGGGATACCGCTGGCACGCTGCCCAACTGGCATAATGTGAATATTGCTGAATCGTTCCGTGCTCCCACGATTTATTGGCAACAGTCCGGCAGCGCGAGTCAGCTCCAGTTTGCGGAAGCCAATTACCAGGTCGTGAAGGGCCTTTACGGACAGGTGCCCGGCGGCGCGTTCGGGGGTGATGAAAACTGCCGGCCCGGTTACTATGACCCGCGCCAGGGGTTCGAGACCTGCGGCTGGGTGGAATTCATGCGCAGCTTCGAGATTCTCACCCGCGTCACCGGCAATCCCGTGTGGGCCGAACGCTGCGAGGATGTGGCGCTGAACTCGTTTCCAGCGGCGCTGCGAACCAACCAGCTTTCGCTCCACTACCTGACCGCGCCCAACCAGGTCCAGTTAGACCGCAACAACAAGTCCCCGGATGTGCAGAATAGCGGGACGATGTTTTCCTACAGCCCGTTCGAGGTTTATCACTGCTGCCAGCACAATCACGGCCAGGGCTGGCCCTACTTCTGCGAGGAGACGTGGCTCGCCACCTGGGACAACGGGTTATGTGCTTCGCTCTACGCCGCGACCGCTGTGCAGGCTCGGGTGGGCGACGGCAGCACCGTCAGCTTCACCGAGACTACCGATTTTCCGTTCAGCGACACGATCCAACTGAGCCTGACGGCGACGAACACGGTGACCTTCCCGCTCTACCTGCGGGTGCCGCAATGGTGTTCGAACGGCTGGGCGCAGGTCAACGGCCAGACCGTGGCCTCCAATGCCAGGCCGAGTTCGTATCTGCGGATCCAGCGGGCCTGGGCGAACGGCGACCAGGTCACGCTGCGTTGGCCGCGGCAACTGGCCCTTCACACCTGGACTGCCAACAACAACGCTGTTTCCGTCAACTACGGCCCCCTGACCTTTTCCCTGCGGATCGGCGAAGAGTGGCTGATGTACGGCAGCAATCTTGCCTGGCCGGAATGGGAGGGCTATCCCAGTACCCCCTGGAACTACGGGTTGTCGCTCGATGGCAGCAATCCCGCGGGCTCGTTCAGGGTGGTTACCAATGGCGGCCCGGTGCCGGCCTATCCGTTTTCGTTGGAGACCGCCCCCATCAGCTTGCAGGTCAAGGCCCGCCGGATTCCCGAGTGGCAGATGGACAGCCTCAACGTCGTATCGCCCTTGCAGTCCAGCCCGGCCTACAGCACGCAGGCGGAGGAAACGGTGACACTGGTGCCGATGGGAGCGGCCCGGCTGCGTATCTCCGCGTTTCCCACCGTCAGCACCAACAGCGCGGCGGCCACTCAGTGGGGCGCGCCCTACGCGCCGAGCGCTTCCTATTGCAACAGCAGCGACACCGTGCAAGCGCTGTGCGACGGATTGCTGCCGGCCAGTTCGAGCGATACGACGATCCCGCGCTTCACGTGGTGGAACCACCTTGGCACAGCCGAATGGGTGCGAGCCGATTTCAGCACGACCAACCGCGTCAGCCAGGTCTCGGTGTATTGGTATGACGACACCGGCTTCGGCCAGTGCCGGGTGCCGCAATCGTGGGTGGTGGAATACCTCTCGGGCACGAATTGGATCCAGGTGACAGGGGCGGGCTCCTATGTGGTGGCGCGTGACACCTGGAATACGGTGCAGTTCACGCCGGTGCAAACCACTGCCGTGCGCCTGCGGGTGCAACTGCAAACCGGGGTCTCGGGTGGCATTCTCGAGTGGCGCGTGCCCGTCCAACCGGTGGCCGGAGTCTCTGCGTATTATCCCCTGGACGGCAACGTCAACGACTTGCTGGGTGGCCAAAACGGCACGCTTGCGGGCGGCACATACGCCAGCGATCGCGCGGGCGTACCGGGCAAGGCGCTGCGGTTCAACGGCACGAGCGACTACGCCACGATCCCGCGTTTGGTGCAGATGGACTGGACCATCGCCTTTTGGGTCAACACTACCGCGAGCGCCGGCACCGGCCAATGGTGGGCGGGCGAGGGCCTTGTGGATGGCGAGGTCGCAGGGGTGGTGGACGACTTTGGCACGGCGCAGGTCGGGAGCAACGCTGCGTTTGGTGTCGGCAACCCGGATACCACCATCACCTCGACGACTCCCATTAACGATGGCCAGTGGCATCATGTCGGTGCCACGCGCGACGGCATCTCCGGTCAGATGCAACTGTTTGTAGATGGTGTTCTCCAAGCAGACGCTATGGGCCCGACCGGCCCCAAGACATCACCGCCGAACCTGCGCTTGGGCAGCCTGCAGACTGGGGTCGTCAATGGGTTTTTGGGTGGTGTGCTGGACGAGGTACGCATTTATGATCGCGTATTGGGTCCCTGGGAGATTGGCGCCTTGGCCGGAATAGCGCCGGACGCGCCGACGGGCCTGTCCGCCACCTCTGTGGTTCTGGGGCAGGTGAGCCTCTGGTGGGTGGCGGTCGCAGGCGTGAGCGGTTACAACCTCAAGCGTGCCATCCGCAGCGGCGGTCCTTACACGACCATCGCGAGTCCCACGACAGCCGGTTACGTGGACGCGGCAGCTTCTCCCGGGACGGTCTTCTTCTATGTGGTCTCGGCAGTCAATGGCGGCGTTGAAAGCGCCAACTCTGCCGAGGTAAGCATGCCGCTGCAATTTGCGATCGTTACGGTCGCCAGCACGAATATCGTGCTGAGCGGTTGGGGCGGAGCTGTAGGCCAGCCCTACTGCGTATCCGCCACGACGAACCTCTCTCTTCCCTTGAGCAACTGGACCCGCCTGCTCACAAACGACTTCGGCCCCAGCGGCTTCTTCAGTATCACGAGCGCCCCGGCGGCGTGGTCTCCGCAACAGTTCTTCCGGATACAGGCCCTCTGAAGCGTTCAAGTTCGTACACGAACTCCGTGAAGCGAGTCTTGCTGGAGGCGCTTAGATAAGGCGTAAATCATTCAGCGACAAGTGCTTGTAGGGGTGACTAGAGCCTTGGTCCTTGGGCGCCTTCCCGAGCCCAGGGGCATACGTTTCCCCGCCTTTACGCGCCTCATTTTCGGCGATTTCCTCCACGGCCCTCCCGCACCGCATCTCCACACCGCCATTACACCCGATGCACACCGTAGCCTTATAGGTGTTCCAAAGTTATTCACCGGTGGCGAGGAGAGCTCTGGGCGCTCTCCCCGCAGCCGACGGTGAATAACTTTGGCGCGACAAATAGTTTGATGTGTGAACAAATCCAATT
>Ga0326728_10015721_pt1 | contig 15657 bp, 8 predicted proteins | sample MB3enrmetagenome_FD_207602 | JGI IMG/M metagenome (GOLD analysis project Ga0326728, IMG submission 207602) | Lab enriched peat soil microbial communities from McLean, Ithaca, NY, United States - MB31MN | ecosystem: Environmental > Terrestrial > Soil > Wetlands > Peat | place: USA: New York...
TTTCTGCCGTTGGCCGGCTCCCGAACGGGACGGCACGGCGCGTGATCGACGCTGGGGGATTGACCGTTGCCCCAGGTTTTATCGATCTTCACAGCCATTCCGACTTCACCCTTCTTGTGGACGGAAAAGCGGAGAGCAAGATTCGCCAGGGGGTGACAACGGAAATCCTGGGCGAGTCGGAATCCGCAGGCCCCATCCTAGGCCCCGCCGCGCCGGAGTTCGACAAAGAGATATCTCGCTATGGCCTCTCGAGGGACTGGACAACTTTAGGCGAGTACTTCGCTCGCGTGGAACGACAAGGGATCGCCGTCAACATTGCCTCCTACGTGGGCAGCGGCCAAGTGCGCATGGACGTGATGGGCAATGTGGACAGGGCGCCTTCCGCCGAAGAGATAAAAAAGATGAAGGACTTGGTTGACCAAGCCATGCGCGAAGGCGCCCTCGGCCTTGCCTCCGGCTTGATTTATCCTCCCAACTCTTTCGCCACCACCGATGAACTTATCGAGCTCGCCAAAGTGGCCGCAGCTTACGGCGGCATTTACACCAGTCATATCCGAGGCGAGGGAGGCCACTGGAAACAAGCCCTGGACGAAGCCATCGAGATCGGCGAGAAAGCACGCTTGCCGGTTCATATTCTGCACTTCAAAATCGACGGCCAGGCAAACTGGGGGAAGATGGCGCAACAAATCGCTGAGATTCAGGCGGCGCGCGACCGCGGCGTGGACATCACAGTAAACCAATATCCATACATCGCCTCGATGACAGGGCTGGAGATGTGCATCCCCCCCAAGTATCTCGAAGGCACGTCGGAGCAAGAGGTAGAGCGATTGAAGGACCCCAAAGTGCGTGCGGAAATCCGCCGGGCCATCGCCGACGGCCTGCCGGGCTGGGAAGCCAATGAGGTGAAAAGCGTAGGTGGGTGGCATGGCGTGCTCGTGGCGTCTCTCCAAAAGCCCGAGAACAAACGCTACGAAGGCAAGCGCATGGATGAAGTCGCGCAGGAAATGGGCAAGGACCCGCTTGATGCTTTGTGTGATCTGCTGGTTTCTGAGGGCGGCTCTGCTGAGGCCGTCTACTTCAGCATGAGCGAGTCCGATGTGGACCTGGCCATGAAACAACCGTGGCTGGGGGTCGGTTCGGACGGCTCCGCCGTCAGCCCGGCAATGACCTTTGTAGGCAAGCCGCACCCGCGGTTCTATGGCACTTTTCCGCGCGTGCTGGGCGTTTATGTTCGGGAGAAGAAAGTCCTGACGCTCCCTGACGCCGTCCGCAAGATGACCTCATTCCCTGCCCAAGTCACCGGCCTTGCGGATCGCGGCCTGCTTCGGCCCGGCATGGCGGCGGATATTACGATCTTCGACCCCGGCAGGGTGAGCGATGAGGCCACTTTTCAAAAACCTCTGCAATATCCCATTGGAATTCTCTACGTCGTCGTGAATGGCGCGGTCGTTATCGATCAGGGGCAACATACCGGCGCAAAACCCGGTCATGTGCTCTATGGAAGAGGCAAATCGTAACGTGAAAGAAACCAGTCTTTAGGGCGGTGCAAAGCTCTGGAGTGCGGCAGCTTGCTGCCGCTTTCGCGTTCCCGGCACTACAGCAAGCAACCTTCCGGCGAAGGAAAGCGGCAGTCCGCCGCGGCAGACCGCACTCCGAAGCCGACCTACCGTCGAGGGGCGAAGATGACGGCCAATCCACCCCCAGGCGCGAGGTGCACCTTGAGCGTATCACCCCGCGTGACCCGCTTTACGTTGATGGCCAGACTGGTTCCCACCGTATCAGCGTCAGGCCCATCGGAGAAAATCTGAGCTTCGTATTCACCTTTACCAAGGAAACCCAGAGGCAACTGCAAGTCTCGCGAATCCCAGTTAGTTATGCTTCCTAAATACCACGCGTCCCCATGCTGGCGGGCGATGGTGACGTACTCGCCCGGTTCGCCGTTCAGAACCTTGGTATCATCCCAAACGGTCGGGACTTTATCGAGGAACTCCATCCCAGGGTTGTGGTCATAGGCCTCGGGATAATCAGAAAGCATGACCAGCGGACTCTCATAAACCACGTACATGGCCAGTTGGTGCGCGCGCGTGCCTTGCGACATAGGCTCAACGTTACGCGCCAGGAAATGACCTCGCGCCGCGTTATTGAAGGCGCCGGGAGTAAAGTCCATGGGCCCGGCAAGCATGCGAGTGAAGGGAATGGTGACGTCATGCTCAGGGGTAACGCGGTCGCTCCATTTGCTGTACTCCATGCCCATCACGCCCTCGCGGGTGAGGAGATTGGGATAAGTCCGCCGCAGGCCGGTGGGCTTGTAGGCGCCGTGGAGGTCCACGACGAGGTGATGCTCGGCGGCCTTGCGCACGCACCGCTCGTAGAAATTCACCATTTCCTGATCGTCGTGGTCCATGAAATCGACTTTGATCCCCGCAGCGCCCCATTGCTGATAGAGCGCCATGGCCTCTTCCATCTGTCTATCCAGCGCGCTCCAGTGCAGCCAGAGCAGGACCTTCACACCCTTCTGCTTGCCGTAGGCAATGATGTCGGGGATATCGACTTCCGGGACGTGGTGCAAGATGTCGAGGGCGTGCGCGTAATCCTGCCCGGGGTACCAACCTGCATCGACCAGCATATATTCCAGGTGATGCTCTGCCGCAAAGTCAATGTAATGCTCCATCGTGGCCGTGTTCATGCCGGGCTTGAAATCCACGTTCTTGGCAAAGCTCCCTGACCACCAATCCCACGCCGACTTGCCGGGATAGATCCAGGAAGTGTCTGCGAGCGCGCAAGGCGCGCTCAAATTGAGAACGATGTAGTTGCTCTCAATCAGTGCGCCCGGCCGCGAGTTTATCAAGAGAACCCGCCACGGTGTGGTCTTGGGGGTGGAGCCCGTCACCACCTGATCCATCCGATCGCGGGTGGGCGAGAGTTTACTGAGCAGCGCGTTCTCCACACCCGCGACGCCGCCCACGTACATTCCCGAGTAGTCTGTCAGGTCCGCTTCCAGCAGGCCAACCCAGGGGCCGCCGGGAATTTGGACCAACAAAGGCAAGTTGATGATGGAGGAAGGCTTGATGTCATTGAGGCTGATGTGCCGGTACTCACCCTCGTTGGGAGTGTTGAATTTTCCCATATTGAGCGCGAAGGCGGAGGACTCTCGGGCGAAATAGAAACCCGTGTTCTCCGCCGCCAGAACGAACTTGCCGAGGGCCGGCTGATGCGGTAGGGAGTAGCGGAAAGCCACGCCTTCGTTAAAAACCCTGAAAATCAGGTCAAACCGGCGATTCGGCGCTTGGCGCTCCTGCAATGAAATCGTGAGCTGGTTGTAGTTGTCGGGAATGCGGCGTTTCACATCGAAAGCATTTTCCCAAGTGTCGTGGTGAGATTGTCGATCTGAGCCCGTAATCTCGAAATCGCGATCCAAAGGCCGCGATCCTACGAAGTCCATCCCGAGAGGAGAATCCTTGAGAACCTGAAACCCTTTGTAAGATACCCGATAATAGGCGCGCTCGCCGGGCAGATAAGGCTGCGGGTTGGACTTCAGTTCAAATTCGACCCCGAGGTTGCCATCCGGAGAGGTTACGGAGAGCGGTTCCGAAGCGAGAATAAAACTGGGAGCAATCATCGCCAAACCTGACAACAGAGAAGTCATGAGGACAGTCGCTATTCTTATTCGCATCAATCGGACCTCCTTGAGGTTCACGTATGGGCTGCCATTCTCCAACTGCTCGCGAGAACTTGCAAGCGTGGTGTGGGCGGTGAGGCAACGTCTGGTCATTCCGAGCGCAGAGAGGAATGACACGGGGAGGGCCTGACCCCGCGTTGTTGGGGCAACCCTGGTTGCCCCAGGGCGGTCACAAGGGCCGCCCCTACAGGACGTTTCAGGGACGGAAGTGCTTTAGGCTTTTTCTCGCTTCTTCGTATTTGGGGAACCCCCCCTCTGCCTTACGAAACTCGTGGGAATGCACTACGCGGCGGTGCCCATTACGTTCCACCGGGAATCGCATGTGAAGCATCTCGTGGAACACCAGGTATTCGACCAGGTGGGCCGGAGCTTTGGGAGAGTCCAGCGCTCGGTTGATGACAATCGTCCCATGGCCGGCGTCGTAATGGCCAAGGATGGTCCGCGAGTTCTGTAGACTCCAGCCCAGGCGAGTTGCGGAGAGCTCGCCATCGAAGAAATTCTCATTCAGACGCTGAAAGATCTCCTCCAGATCGTGCCAGCGGCCACGGGCGGGGAGCAGACGTTTCGTGCCGCGTTCGCGCCGCGCTCGGTCGATGCGCTGGCGAATGGCGGGGCTTAGAACGTGAGCCAGATAGCACTCGCGCGCCTCGCGAGAAGCGTGTCGCCGATAAACTTTAGAGAGCAAGATCTCAGCCAGAGCTTCCAGAACCAGCAGTGGCGCGTCCTGCAATACGTCGGAGATGCAAACTTCCAAATGGTCCCTCCGCAAACAGATGGTGCTGCGCAAACCAGCGAAGGGGCGGAATTCCACCCGCAGGCTCGGAGCGACGACGGCGATGCGTAGCCGCCGGAAGACCCTTCGGAAGAGCTCAGCCGGCTCTAATTCAAAGGCCAAAGGCAGCATCATCTGTTCAAGTGGCATGGGCAAAACACTAAACGCGACGGACTCTCTCACTTCTCGTCGCTATCAGCAGGCGGGGCTTGTTTACTCTCCTTCTTCCGGAGTTTTTCCTCTTCTTTTGAACGCTTCTTCTCTTCCTTCGTCCGCTCCTTTTCCGATTGGGCCTCTGCCTTCTCGTCCCGCTTCAGTTCTCCAAACATTTTCACTTGATCCCCCAGGGCCTTTGTAGCGCCGTCCAAGGCATCAGTAAAGTCGTCCTTGGCGTCACGGAGGGACTTGGCGTAATCAGCGGCATAGGCATCGGGTGACCCTTGGATCCGCCGCAAATCCTCAAGTTGTTTGGGGCCCATTTGAAGAACCTTATGAAGTCCTGTGCGCATGTCGCCCCGGCGATCGTACTGATCCTGGATCCAGTTCTTTAAATCGTCCGTGAGCGAAATATACTCGTCCAGCAAGTGATCGATATACGCGCCATTATCGTACTGGGGGTCCATGGGTTTGCTGCGAAACGCCGCGATTCGATCCAAACGGCTTTGCGCCAGAGTGAGGTAAAGCTCGATGCGCGCGGAAGGCTCCTGCGCGTCGCGAACCTTGTCTTCCTCTTCATCGGAGAGATAATCCGGCTTCTGCGCCCGAAGGGTCCTCGCCGGCACGATTAACGACGTGAGGAGAGCCAAAACCAGGATGGCTTTTGATTTCACCGTCCAGACCTCCGGAGCACGTTTCAATCCCTGCCCACAAACGGCTTTGCAGCCCCCTGCGGTCGAGCCGCGGGGAAAAGCGCCTTCAGGACTTCAGCCCGCGCTTGCTCGACTTCCTTTTCGGCTTTCTCGATGGGGTCGCGGTCAGAATAAGAGACCCGCCGCTTCAGGTCCTCGAGCAGCCGCACATCTTCACGCAGCTCAATGTCCAGCTCCTTAAATCCCCGAGAATCGCGCGCGGCGTTCCGCCCGGAGTTGCTGATTGTCTGCCACGCGTCCTTAATCCTGCCCAGGTAAGCGCTGACTAGCTGCGCACCCTGTTCGACGTCGCCTTGCCCATAGGTATGGATTGCTTGCCGCAGCTTGAGCCGCGCCAAACGCGCTTCTTCCTTGGATTTCTTTACGGGGTTTCGTTCTTCTTGAATGCGCGCCAGCAGGCGCGCTTCAGATTGGGGAGGCCGTGGAGATGGAGCACCGGCGACAAACACCGGGGCGCCGATGAGCAAGCATGCGATCGTGAAAGCGGCCCGCCAGATCATAACCGACAAATGTATTATAGCTATTTCTGCAATTGGTGTCGGAGTAGCTTGGCGCGCTGGGTGGCCTGCCACTCGTGGTCGGGGCTCTGACCTTTGGAGAGCTGGAGAAAGCGCTCATAGTTATCAAGGGCCTTCCGAATGACGTGGAGGTTGTCGTAAGAGGAAGCGAGGGCGAAGATGAGTATGGCAGGAGGATCAGGAGCGCGCGCCAGTGCTTCGAGCAAAGGGATGGCCTCCGTGTAGCGCTTTTGCAAATAGAGAGTGGTGGCCAGCCCTTGTCCCGTCTCGCGACTCCCGGGATTGCTCTTCAGTGCGGTCCGAAACTCAACTTCAGCCTCTGATAACTTTTCTTCCTCCAGCAAGGTCTGTCCTAAAGCCCGGTGCAGGTCCGGGTCAGCCGGCACGGCGAGGAGGGCCTCACGGTAAAACTTCTCAGACTCAGCGAATTTCTTCAGGAGCGCGCAGACGTCGCCCAGTGCCGCAGCCAAGCCGGGGGTTCCCGGTTTGGCACGGTAGACGGCCTGGAGACCCTCGTAAGCTTGCGCATTCTTTCCTTGCTCAAGATACAAGCGCGCCAAATGAAAACGAGTCTCGAGGTCGTCAGGACGCGCGGCCAGATATTGCTCGAAATGAGCGACCGCATTGAGCGGGTCCTTCATTCCCTCCATGGCCAGGGCCATGCCCAGTTGAGCTTGGGATAGCGCAGGGTCCAATTCATACGCTTTTTGAAATGGGGCGAGCGCTTCCTGGCAGCGCTTTTGCTGCAGATAGAGTTGACCCAAGTCGTATTGCGCGATGGCCAGCTTTGGATCGAGCCGCAGCACCGTCCGGTACTGCTTTTCCGCGCGCTCCGGGTGGCCCGTGAGGGCCAGCGCCCGCCCATAGTACAACTGGGCACGGGAATAATCCGGTTTAAGACTCGCGGCTTTTTCTAAGTGTTCCAAAGCACTCTGGGGATTATTGAGTTGCATCAGCAGAATCCCCAGGTTCAGGCGGGCTTCAAACAGATTGGGATCGAGCTCCAGGGTTTTCTTGTATGAGGCGACGGCTTCATCATGCTTATGCAGTCCGGTGTAGGCATAGGCCAAGTTAAACCAGGCTGGGGTCAGGGCGGGTTGCACTTCCACTACCTGTTTCAGGGCGTCCGCCGCGGCGGCAAAATCGTTCCGGCCTAGCGCGTCTTGCGCAGAATGCAGGAGCTTGGTTACATCTGTGTCGTGGGTTCGGGAGGTGTTTTCTTGGCCTGGGCCGATCACGGCCAGCACTCGCGCTGGAACGAGGCAGAGGAGGAGAAGAATGAATGCGAGCGTAGCGCCGACCTTTAGGTCGGCATTTGCCATCGTGCTGACCTGAAGGTCAGCGCTACGCTTCCTGGCGAACACCTCGGCCTACCCCCTTGTGATTTCGCAGGTACTTGGCGAGGAACTTCCCCGTGAACGAAAATGGGTGCTTGACCAGACTTTCCGGCGGGCCTGCGACCACCACGTAACCACCGGAGTCACCGCCCTCCGGCCCCAGGTCGATGATCCAGTCAGCGGTCTTCAGGACGTCCATGTTGTGCTCGATGATGAGCACGCTGCCCCCGGCCTCGATCAGCCTGCGAAAAGCAGCCAGCAATTTGCTGATGTCGTCGAAATGCAGGCCTGTAGTAGGCTCGTCAAAAATAAAGAGCGTATTTTCACCCGCCCGATGAGCAAGATGCGCCGCCAAGCGCACGCGTTGGGCCTCGCCACCGGAAAGAGTCGTGGCGGATTGCCCCAGACGCAAATAGCCGAGCCCAACTTCATCGAGAAGGCGTATCTTGTGGGTCACCTTCGGCAAGCCTGAAAAGAAGCCCAGGGCCTCTTTCACGGTCATTTGCAACACTTCATTAATATTTCTGCCCTTGTAACGCACTTCCAGAACGCTGGGTTTGTAACGGCGCCCGCCGCACTCCTCGCACACCAGTTCGACGTCGGCCAGAAATTGCATCTCCAGCGTGACGGTTCCGTCCCCCTGGCAGGTCTCACAGCGGCCGCCGGGGATATTGAAGGAAAAGTAGCCAGGCGAATATCCGCGCTTCCGGGCTTCAGGTGTGGAAGCAAATACATCTCGTATGGCGTCAAAGGCTTTGATGTAAGTGACGGGGTTTGAACGAGGCGTCCGCCCGAGGGGCGACTGGTCCACGAGCACCACATCCGCCAGTTGCTGGTCGCCTTCGATTCGCTCGTACTGGGCATGTGGGGCGGGCAGACCGCGACGGGAAATCAGGGCGTTATAAAGAACGTCATGCACCAAGGTCGATTTTCCCGAGCCGGAAACGCCGCTCACGCACACCATGAGTCCCAGCGGAATATCCACGTCGATCGATTTCAGATTGTGCTCGCGCGCACCACGAATGCGCAGCCAGGACTTCCCGGGCTTGCGGCGTTCCGAAGGCACTGGAATCTCGAGCCCGCCGGACAGGTAACGGCCGGTGAGCGATTGAGGATTGGCGCAGAGACCTGCCAAGTCGCCTTCGTACACCAAGCGGCCACCATGCTCCCCCGCTCCCGGACCTAGGTCCAGGATCTTGTCCGCCTCTCGCATCATCTCCGGATCATGCTCGACCACCAGGACCGTGTTGCCGAGGTCGCGCAGGGTCTTCAGGATTTCAATGAGCCTCCCCGTATCGCGAGGATGGAGCCCAATGGAGGGCTCGTCGAGCACATAGAGCGCGCCCACCAGATTCGAGCCGAGCGCTGTGGCTAACTGAATTCGCTGTGACTCACCTCCCGAGAGTGTGGACGCCAGGCGGTCGAGCGTCAGGTATTCCAAGCCGACCTTGTAAAGGAATTTCAAGCGCGAGCGGATTTCCTCGAGCACCTTGTCAGCCACTGCCTGCTGTTCCGGCGATAGGCGGAGCTCATTGAAGAAAGGGTAGGCTTCCTGGATCGGCATGCGGCAGATTTCCGTAATGTTTTTTCCGTCCAAGAGAACATGCAGGGCTTCGCGACGCAGCCGGCCGCCCTGGCACTCCGGGCAAAGCGTGTATCCCCGGTAACGACTGAGGAAAACCCGCACGTGCAGCTTGTACTTTTTCCTCTCCAGATAATCGAAGAAGCCACGAATGCCCGGAAAATCCTCGTCGCCTTCGATCATCCACCTCCGCTCTTCAGCAGTCAACCGAAAGTAAGGAACATCCAGAGGAATACCCTTGGCCCGGGCCGCCCGCTTCATCTCATTGTAAAGCATACGGTGACGCGGCTTCGTCCAGGGCTCCACGGCTCCCTCGGCGAGCGTTTTGTTCTTGTCGGGGATAACCAGGTGCAGGTCGAAGTCAATGGTGTTGCCAAATCCCTGGCAGCGGGGGCAAGCGCCGTAAGGATTATTGAACGAAAAGAGGCCTGGCTCGGGCGCTTGAAATGTGATCTTGCACCGCTTGCACTCAAACCGCTCGCTAAAAACCAGGCGTTCCGGCTGAGGTATGGGCACGCTATGGCGTGCCCCTTCGGAAATCGGCTCCGCCGCAATAAACTCCAGAACCGCCTCCCCGGACTCTCGGAAGCAGAGTTCAAGGGAATCAATCAGTCGCTGGCGGGTCTCCGGCCCCACCGCCAGACGGTCCACAAGGATATAAACCGGCGCGGCGAAATCCACCTCGAGCAGCGACTCCGGAGTTGAAAACTCGAAGACACGCCCCGCCTGGTACAGCCGGTTGAACCCGTGCTGGCGAAGCGAGAACAGGCGTGGTTTCAGTGATTCGTCCGGAGGTGTGGGTGGCCTTGCTGAAGGATGCTCTCCCTGCTCCTTTATAAAGCCCGCAGAAACGCGAGCGGCTCCTTTGACCCGCGTCGCTCGCCCGCTAACACTTGCCTCGATGGAATCTGGCGAGTCCGTCGCGGGGGCTTCCGCAGAGCGTTCTGTCACGGCTGGAGATGATCCCGAATTGACCCGGAAGAGAACGTAAAAGCGCCGGCCGGTTTCCATGGCGGCCACCTGGTCAGCGACGTCATCCACATGGTCCCGGCGCACTACCTGGCCGCATTGATAGCAGGTGGTGACGCCGACACGCGCAAATAACAGCCGGAGATAATCGTAGATTTCGGTGGCCGTGGCCACCGTGGAGCGAGGATTGCGAGTGGTGTTCTTCTGGCGAATGGCCACGGGAGGAGCAATCCCAAGCACTTCGTCAACATCCGGCTTCTCCATGCGTTCCAGAAACTGGCGGGCGTAAGCGGAGAGGGATTCAATGTAACGGCGCTGCCCCTCCGCATAGAGCGTGTCAAAAGCCAGGCTGGACTTGCCCGAGCCGGAAAGGCCGGTCACCACCGTCAATCGGTTGTGAGGTATGGAGCAGTCGATATTCTTCAGATTGTGGACGCGCGCCCCGCGCACGATAATGGAATCCGCTTCCCCATTGCCACCGCGAGAATCTGTCGCTCCGTTGCTGTTGGCGAGGGGCAGAGCAGAAGCCCCGGCTTCCCCGCCAGCCACAGAGAGCCCAGGGCTTGAGCGTCTGACGTCCAATGCGCCTCCCCCGCCGCCTGCCGTCGCGGGCAGCAAGAGATTATCGGGTGTTTGATCGTGGCTGGTAGCCATGGATTTCGGAATTCGGCCTTTCCCCTCTCCCAAGGGGAGAGGGTTGCCCGCGATCCCGATGCACTTCATCGGGGCGCGGGCCGGGTGAGGGGTCAGTCGCACAGCAACTCATCCTCCAACATACAGCCAGCCCCCTTACACACAACCCAAAACTACCATTATAATTCGGCGGGAGAGCGGAAGCAAAACCGGGCGTAGTGGGAGGAGTCCTATGAGCAGCAAATCATCTCGAATTTCCGTTAGCCGACGAGAGTTTTTGGGAGCGCTTGCGGGGAGCGCCGTTACCGGCATGGCGCTGGGTTGTAAAGGTCGCAGGGCCGCGCTTACCCAAAATGCACCCCAGGAGGCCTTCATTGTGCCCAACTTCCATCCTGCCAGTTGCGGGTGGCTGACCACTTTTTTCAAGGAACGTGTTTATTGCGCCAACACCTATCTGGACCATCTGGATCGAGTGCGCGACGACCCTAATTACAAGTTCGCGCTTTCTGAAGTCAATAATATGATCGCCATTATGAACTTCCAGCCGCAGCGAATCGAGGAAATCAAGCAGCGAGCGAAGGAAGGCCGGGTGGAGCTGGTCAACGCCAATTATCTGGAGATGACGGTCAACCTGGCGGGCGGCGAAGCCCTGCTAAAAGAAGGTGTGGAAGGCCTGCGCTGGCAGGAGCAGATCATGGGGATTCATCCCCGCCTAATGTGGGCGATCGACACTTGCGGGCTCCATGACCAGATGGCTCAAATCTCCTCTGGCCTGGGTCTGGAGGCTATGGTTTACGAGCGCATGAACAAGACGGGCAGCACTATCCACTGGGCCGAGTCGCCGGACGGGTCTCGCATTCTGGCGTTGTGCCCGGACGGCTACGCGTCCTTTAGCTCGTTGTTCAGCACGAAAGACCCGCTGAGCACGGACGAACTGCGGAAGCTCGAGAATGAGCTGGCGGAATGGGCGAAGAAAACACCAGACGGCGCCCCCGTGTTGGTTCTGGCTGGGAGCGGAGATTACAGCCAGGCCCCCTTGAGGGTAGAATACCCGAAAGAATTCCTCGAGGAGTGGAAACAGGCCTTTCCCGAAACCAAAGTCCATATCGCCATTGTCAGCGATTACCTGGATGCGATTCTGCCGGGAATCAAGTCCGGCCAAATCAGGATTCCGACCATGAAAGGCGGAACGGGATACACCTTCGATGCCTTTTGGGTCGAATGTCCGCGGGTCAAAACCTCCTACCGGCGGAACGAGCATGGGTTACAGGCGGCGGAGAGCATTTCCACCATCGCCAGCCTCCATTCCGGGTTCAAGTACCCAGCCCAAGCCCTCTACGAGTCTTGGATTCTGATGCTGCTGAATATGGACCGCAACACACTGTGGGGTTCCGCCGCCGGCATGGTTTATGAAAGCGAGAACTCCTGGGATGTCCGCGACCGTATGGACTACGTGGAAACGAGCAACAAGAAAGTTCACACGGCGGCATTGGGCTCGATCAGTCCGGAAGGAGAGGCGGTGGTCCTTTTCAACCCGCTCAACTGGGAGCGGAACGATCCCGTAGTGATGGAATTGCCGCAAGGAAAGAGTCTCGAGGGTGCAGTATGCCAGGCGACCGACGAAGGTAGAACGCTGTGCAGTCTGCGCCTGCCTTCCCTGGCAGTGGCGGGAGTGAGTCTCGAAGCCAAGAGCCCAGAGGCCTCGAAGAAAATCGAACTTCCCGAAAGCATAGAGACAAGCCACCACACGGCGCGGATAGACTGGAAAACAGGGGCGTTGGTGAGCTTGAAGCTCAAGCCCTCCGGACGGGAGATTCTGGGCGGGCCTGCCAATGTCATCGTGGCCGAAAAGCCCAAGCCGCAAAAGGCAGATTACGGCGACTTCATCAGTTGGCGGCCCGACCGCACCCGACTGGCTTCCTCGAGCGATTTCAAGCCCACGGTAACCGTCAGCAGCGGACCTCTGGCCACCACGGTCGAGGTGGCAAGCGAGTTTTATGGTGGCGCCCCGAGCCGGCGAGTGCTGCGATTCTACAAGGACTTCCCGCGCGTCGATTTCGAGACGGACCTCCTGGATATCCCCAATATCACGGTAGTGGTGGCGGAATTCCCGTTGGCGGAAGATATCGAGGAAGTCCGCAGAGGTATTCCTTGCGGTTTCTCTCGTGGGGCTTGGGCGAAGCGGAATCCCGATTTGGTTGGATGGACGAAGGGCATCGTGCCGGCAGTGCGCTGGAGTCACTACAGCCTGGCGGGCGGAGGAGGAGTAGCCATCCTCGACCGGGGACTCACTGGCCGGGAACTCAACGAAAGGACACCGATCATCTACCTACTGAATGCCACGGATAAGTATTATGGGTATCCCAATGCCTGGTTAAGTGGCAAAGGCCCGCACCACCTGGAATACGCTCTGGTTGTGCACGAGGACAAATGGGATCATGCACGAATCCCCCAGATGGCCTGGGAATATAATTGTCCTCCCTTGCTTATGGCGGGCAGGAAAGCATTGGCGGCGAAGTCATTCGTTCACACGTCAAGCAACGTCATCGTCGAGGTAGTCCGTCGGGAGGGCAGGGACATTGAGATGCGCCTCACCGAGTGCCTGGGCTTGCCTGGAACTGCCCAAGTGACGCTGAGCCTGCCGCATCGCGGGGCAGCCCTGACCGACCTGCGGGGCAGGAATCCCAAGCCCCTGGCGGGTAGTGGCCCTACTTACCATTTCCCCGTGCGGCCACAGCAGATCGTGACCATCCGCTTCCATGCCGCGTCTCCTGTGGAAGAAATCAAGCCAGTAACTGAGTGGGACAAGTTTGTGCCGGAGCCTAAGCGCGCGGCGCTGCATGCCTACGCCAATTACAAAGGACACCCACCCAGAGGCGACGAGCCGCAGACGTGAGTTGCAGTTGGAGAGCTGACGGCTGACCGCTGATGGCTGAAAGCCAGCCAGCTATTTTCCCGGCGACGCCCCCAAAAATCCTTCAGAGTAGAACACGGGCTTGTAGCCGTGCTGGCTAACCCATTCGATGGCGCGCTCGACGCGCTGCCGGTAGTCGGGCTCATAGGCGACGTAGTCCGGATAGAAATATTGCTCGTGAATCATCAACTCCATAATCTCCGCCTGGTGAGGATCGGCGGCCACTTGCTCGAGGCGCGGGACAATATCAGCAAGCGGGAAAAGGTTGATGACCATGTCGTGGCGGACAAAGAAGAGATCCTCCCGCATGTCTTTCCAGTAGTCATGCCCCATCAGGTACCGCAACTGGGCAAGTGGAAGATAGTAGCTGACTGATGGCAGGCCATCATTCAGCTCGAAGTAACCGACGAGCCCGCGCACTCCCTCTGCGTGCAGCGCGCGAGCCGAGGCGCGCGTAATCGTTCCCCAATGAACCGTAGTGATCGGGCTCGACAATTCCTTGCCGGCAAAGCGTTCGATCTCCTCAGTCACCAGGCGGTAATCCTGCCGGACCTTCTCCGGCGAGGCGTGCAGATACGGGCGATCAGGATCGTTCGCGCGCGCATGAAATGTTAATCGGATCCAGTCAGCATTCTTCTGCCATTCGGGGCGAAATTTGTCGGGCATTTGGGAAAGGTTGAAGCCTTGCGTCTCATAGTAGAGGTTGAAGTGCACCTTGGTGCCGTACTTCACGTGCATCTCCCGCCAGAACCCAAGATAGGCATTATCGAAAATCGAGTTATAACTGGCGGCATTGCGCGCGATGTCTCTCAGGAACCAGATATTGTCGTCCGTAGAAACACGATATCGTTTGAAGGAATCGCGGTCCCAGAAGACGGTGATCTCGTGGCGGTGACCTGCGCCCTCGGCCACAATCTTCGTCTCCCGGCCAGGCAGGTTTATGGGACCTTGAAATCGCCCCTCGCGGACCGGCACACTGATATTGTTGATGCGGACGGGCCCCGCCAGTCGGCTGGATCCTTGTACAAGGATTCGCAGCCCCATCGCCGTCGTCTCGCCGTCATTATGGTTGAGGATGGCGCCGTCCACTGGCTCAGTAATGCGCAACGGTTCATCCGGTTCCCACAACAGACGCTGCGAGCGATACGGCACTCGTAACTTGTAGACGGTTCCGGTATCGGAGGCGGTGACGTACAGGCTCTTCAGATCGACGCCGCCGAAGGCCAAACCTGACACCCCTCGCCCCGGGACCGGCAAGCTGCGGACCAGTTTGCCTTCGGCGCTGAGGACAGAAATCTTTCCAGCCCCGTCGCGCGCCACATAGATGTTGCCCTTCTCGTCCCGGACCATGTCGGCGACTTGCCCCTCGTCTGTTAATTCGGCGAAAAGCTCGTGCCGTTGATAATTCGGCGCGAATTTCCAAATCTTACGCTCTCTGTCTGAGACAAACAGTTCACCGCTCTCGGCCGCGACCAGGACGCCGGTGGGACCGGGCAGATTGGAAATCGCGATACTGACTTTGCCTTGCGAGTCGATGCGGTAGACGCGCGAAGCCTCGGGATCAGTGAAGTAAATAACGCCGTCCGGGGCGGCCGTGACGCCTAGCGGAGCGCTAAAGGGCTCGCCGTTGTACCGGTCGGCAAAAACAGTCATCTCTCCCCAAGGTGTAATCCGCAGGATGGCTTTCCGCTGGGCGTCGGCTGCGTAGAGGTCGCCGGCCGCGTCGAAGGCCAACCCCGTCGGATGGCCGCCCGTCTCGACCAGTGGGACCGCAGTTTCACGCGCCACTAGCTGCGTGATCCAACCATCTGCCAGGGCAATAAACGGCGCCGACTGAGGGTCCGTTACGATGGCTTGGGGAGACTTAAGACCGGACAGCACGGTTACAACCCCCGCGTCTGCCGAAGTTCCACCAGAAAGGTGACCGACAGTCCCCGCCAGGGTCAGCCCCAAGGTGCAAAATTGTCCAAAACGCATTCGTGATTTCCCACCCAGCATAATTCCTCCCGAACGTCAAATATCAAGAGCGCAGGGTGATGTCAAGCTGATTGTTGGCTCATTCGTCGGCTTGTAACCAACCGCGCGCTTGTTTATACTTGGCGGGCGCAAAAAACGACTTGGTAGGTGCACAATGGATTTCCCTCTGCGGTATTGCCCGGACGGTTGGCAGCGCTTGGAGCGGCTGCGCGGACTTTATGAAAAGCGTTTGCAGGACCGGATTTTGGCCACCATGGAAATTCCCACGTCAGCCGTGCGGCAGTTCGCCGAGCGCTATCCTGACGGCCCAACCCCGCGTCCAGACCTGAATGACCGGGTCGCCTTTTGGGATGCGCTTCTGGCCGAGCGCGCCAGCGTCCTCGATGACTCAATTCCCGCGGCCTATT
>Ga0326728_10015724_pt1 | contig 15651 bp, 12 predicted proteins | sample MB3enrmetagenome_FD_207602 | JGI IMG/M metagenome (GOLD analysis project Ga0326728, IMG submission 207602) | Lab enriched peat soil microbial communities from McLean, Ithaca, NY, United States - MB31MN | ecosystem: Environmental > Terrestrial > Soil > Wetlands > Peat | place: USA: New York...
ATAGAAGCCTGTTGGAAGGGAATCCTCACTGCGTCATCGAGGGGATGATCATCGGGGCCTATGCGATTGAGGCGAGTGAGGGGTTTGTCTATGTGAGGAATGAATATCCCCTCGCCGTGGAGAATACGAAGACGGCGATTCGGCAGGCCCGCGAATATGGGTTTCTGGGAGAGGATATCCTTTCCTCAGGCTTTGCCTTGGATATCAAGATATCGAGAGGCGGGGGCGCCTTCGTCTGCGGTGAGTCCAGTGCCTTGATGGCATCCTTGGAGGGAAAGACGGGACGGCCCAGGGCGAAGTATATCCATACGGTTGAGCGGGGTGTTTGGAACCAACCCAGCAATTTGAACAATGTGGAGACCTGGGCCAACGTGCCATTCATCATTCATCACGGATCCAAGTGGTATCGGAACATTGGAACCGAAGGGAGCAAGGGGACAAAAATATTTTCCTTGGTAGGTAAGATCAATAATACGGGACTCGTCGAAGTTCCCATGGGAACTCCCCTGCGGGAGATCGTTTATGATATTGGGGGAGGGGTCCCGGCGGGTAAGAAATTCAAGGCAGTTCAAACGGGTGGGCCCTCGGGTGGATGCATTCCGGAGAGTTTGCTCGATATACCCGTGGATTTTGATGAGCTGACCAAGGTGGGCTCCATGATGGGAAGCGGCGGAATGATTGTGATGGACGAAGAGACGTGTATGGTGGATGTGGCAAAATATTTCTTGAATTTCCTGAAGGATGAATCCTGTGGGAAGTGTGTTCCCTGCAGGGAGGGTATCAAGAGAATGCTTGAGATATTGGACCGGATCTGCAAGGGTGAGGGGAAGGAAGAAGACCTTGGGTTGCTTTCAGAAGTCGCCGATGCCGTTCAAAAGACTTCTCTCTGCGCCCTGGGCGGTTCTGCGCCCAATCCATTGTTGACCACCATCAAATACTTCAGCAATGAGTATCTTGCCCATATCCAGGGTAAAAAGTGTCCAGCGGGAATCTGTAAGGAGCTGATTCAATATACCATCCGCCAAGAAAAATGTAACGGATGTGGCGCTTGTGAAAAGGTTTGTCCACAAGAGGCGATCAGCGGGGAAAAGAAGAAACCCCACGAGATCAATTTCGCGAAATGTGTCAAGTGTGGCATCTGTGTGGAGACGTGCAGGCAGCAGGCCATTGCCGTTGCCTGATCCCCGCGAGGAACGGGCGGATGCAAAAGAATCAGAAAGGGGAGAAAACATGGTTAAGCTGACGATCAATGACCGGAAGGTTGAAGTGGAGAAGGAATGGAGCCTGCTTCAGGCCGCCAAAAAGATTGGGGTTCATATTCCAACGTTATGTCATCACGACGCCCTGTCTCCTTACGGTTCATGCCGCCTCTGCATCGTTGAGATCAAAAAAAAAGGAAAGTTTCGGTTGGTGACTTCCTGCAACTATCCTGTGGAAGAGGGACTCGAGGTCAGGACACACTCAGATGAGGTCTTGAAAAACAGGAAGATCGTGATGGAACTCCTCTTGGCCAGGTGTCCCGAAGTGAAGGCGATTCAGGAGATGGCAAGGGAGATGGGCGTGCAGAAGCCGAGATTCCCGCTGGAGAAGAACGACTGTATCCTCTGCGGGTTGTGCATCAGGGCCTGCGAGGAGAAGATCGGAGTCAGTGCGATCAGTTTTGTCAGCCGGGGGATCGACGAGGAGATATCCACCCCGTTCGATATTTCATCGGAGGCCTGCATCGGATGTGGGGCGTGTGCAAGGGTATGTCCGACCGGTGCCATTAAGATAGAGACCATCGAAGGCATCATGAGGATCAATAGATTTCACACCTCAAAGAAGATGCACCGGTGTCCTTCTTGCGGGAAATATTATATGACAGAATCCCATATGAGCTGGATGGGCCACCGACTTGGAACCCAATCATTCCTGACCGCCCTGTGCCCCGAGTGCAAAAGAATTGGAAATGCCAAAGTGGCTTTGATGATCAAAGAATTTCAGAAGATGCCTCCCTCGTAGGATGGCAGAGGTGAAGAGGGATAACTGTTCTCGTCCCCGTCTGGCGAAGATCAAGTAAGGTTTGCGAACAGGGGTTGTCAGTTACGGACAACCCCTCCTGTTCATTTTCCCCGACTATTTTTTAGCTGATTATTTTTACGTTGGTGGCCTGGGGACCTTTGGGGCCCTGGGTCACTTCAAATTCAACTTCATCACCCTCTTTCAGGGATTTGAAGCCCTCGCCTTGAATAGCGGAGTGGTGTACAAACACGTCCTTCTGGCCCTCCACTTCGATAAACCCGAAGCCCTTTCGATCGTTGAACCATTTCACTCTTCCTGTCATTGGAACCTCCATTAATCAAAACCGAAATTACTTCTTATTATGCCCGCGGAACCTTGGAAAAACAAGGTTTTTTCTTCTCCTCGGATGCCTCGGGGCAGAATTTGCCAGAAAAACCAAGGCACGTTTCCCATTTCAGTTTAACATTAATCATTCCTTTTGCCGAAGACAAGGTTTAGAAAAAGGAGGCGAAAAATCATGACCTATCTGCCTGTTACAAAGGGAAATGACAGGCGACCCGATGGCTGCTGCCGATATCCTCCAACTGCGGCTCGGTGTTCGGATCGGTACAGATGGCTGGTCTTCCATTGGACTCGTAAACCGGACACCTCGGGGCGAAGCGGCAGCCGGAGGCTGGTCGCTCAAAATCGAATACGCCCCACCTATCTGCTTGAACGCTCTTGGCCTTGTGTGCGTTCCGTTTTTTCTGTTTCTCTACCAGCGAAGACCAGAGGATATGAGTATAGGGATGCATCGCTCTGCTCGCGATCCGGTCGGAGAGCCCTATCTCAACGATCTTGCCCAGATACATTACGGCCACCTTGTGGCTGACCAGTTCCACCACCGGAAGGTCGTGGGAGATGAAGAGGTACGAGAGCCCAAGGCGCTTCTGAAGGTCTCGGAGCAGGTTCACGATCTGAGCCTGGATGGATACGTCGAGGGCGCTCGTGGGTTCATCTGCAACAATGAATTTCGCGCCGACCGAGAGCACCCTGGCCACACCGACCCGCCGTTTTTCGCCACCCGAAAGCTCGTGTGGGAAGTTGGACAGCTTGCTTTTCTTGAGGCTCACCTGCTCGAGCAGATCGCTAATGCGTCGGTCCACCTCGGCACCGTCAATCTTATGATGCACCCTGATCGCTTCAGAAAGAATATCGCGGATGCGCATCTTGGGATTGAGCGCTGCATCCAGATCCTGAAAGATCATCTGCATCTGGCCCCGCAGCTGCCTGAGCTCATCGGTTGGGATGCTGGTGATATCCTTTCCGTCAAAGAGGATCTTGCCGGATGTTGGTTTTTGGAGCCTCAGGATGGTCCTGCCGACGGTTGTCTTGCCGCAGCCGGATTCGCCCACCAGCCCAACGGTCTCGTTCTCCTTGATATAGAAGCTCACCCCATCTACTGCGGGGATGGATGGATGCCTTTCCCCGAGCGAGTGGAAAAGCCCCCGGTGCGTAAAGTGTTTCTTGAGGTCCATGACTTCGAGGATCGTCTTCGGCATAAGAACCTTTAATCAAAATACAACCAGCACCTCACCTTATGTCTCGACCCTGTCTCTCGAAGGTCGGGCTCATGACCCGCGCATCTTTCACGGATCCTCTCCGTCACCCGGCTGCATCGGCTGTAGAACCGGCAGCCTTTAGGGATATTGATCGTGTCGAGCACATCTCCTTCGATGGCCTGGAGATATCTCTTCTCCCTGATGTTCTGCGCGCTCGGGATGGATGCGAGGAGCGCCGATGTGTAAGGATGTTTTGAATCGCCCCTTTTTGAGAGGACATCTTTTGTCGGTCCGTACTCAAACACGGTGCCGCCGTACATGACGGCAACGCTGTCAGAGAGCTGCGAGATGATGCTGATGTCGTGACTGATCAACATGGTCGTGATTCCAAGCTCGGACTTGAGCTCCGCGAGGAGGTCTACGATCTTTGACTGGATGGTGGCGTCGAGACCCGTTGTCGGCTCGTCCGTGATCAGGAGCGACGGCTCGGAGGCCAGGGCCATCGCAATCATGATCCGTTGACACATACCGCCTGAGAGACCGTAGGGATAATGGTCGAACCTCAGGCGAGGCGAGTCGATCTTCACCCGGTCGAGCCAAGATAGGGCGCGCTCCTTGGCCTCCTGCTCGGTTTTTGTGGATGTATGGAGTCGGATCGCCTCGGTGAGTTGCTTTCCGACGGGCGTGAAGGGGTTGAGTGACGATCCGGGGTTCTGGAAGGTCATGGCGATCTCCTTGCCCCGCACCTTGTTCATGACACGCTCAGCGTTTCGCTCCCATCCCAAGGCATCCTTGCTCACCTCCATGATCTTGCCGTCCCTCGTCGTGAGCTTCACAAAGTCCTCCAGGCCCTCGAGCAGGTTCTTCTGGATCCGGTCGGAGTTGAGCCCTATCTTCCCGCTGATCACACCCGGCCCCGCACCAATGAGCCCCAACACGGACAGGGCAGTAACGCTTTTGCCGCTGCCGCTCTCGCCGACAACACCGAGCGTCTCCCCTTTCATGACTTCGAGGCTGACGCCATCCACGGAGCGGATGAAGGCCTGCTTGCTGCGGGAGTGGAAGTAGGTGCGAAGGTCTTCAATCTTCAGTATCGGCACCGCTGTCATGAGTTCCTCTTACCTTCCAAGATGTTGTTCAGCCCGTCGCCGAGGAGGTGAAAACCGAGGATCGTGAACAGGATCGCCAGGGCAGGTGCGGTGGAGGGCCAGAACTTTCCCTGCATGAAGTAATTGGCCCCTGACTGCACCATGTTTCCCCATGACGGCGTGGGCTCCTGTACGCCGAATCCAAGGTAGCTGAGAGATGTCTCCATCAGGATGGCTTCTGCCATGCCGAGAGTAGCCCGGATGATGAGGACCGACCTGCAGTTGTGCCACAGGATATGTTTCAAAATAATGGTGCTCGTCGGTACCCCCAGGGCGATGTCGGCCTCGATGAAATTTTTCTGCTTCAGGAACTGGATCTTGCCCTTGACGAGCGACGCAACGGCCGGAACATTGGTGAGACCGACGACGAGCATGATGTAGTAAATATCTGGTTTGAACGCTGCAATGACAAGCAAAATGAGAACGAGACGCGGGAAGGAATCGACCAGGTTCATGAAATAGGTAATACCTGTGCCGAGCTTTTCACCGCGGTAGCCACCAAGCACGCCGAGGCCAGTGCCAAAGAAGAGGGCAATGAAAATGGCAAGCAGGCCTGGAAGAAAGTAGGCCTGGATGCCTACGATCAGTCGCGAGAGCATGTCCCGGCCCATGAAGTCAGTGCCGAGCAAACGCCCCGCGGTCCCTGGCGGGGCCAACATGAGCTGGAGGTTAATGTCTTGCGGATCCCGAGGCAGAAGATGGAGAGAACCGAGGAGATAGGACACAACGACCAGCGTGACGATAAGCAGTCCGTAGCCAACGTAAACGAGGTCGACCGAATCCGCCTTTTTCCAGAATCGGAGTTGCGAAAACTCACTGATCTCGCCGGGCATCTGAAAATAATGTTTCATACAAAATTCAAAACTCCAAATCACAATTCCCAAATAATATCCAAATTCAAAATTCCAACTTTGCGCTTGTTCGGAGCTTGTTGATTAGCGCTTGCGATTTATTGGTTATTTGGAATTTCTTCAAATTCCGCAATCCACAATGGTTATTCTTTTGACGCTCTCGGATTCACTGCCACATAGACCACGCGCTGGAACAAGCTGCCCATGCGCACGAAGACTGCGGCAAGGATCGCAATGCCCATGATGACCGGGTAGTCCCGGTCCTGTGCTGCCTGCCAGGCCATCCTGCCTATACCGGGCCAGTTGAACACCTGCTCAACGATCACAGCACCGCCGAGGATGAAGGGTATCTTGGACGCAATGATCTCGGTCACGGGGATGAGCAGACCTTCCTTGAAAGAGTGTTTCCAGACCGAGGCGCCCTTGGCCCGAGCAGCACGGATGTAGTCCTCGGACATCACCCTGGCCATCTCCTGGCGAAAAAATCGGATGACCTCGCTGATCGTTCCATTTCCCACACCCAGCACAAAGATCGGCAGGAGCTGATAGAGCCAGCGATATTTTTGCCCCGCACTCGAGAACCCAAAAGCGAGGGGGAAAAGGCCGAGCTTGTGCGTAAAGAAATAGATGACGATGTACCCGAGCCAGAACACCGGTAGGGCTGAGATCACGTAGGAAAACATGGTAAGGGGCCATGATATCTTGTTCGGCCCGCGCATGGCGGAATAGAGTGCGATAGGCACTGCGATCAGGAGGGTGACGAGGAGCGACCCGATCGTGAGGATAAGGGTGTTGAGCCCGACGCGGAGCACTTCTGGGAGGACCGGCAGGCCCATGCGGATCGACGTGCCGAAGTTACCCGATAGCATGCCCGCGAGCCAGGAGAGGTACTGAACATACCAGACTCTTGACACACCCATGGCCTCGCGTACGCCAGCTCTGGCCTCTGCGGTGGACAGCTGTCCCTCGAGGAGCACGCTGAAGGGATCTCCGGGCGACGCAAAGAGAATGACGAAGATGACGAAGCTTACGCCCAAAAGCAGGAGCAGTGTGATCATCAGTTCCCTGGACAGAACCAGGGCTATGGGCCGGATCGACGAAAGCTTCATGGACAGACAATCACTTTGAACCTTGAGCGTTGAACTTATTTCTGGTCCTTCTCCTCCATGAACCAATCATCCGCGTACGAGAAGAACTTGTAGGGATGGATGGCTACGCGCCTCACCTTCTTGTGGTATGCCGCATAGTTGGTGAGCGTCCAGAGGAAAGTGTAAGGGTTCTCTTCTGCCAGGATCGCATGGAGCTTCCGGTTGATCGTCCGGCGCTTCTCGTGGTCGAGCGTGAGTTTGCTCTCGTTGATCAGGCTGTCCACTTCCGGGTTGGAGTATCCGCTGAAATTATTCTTCCACGAACCGATCTCACCCGAATGGAAAAGGGATGAGATGTCCGCCGAATCGTCAAAGACCCAGCTCGCGAAGATGATGTCGAAATCATGCTCGAGGAAAACGTCTTCCTTCCAGGCCTGCCACTCCTTGAACTCCACGTTGATCTCCGCACCGATGTTCTTGAGATAGTTCTTGAATGCGAGCACCACGCGCTTCACTGCCTCGCTCTCCTTCTCGATTGGGACCTTAAGGGAAAGAGCGAGCCGCTTGCCGTCCTTCTGCATGAAGCCGTCCGCACCGCGGCTGAAGCCTGCCTCCTGCAGAAGGACCCTTGCCTTCTCGGGATCGTAGGAAAAGGGCTGCACATCGAGGTTATAGGCCCAGCTCCCAGGCGCAAAAGGTCCTGAAATGATCGTACCCTGGCCGTTGAAGAACGAGTCGAGCATCTCCTGCCGGTTCACGGCGTGGGTAAAGGCTTTGCGCACGCGCTTGTCCGCAAGGAGGGGGTTCCGCACGTTGTACCCGAAGAACGAGTACGAAAGCGCGTTGTACGGCTGGAGGATGAACCGCTTGTCGCCCTGGATTTCCGGAAGATCACGGGGGTTCACGAGCACGATCATGTCGATCGCATTGAACATCAGCGCCTGCGTCATGATGTTCTGGTCCGCAAACGGCTTCGCGATGAGCCTATCGATGTGCGGTCTCCCCTTGAAGTAGTTTTCGTTGGCGCTGAGAATGATCTCACGCTCGGCGGTGATGTTCTTCAACACATAGGGCCCAGTGCCGATGGGACTCTGTACAAAATGATCGTCCCGGGTGAGGTAGAGCGGATTACTCGGCCCGTGCTTTGGGATCACCTTGAAACTGAACTTGGCCAGGGCGTTCAGGATCGGCCGCTTCAGCGTGAACTTGACAGTGTAATCATCGAGCTTTTCGACCGCGGAGATGAACTCATACCGCACCTTGAGCGGGGTGATGGTCTTGGGGTGCATCATGATCTTGTAGGTGAAGATCACGTCATCGGCCGTGAACGGCTTGGGCTCCTCTCCCTCTTTCGGATGCCACATTACGTCCCTTCGGAGAAAGAAGGTATAGGTGCGGCCATCGGCGGAGCAATCCCATTTTTCTGCAAGCTCGGGGACAATCTCCTGCTTTTCGTTAATTCCGACCAGACCGTTGAAGATGAGTTCCGTTAGCCGCAGCGAGATCATCTCGTTGCTCGTCACGGGGTCGAGGGTCGCTGGCCTGCCATACTCGCCGTAGTTCAGGCTGCCCCCGTCCGGCCTGTTGTCCTTCTTTTGGCCTGCCCCGTTCGCAGTCGATGAAGCCATGACCGTGGCAACAATAAGAAGTAGAATTACCAGAATCCGTTTCATAATGACCTCCTCATCGAAATTCGGAATGTCGAATGCGGAATAAATCAAAATCAGGAGTCTGCGTTTGCCCCTTGCGCGATCCGAATCCCGCATTTACCGTGATTAGTTGATCTTCACGTCCCCTGCACTTTTGTGCTCCATGGCGTAAACGCCCTGAATGGCTTCCTGGATCTGGCGAACCTCGGGGAACTGTTTACTCATCTCGAAATAGATCTCAAGGGCCTCGGAAAATTTCTTCGTTCGGTAATAGGCCTCCGCAAGACTTACGAGCAGGATGGGATCGTTCGATTCGATCTTATTTTTATTGCTCTTGTCGCGTCCGGCCTCCAGATACGAGATGGCTTTTGTATCATCGAGCCTGCCGAGATAGTACCTGCCGATGGCCACGTTCAGCTGGGAGAATCTCTTGCCCTCTCCGGCCTCGACCATGGCACCGGCTTTCTGGAGCACCTTTGGGCATTCCATCTTTAACAGGCTGCACGCAAAAAGGATCTCTGCGATCAGGTCAGGGTCTTCCGGTTTCTTCTGCACAAGCTCATCCCACACGGCCATTGCATCGGCCTGGCGGTTCCTCCTGTAAAGGTTGGCGGCCTCCCATACCCTGATGCGGTCCTTGTACTGCTCCGGCATTGCCGACGTAGCGATGAACGATGTCGTGACCTTCGAAGACTGTTCTGCCGAGCCAAACAGCGCGTACGCCTGCCCAAGATAGAATTCTGCAGCGGCCTTCACCTTCGGGTCAGCCGTGGCCCTCTCGAGGTAGGCCAGGCTCGCCCGACCATAAAGGATTGCCATGTCGTTGAGCAACGAAGGGTCGTAGAAACGAATCACCTTAGACTTTCCCAGGGTCTCCTGGTAAGAGAACGCCTTTAGATCTGAACGCTCGAGCAGATCCAGGCCCTTCTCGGTCAGCCCAGCCCCCCGGGCATACATGGTAACAAGGTTCTTCACCATCCGTATCGAAAGCGGCTTGCCGGACCTTTTCATCTCTGAGAGAACCCCGTCGGCGGTAGGAAAGGGATTCTTGCCGGCGAGTCCGGCTTTGCTGTAGGCAGCCGCAAGCTCGGCCTTCACTTCGGGGTCAGAGGTATCAATCCCTCCCCAGAGTTTGGCCGCCTTGGCGGATTCGTGGTCTTGGGAATAGCCGAGCCCAAGGCAGACCTTAGCGATCGCATGGTACCGCAGCTCCACGCCGTCGGTTGCTGAAAATTTTTCAAGATAGATTGCCGCTGCCCCGGGCTTACCCGACTCCAGCAGCGCTTGACCGAAGTAAAGGTCTACGAGACGGCTCCGATCCTTGCCCTGGGCCGCCGAGAGCTTCTTGAGGTAATCCTTCGACGCTGAAACCGACGTCCGATAAAGCTCGCGATGCAGCACGGCGTTCCTGAAATAGATCATGCCGAGAGAAAGGTTGGCAGCCCCCTTCTTGCCTTGCTCGACGGAAGCACTGTCCGCGCGGAGCATGCCGGCGGACTCACCGTAATGCCGCTTTTCGTACAGCTTCATCGCCCGCATCACCACGTCGTCCGCAGCAGAGGCCTGCGCGACAGCGATTAGGATGATCGATGAAAGGAGCAACCCAAAACGTTTCATGTCCAAGAGATTCCTCTCAAGCAAATTCAGATTTCAAACCTTAATTCAATCCTTCAGTTTCATCACATGGATCTGGTCCCACTGGTCGACCTGGGCCCGGAAAGCAATCATCCCATCCACCGAGCATGCCAGGTCATGGTTCATCTTGGTGTCCGTTTTGACGGGCAGGACCGTCTTCTCTTTGAGATCTGCCACAAAGATTGGATTATATTCCTGCCGGTCGTTCTTCACAAAGAGGATCCGTCTGCTGTCCGGCATCCATGCAGGACCCTTCTCGACGTCCGGAATGATGTCTACAGCCACGATTTTCGCAGCGAGCCCCTCCCCCTCAGTGGGGTCTGACCCGTCTGCTGCGATGACGACGATCGACCAAGTCTTGGGATCACCGGTGAGATTGTAGTTCGAGTAAAAGGCAATTTTTTTTCCATCTGGCGACCAGATGGGCCGCAGGTCATCATATGGCCACGTCGTCAGGATTCTTAAGGACGCCATGGGCTGCGTGACATCGCCGATCAGGATGATGTGATGGTTCTCATTGCTGCCATGCATCATCACGAGTCGCTTGCCGTCGGGAGACCACTGGGGAAAAAGATAGGGCTCGTCTCCCTGAGTCAGTTGCGTCAGCACTCGGGTTTTGATATCCAGGAGGTAGATGTCGCCCTTGCCGGTGCGACCAGATACGAAGACGAGACGGTCGGCAACCGGAGACCAATGAGCCTGTCCATCCTTTTCCTTGTGGTCCGTCAGCCGGACGGGGCCGCCGTCACCGAGGTCCTGCAGGTAGAGATCGTAGTTGCCTTCCCCGCCATTGCTCATGTACACGAACCGGTATTCGTTGGGCCCCCATGTGATCCCGGCATTGTAGCTTGTCTCCTCGGCCACGCCGGGGAAGAAGAAATTCATTTCCTTGCCGCTATCGGAGAACAAGAAATAAACCGTCTGGATCAGCGTGCCGTCACGAAGCGTGATCTGGATCTCCTTTTTGTCGCCGATGCTCCGCTCGAAGGCGATGAACGTACTGCGCGGAGACCAGACAGGGTTTGAGTCATTCCGCCCAGATTCGATTTTCACAAGGGGTCTGACGAACAAAGGCTCGATCAGTTCGACCGTCTTGTCCGAAACCGTCGCGACCGATGTGGGCTCCTCGGCCATTCCTGTACGCGCCATGAAGGACAGAAACAGGACAACCCAACCCAGAGCACCACGATACTTCCTAACCTTCACCTCGCCATCCTCCTCAACGGCTCAGAGGCTCTTGATCTGGTCCCAGTATTTCTGCGCCGATTCCCTGGCCTGCTCAAAGGTGTTGTTTCCCTCGAACTTCTTGGGGAAGAAATCGAAGTACTCCCGCCATGCGAGGTTAGCGTTGTTCAGAATGTTGCTCTTCCGGGTGATGAGATAGAGTTTGTGGTAGGCGAGTGCCGTATAGTAGTAGGTGTCATGCACAGCCTCGTCATAGTAGGCGTTCGGGAAGAACCGCATGTTCTGCCTTGCGATCTGCAGGTTCTGGACCGCTTTGGCGAAGTTCTGCGCAGCCGCATCTCTGTCCTTCTGTACGAGAGCGTTGCCCTTTTCATAATAGGCGTGCCCCAGGTTCATGAAGGCCACCGAAAACTGCTTGTACACGAGCTGCTGGTTCTCGGGCAGCGAGAGAACGTTCTCGAATTCCCTGATGGCGCCTTCGTAGTCGCCCTTCTCGTCGAGGTAGATCCGCGCCAGGCGGTGGTGCGCCTCGGAGTAGTCTGGATGGCCCTTCTCGGCGCTCTTGTAAGCCTGGATCGCTCCGTCGACATCGCCCTTCTGCTCCGCCCGCTCTCCGATCTTGAGGAAATCCTTGGGAAGAACAATCTTCCGGTCGCCGGTACGGTTCTCTTCCTTTTTAGAGAACTCCACCACCTCTTCCCAGTCGCGGAAGTCACCGCCAACTGAAACCCTAACCGTATGGAAACCGAGAATGACCGGCTTCCCGTCAAGGATGGGCGTCCGCCCGATCTTCTCACCGTCCAAGAACACATCGGCCGAAGGGGGTACGGAGTCAATCTTGAAGACCGCGTTGTTCACGGCGAGCACAAACTCCCTCGTTTCCCTGTTCTTTTCAATCTTGACCTTCTCGGTCACTTGTTGGTAGCCATGCCGGTAGAGCATGAGCGTAAAGTTCCTGTTGATGCGCACAGGCACCTCGGCCTTGCCGTCCGGCCCCGTCGATCCCAGCCACTCATCGTTTACGTAGATATTGACCGCTGGAAGCGCAGATACATCGGGAGCCACGCCCCCCTTTGTAGAGAGGATGAAATAGTTACGGCTGGCCTCTTCTTCGCCTTCGCGGTAGATGCGGCGAACGACCCGGTCTCCGACCGTGATCTTTTCGTTTTTCTTCAGCTCCTCGACCTCGGTCCAAGAGCCGCTCTCTTCGGCCTTCTTGACCCTGAGCCTGCCGGTCTCGCGGTACCCTGACACCCTGCCTGCCTCACCGAGATGGGGGGCCATAAGCACGAAGTCTGTTCCCCTCGTGATGTGATATCCCGACTTGCCGAGGTTGATCCGGTATCGCTCCCCGTCGGAGGAGACCACCGTGCCCTCGAAAGGGAAGTGCTCAAGCACGGCAGTTGCGATCTCCTTTGCTGCACTGCCAATGTCGGATTCGCCTTTGGCACGCGTGATCTGGCTCAAGATGAGCTTACCGCCCGAGGTGTAAAACTTCGTCTCGATCAAAAGCCCCTTCTCGTCCTTGGTAACACTGCCGAGGATGATCATGTCTACAGTCTTTTTGAGGGGCGTCTCGCGCCACCCGTTTGCGGTGATCTTTTCAATACTTAATTTTGCCTGCTTCATCTCTGCCCGGAGCGTTTCAGACGGCACCTCACGGAAGCAGCTGTGCTTGAAGAGCTGTGCTGCCATTGATGACTCGGTATGGCTGAGCACTTCTTTTAAGTCCGCGTTGGGTGTATTGCTCACGAACCGGTAGATCCCGGCACGAATCGGTCTGGGGACAGTGGGATAGAAATAGCGCTGGAGATGGACTTCCCCTTCCATGACGATCGAAGTCCTCCATGTCTCGGGGACATACCCGGCCGCCGAGAGCGTGACCGGTACCTTCTTGCCCAGCTCGTCGTCATAGGTGTAGACGAAGATACCCTTGGCATCGGTTTTACCCGCTTCCTTGTTGCTGATGCTCACGGCGATGCCCGGTATACCGCTCGACTGGCCGTACTCTTCCATGAGCGTGCTGATCGTGACCGTCACACGCTTGGAGAGTGCGGCTTCGAGCCTCTGGCCAGGCTCCACCTGTCCGGTCTTGCGCCACGCCGCATACCCCGCCTTGGTCACCGTAAGGTCCACGCCGGACTTGGGCAGGTCCTTAAAGTCATAGACGAACACTCCCTGGGCGTCCGTCTTACCTATCTCTTTTCCCGCAGCCTTCACAATGGCGTCCGCGATCGGCGCACCTTTTTCAGTAGCCGTGATCGTGACGTACCGCGTTGTCTCAAGGTCGGCATCGAAGGCGTACGTATCAACCGTGCCGGACTTGGGCAACTTCATGACGAAGCTGCCCTTCCAGGGCTTGATCCGGTACCCGGACATCTCCTTGGAGACGATCACCTCCACATCGACCCCTGGTTTCCTTTTTAAAGTCTTTGAAAAGAAGCCATCCGCATCGGTGAAACCCTGCACCTCGTTGTCCACGGTCACCTTGGCCTGGGCCGCCGGCTGACTGCCCATACGGGCTTTCACCTTGAGTTCCAGCTTCTCCCCCGAACAGGCAAGGAGCAGAGACGCTGTAAACATGATGAGGACTGTCCTTATAGCGCGGTTTGTCATATGAGACCTCCTGAAAGAGCTACTTGTTGAAAGACAAAGATCGATACGTTCGTCAAGGTCAAAATCTACTGCGGCTGTCACTCCTTGGTGACGGCCTATATTCCAAGATCCGATCACATCGAGGGCGGCTGGAGGTTCACCTCGCCGGGGTTCACGATCTTGTCCTCGTCTGACTTAGACCCTTCTATGGTCTTGCGCTTCCCCTCCGGAATCTTCTTGAGCTTGAACTCAACTTTCTTTCCCTCAAACTTGGTCACTTTGACCGTCTGCGTATCCGTCATGTAGCCGATCCTGTTCGCCTCCACTTTATACAGCCCCGGGATGATGTAGTCCTTGGCGGATCGGAACTTACCCTCGGAATCCGTGGTGACGGCCCCAGAAGCCTTTTCCAAGGTCGTCGTCGTGTTGATCATGTTCACCACGGTCCCCTGCGGGCTTTCCTTAGAAGGCGGAATGGGCTGCAGGTATACATCTACAAGTTGGACCGTACCGTAGATCTTGGGCGAGCAAGCGCCCAATGTCAGCATGATCACACTAAACAGAATGGTTTTTGCGTAGTTCATATCCCTTCCCTCCTGAAGGATGAATTTAGTTGCGATTCGCAGCAGAACGGCTAAGAAGAGAGACTGATATATTGAGTTTATGATTCACGTTGTCTATATTCGGTCGATCCCACTTTTCCCTACCCCTGGGTTTGCCTGATTTCATCATGTTGGCCGAAAGATACTCTTCTGGACCTCCGGCTGGCATTTGCAAGGCTTGGCTTATTGACAAGTGAGTCTACCGAGGTAGCAGATTGTGCATTTTCTATGCCATTTTTCCCCAGACCATTTTTTATATAAGCGCTTGTAATTATAGAATTATCTAACAGTTGTCGGAGTGGACTGACAACTTCGATTGCAATTTTGTCGCTCTTCTTACAATTTTGTCATGTGCAGTAATTCGGGGTACCGACGTGTTTCCTGGCTTTGACACAAACCCGGTCAGCAAGCGCTTTGGAGTTCTGTAAGGCTAATGCTTCTATTTTTCTGGCCAGCTCGGCGTAGGACGCAAGCATCGTGTAAGATACCGTCGTCAATGATAAACGCGGTAGTAGGGGTACGATGCCATGTTAAGTATTTATTTAAGTATTTATTGAGGTAGCAAGAGAAGGGATTGCTGCTGAGCAAGAGGCCAGGCTGATCAAAGGGGCGGCGACATCACAATTCCTTCTTTTCATCCTAGCCAGGAGAGGGAGAGCTTTGGCCGGTACGTGCCCGTCCCGGCCTGTGGGCCGGAGGCTCCCCTGAAAGCATGAGTAAGAGATCGAATGTTGCTTGGCGTAACCTGTCAGTCGGAAAACAGATCGGGGGTGATTTCGACTGTCAATCCGTCGGCATGCATCAACCGAGAGGCCAGACCCTGAATCTTCGGAAGCTCATACTCAAAGAAAAAACGGAAAGCAAAAAATTTACCGTTATAAAAATTTGCCTCCGCCCCGGATGGGCTGTTCCTCAGGCCCTTGACCACTGCCGTGGCCTGGAGAAGCCATTGCCAGGCAACTGAGATGATTCCGAAGAACTCGAGGTAGAGTGTGGCGTCGGACAAGAAGACTTCAGGCGTTTCCTTCTTCTGCACATCCATCAGATAGGCAGTCACTTGTTGAAGTATTTCCAGCGACTGCCTGAGTTTCTGCACGTACGGCTCGAGCTCCTCAAATTCTTGCGCTTCACGAATGGTTTTTTGAACTTCCCCCAGATAGAGTTTGTAAGCCTTGCCGCCTTTGATAATGACATTTCGACCCAGAAGGGTTAGTCCATGTATCCCCGTCGTGCCTTCATGGATCGGATGGATCCGTGCATCCCGATAATATTGTTCTAAAGGGTAGTCATCGCAGTAGCCAGATCCGCCCAGACATTGTACCCCCTGGCTGATCGAGAGGATACCCATTTCCGACG
>Ga0326728_10015725_pt1 | contig 15649 bp, 12 predicted proteins | sample MB3enrmetagenome_FD_207602 | JGI IMG/M metagenome (GOLD analysis project Ga0326728, IMG submission 207602) | Lab enriched peat soil microbial communities from McLean, Ithaca, NY, United States - MB31MN | ecosystem: Environmental > Terrestrial > Soil > Wetlands > Peat | place: USA: New York...
GATCCGGGTTCGGAATGAGGCTCAATAACACCGCCAGCACGACCGTCACGCCGATGGCGAAAACCGCCGTCCACAGAAGGCTCCATTTGAAGAGGAAAAATGCGGCCAGCCCGAGAATCACCGCCAGGCCCACCGAGCCGAGCAGGCGCGTTCCCGGCTTGAACACCAGTAACAAAATCGCAGCGCAGCAAAATCCCACTATCGGCGAAATCAACAGCACCTTGAACACGTTGCCCGCCTGCGTCCAATCCACGCCCGAGGTGCCCGACGAGGCGGACATAATCTGGTTGGCCACGCCGACGCCGATGATGGAGCCGACCATGGTGTGTGAGCTTGAAGCCGGCAGCCCGAACCACCACGTGGCCAGGTTCCACAGGATAGCGGCGATGAGCAATGCGAAGACCATGGCAAAGCCTGCGCCGTAGCTGACCTTGAGGATCAGTTCCACGGGCAGCAGCGTGATGATGCTGAAAGCCACAGCGCCAGTCGACATCAGTACGCCGCAGAGGTTGCAAAGTCCCGACCACACCACGGCGATGTTGGGATCGAGCGAGTGCGTGTAGATGACTGTCGCCACAGCATTTGCCGTATCGTGGAAGCCGTTGACAAATTCGAAGCCCAGCGCGATCAGCAGCGCCACGCCCAGCAGCACGTAGGGCCACACACTGGTGATCACTACGTTGCTCATATCCTGCGCGATATGGACGCCGATAAAGCCCAGCCCGCCCAAGAGCGCAATCAAAACGACTCCGCCGCTTATCCATGCGGAGGTTTTCTTCATTTTTTTGTCAAGAAGCGACCCGCCCGTAGGCAGGCCGTCAGCGGTCGTCGCCAGATCGGCCATGGGGAAACTCCGGAAATTGGTGGATTTTCGTCTGGAGCGCAGAGAGCGGAAAGCTCCAATCTATTACGGATAATGGAGCTATGTGAATGGCGTGTTAACGGCAGATGAAATTTGCGGCGAGCGAGCTGCCAACCAGAAAAGCGAGGCTCAGGCCGGACGCTTCTTTGCGATCCTTGATCTTTCTTAGAACAGTTTGTGGAACAGGCAGTAGAGCAGGCCCGAGAGCAGCGTCGCGGCCGGCAGGGTCAACACCCAACCCGACGCAATATTGCGCACTGTGGACCAGCGCAATCCGCTGCCATTGGCAGCCATTGTGCCCGCCACGCCCGAGCTCAGAATATGCGTTGTTGAAACCGGCAAGCCCCATAAGTTCGCGGCAAAAATCGTCGCCATGGCGACCAACTCCGCGCTCGCGCCTTGCGCGTAGCTCAGGTGCTGCTTGCCAATCCTCTCGCCGACCGTAATAACGATCCTCTTCCAACCCACCATCGTGCCCAGTCCGAGCGCCAGTGCCACAGCAACCTTCACCCAATCTGGAATGTACTTGGTCGCCGTATCCAGCTTGCCCTTGTAGTTCTTCAGCGCCGCACTCTCCGCCGCCGTGAAGGCCGGATTGCCGCTCTTCGTCATCTGGCCCAGCGCTTCGCTGGTCACGTACATATCGTTGCGGATATTGGCCTGATCTTGCGTCGGAACGGACTTGAATACCTTGTAGAGGGCCACTTCCTGGCTTGTCTCCGCAACTAGTTTGTGCATGGCCAGAAGCGTATCCGGCTCCGGCTTCCCGGTGCGGATGTAATCCGTCACCTCGGCGCGGGCATCCTGTTTGAGAACAGCTCCCGAAACCACATGCCGCTCCAGAACTTGCCCGGCCTGTGCCGACGCCGCCACAAAGCTCTGCACTTCCGCGGGTCCTACTGCGTGATTGAGCGCGTAGGCCGTGGGAACGGTCCCGATCAGAATCAGCATGATGAGGCCCATGCCCTTTTGTCCGTCGTTGGAGCCGTGCGAGAAGCTGACGCCGGAACAGGTCAGCAGCAGCAACGCGCGGATGGGCCACGGCGGCGGCTGATTGTTCTTGGGCGCTTCGTAAAGCGATGGATACCGAACAAGCCGCTTTGACAAAACGATAAGAAGCGCGGCCAGGCCGAAACCCATCAGCGGCGAGATAAGCAACACCTTGAAAACCTTGATGGCCTGTCCCCAGTCCACGCCTGAAGCGCCTGTGTGGGGGTTCATCAACTGGTTGGCAAGACCCACGCCAATGATCGAGCCCACCATCGTATGCGAACTCGATGCCGGCAGGCCAAACCACCATGTGCCCAGGTTCCATAGGATCGCTGCGATCAGCAGCGCAAAGATCATGGAGAAGCCGGCGCCCGAGCTAACCTTCAAAATCAACTCAATCGGCAGGAGTGTGATGATGGCGAAAGCGACGGTTCCAGAAGAAAAAAGCACGCCGGTCAGGTTGCACAGCCCTGACCACACCACGGCGACATTCGGCGGCAGCGAGTTGGTGTAAATGACCGTAGCCACGGCATTAGCGGTGTCGTGAAAGCCATTGACAAACTCGAAACCGAGCGCGATCAGCAACGCCAGACCCAGCAGCATATACGGCCAGACGCTGGAGACGGTCACATTGTCCAGGTCCTTCGCGACATGAACGCCGATATAGCCGAGGCCACTCAACACCGCCAGCACAAAAATCCATGCGCCAACCCGGCTCGACCTTCTCTTGAGCCCGCGCCCAACCAGAGAGGGAGACGCTGGCATGACTTCAACTGCCGTTGCGATGCCGCCCATCAGAAATCTCCATGGCGGCCGGAGAAATTCCGGGTCCGCATGGGCCTCCAGCGGAGAAACTCAACAGCCGGGTAACTTTTCAACTGAAATAGGGATGGCTTTTGGCAGGAGAAAGACGATCCGGAGATGATGGCGTCCATAAAACCTCAACAATCGTAAAATTTCACGATTGTTTACACGGCTGTGAGGAAACTTTAACCCGGTTACTCTATAGTTTATAACCCGCCGCTGGAAAGGGTGTGGAAGATCCCGGCCATCCTCCGGAGGTTTTGAATCATTTCAGGCTCATCGACCATTTTCTATCATTAACAATCTAAATAACTTATAAGAATCCTGGCCGGCTTTCTCTCTTTTGAGAAAGTCTTTTGAGGAAAGCTCTTGACAAGTCCGGCACCCCGCAGGGCGCCTTCACTGCACGGAAGCGCCCCACTTTGCTCTCTTGTAACGATTTATTCCGGTATCGTCAGCGTGCCCTTCACGCTGAAAGTCCCCGTCACCACAGGCGCTCCGGTGTTCGGCTGCCCTCCGCCCACCGACACCGTGTACTCGCCCTCGGCCACAATCGGCTCGCCGGAATCCCTCACCATGCTCATGTCGCGCGGCTTCAACTCGAAGCGCACAGTCTTTGATGCGCCCGGCTCAAGATGCACCCGCTGAAACCCGCGCAACGCCCGCAGGGGCGCGCCTGCGACCGCCGGAAAGCTAAGGTAAAGTTGCGCCACTTCGTCGCCCGCGCGATTGCCTGTGTTCGTCACCGTCGCTTCCACCACTACCGGTTTTCCCGCTTCCACAGCCTCTGCGGGCGCCGTCAGCCCGCTGTACGAAAAGCTGGTGTAACTAAGTCCATATCCAAACGGATACAACGGCGCGCCCTCAAAGTACCTGTACGTTCGTCCCTTCATCGAGTAATCCTCGAAATTCGGCAACTGGCCCACGTCTTTGTAGAACGTCACCGGCAGCCGCCCCGATGGATTGTTCACGCCCGAGAGCGTTTGCGCAACCGCCGTTCCGCCCTCCTCACCCGGATACCACGCATCCAGAATCGCATTCGCATGCGCGTTGGCCCAGTTCACGCCGAGCGCGCTGCCGTTGGTCAGCACGATCACCAGCGGCTTGCCGGTGGCTACCAGCGCTTCCAGCAAATCCTCTTCAGGCTGCGGCAAATCGAGGCTCGTTCGGTCGCCGCCCAAAAAGCCAGGCTCGCTCACCTGCATTTCCTCGCCCTCGAGTTCGCTGGTAATGCCCACCACGGCCACTACAACATCGGCGGCCCTGGCGGCTACAAGAGCCTCGGACTGCGGATCCAGGTCGACCTTTGACCAAACGAGCTTTGCCCCCAGCGCCTGGCCCTCTAGGAGCACTGCGTACTCCACCACCAGAGCAGCGGGCTTGCCAGCTTCAAGATGGACGCGGCCCATCTTGGCCTCACGCGGATCGCCGGCGTAGCCAGACGACACGCTCTTGCCGTCGAGTTGAATGCGGAAGTAGCCGCCTGTCATCATCCCCAGGTTGTAGTCGCCCGTATCCTGGGCGGTTAGCGAGCCCTCCCAGCGAATCGCCAGCGGGTGAACACTCGCCACTTCAGGAGGGATAGAATCTGCTCCCGCGTCGATCGTTGGTTCAATGCGTTGCGCCAGGGGCTTGGTTGTACCGGGCGAATTGATGTTGGAGATATCGAATCTTGAGTAGCTGGCGCGTAATCCAGGTTGACCGTCAACGCTCAGCGCTGAACTCGGAACCGGCGTGCCAGAGTGGCTCAGAAACTGCGTGCCCTCGGCATAGGTAATGTTCGCGCCAGAAAAGCCGTTCCTGATCCCTTCCAGGATCGAAACCGTATGCGTCGGCGTCCCGTTGTAGTTGCCCAGCAGCACTTTTGTCTGATGCGCCAGCGGACCGACCACCAGGATCTTCGCTCCGGCTGTCTTAAGCGGCAGCACGCCGTCGTTCTTCAAGAGCACCATCGACTCGTTGGCCAACTTCAGCGCCAGGGCGCGATGCGCCACGCTGTCCAGTTCGCTCGGGTCGATCTTTGCGTAGGGAACCATCTCCGGCGGATCGAACATTCCCAGCTTCATTCGCGCCGTAAACAGCCGCACCAGTGCGGTGTCGATCTCACTCTCTTTGAGGAAGCCCTTCTTCACCGCGTCAAGATATGGCTTGTAGTCGCGGTCGTCGGTGACCTTAACGGAAAAGTCGACGCACTCGTTGTCCATGCCGCGCTTGAGGCTGATGGCCGAGGCCTGCGCCTGCGTCGGTTCATAGTGGTGGCCGGAGAAAATGTCGAGCACGGCGCCGCAGTCGGAAACGACATAACCATTGAACCCCCACTTGCCGCGCAGTTGATCCACGAGCGTGAACTCGTTGGCGCATGCCGGTTCTCCGTTGATGGCGTTGTAGGCGCACATTACGCTTCCCGCTTTGCCTTCGGTTACCGTCGCGCGAAACGCAGGCAGATACGTGTCTATCTCGTCATGCTTGCTCACGTCCACGTCGGCGAAGTGCCGCGTAGGCTCCGGCCCCGAGTGCACGGCAAAGTGCTTTGGCGTCGAGATCACGCGGTAGTAGCGCGGGTCGTCGCCCTGCATCCCGGTTACGAAAGCCACGCCCATGCGCGCCGTCAAGAAAGGATCCTCGCCGTAGGTCTCCTGCCCGCGCCCCCATCGCGGATCGCGAAAAATGTTGATGTTAGGCGCCCAGAAATCCAGCCCCTGAAAGATGTTGCTGCTTCCACCGTTCGCCGCTACCGCCTGCGCGTGCTTGATACGTCCCTCGATGCCGATCACGACTGCCATTTCATGAATCCCCGCGGAATCGAAGGTCGCGGCCAATCCGATGGGCTCGGGAAACTCCGTTGTCCCGTTCACCGCTACGCCGTGCAAGGCCTCGCTCCACCAGTCGTAGGCAGGCACGCCCAGCCGCGGAATCGCCCGCGCCTGGTTGACAAGCTGACTGGCTTTCTCTGGGAGCGTCATCCGCTGCACCAGGTCCGCAGCGCGCTGCTCGGCCGGCAGATCCGGGTTCAGATAGGCCGGCTTCTGCGCGTCCTGTGCACCCACAAGCCCTGCCGCGCCAACCCCCAGCAATCCCGCCGCAACCATCCGCATTCCAAACATCGATCGGCTCCTTCGCCGGGCAGCTTCTATGCGCCACGGCCTTTTCCGCATGCAACCTTCTGTGCCCTCAGCGGCCAACTCTAATTGCCGCGAAACTTCTCTGTCAAGCTTCCCACTGTTTAGAAAATCGCTTTATGCCTGCATCTCCCACCCGAACCTCTGCTGCGCCTTCATCCCGTTTCCAGCCCCTCCGCACATCGTTCGCCCGCCCTGCGGCTTCTTCGTGTAACCTCTCTACCGAAGCTCCCGTAAACAGTTTCAGAAGAGGAAAATTGGATCAGGGGGTCAACCATGGCGGCTTTGTTTACAATCTTTCGGACGATTACGTACGCCGCGCTATTCATCGCGTTTGTGTTGATCTACCTCCCGTCGCGCGTGCTGTCGTGGACGGGCCTTGCCCGCCCGGCCGCGATGGGAGGGCCGCAGATTCTGGGGATCGTACTTGGCAGCGCCGGCGCCGTGATCGCCGTCTCCTCCATAGCCACCTTCGCGTGGATTGGGAAGGGCACTCCGGCGCCCTTCGACCCTCCGCGCCGGCTGGTGATTCGCGGGCCTTACAGGTTCGTCCGCAATCCGATGTACATCGGCGCTGTGCTGGCTCTTGCCGGGGCCGCGCTCTTCTACACGTCGGCCCCTCTTCTGGCTTATAGCGGCCTGCTCCTCCTCGCCGCGCATCTCTTCGTCGTGTTCTACGAAGAACCCACCCTGCGGCGCAGTTTCGGGCTGGAGTATGAAGCCTACTGCCATCGCGTTCGACGGTGGTGGCCATCCGCGCGGCCTGTTCACTCGCGGTGATTTCATCATCGGTCTTGAAAGAGGGTGGCCTTGGGGATTGCCACCTCGCCGCAGTAATGTGCTCAAAAACTCTTCAAAACTGCGGCTCCGCCTCTTCAGGGTGCGGCGCGCGCACAATCCTCATCAGCGCGCCGCCATCCAGCCAGTTCAGCTCGCACCGTTCGCAATCTTCCATCACCACATGACCGCCGCCATAGTAAAAATGCGACTCCATCGTGTGATGGCAGGCAGGGCATTCCAGCTTGCGGCCTGGGTCGACCTCATCGCTGGTAGCGGGAACCTCCGACCCTCTGTGTTCCGCACGCACTTGCTCAATCAATCTTTCAAACGCGCCCATCGCCACCAGCATGCCCCGGCAATTCTTGCACCCGCGCAGCGGCACGCCAGCCAGGGTCGCGTTCCACAGTGGAACCGCGCACACTGGGCACAGCAGTTCCGGCAACTCGTCCAGATACCGCACTCCCTGGTCGTCCGGTCCTGAAAAGTAAATACTTTTGCAGTAATCGCAGCGCAGACTCTCCTGCCCGCCGGCCATCCGCATCGGCGCTCCGCACGAAGGGCAGTTCATTGCTGCTTCCCGCACTCGGGGCAGAACTTTGCGCCGGCTGGCATTGGCTTGCCGCACTCCATGCAGAACTTCGATGCCGCCGCCGCGCCCGCATTCGTTTGCGCTCCCGGCCGGGCCTGCCCCTGCAACGTCTGCCCCATCATGGCCTGCGCCATCGCAGCGCCCGCGCCCAGTCCCACGCCCATTCCCGCCGTGCCGCCGCCCGTGTTCTGCGCGGCCTCTTCAAGCGATTCGGCCGTCTCGAACTGCGTCAACCGTCCCAGATCGCCCACCATGTTCACGCCAATCCGCTGGTCCATCACCTTTTGCAAATCGTCAGGCAGCGAGATGCTCTCCACAACAAACTGGTTCAACTCCAACCCCAGCGCCGCAAAGTTTGGCTTCACGTTCCCGGCCACCTTGTCAGTCAGCGCTGCCAGGTTCGCCGCCATATCCACAAACGACACTTCACTCTTCGCAAAGATGCCCGTCATCCGCGCCACAATCATTGTGCGCAGTTGCCCTTCCAGGTCGGCGGCAAACACCTCTTCGCGCGTTCCTGTCACTTCCGTGAAGAACTTCCTGGGGTCCGCAATGCGGTAGGAGTAATTCCCGAAAGCCCGCAGCCGCACCACGCCATATTCCTTGTCGCGAATTGTAATGGGCGCCGGCGTGCCCCACTTCTGGTCGATCTCGAGCCGCGTCGAGAAGAAGTACACGTCCGACTTGAACGGCGACTCGAAATCCTTGCTCCAGTTCATCAGGTCGGTCAGGATGGGCAGGTTCCGCGTGTTCAGCGTGTGCAGGCCGGGCCCAAACACATCCGCAATCTTGCCCTCATTCACAAACAGCGCCAGTTGTGACTCACGCACTGTCAGTTGCCCGCCATTCTCAATCTCCATGTCCTGCATTGGATAGCGATACGAGAGCGCACCCTCATCGCCCTCGTTCCACTGGATGACGCGAATGAACTGTTTGTTCAGGAACTCGCCGATCGACACGATTCCCTCCTGGCCAGTGATCCTATCACCGCCATATTGCGCCTGGAATTCAACTTAAGTCGTAGTGTTGAGTAACTTGATTCTCAAATTCACAAGCCATTCACGTTGCGCGAATTCTTGAGCGGCCTGACCGCTGATCACTGACTACTGATCACTGACTACTGATCACTAGCTTTTGAAGAAATCTCCCAGCCCAGCGCGCTCAGCATGGGCTGCCATCTGCGCCTGAATCGTGAGCGCCAGCTCCAGCGCCGCGCGTCCTTGCCGTGCCGTCACCTTCGGGGACTGCCGCGTGCGCACCGACTCAAGGAAGGAGAGAAGCTCGATTCGCAGAGGCTCGCCCGGCGTCACCTCCGGCTTCGAAAACGACAAGCCCGGCGCCAGCCCGGCATTGCTCCCGGCCAAGCCCTTCGCAATCTCTTTCAGCATGTCAGGATCGTTCTTTGCCGCGGCAATCTGCATGACCAGCGTGGCGGGAACCTGGCCTGATGCGAGCAATTTCTGGATCACCGCCGGATCGAACTTGCCAGTCGTCAAAAACTCGGCGGCCGCTTGAGCCAGTTGAGCAGAGGAGCTTGGGGCTTCCCTGTCATCGATGCGGATTACCAGCACATCTCTTCTTGCATAGTCGATCGACACATACTGCCGTGGCTCAAAGTAGCGTAGCTTGCGCACCCGCTCCGTTGAAACCCGCGAGGCGGTAAAGTTCGCCACGCAGCCCGACTCGAATTCCACGCGCACGTTCGCAATGTCCACCTTGGGGGAAAGAATCGGCAGCCCCACCGCGCGCACCTCGCGCACCGGCGATTTGGCAAACGTGAGCACAATGTCCAGATCGTGGATCATCAGGTCCAGCACTACGTCCACGTCCAGCGCCCGCGGCGTAAACACGCTCAGCCGGTGCGCCTCAAAGAACATGGGCCGCTTCAGAGTGGGTTCCACGGCCAGCACCGCCGGATTGAATCGCTCCAGATGGCCCGGCTGCATCATCCTGCCGCCGCGCTCCGCCCGCGCGATCAGATCGTCGGCCTCGGCGAGATTTGCCGCCAGCGGCTTTTCGACGAGAAGGTCCAAACCCGCATCCAGCAGAGCCGAGGCAACCTCATGATGTTTCACCGTCGGCACGGCCACGCAAGCCGCATTCAGCTTCAAATCCGCCTTGAGAAGCTCGTCGATGGTCGTGAAAACCTTGATCCCGTACTGCTTCTCGGCCTCGGCTGCCCGCGCCGTATCCGGCTCCACGGCCGCAACCAGAGCCGCGCCCTCGCCCGCCGCCTCCAGCTCGCGCACCACACGCAGGTGGTTGCGCCCGAAGGCTCCGGCCCCGGCCACGGCCACGCGCAAGTGTCTTCCGCTTGCTATTGCCCTGCCTCTTTCTCCGGCCCTTTTCCTTCCACGGCCCTCAGGCAGCGGCTGTAGAGATCCAGCAACTGGTTCACATGCTCCTCCGGCTTGGCCGCGGCCGCGCCCGTGAACCCCGTCGACGGCGCCGCGGGCCGTCCCACGCCTGCTGTGCCCGCCACAAACTTCATCAGATCCAGCGCAATATCTTCATTTCGCCGGGCTCCAAGTCCCGCGTTGCTCAGTGCATCCATATGCAAATTCTCCGAAAACCGATGCTACCAGAAAGTGGTGGCTTACTGCCTACTGACTCGCTGGCCTGCCAACTTGCGGACTCGCCGACTCGCTCCCTACCCAACTCCGCTACTCTGGAAAAGATGTCTCTCGCTTACATCGCCCTCGGCGCCAACTTGCCCAGCCCCGCCGGCCCTCCCGAAGCCACGCTCGCCGCCGCCGCCGTTCGCCTCGCCTCCCTCGGCAGCATCGCGGCCCGCTCATCTGTCTACTCCACCGCGCCCGTCGGCCTCGCTGATCAGCCCCGCTTCCTTAACGCAGTCATCGCGCTGGAAACCACTCTGACGCCGTTCGAACTGCTTGGCGCCGTTCTCCTCATCGAACGCGACTTCGGTCGCGACCGCACCGCCAGTGTTCCCAATGGCCCGCGCACCCTCGATCTCGACATTCTCCTCTACGACGATCTCGTCCTCAGCGAAGCCGGACTTGAAATCCCTCATCCGCGCCTCGCCCAGCGCGCCTTTGTCCTCGTCCCCCTCAACGAAGTCGCACCCAATTTCCGCGATCCCCGCTCCGGCAGGACCGTCGCCCAGCTCCTCGCCGCGCTCGCCCCCAACGCCGCCGAACCCGCCTCCTCCGTCGTCCCCGTCGAAAGCACTCTCTGGCCCTCCACCTGAACGCCAGCCCCCTGTTTCCCGTGGCTCACTGAATTCTTGACAGAATCCGCCTGCAGGCTGAAGATGTTGCCCGGAGTATTGGTCGACGGAATTAGACAATAAATTGAGAAGGGGTCGGGATACCGGGGTTGTTGCGTACCCTTCGAGTTGACGAGGACAGGGGAAAGGATGCAAAAGCGCAAACTGGGAAAAAGCAATCTTGAGGTTTCGGCTCTTGGCCTCGGCTGCATGGGCATGAGCCATAGCTACACCCCGCCCAAAGACGAGCAGGAGATGATCTCTCTCATCCACGCGGCTGTGGATCGCGGCATCACGTTTTTCGACACGGCGGAGGTCTATGGGCCGTTCACCAACGAGGTGCTGCTCGGCAAGGCGCTCTCGCCCATCCGCGACAGAGTGGTCATCGCCACCAAGTTCGGCTTCAATATCAATGCCGACGGAAGACCGGGCGGACAAGGCTTGAACAGCCGCCCCGAGCACATCAGGCAGGTGGCCGATGCCTCGCTCAAGCGCCTTAAAACCGATGTGATCGACCTCTTCTACCAGCACCGCGTCGACCCGGACGTGCCCATCGAAGATGTAGCCGGAACCGTAAAGGACCTGATTCAGGCAGGCAAGGTGAAGCATTTCGGCCTCTCGGAAGCGGGTGTCGGCACCATCCGCCGCGCGCACGCAGTCCAGCCAGTCACGGCGCTCGAAAGCGAGTACTCGCTGTGGTGGCGAAGGCTCGAAGCGGAGGTGATCCCCACACTGGAAGAGCTCGGCATCGGCCTGGTTCCGTTCAGTCCGCTGGGCAGAGGATTTCTGACGGGCAAGATGGACGAAAACACGAAATTTGGTGAAGGCGATTTCCGCAGCAATCTGCCGCGCTTCACGCCGGAGGCGATGAAGGCGAACCAGGCGTTCGTCAATCTGCTCGGCGCCGTCGCAAAGCAAAAGAACGCAACTCCTGCACAGATCGCGCTCGCCTGGCTGCTCGCGCAGAAGCCGTGGATCGTGCCGATTCCCGGCACAACCAGGCTCTCGCGCCTTGATGAGAACATTGGAGCGGTGGCGATCGAACTCACGCCCGAAGATCTCCGCAACATCGACGAAGCCGCAGCGAAAGCGCCAGTCAAAGGTGACCGGTATCCTGAGCATATGGAAAAGATGACCGGCCGGTAGTCCTATCAAGATGTTGTCCTTTCAAGGAGAGAACAGACTATGGAGATCAAACGAGCAGGCACGCAACCATCCGCCAAGGGACCGGCCGATTGGTTTACCGGCACGGTGCGCATCGATCCGCTGTTTCAGGCGCCAGAGCCGGCGCTGGTTCAGGGCGCACACGTCACGTTCGAACCGGGCGCCCGGACCGCATGGCATACACACCCGCTCGGTCAAACCCTCATTGTCACTTCCGGCTGCGGCCGGGTGCAGCGCTGGGGCGGACCGATCGAGGAGATCCGTCCGGGCGACGTGGTCTGGATTTCGCCCGGCGAGAAGCACTGGCACGGGGCCGCGCCAACCACGGCCATGACGCACATCGCCATTCAGGAAAAGCTAGACGGGAAGGTCGTTGACTGGATGGAGCACGTGAGCGACGAGCAATACGGGAAGTGACTGCGCCGGTACAATCAATGCGTGACTTCGGCCTTCCAACTTATCGCCGAAACCGCCGCCGGCGGGCGCCGTGGGCGCTTCGTCCTACCCCATCAGACCGTGGGAACGCCTGTTTTCATGCCTGTCGGCACACAGGGAACGGTCAAGGCTGTCGCGCAGGACGTGCTTGAGTCGCTCGGCGCCGAGATCATTCTCGGCAACACCTATCACCTCTACCTGCGCCCCGGGCACGAAGCCATTCGCCGCATGGGCGGCCTGCACAAATTCATAAGCTGGCCGCGCGCCCTGCTTACCGACTCCGGCGGCTTTCAGGTCTTCTCGCTGAACGCGCTGCGCAAAGTTACTGACGACGGCGTCCGCTTCCGCTCGCACCTCGACGGGAGTTCGCACCTCTTCACTCCCGAGCACGCGATGGACGTGCAAATCGCCCTCGGCGCCGATATTTGCATGGCCTTCGACGAGTGCACCGAATATCCGGCCGATCGGACCAGAGCGCAAGGGAGCCTCACGCTCACCATGGCCTGGGCGCGGCGGTCGCTCGATCATTTCCGCGCCCACCGCGACAAAGTCATCTGGCGCGAACAACTGGAATGCGGGGTGCCCCAGGTCTCGCTTTTGAGACCTGGGATAGCACAAGCCTCAATCAACCCTCACACCATCGAACCCTCAACGCAATACCTCTTTGGCATTGTCCAGGGCGGCATGTATAGCGATCTGCGCCGACAGTGCGCCGAGCGCCTCGTCGAGATGGACTTCGACGGCTACGCCATCGGCGGGCTGAGCGTCGGCGAGCCGCGCGAGTTGACCCTGGAGATGATTGCCGAGGTGCTGCCACTGCTGCCCAAGGGCAAGCCGCGCTACGTGATGGGCGTCGGCTACCCTGACGAGATCGAGCAGTACGCGCGCATGGGCGCCGACATGATGGATTGCGTGCTGCCCACGCGCGCCGCGCGCCACGGCCTGCTCTTTACCAGCGAAGGCCGGCTCAACATCAAGAACAAACAATACGCCGAGGACCAGAACCCGCCCGATCCCGCTTGCCAGTGCCCTGTTTGCCGCCGCTACTCGCGCGCCTACCTGCGCCACCTGATGCAATCCAGCGAAGCGCTCTCAGGCACGCTGAACACGATCCACAATCTTGCCTATTATTTCGGCATCATGCAGCGCGTCCGCAATTCGCTCTATCCCGAACCGCCCACCGAGGCCCCTTGAGAGCTTGTGAACGCCTTGGATCGCCATGCATTTTCTCCAACTCGGCGCTCACTCGCTGCAGAACTTCGCCCCAGTCGCCCGGAGCTTTTTGCCGGAACAGCCGTGCCGCCGGATACCAGGGTGTTGTTTCCGTCTGCTGCATCCAGCGCCAGTCGGCGAGGTGCGGCAGCAGAATCCACACGGGCTTGCCCATCGCGCTGGCCAAATGAGCAATGCAGGTGTCGGTTGTAATCACCACATCCAGCGTTGCCACGAGCGCCGCTGTCTCGGCCAGATCGTGCTCGCGGCTCGACCCGTCCCAGACAAGAACGTCGTCCGGTAGACCGGCCAACTGCTCGGCCGCCTCTCCCTTTTGCAGCGATACCCAGGTAAACCCCGCCATGCGCAGCAGCGGCAGCAACGTCTCAAGCCGCATGGACCGCAGAGAGTCCGCCGTGTACCGCGGATTGCCCGCCCAGGCCAGCCCCACGCGCGGACCTGGAGCGACATCAGGGAACTGTGCCTGTTTCTCCAGGGCCAATGCCGGGTCCGCTCCCAGGTAAGCGCCCGGCCACGGAACCGTCTCGACCGTCGTGCCAAAGACCGCCGGCAAACTCATCAGCGGGCACTCGCAGTCAAATTGCTGCTCCGTTCCCAACACTGCCGTCGTCGCCAAACCCGCGCGCACCACGGGCAGCGAGTGCATCAGCCGTTCCGCCGCAGGCTGAACTTGCAGAATCGGCACGCCGCCGCGCGCGGCTACAAGCGCTGCGTAGCGGCAGAATTGGATCGTATCGCCCAGTCCCTGCTCGGCGTGGAGCAGAATCCGCTGCCCATCCAACTCTTCGCCGTGCCACCGCGGCTGCTCGAAGACCCTCGGCTTGCGGTGCACCTCGCGAAACCGCCAGCGCGACTCGTATCCGGCCCAGCCCTGTTTCCAGTCGCCCAGCCGCAACTGCGTGAGCGCCAGGTTGTACTTGGCGCCCGCGTTGGCCGGATCGCGCTCCACCGCAGTCTCGTGCGCCCTCAGCGCTTCCTCCATCCGGCCCAGGTCGAGTAGCGAATTTCCACGGTTCGACGCTCCCGCGCGGTTGCCCAGCGCCTCGGCCCGCTCAAAAACTGCAACCGCCTCCGCGAAACGCCCTTCCGTATGCAGCAGAATCCCCTGCATGTTCACGGCTTCATCGTGATCTGGATTGCGCGCGAGCGCCCAGCGCAGCCAGCTCCAGGCGCCAGCCAGGTCCTTCTCCGCGGCACGGAACTGGCACCACGTCACGAGCGTCTCTACCTGATCGTGGTTCAGCGCAAACGCGTGGCGCAGATACGCCTGCGCGGCGTCTGGCCGTTTCCGCTCCCGTTCTAGAATCGCCAGGTTGATCCAGCCCGAAACCAGATCCGGCCGCAACTCAATGGCGCGCCGCAAAGCGGCCTCGGCGTACACATCCTGACCCTGCTCCCGCAGCAGACTTCCCAGGTTCATCCACGCCGCTGCAAAATCCGGACGAGCTGTGAGCGCCCGCCGGTAGCGCGTTTCCGCCTCCTTCACGCGTCCCATGTGCGCCAGCACAAAACCAGCGGCAAACTCGGCCTCCGGCAGCCGCGGCCGAAATGCGAGCGCCGCCTCATATCGGCTCAGAGCTTCTTCATTGCGTCCCATCAGAGCCAGCGCGTTGCCCAACCCCAGGTGTGCGGCCACCAGCGCCGGTCGCTGTCTCAGCGCCAGCCCAAACTCACGCGCTGCCTCCTCCGCGCGACCAGCGGAAATCCTCAACTCGCCCAACCCTATCCGGGCCATCGCGTTCACCCCGTTGAGCCGGATCGCCTGCTTGTAGGCCTGCTCCGCTTCCTCGAAGCGTCCGGTGGCCTTCAGCGCCTGTCCCAACGCAACCCATGCGGCACCCATTTGTGGCGCAACAGCCACGCCAGCTTCAGCCATCTTCACTGCGGGTTCGGTCTGGCGGCTCGCCAGCGCCACCAGGCTCATCCCCACCAGCGCTCCGGCATCACTCGGATTCCGCTCCAGCAATCGCTGATAGCCGAGCGCAGCCTCGGTCAGGCGCCTGGTCAGCGTCCCGGCCGTCCCTTCGGAGAGGCACGGCCTGCGTTTCGTCTTTTCCTGTGCAATCTCAGGCGCGCTCCCTATCACAACTCCGCCTCACCCCGCGAATCATCCTTTCTCGCAGTCCACACATTTTGGAAACTAGGCTCTCCTGCACCGGCGTTCAATCGTGAAGTCCCTGCATGGGGCGATTCCCGGCGCGCCGTTTCCCATTTCGTCCGTCCAGTATTGATTTGGGACAATCGCGTGCGCCGTCCGGACCGAATCCGGTCCACGCCGCTCCGACCACCCCGGACTATCATCGATCTGTGCAACGGCACGATCATCCTGGCGACATCCATCTCGGGGACATTCTGGCCAACGCGATTACCCACGGCATTGGCGCGGGGCTGGCAATCGCCGGTGCGGTCTGCCTCATCGTCGCTTCCACGCGCGGAACCCCCCG
>Ga0326728_10015726_pt1 | contig 15648 bp, 18 predicted proteins | sample MB3enrmetagenome_FD_207602 | JGI IMG/M metagenome (GOLD analysis project Ga0326728, IMG submission 207602) | Lab enriched peat soil microbial communities from McLean, Ithaca, NY, United States - MB31MN | ecosystem: Environmental > Terrestrial > Soil > Wetlands > Peat | place: USA: New York...
TGCGCCCCATGAAACTCTACGGCTTCCCCACCTCCCTGCGCGTTACGGTGGGAGTGCACGAGGAAAACCAGCAGTTCCTTGAGGCGCTGCAACGCGTGGCCGCCTCTTCAGTCAAGGCTGTGAGGTAGCGCTGACCTTCAGGTCGGCACCGTCGATGCCGACCTTAAGGTCGGCGCTACCAGACAGGAAGCTCATGACAGCGCAGAGTTCCGATCCCGTCCGCGAGATCCTGGAGAAGTACAAGACTCTCGCCGTGGTCGGTTTATCCTCCAACACGGCACGGCCAAGTTACGGCGTGTCCGCCTACATGAAGTTCCACGGCTACCGCATTATTCCCGTCAACCCCAACGAACAATCCGTCTTAGGCGAGAAGGCGTACGCGGCGCTTGATGAAGTTCCGGAGGCGATCGAAATCGTGGTGATCTTCCGCCGGTCAGAATTTGTCCCCGAGGTCGTGGAGGCGGCCCTCCGCAGGCAGGCCAAGGCCCTCTGGATGCAGGAAGGAGTGATCCATGAAGAAGCCACCGCCCACGCCCGCGATGCCGGAGTGTTTGTGGTTCAGGACCGCTGCATCCTGAAGGAACACGCCAAGCGGTTTGTGACGGAGGGGATTTGAACGAATGAAATATGATCGGTTCGAGCAACTGCCGGTCTGGAAATCCGCGCTCAATTTGGCAATTCAAATCCACGGGATGACTTCCAAGGTCCCGTTCAGAGGGCGCTTCAGCTTACGGGATCAAATTGAGCGCGCCGCCGTTTCCATTTCGAACAACATCGCAGAAGGATTCGAACGAGGGACTACCCAGGAGCTACTCACCTTTCTGTACATTGCTCGCGGGGCCGCCGGCGAAGTGCGCTCCATGCTCTGCTTGCTGGAGGGACTCGCGGGGTTCTCGGATCTGAAATCTGAGATCTCAGATTTAAAATCCCTTGCCGAAGGCATTTCGCGCCAATTGCGCGCCTGGGCTGATTCCTTGCAGAGCTCCAAAATCACAGGGCAGCGTTATCTAACCGACAAAACGCGCCAAGCCGAAAAAGCCGCTCGCGAACGCAAAGAATTCCTCGAAAAGCTCCGCCAGATCAGAGAACAGCATAAACCGGGATCAGTGAGCAACGGAAAGGATGGAAGAGAATAGAGTCCGTTTCGAGCCACGTTTCCGCGTGTCGGTTCTTCTACTGTACATTCGCTGCCCTCTCCATCTTTCAATCGATCCACCGGTGTGATGTAATCTCCAATCTCAAATCTGAAATCTCAAATTTGAAATCTCAAGTTTCCAATATCGAATTCAGTCACCGCTGCGCGTATTTCTTCTTCCATTCCGCAATCGCCGCCATCTTCTCTCTCAGTCTTTTCTCAAATCCTTGCTCAGTGGGGCGATAGTATCGGCGCTCTTTGAGGTTGTCGGGAAGGCACTGCATATCGGTGAGCCGCTCGGCAGCATTGTGGGCGTACTGGTAGCCCTTGCCGTAGCCCTGGTTGGCCATCAAACCGGTTACCGCGTTGCGCAGGTGAAACGGCACAGGTTCGGCGAGGGTTTTCTGTGCGTCTTGCGCCACTTCGCCGTAGCCCACGTAAAGCGCGTTCGACTTGGGCGCGAGTGTCAGGTAAACGGCCGCCTCTGCCAGCGCCAAGTTCCCCTCCGGCATGCCCACGAAATGGGCCGCCTGCATGGCGGCGACGCTCACCGCCAAAGCATTGGGATCGGCCAGTCCGATATCTTCGGAAGCCATGCGAATCAGGCGTCGCGCGATGTAGAGCGGATCTTCGCCGGCCTCGAGCATGCGGCCCAGCCAATAGAGCGTGGCGTCCGGATCGGAATTGCGCACCGACTTATGGAGGGCTGAAATCAGGTTATAGTGCTCCTCGCCGGACTTATCGTAGAGGAGCATTTTGCGCTGCAGCGTATCTTCGAGGATGGCCTCGCTGACCATGGCGCGACGCGCCTCGCCTTCGCCTTCGCGTGGCGCAGCGGCCACCGCCACCTCGAGCGTGTTGTAAGCCGCGCGTGCATCGCCATTGGCAAACACGGCGATCTGGCGCAGCAACTCCGGCGCCATCTCCACTTTTTCCTTGCCCAAGCCGCGCGGCTCGTCTTTCAAGGCGCGTTCCAGCAGCGTCATGACTTCATCTGTGGAGAGAGCCGAAAGCATGTAGACCTTGGCGCGAGAGAGAAGCGCCGAGATCACTTCGAAAGAAGGGTTCTCAGTGGTGGCGCCGATCAGCACTACGTCGCCGCGCTCGACGTAGGGGAGAAAGGCGTCCTGTTGCGCTTTGTTGAACCGATGGATTTCGTCAATAAAAAGCACCGTGCGCCGGCCGTACTGCCGCATCTTCTCCGCCGTAGCCATCACTTCCTTGATCTCTTTTATGCCCGAGAGCACGGCACTGAAGCGAACGAACTCGCTACGGGTCTTGCGCGCGATGATGGTTGCAAGCGTGGTCTTGCCGGAGCCCGGCGGGCCCCAGAGGATCATGGAGGCAAGCTCGTCACGCTCGATCTGCTTGCGTAACGGCTTGCCGGGCCCGAGGATGTGGACCTGGCCGACGTATTCCTCAATGGTCTCCGGCCGCATGCGGTCGGCAAGCGGCGAAGGGGCGGAGGGTTGCTGGGATGACTTCCGAACGAGGTCTGCAGCCGGTGGTTCAAATAAGCTCATAAGAATTGGCTCATCAAAACTGATTGTCCGTGGTCCGTTGTCCGTGGCCTTCGTCCATCTGCCAGTCTGCACGTGTCGGTCTATCGGTCCAACCAAACAACCTGAACCATCCAGCGACAACGGACCACGGACGTCGTTTCAATACTTGAATCCCCGCTGCCGGGCCGCCTCGTAAAGGAAGATGCTGCCTGCAGTTGCCGCGTTGACGGAATCCATTCCGGGACGAATGGAGATACTCAGGACCAGCGAGGCTTCGCGGGCAATCTCCGGCGGCAGGCCGGAAGCCTCTCTGCCCACCATGATGGCGACCGAGCCTCGCAGATCTGCCTGGCAAAGTGGCGAGGGGCTATGGCGGTCGGCGGCCACAATGCAAACTCCATCCGCGCGCAGGCGATACACAAGGTCATGCACGGACAGATCGTGAAGCACCGGAAGGTGGAAGATCGCGCCGGCGGAAGACCGGACCGCTTTGGGATTGAATGGGCTGACGGTTTCCGGCAGCGTGCAAAGGGCCGAGGCGCCAAACGCCGCCGCGCTACGCATCAGCGTGCCCAGGTTGCCAGGATCTTGAACCCCGCAGGCCACCAGCAGAAGCAGATTCTGGCCCGCCAGAATAGTATCCAGATTGTTATGCGGCAACTCCACTAGCGCGGCGATGCCCTGGGGGTTCTGGGTCTGCGCCACCTGCTCGAACAAGCGGTCAGGAACCTGCACGGCCTCTGCTTCTGCGGGCAACCCTTCCAGAAGCCCGGGAAATTTCGCGCTACAGCTCTCGGTGACAAGCACGCTGTGCGTTCGAACTGTCGGGGCCGCCGCCAAGGCTTCCTTCACCAGGAAAGGGCCTTCGACAGCCAGCCAACCCTCGGGGGTAGTGCCTTTCGCCAAAGCCCGGCGATAGACCTTCACGAGAGAGTTGGTGGGACTGCCGATCTGGCGTGTTCGCGCGTGAGACATATAAAGTGTAGCGCTGACCTTCAGGCCAGCGCTGCCTCTTGACCGAAAGCTTAACGCCCCTTGACATGGAAGTCGAGGACCTTGGGTTGCGCGAGCTTTGGAGTGCGGCAGCTTGCTGCCGCTTTCGCGAAGGCCAGCTTGCTGGCCGCGCTCTGGAGGGTCGCCCCTCGTCGGCCGCGCGCGGGCAAGCTCGCGGGAAAAAGCGGCTGCAAGCTGCCGCACTCCAAAGCTTGCGCATGATACAATGACGCCGCTCGCAGCAGCATACTGATTCGAACGTTCCGGAGGTCAAAATGCGCAAGCTCACCCTTTTCTTGGCTGTTCTTACCCTTGCCGTGCCCGCCGTTGCCCAGAACCTCAGCGGGTTGTTTCCCGATCTCACGCAGCAACAGAATTACGTCTTGAAGCGGTTCTCCAGTTACGATCGAACCGGCGCGAACGCGGACTCTTGGAAAATGAAAGCCGGTGAGACGGTTACTGTGTTCGAACAAGCCGGACCGGGAGTCATCACGCATATCTGGTTTACGATTGCGAGCGGCGAGCAATTCCACCTGAAGAAGCTTGTGCTCCGCATGTATTGGGACAACGAAACCACTCCCAGCGTGGAGGCTCCCATCGGCGATTTCTATGGCTTGGGTCTAGGTGACTATTTCACTTACCAGTCTTTCCCGCTGGCCGTGGGCTCGGCTCAGGCGTTGAACTGCTACTTTCCCATGCCATTTCGCAAGTCGGGGAAAATCACCATAACGGACGAGGGAAAGTTAGGCGTGGATGCGCTCTACTTCAATATCGATTACCGCGCTTACAAGGCGCCTTTCCCTGCGGACACAATCTACTTCCACGCCCAGTATCGCCAGTGTGCTCCCTGCCAGGGCTGGACCAACCAATGGAACTCCAATGGCGATCCGCTGGTGGATAAGAAAACCAACCTCGATGGGGAGGGCAATTACGTTTGGATGGAAGCCACGGGCCGCGGCCACTACGTGGGCGTGACCATGTCCGTGCTGCAAAATCAGGACGAGTGGTGGGGCGAGGGCGACGATATGTTTTTCATCGACGGAGAGAAGTTACCCTCCATCAACGGCACAGGCTCCGAAGACTATTTTCAGGGAGCCTGGGATTTTGGCGACCAGCCGTTTTCCTACTTGATGTTCGGCGCTCCCGTAAAGGGTGTGGAGCGAGTAGGAGGCCGATACTCCGTCTACCGCTTCCACCTCGATTCGCCCATCACCTTCACCAAATCGCTGCGCGCTACCATCGAGCACGGCCACGCCAACCACCGTTCCGACAATTACTTCTCCGTCGCCTATTGGTATCAAACCGAGCCGCACGCGACGTTCCCCGTGCTGCCGCCGGTCGAGCAGCGGCTGCCCAGGATTTATCCTGTGGGTGGGCCCGGGAACGCAGGAAAGTGAAGGGCAGGAGTCAGGAATCAAAAGGCTGTGAGATAATCGGTGACTGGCGACTCTTTCGCCCTTTAATACACGGATTGACCGGATGCCCCATGGCGCTCTTCGTAATCACGGCAGACCCTTAAATCGGCATGTAAGCGCCACGCCGGAGGGGCAACACTCAGGGAGGAAAAATGCGCAATAGTCTCAAACCAAGGACACTTCTTCCGATGTTTATGATCGTTCTCTTGGCAGGGCTCACTGCGGCCGTGGCTCAGACGACGCCACAGGCTGCTCTGCCCTCTGCGGACCAGCTTCTCGATAAGTACGTCAAAGCCATAGGAGGCAAGGCCACACTCGAGAAGCTGACCAGCCGGGTTTCCAAAGGTACGTTCGAGATGGATCAGTTGCCCGGACCGGCAGCCGAGGAAATCGATGCGAAGGCCCCCAACAAGCAGTATATGATTACCGACCTTTCCGGTTTTGGCCAGGCCAGGCGGGGCTTCAATGGCACCGTCGGCTGGGAGGACAACCCGCAAAACGGGATGCGAGATATTACCGGGACTGAGCTGGCGGCGATGAAGCGCGACGCCGACTTCTACGCTGCGATCAAGCTCAGAGAGCTTTACCCCAAAATGACGGTTAAAGGGAAGGAAAGCGTTAATGGCCACGACGCTTACGTGGTGGAAGCGACTCCCTCGGAGGGGGCCGCGGAAACGATGTATTTCGACGCCGACTCAGGATTGCTGGCGCGTACAGAAAGGGAAGCCGAAGGGCCCAACGGCAAAGTCACATTGGACGTAACCTTCGACGACTATCGCGAAGTTGATGGTATCAAACTACCCTTCGTCATGCACTTTTCGCTGGGGGAGTTCGCCTTTGTCATCAAGCTGAGCGAGGTGAAACATAACCTGCCCATCGATGACGCGAAGTTTGACAAGCCCGCAGCGCCCTAGTGTCGTTCCGACTATTGCGGGCTATTTCATCCCGGCCTTATGGCGAAACCATCTTTGATCCCGGGATCATTTTCGCGTCCGTTCGCAAGTAACGCGTCTATGGTCTGTCTTTGATTCGGTAGACAAACTTCAGGCCGGACCAGACCTCATCGACGGCGCAGACCTTAACGTCCACCAAGCCATTCGCCAGCCCTATTTCACGAACTACGTTTTCGCTCAGGTCAGTCGGGACGCCGGACGAACCTTTCGGCCAGGACACCCAAAGCATGCCGCGGGGTGAGAGCGCCGCCTTCAACTTCGGGAAGTGCTTTTCCAAGTGGGTGCGTTTTGAAGCGAAGAATTGGACGAAATCGAGAGGGCCTTTGAGCTTATTGGCCTGTCTGACGCTGGAGGGAAGCTTTCCCAGCGTCGCAGCATAATTCTCCGGCGCGCCCAGGATCGCGATGGCGAAACCATCTTTGATGCCGAGTTTCTCGACCAGCGACTTCTTGGAATAACCTGCAGGCATAGTTAATGGTCGGCACCGGTTTCACGCAAAGCCGCAAAGTACGCAAAGGTCGCAAAGAAGAACAAGGACTCCCGCTTTGCGCGTTTGTCCGTCAGCCGACGGATGAGCTGTTTTGATTTTTCCACACTATCGGCAGCCTACCCACAAGCTAAATCGAAACTCCTGCGCTTGCAGCCGACCTGCCCATCTGCCGATCTGCCCACCTGCCGATCTGCCCACTCACCCCGAAGCTCTTTTTGCCCCGGCGGCCTGGGCTTCGAGTTCGGCCATATCGAGCACGATGACTTTGCGCCGCTCCAGGCGAATGAGGCCGCGATCCACAAAACGCCGGAGATTGCGCGATACCAGGTCGCGCACCGTGCCGATCTCCGCGCCGATCTGTTGGTTGGTTTCATCCAAGGGAAACTCCACGCCGCGTCGCGTGCGCGCTCCCAGCCTCAGCGCGCGGTCACGCAGAAACCGCGCCAGGCGATGGCTGACCTCTTTCAGGGATAGTTCCTCAACCAGGTCGGCAAGGTACCGGAACCTCCACGCCAGGGTGCGGATAACCGCCAGCGCCACTTCCGAGTTGCGGCGGCACAATTCCAGGAACTCCTTCTTGGGAAGGAAGAGCAAGGTGGAGTCTTCAACAGCCGCCGCCGAGGCCGGAAAAGTGCCGCCGTCAAAGATGGAGAGTTCGCCGACCGTAGATCCGGCGCGCTCGATCACCAACACCTGCTCGCGGCCGTTTTCGGCCATCTTGAAGATCTTGATGGCCCCGGACCGGATGACAAAGAGGCCGTCGCACGCGTCACCCTCCGCAGCCAGCATCTCCGCCTTGCCTAGCCGCCGGGCAACGCAGTGGCTGGCCAGGGCTCTAAGCTCATCAACGGGCAGGACAGCGAAAAACGCCACCCGGCGCAGAGTCTCAACTGGATCGAGAACCGTCATCGATGAATTCCCAGGCCTTACGCGGTGAGAAAGAGTTGCTGTGGGGCCACACTCGCACAGGCTGCGGAAAAACGCTTGGAGGTTGTCATTCTGAGCGCAGCGAAGAATCTCGGCAGTTGTTATTTCAACCAACTACAGAGATCCTTCGTCGCCTACAGCTCCTCAGGATGACAGTCAAAAGAGTTTTTCCGCAGCCTGCCTTATAGCCGCCCTCACGCCACACCGCGGCCGACGAGGGCCGCGCCTACTTCTCTAGATTAGCTTACCAGACACTTCATCCCCGAGCACGACTTAAGTCATCGCACCTTTCCCGGCGCCCGGATAATCTGAGGCTACGTGGGGGCAAAAGGATACTCAAACTTAGATGCCCTCGGGAGGGATCTCCTATGGCTTATGTAATTGCTGAACCCTGTGTTAACACCAAGGACACCGCGTGCGTAGACGTTTGCCCGGTGGATTGTATCCATCCACGCAAGGATGAAGCCAACTTCGCCGATGTGCCCATGCTTTACATCGACCCGGTGGAGTGCATTGATTGCGGGGCCTGCGTGCCGGTTTGCCCTGTCTCCGCCATCTTCCCGCTGGATGACCTGCCGGAGAAATGGAACGAATACACCGAGGGCAACGCTAAATATTATCAGAAATAGGGCCCTTGACTGGGACCGCGTCGGAGAGCAAAATGGTGTCGGTATCGGTGTCAGGTACCACCTCCACCGGATCTTCTTTCGTTAACACGGCGCCTGACGCCGTTTCTGGCCAAATCTTCGGGCTGACAGGGAGTCTAAAATGTACGACCCTGCCCGTCGATGCTGGAGATGCGGGTCAGCAAGATTTGATGAGGTTCGGTACCCCGCCCTGCTATTTTGGCTGGCGAGGATGTTTGGGCTCCGATTGTGCGAGTGTCTAGGATGTCGTCGTCTTCGACTCGTGCGGAAACCCAAACGCACATAATTGGCTTTGCTGAACGTGCTCCAACACACACCTGGCAAGAAACGGGAAAACGGCTCGCGGTAGGGCCGGTCGGTTCCTCGCTCGGCAGGAAAGTGGTGGGCTTGATGCGGGGCGGACAAAAGCGGCCGGGCTTTCAGCGGGCCGGGCCGTCAACGTCGAACGGGGCTAAGCTCAGCTTCGTCTGGTGCTCGGGCACTAGCGTCCCGTCCACGTGGCGACCGAGCATGTAATCCCGTTGCCACCCGGCACGCTCGGCCGACGACCCCGGAATCTTAAGGGATTGGAGGAACTCCTGGCGGTTGGCAGAAAAGCGCTGGAAATCAGCGTAGGTTGATGGCTCGGACGCGGCCTCCCGCACCATCGGCCGGAAGTCTTCCAGTTCACCACGCCGCATCGGTACCAGCATCGCGATGGGCTCGCCGGCCTCGAATCGGAGCGGGTGCCCCGGGCGCGTGAACTTCCAGTTCATGGTAAAGGTGGCCGCCGTCCAGTCCGTCTCGACGATTCCCTCCAGCGCGCTGATGCCGTCCTTGGGCCTGTTTGCGGGACCGCGCACCAGCAGGTTATAGCCACTCGGCGTCCGGAAAAGGTAGGGCACATGCCAGGTCAGAATGCCGGATCCGAAGTGACTCGTCACCCAGAACGCCGGCATGCCGGCGTCAGGCCAGATGGTAACTGCCGCAAGCTCATCCCCGCCTTGCCACGCTGCGGTAAAGCCGCTTGGGTTGAGCAGCTCCCAGCCCGCTTGGTTCGCAATCATCAGCGGCAGGCAGCGCTTGGCGAAACGCCCGGCCGGCGTTTCCATCCAAGGACGGTCCACCAGCGCCGGCCGGATTGGCATGCCCGCGCTCAGGCGGATTGCCACCAGTTCCAGCGGTTCAGTGGCGCAATTCTGATGTTTGGCGCTCATCGATTCAAACCCATGGCGGTGGCCAAGCCGCGGTCCAGCACGGGGGGACGCGCGGGCGGAACATACAGCGTACTCCCCGCCGTGACATACGCCGCCGTCAGATGGGCGAGAGCAATGCGCGTAATGGTGGGCGCCAAGCCAGGCAAAATGGAGGCCTCGTAGACAGTGACCTCGTGCCCAGCCCCGTAAAACTCACAAAGCCGCGACACCAGCAGGGGAAATGCTCCCAGGTCATACCCCATGTGCCGATAGGTCCAGTCGCCGACCACCCCCACCTGCCATAGGATCAACTGCGATGAGGTATCCACCTGGCGTGAATGCAGCAGGAAATCGGTGGCCTCGAACGATTGGCAGCCGTTCACCGCCGGGTCCACGCCCAAGTCTGCGAAAAGGCAATCTTCCGCAGAGATGGCCGGCAGCATGCGCGCAGGGTATCCCTCCTGGCGAGCACGGCGGATCGACTCGTGCGCCGGGAAGGCGAACACCCCGGGATGACCGTAAAGTGCAACACAGGTGTGCTGCCCCGCCCGTACACAACTCAGGATGTGCAGTACCATCGCTTCGTAGCTTTGGGCCCGATGGACCCCCTCGCCGTAATACCCCCTGAGAGACATTGCGCCGCGGGGATTCAGCAGCCGGATTGCCTCCTCCCCCACCGGATCCGCGACCAGATACAGGACCGCATCTGCTTCTTTGATCCAGGTAATCGCCTCCATGGTGAGCTGCCCAACCGTGCGAATGCCAGTGCCCACCACCGTGAGTGATCCGCGCCGCGTTGTTTCGGGGGCAGGCGGGGCGGGCTCCTCGGGCAAGGCGGTTACAGGGCGGCCGAGCAGCACATCCCACATGGCCTGCGCCGATCTGCTGCGCAAAGCGCGCCGCCCCTGGTCATCCAAGCCCGCGGCTTCCATCACCGCCTCAGGCTGCCTGACATATTCCGCCATCTTCGCGGGATTGATCGACAATTCCGCCAGGAACTTGCCCAGATCAGTCATCGGTGCCTCACCCTCCCAGGTCAAAACGCCACAATCGCCACGGTAATGACCAGCACGGGCGGTGGGGGCGGTGACGACACCACGGGTGGCGGAGGCGGTGACGACACGACGGGCGGCGGAGGCGGCGACGACACGACGGGTGGCGGCGGTGGCGACTGCCCGACGCCTGTGCTCGTGGGCGGAGCCGGCGCTGCCCCGATTGCCGGCGGGCAGGGGCAGGGACAGGGGCACGGGGCCGGATACGGCGGAAACGGAGGATAGGGCGGATAAGGCGCGTACGACGGGAACGGCGGGAACGGGGGATATGGTGGATAAGGCGGTAACATATTGTCAACTCCCTCTAGGATTTTCCGCGTTCTGCGGAATGTGGCCTCTCCTGCGGCGCGGCTTTCTTCACTTCTTCTTTCTCATGGCGCTCTCGCGCCTCCGGCCGCTCGCTTTCCTTCGGTTGGTCTGTATCGCGCACGCGGCGCAGCACGCCGTCCACCGCTTGAATGGCCTCGCGCAGCGACGCAATGACGGGACCGCTGCGCTCCTTTTGCGCGCGCAGGCGGGTGATCTCCTTCTCGTGATATTCGATCTGCGTGTCCACGGCATCCCTTGCCCGCTCGGTGGCGTCCAGCAAAGCAGTCAGCCAGGCGCGCAGAGCATAGGTGGGCCAGAGCATCTTGGAAGCTTCGCGCTCACTCATATCGTCACCCCTCTGGTTTCATTTCGGCCGGAACCATTTTCTTAGCCATCTCAGCGGCTTTTTCCCCCAGATCGAGCAGCGCTGCGATATCGGTGATGGTGGAAGGATCGGGGAATGATGAACCAACGCCGACCGCACTGACGCGCGCCATCGGCCTTGCCGCCAAGTTCGACGGAGCCTGCGGCGCCGTACTGCCCTGGGCCGGGCTCGATGCGGTCGCGGCGCCCCCGGGCATTGCCTGCGCCGGCGCAACCCCGGATGTACCCTGCGTCCCATGGCACCCGCATCCACAGCCCGACCCTGGCGCGATCACGATGTAAGGCGGATAGGGTGGGAAGGGCGGGTAGGGCGGCATCGGCGGATAAGCGGGCGGCGGCGGATAGGGGGGATAAGGAGGTGCGGGTGTAGGCGACGAGCACGCTTCTCTTTCGCAGTGGTGCTCGCGGCAATCCTCGGCATGGCGCTCGCAGCACTCCTCAGCATGGTGCTCGCCGCAATCCTCGTGACCCTCCGCGGCTTCGTGGCAGCAGCAAGGCCTGTCGCAGCATCCGCAGCAGTGGTGACGATGGTGATGGTGGTGCTGATGGTGATGATGGTGAGGGCGGCCAGAGTGTTCGTCATGGTCACGACACCCCTCGTCGCCGCTATGTGCGTGACCGGCGCCCTCGGTCTCCCGTCGCGCTGCCTCAGCCGCTACCCGCAACGCATCTGCCGCTGATTGCAGAGCGTCGCTTAAGCACCGCAGTTCACCCATATTTCACCTCGCGCGGTCTCTAGCCGAAAAAGGAACTGGCCTCAGCCTCGTGCCAACTGTAAATTGCGTTTGCTTCGCCCTTACCACCCCAGACAACGACTCCGTGTAGTATACGCAGCGCCAATAACCAAGTCAACATAAAAATTCGCAAGGAAGAATTCGCACTTGTCACCAATAGGGCGGCTGCGGACCGATCAGAGCTTTTCTGGTTCTCGGACATGCGTGTTCTCATCGGCGCCCAGACGCACCCGGTCGAGGCGCAGGCAGGACACGGCGATTATTTACCCGCTGTCGTCACGGCGTGCAGTGCTCTCCGAAAAACTGCTGACCCTGAAAAGCAGGTCTGCGCTCCCCGAAGGCGGGAGTCTGCGCCGGCCCGTGATATACTGCCCGATTATGGCCGCCAGTGTCTCTCCGCAAGGTCCGGGAACTTTGCAGCGATTTGGGGTCTTGCTCTTGGCCGCGCTAATGCTCGTTGTGATGTTTCCCGGCAGGGCATGGTCCGACAAGAACGAGAAGGCCCGGAAGAAGTTGAACGAGGCCTTGAAGCACTACGAACAAGGCGGCGTTGTTTATCAACAAGGCAAGCTTGAGGCCGCGATCTCCGAATACCGCGCCGCCCTGCGTGGCGATCCCGACGAACCGTATTGGCATCAGGCCCTCGCCGACGCGCTCGAGAAGCAAGGCGACACGCAATCCGCTCTGGAAGAATACCATCAGGCCAACCGGCTCTCGCCTGATGACGTCGGGCTTCGGCACAAGTATAACGAGTTGCAAAAAGTGACCAGTGGCGACGCTGGCGAACCCGCCAAAGCTCCCGCTCCTGAACAGCACATCGACCGTGTCGGTGGAAAAGTCACTGCTCCTATCCCACAGTTTAAGCCTGAACCTCCCTACACGGAGAAGGCCCGTATAGCCAAGTATTCGGGTACGGTTGTGCTCATGCTCGTAGTGGACGCACACGGCAGCGTCGGCGAAGTCAGGGTGGTGAGGCCTCTCTCCTTCGGGTTGGCCGAACAGGCAATTCGAACGGTCCACACCTGGCAGTTTCAACCCGCCGCCCGGGATGGAATGCCAGTCCCGGTCCGAGTCGTCGTCGAAGTCTCATTTCGATTGTTCTGAACCGCCCGAGGCTCTAGTACAGGGCTTCCACATGGATTTTGCGCGAAACGATATAGCTCACATGGTTGGCGATCATGAGCGGCACTATGATGGCGTAGTTTCGTGTGACCTCGAAGACCAACATGATCGACGTCATAGGAGCGCGCACAACTCCGGCGAATAACGCGCCCATTCCAACCAGTGCATAGGCGCCGGGCGGTGCCGTAGATCCGGGCAGCAGATAGTGAGCGACTCCTCCCACCGTGCCGCCCAGCATGGCGCCGATAAAAAGCGTGGGAGCGAAAATGCCGCCGGCATTGCCGGAGGCGCTGCTCACGACCACCGTGAGCACTTTCAAGAGCACGAGCAGCGCGGCCAGCTCGATCACCATCTTCCCACTGAGAAGATCGCTGATGTGCCCATAGCCCACGCCTAGCGCTTCCGGGACCGCCCAGCCGGCCGCCCCGACAACCAAGCCTCCAGCGAGCGGCTGAATCCAGAGAGTCTTGGGCGGAAGGAGATTGAACCTTCCCCGCAGCCAGACTGTCGCCGCAATGAGCGTACCGCTGACGATCCCTCCCGCAACGCCGAGAACGGTATACGCGGCAAACTCCACCCAATGAGTGAGCTGATACGGTGGGACATGGAGAATAGGCTCGTCGCCCAGAAGCAGGCGCAGCACCATCCAACCCGTAGCGGAGGCCAACACCACTGAGCCCAACACCGGGGCATTCAGATCGCCAATGATCGCTTCCAGAGTAAAAAGCACCGCGGCGATCGGGGTGTTGAGCGCGGCGGCGATGGCAGCGGCTGCTCCTACGGGTATCAAGGCGCGGACTTTTGCGGGGCTTAAGCCCAGCTTGCGCCCGAGGATGGACGCGATGCCCGCTCCCACGGCGACAGACGGTGCCTCGGGGCCCAGAGGTATGCCCGAGGCTAGCGTGACAGAGGTGCAAAAGAATTTTCCGACGAGACTGTGAAACGTGATGCGGCCATCCGAGGAGTGGAGCGCGGATTTGGTTTGCGCGACGCCTTCGCCGCGCGCGTCGCGAAAAGAGCGCGCTAGCAGATATCCCATGCTCAGCGATCCAATGATAGGCCCCAGCACTCGCCGGGGTGCTGGAACGCCGGGTGGATAGAGTCGCGCTCCCAACCTCTCCGTTAAAAGAATGAATGCGACGGCAGCTAGACCAGCCAAAGCGCCGATAACGAGGGTAAGAGCGAGAAATACTTGATTCTCGCTCCAGGGAAAATGGCCCCGCCAGTAGCGAAGGTGCCAATATTCGGAACGATTTTCTGATTTACCTGTGATGTGACTATGTGGTGCATCCGCCATATGCAGAAGTTCATTGTAACTAAAACTCGGAAAGTCTGCTCGCAGGCAATTATCAGCGCCAGGTCGATGCGATCTACCACAACAAGAAGGTTGAGTTAAGCAGGCTTGCCAAAAGGACACGTTACTTCACTGCCCAAGCGGCCCTGAACGACCAATTTGGGCAATGTGCCCCAACCAGTCTCGCCCGCCGCTACCGAGGGATTAGGCACACCACCGCTGACCAGGAATGACAAAATGACAACTAGCAAGGATTCTTCCGCAGCCTGCTCAGGAACTATCGGCGACAGGTTTGAACGGTACCGTCTCAGTTTGACGTAGGGGCGAGGCGGTGCCTCGCCCCTACAGGCAGCACCCTGCAGGTGAAACCGGATGCGCCAGTTGGCGAGGTAAACTCGCCGCTACGAACTCGAACTGAGACACTACGGCCCGCACTTTTCGCTTTTCCGCGCTTTTCGCTTGACAAACCGGCCGGCCTATGATAGCCTATCATGGTTGTCTAGTTCTCGACGTTTTGTCGCTGAGGGAGCGCCGGCATGCTCGGAAGCGAAGGAAAAAACGGGGTCGTCCGGGCGAGCCGGGGAAAGCTTGGGTTCGAAACAACAAAAAAATACGACCGAAGCCAGTATGTTCTTGAAAACACAGGAAGGCATGTGCCAAACGAAGCTAAAACGAACCAAAATGAGCCGCAATTGAGTGCTGAAATGCGCGCATTAGGCGCAGAATTCGAGTTTTCCAGCACTTCGCAGGTTTTGGCGGGGGCCTCGAACGGAAAGGACAGCCGTGGACGAGATCGCCCGGTCAGGGGAATCCAGAGAACTACGAGAGAATACGAAAATCGTGGGAACGAAGCTAAGGAGTCCTTGAAAACAAAGGACATCACTTTTTTAGATGGCGCAGATTTCGCGTGTTTTGTGCGCAAATGAACAGCAATCTCACCCCAAAGGGAGCAAGTAACGCCACATTTTGCGAAAACGAAGTCGGGACTTGCGACTCCAAGCGTGATGGCATGACAGTGACAAATAGTCGGCTAGACAAACTCGGGACTTCCATCGACGCCGCTCTGATCTCCGGCCGGGTCGCCGCATCTTATCGGCGGACTCGGGAAACCAGCTTCAGGATGACCGACTTTAGGGTTGACCGTGGTAGGGCCTAGTCGTTAGAATTCGGTCGAGTGGCCAGGAAAGGACGGAAAGAGCTATCAAACTCAGGATGGGAGGCGCATTTTCGAGCAAGGCAAAGCTCTTGTGGAGCCTGGGCGCGGTTGCCCTCTCGCTCAGTTGTGTAACGGAACAGCAGAAGGTAGTCGTCCAGGCCCCTGCGCCTGTGCCCACGCCCGTCGCTCAATCATCACCCCCAAAGCCTCCTGTGGCGACGCCGGCAGCTCCGCCTGCGCCGCCCCCTGACCCCGCCGAGGCGCTCGTTTCCCAAGTTGAAACCCTGTACAAAGCCGGAATCGCCGACTACCGGTCAGGAAACCTGGAAGAAGCCAAAGAAAAGTTCGATCAGGCGGTGG
>Ga0326728_10015727_pt1 | contig 15647 bp, 12 predicted proteins | sample MB3enrmetagenome_FD_207602 | JGI IMG/M metagenome (GOLD analysis project Ga0326728, IMG submission 207602) | Lab enriched peat soil microbial communities from McLean, Ithaca, NY, United States - MB31MN | ecosystem: Environmental > Terrestrial > Soil > Wetlands > Peat | place: USA: New York...
GAGTGACCCATCGTGGGCGCATAGAATGTCATCCCCCTGTCAAGGGCCTGTTTGCACGCTTCGGAGACCTGAGCCGGCGTAGGAAATACCATCATGCCGATCCCGAAGTTGATGTTTTCGGGCAGAGCGATCTTTGGAGACTGGAAAAGCTTGCTTACTTCTGAATCGTCATAAAGGTCGAGGTTTGCATTAAAAGGTTTCATATCGTTCAGGCCCCTTTGCTAAGACCGCACGACCTAACCCACGAAACCCATATCGACATGCCCGGAATTACCGTAATAGGCCCTTCCGGGTCCACCCATGGGACCATAACCGGTCACAGCCGGCAGCTTGTACTTGTTCCAGATTTCGAACCAGAGCTTGTCTATCTCGATAAAGAATTCAAGCGCGATAGGCGGGTGACCTCCGAGAAGAGACTCTTTCTCAATACACCAGCTGTCAAGATGGGGGATTACGCCGTGCGACATCATGAACTCGAAACCCTGCCGATTCGATTTTACGCCCTGGGAGATTGTCTTGAACCCGTATGGCTGCGCCATCTCAGCGCCGGTAACGAGATTGGGGCTGACGTTGCCCTCACCAAAGACGTCGACCGAATCTATCATTCTGCGCAGCCACACATCCCTGCCGATGTTCTTGGCTTTTCCCGGACAAACCGCCTCGAATACCTTTTTGTCCCAAATCTCTATATTGGGATTGTAAACCGTGACTCCCGAGTCTTTCAGTATCTTCACATCCTTTTTTTCATGAGCCTGTGTAATGAGGATAAATGGTACGGCACCGCCGATGCGGTCCCTGACCTTTGTGACGTATTCCAAGCTGAATTCCAGTTCATTTTTTCCTTTAACCGGTTTTATGATGGACCCGCTTGTCATGTAAATCGCCCTTATCTTAAGCTCCGGGTCGTCGCACTTGACCATCGTCTCGATCGCTTGGGCTGCCTTGTCCGGATCGCGGATCGCGTCCTGATGTCCGAACTTATCTTTGTATTTTGTCATCTGCTTGAGGTTCATGTTGATATCACAGAACTTGCACTGTTCATTGGTAAAGAAGTACTGGCAGACACGGTATGCGGTGAGGAAAGCGACGTGGTCCTGCACAAGGGCGACTACTGAATCGTAAGTAGTGCCGTCATCAAACTTCATGCCGTAGTAAGGCGGCCTCTTGGGAAAGATAACCTCGCTGACCGTCTTGCCATTCAGCAAAAGCTGGCGCTTGCCGTCTACGAAATCGACTGTATACGGCGACTCGGTGTTATGGTAAACATGGACTGTGGTGTCGAGGAGCTTGTAAGGGCCGCCTCTTAAACGCAGATCCTCCGGGACGGTAAAAGGATGTTCGTCATGAAGTTCCGAGCGAAGCGTCTTATCATAGGTGAAAAGGAAGTACGTCTTCTGCCGGAACTCGCCGCCGTTGCGGACTGCATTCGCGGTAAAATTAATGCCCTGGCGCAGGAGGTCCTCCTTGACGATAACCTCCTTGGGAACATCGGGATACTTATCGAAAAATGCTTCGAGCCAGTCGATATACATTTGTCCCATGGCATCCCTCGCTTTCCTTTTTTTCTGCATAGACCTTTGCTAAGGTGCTTCGTTGAGACCTGCTTTTTCTGTTTGCCGCATCGATGACGCGGGGAACAGACTCACAACGGCCCGCTTCAAGTGTTGAACCGATTGCTCGCCGAGAACCGATTTAATGGTCAGGATTCTTATACCTTCGGGCAAAATTTCTTTCAGTTTCTCCACGTTCGGCTCGGTCGCCATAATAGTCTTGAACTGCTTGCTCTTTGCTACAAGCTCCTTCGCGTTCTTGCAAGGGAGCGGAACCAGTTCAATTGCGAAACCGACCGCCTTTATCCAGTGATCCAGCCTTTTGACAGTGACCGGCTTGAGAAAAGGAACCCCAATTCTTGCATCTTTTACCTTACCCAATTCGGCAAGAAGCTCATAAGACAGATGCATATCAAGAGGAAAAATCAGTTTGCCGCGGCCTGCTATCTTCTGAATTTCATCAAAGTGAACATGCGTGGTGATCACGAAATCGGCCGCTTTTATCTCCTGGATCGCTTCGTTGAGGTTCGTTTTTCGGTCGGGCAAAACGGCCGGCCGGACTTCGAGACCCAATTCATTCTGCAGCCTCGCCGCCAGATGATCGGTCCAGGCGATGTCACATTCCGCAAATACGGCCTTCGGCCGAGCGGGTGCCTTGTCCAGAGAAAGCACTTCATGAACAAGGCTGACGAAATCCTCAGCCGTCCACCCCCAGACTAACGCCTTCGCTTTTATGTTATTCAGCTGTTCGCGAATTTCCTCGACCAACTCGTTCTCCGTTTTGTTCTCTATCTTTGGATTGACGAAACTTCCTATGCCCCTTCGGCTGTAAATGTAACCCTCATTCTCCAGGATTCGGTAGGCATGATTGATAGTATTTATGTTTACCCCTAAATGCCTGGCCAGCGCCTGACGACCCGGCAAGGGGTCGCCATTTTTTAGTTCGCCGGCGGCAATCTTGTCCTTGAATTCTTTTGCTACTTGTACATATATCGGCATCTTGGCTTGATTCGAAATAAGAATAGGAATCATAGATATATACTTTAAATAGTTATAGTATATATGTGTGTTCACGTTGTCAAGATAATTTTTCCTGTCTCGGCCTAGACCTTCCTTAATGAATCCTTCCAGTACTTTTGCTTCAAGGGTCTTTTGTAGATCTTGCCGGACCCGGTCTTCGGAAGCTCGTCCATGAAATCGATCGACTTCGGTTTCTTATAGGCGGCAAGTCTGTCCTTACAGAAATCAATAATCTCTTGATCGGTTGCAATAAAGCCACTCTTCAAAGCTATGACCGCTTTCACGTCCTCGCCCCACTTCTCGCTGGGGACGCCGATGACCGCTGCCTCTCTCACCGCCGGGTGGCTGTAAAGGACCTCCTCGATCTCCCTGGGATAAATGTTCTCTCCCCCGCTGATGATCATGTCCTTCTTCCGGTCGACTATGTAGAGGAACCCATCCTCGTCCATGTACCCCATATCACCTGTACGCACCCAGCCATCCTTCATCGTCCGGGCCGTCAAATCGGCCTTGTTCCAGTACCCCTTCATGGTCCACGCGTGCTTCGCCAGGATCTCGCCCACCTCGTTGCGACCCACCTCGACATCCGCCTCGTCAACGATTCTTACTTCCACGTCGATGGCCGGCTGTCCGCACGAGCCAAGCCGCTTGAGGTCCGTCTCATCGCCGTCGGGGTTGTGGTATTCCCTGCAAAAACAGGTGATAAGCGGACCCGTCTCGGTTTGCCCGAAGCCCTGGACGAAGACGCGGCCGAACCTCTCGATGCCCCGCTTCAGGACGGCGACAGGCATAGGCATGCCTGCGTAGAAGACCGTGTTCAGGCTGGAAGTGTCGTATTTCTCCTGGTCCGGCAGGTCGAGCATCATGGCGATCTGGGTAGGCACGAGCTCAGTAGTCGTTATCCTCTCCCTCTCGATGATCTCCATGAATGTCTTGGCGTCGAACCGCTCGACGAGATAGTTTGTGCAGCCCCTGTGAAAGATCGGGAAGAGGAAGGACCTGGGACCGATGTGAAAGAGCGTCATACCCTCGAGGTGCTTCTCCACCCTGCGTATGCCGACTTCGATAGCCATGCTCCTGGAGCACTCTCTCTGTCCGCCGTGAGTGATCATGGCCCCGTTGGGTACTCCCGTAGTCCCGCTGGTATAGATTATGTAGACCACGTCGTCGTCCCGAATGTCCTCGTCCGGCTCCACAGGCTCGTTTCCGGCGAGCACCTCCTCGTAGTTCTCCATTCCCTCGGGTTTGTCCCCTATGCAGACGTAGTGGCGAATGCCGATGCGGTCCCGGATTTCCTTAACCGCCCCGAGAAATGGCGCCTGCACTATGAGCACGGTCGCACCGGAATCGCTGAACTGGTAGGCCAGCTCTTCTCCCTTCAGCCGCCAGTTGACGGGTACCGTGATGAGGCCGCTTTTTTCCGCGACGCCGAAGACCTCCATGTATTCCGGCCGGGTGTAAGAGAGAACCGCTACCCTGTCCCCCTTTTTAAGGCCCTTCTTCCCCAGGTAGCCGTACAGCCTGTTGATCCTCTCGTTGAACTGGCTGAAGGTAATGGTCTGGCTGTCCGACATGTAGGCAATTTTTTCGGGGAAAAGACGGGCATTCCGTCGAATGACGTCACCGAGACTCATCTTTCAACCTCCTTCCGAACAATGGCCGCACCGGATTGAGGGACAATGTCGGCGAAGCGTTTTGTGTCACCTGCCCGGTATGGTTGTCGCGAGCTTCCTGCCTTCAGCGAAGGCCTTGAGATTCAAATCCCTATGCTTCTCCGGTACGAGTGTGGTAATAGCGGTCTTCCAGGCCTTCTCGGTAAACGTGAGAAAGGCGGCCGCCACGCCCATGAAAAGCGTGCTGATCACGACGGGATTGCCGATCTGCTGCGCCATCTTCGTCCCGTCTATGGAAATCACCCCGATCCCTTTATCTTTCATTAATGAGACGGGGTCGTCCGGGTAGGAATCGATACCGGAGATAACGCTCGCCGGGTATATCCTTTGCTTGTTGACGATGATCGTCCCTCCCGCCTTCAGGTAATGAGCCCATCTCAGCGCCTCCAGCTCCTCGAAGGCAAGGATGATGTCCGCCTCACCCTCGCCGACGACGGGAGAATAGACCCTCGCTCCATAGCGGATGTGACTAGATACGGAGCCGCTTCTCTGGGACTGGCCGTGGGCCTCGTTCTTCTTGACGTCATAGCCGCTTATCATGGCGGCTTCGGAAAGGATGTTGCTGGCCAGTACGACGCCCTGGCCCCCGACCCCTACGATCAGTACATTTTTAGTGGTCATTTCTATCTCCTTCAAGCGATCCCGGCCTCCGCCTTTCTTTCCTCTTCCCTTCATCGTTATCCCGCCTTGGTAATCGCCCCGCTCGTGCAGACGTTTGCGCAGAACCCGCATCCGTTGCATGAAAGGGCAGTAATAGAGACCTTTGCTTTTCCCTTGGCCGTCTTTTCACTGGATGGGACGATAGACGGGCAGTATATGGAGAGGCATGAGCCGCAGCCTATGCACTTCTCGGTCAGGACCTGCAGTGGGGGCTGGGATATCTTTTTTGGAAAAAGCCAGCATGGCCGACTGCCGAGGACCACGGAAACGCCTTCGTAGTCGACCGCCTGCCTGAGCGCCTCGTACGTCTGCTTGAAGTCATAGGGATCGACGAGATGGATGTCTTCCACGCCTATAGATCTGCAGATCGCCTCGATATCGACAGGGAAGGACTCGTTGCCTTGTATGGTCTTTCCCGTACCCGCGTGTTCCTGCCCTCCCGTCATGGCAGTCGTATGGTTATTCGCGATAATGGCGGTTATGGGACTCTTGTTGTAGATGGCGTTCATGAGCGAGGGGATGCCGGCGTGGAGGAAGGTTGAGTCCCCGATGTAGGAGAGGACTGCCTTTCCTTTGCCGTTTCCAAACCCCTTGGTCAGGCCGTGCGCCGAGCTGATACCCGAGCCCATGGCAAAGGCGCAGGAAAGGATATTGTGCGGCGCTGCAATGCCGAGGGAGTAACAGCCGATATCCCCCATCACGATCACTTCCCTGTCCTTGAGGCTTTTCCTCAGCATCCTTATCGCATAATAAAAGGCGAGGTGGAGGCAGCCGGAGCACATGGTGGGAAAGCGCTTGATCACCTGGGGGAAGGGCGGCATGGGCCCCTTCTTCTTTTGCTCCGGCCTGCTCAGAACTGCCGAGAACATCTTTGTCACCGTTTCTCTTGACAGTCCGCCGGCATGCGGCCGCAGCTCGCTGCCTTTTACCCTTATCCCCATTGCCCGCACCTGTTCTTCAAGAAACGGCTCCAGTTCCTCCACGACGTAGAGATCTTTCACGGAAGAGGCAAAATCAGCGATCAGCCGTTCCGGAAGGGGATAGGTCATGCCGAGCTTCAGGAAGGATGCGGAGGGGTAGACCTCCTTCGCGTACTGATAAGCGATGCCGCTCGCTATGATGCCGACCTTTTTGATGCCGGGCTCTACTCGATTGACCTTGGCCTTATCCCCGTATTTTTGCAAGGTCTTCAGTTTCTGGTATCCGTTGTTGTGCATGACGGTCGGATGCACACCGCCCTGGGGCCGGAACTTCGGGCTCATCGGCTCGAAGGGGGCGAACGATTTTTCTTTCCGCGGAGATAGGCGGACTATCCCTTTTGAATGAGAGACCCCGTTCGTCAACCGGACAAGAAAAGGAACGTCAAAGCGCTCGCTCAGGTCAAAGGCGAGAGCGGTGAAGTCCTTGGCCTCCTGACTGTCGCTCGGTTCCAGCATGGGAACATGGAAAAGTTTTGCGTAAATGCGGGTGTCCTGCTCAGTCGGCGAACTGACCGCGCCCACGTCGTCGGAAGAGATAAGGACTAGACCCGCGTTCACGCCCATCAGGGCAATGGGCACGAAGGGATCGGAGGCCACGTTGACACCCGCATGCTTCATCGTCACTATGCTCCTCGAACCCGCGAGCGACGCGCCAATGGCGACATCCATGGCCACCTTCTCGTTGACGGACCATTCCGTGTATATCTCGTCGTAGTGTGCGATCTCCTCCAGTATCTCCGTGCTCGGCGTGCCTGGATATCCGGACGCCACGTTTACTCCCGCCTCATAGGCGCCCCGCGCCACAGCCTCGTTCGCCAACATGATCTTCTTCATTCGGGCAAACCTCCTTGCCTGAAACTTTTTTTGGCATTCTCTCAGGTGTCGAGACCCAACTCTCGAATAGCCTGTTCCCTCAATTTGAAGCGCTGGACCTTACCGGTAGTCGTCATGGGAAAATCATTTACGAATTTCACGTACCTCGGAACCTTATAATTGGCCATCCTTTCCTTGCAAAATTCGATGATCTCCTGCTCGGTCGCGTTCTCGCCCTCCTTTAGCTCTACAAAGGCCATCCCCACCTCGCCCATGACGTTGTCGGGAACGCCCGTAATGCTTACCTGCTTGATTCTCGGATGGCTATAAAGCACGTTTTCCACCTCTTCAGGAGAAACATTGAGTCCTCCTGGCATGAAGATATCTTTGAGGCGCCCCGTGATCCTGATATAGCCGTCCTCGTCGATAACCGCCATATCCCCGGTGTGGAACCAGCCCGACTCATCGACCAACTTTGCCGTGAGCTCCGGCATTTTGTAATATCCCTTCATTATGAGACGCCCCCTGGTACACAGCTCTCCCGGAAGGCCGCTCGCAAGCTCCTTCCCCGTACCCGGCTCCGCGACCTTTACCTCTGCGCCCGGAAAGGGCCTGCCCACCGTAGTTGAGATAATCTCAGGCGAATCACCCGGTCGCGTCATGGACGTTCCTACGCTGTTCTCCGTCATACCGTACCCGTGAATCAGGACCTTAATGCCCATTCTGGCCATGATCTCTCTGATCAGCTTCACAGGAGCCGGTGCGGCGGCGATGAGGCCCGATCTGAGAGACGACAGGTCGAATTTGTCGAAGTCAGGGTGTTGAAGCATCTTGATGTACATCGTCGGCGTTCCGGCAAAGAAAGTGCATTTTTCACGTTCGATGGTGTCGAGGCAGAGTCGGGCATCGAAATATTCCACGATGACGGAGCACGCTCCGCAAAGGGTGGGCGTGTGGATACCCTGGGAATTTCCGAAATTGTGGCAGAAAGGGGGCGGGACACATAAACGGTCTTCTTCGGTAAGTCCGATATTCCTCGCGAAGGAGGAATTGAACCAGAGGTACTGATAGTGGCTCGTCATCACCCCTTTGGGTACCCCCGTCGTGCCCGACGTATAAGGAATGTGGGCGATATCTTCCTCGTCCACCTCGCGTTGGGACCTGTGAAGATCCGCATCGTTCGACAGTTTGCCTCCCAGCCTTAGCAGGTCCTCGAAATCGTAGGCTCCCGGGACCCCGCTCTCGCTAAGGCAGACGATGTTCCGGAGAAGAGGCGTCGAAGATTTAAGGTCCCCGGGCGCACAGTCGGAAAGCTCGGGACATATCTCGCGCAGCATGCCCACGTAATCGATCTCCAGAAATCGATCCATCATGATCAGCGTTGTGGAGTCGGAGTGGCCGAGAACATACTTCATTTCATCGGGCTTGAAACGCGTATTGATCGGGACGACGACGGCGCCGATCTTGTCTATGGCGTATTCGGAAATGCTCCATTCCGGGCGGTTGCTCAGGAGAACAGAAACCTTGTCCCCCTTCCTGACGCCGATGCCCAAAAGAGCCTTCGCCATCTGGTCCACCTTCTGGCGGTATTCGGCATATGTCATGCGCCGGTCTTTAAAGACAATTGCCTCTCGGCCGGGCCATCTCTGCACGGCCTGGTCCAGCAAATCCCCCAGAGTCCTCGTTTCCTCGATCAATTATCACCTCTCTGCTATCACGTTCAAAAGCGGTTCTCCCTTGAGGAATCGAGCCAGATTTTCGCAAAAGAGCTCGCCAGTTCTCGTGACATACCGGTCCGTACCGGTCGCATTGTGGGACGTGATGAAGATGTTCTCCAATCCCCAGAGTTCGTCTTCGGGGGGGAGAACATAGGCGGTCGGGTCACCCCAGAAGACGTCGATGGCCGCCCCCGCAATCCAGCGCTCCTTCAGCGCCTTGGTAAACGCGGCCTTGTCGAGAATCTCTCCCCGGGCGACGTTCACGAGGTACGCGGTGCTTTTCATCGATCTCAATTCCCGCTCCCCTATCAATCCCGCGGTCTCTCCGTTTAAGGGAAGGGAAACGACCACAAAATCGCACTCTTTCAGCAGCTCTTCCAGTTTGTCGGACGGATAAATGCGGTCGGCAAATTCGTACCGGGTCACATACTTGTCGTAGCCCAGCACATTCATGTCGAAGCCCTGTTTTGCCTTCCGCGCCACGACTTTTCCTATATGACCGAGCCCGAGAACGCCGATGGTTCGATTATCAAGCTCTCTCATTTGTCCGAGCATCCGGTCCATCTTGTGCGCTTTCTGGTTTTCGAGGCCCTGCCGGAATTTTTTTACCAGGAAGAGGAGGTAGGCAAAGACCGTTTCCGCAATGGGAATGGATACCGTCCCCGCGCAGGTGGTCAGAATCACGTCCTCTCTGATCAGGCCCGTCCTCACTACGTGCTCGTAGCCGGTCATGAGAATCTGGAACCATTTGAGCCGGTTCATCTTCGGCATCGCGTAGGGGTACGCATTAAAGGCGGCGATAATGTCAACGTCCTCGATCTCTCCCAGGACCCGGTTCGTCTCTGTCTCCACCAGAACCGGAGAAGGAAGAATCTTAAGGTCGGGAAACCTTTTTCGTATTATGGCCACGTATTCCTCGACCATAAATCCCGGCCCTCCGACCAGGACCTTCATATCCTTTTCCCGGAGTGTGACGCCTGTCTTCATCCTTTGGTCTCCATTTGACTTAGTATCTCGAAGTAGCTTTCCAATCGGCTGCTAATCTCCCCCAGGGAATAGAAGCGCGGGTCGCCATGGTCTGCATCTAGTACAAGGCCGGGTATGCCGGTCGATTTGGAGACGGCCTTTCTTATCTCCTCGACACCCAGGGAAAGCATCTTGCAGCTGCGGTTTGAATGGTAGATGAACCCGTTCAGCTTGTATTTCTCTTTCAATTCGAGAATGAGCCTGATTCGCCTTTGCAGATGCCAGTCGAAGTAGACGAGGTACTGCCTTGCCCAGCTGTCGAGCGGGTCTTTTTCATCGACGCCTAGGCTGGTCCATGGAAGGGTGTAGATGGTAGCAGTCAGACAGGCCCCCAACGAAGCAAGGCGGTCGGACAGCCATTTGAGCTCCGGCCAGATGGGGAGGTTATCCCAGTAAAGCCGATAACGCTCGTTGGGGACGGCCCCGATGCCGTTTCGGACCCTATCGTCTATCTCCGACTTAAGGGTCTCATAGAAATCGAGGGCCACCAGCAGTCCCCTCTGCGAAACTACCGGCGCCATTGCTATGAACTGATCGAATACGGTGAGGGGTGAAGGGGTGTGGCAGGCCGATTCGACGATGTCTTTCCAGTATCGGCACGTCCGCTCGGAGACATCGAGAATCTCCTTGAGCCTGTCCCGGTCCAGTCGTTTTCCCGTAGTCGCCTCAAGGAGAGCCACGAGTTCGTTCATCTGTGTCTTCACATATCTATGGGCGTTCGAATCAAACTCCCTCTCTCCGAAGAAGGGGACATCGAGAAGAAAAAGCGGCACCTCATAACGGCGACTTAAGACTTCGAACCATTTCGTCAGGGAGCTGCACTGGCAATTGCTCGTATAGAGGAGATCGGGCTTGGGGATGCCCCCGACGGGGCTGATCCCGGAATAGGCGTGGCCGATATCGCAGAGGGCGTAGCTGCAGATCTCGGGGGCGTATCCTTCCGCCTCTGAATATCCCGCGACTTCTCCGGTGAGTTTCTTGGCCTGAAGGAAGACGGAGTGGTTCTCGGGATAGACCGGTATTATATCCATGGCATAGAAAAGCTCGGCCGGGGAAAAAACATTCACGAAGGCTATCTTCTTTCCCATCTCGTGCGCGTGCCGGACCTCCTCGTAGTACCGGGAATTGATTTCCTTCAGCATCGAGAGGGACTTGATCGGCGGCGCGAGATCGTTCATGAAGCACCTTCGAGAATCTCGGAGAAGGCCTGAAGCCTCGTCTTTATCTGGCCTGTCAGAGGGCCCTGCAGATCAGTCTCGATGAGAATACTCGGGACGCCCTCCCTGTCCAGTGCTTTCTTCATGTCCGGGTAGTCGTACACAAGGGGGTCGCAAAACTTGAGCCGGATGAACACGACACCCTTGAGTCCGTTCTCCCGGACCCTTTTCAGAACGTACTGCGCCCTGTCCCCCGGTCCGTGCACCAGGGCGCTCGGGATCCGGTGAAAATAGCTTTCGGCAAGGGCATCCAAGGGGTCCCCCCGTTCGTCCACGGTGTGGGAAAAATACCGGCTGCCGACCGCAAGATCGTCATCTGCGACGGTCATCCCCAATTCGTCCATCCATTCGAAGATCTCCGACGGCTCACAGATCACACCTGATACGAATACCATTGAGACCGGCCGGGCGCGGGCTCCTCGGGGGGACGATCCTTTACGGATATCCATGATGTTTTTCAGGATCCCGTTGTGTTCTTCCTTCTGCCGGGTCATAGAAGACTTGACCAACGAGAAGAAATCGTAATTGGTCATGAAATCGGGGTCCTCGATCCTCCGGGCCTTTATTGTCCTCAGGTAACGCCGGTTCTCGTTGTAAGCACTGATGCTTGCCGATAAATCGTCGTCGGAGATCCGGACGCCGAAATTCCTTTCCAGGGCTTCCTTAAACCGCAGCAGTTCCCCCACCAGATACTCTTTGGCCCCTTCACTGTCCAGCTTCATGGGGAGTCTGAGCAGGTCGGAGAAGTTATCCGGAAAATTCTTCTGCCAAACATGGAAGAAGGCCCTCGAGGAGTCACAATAGTGAGGGGCAACCACTCCATCCAAGCCCGGACCGTTCAGGAGCGCCCCGCTCAGGGTCGCAGCGACGAGTGAGCACGCAAAACTGGGTATGGAGGGCGCCTGGCTCTGTGCCTTTCTCGCGCCGAGAAGCGCGAACGGAAGCAAGCCGCCGGCATGAATTATCTCCTCGGGAACATCGGAGAGAAAGGTTCCAAGCACCTGCCTTGCCATGTGGGTCCTCACACGCTTACACGAAAGAATCGCCAGAACCGCTTAGCCCACAGAACATCCGTGTCAAGCCCGCCTGTAAGAATAGATTATGATTAGAACCCTTGCCTTTTCATTTCCCACGCTTATGCCCGAATGAGGAACATTGGCATCGAAGTACATGCTGTCCCCGGCCTCAAGCACATACTTCTCGTCGCCGTAAACGAACTCTACCTCCCCCTCCAGAACATAGAAGAACTCCTCTCCGTCATGTTGAAAAGTGGTGCTGTATTCGAAATCCGGATAGAGGATATAGGGCTCCATATTCTTGCCGATCTTCTTCCGGGCCAGGGGCTCATAGCGATATCCATAAGAGGCTTTCCGATCGCTTGGTTCCTTGGGATCGTTCTTTCTTACAATTACCATTCTCTGAGGGTTGTTTGATTCGTCCTCCGATAAAAGAAAGGAGATGTCTACCTCCAGAGCGGCGGCAATCTTGCTCAGGGTTGAGATCGGCGGAGCCTTGTCCGACTTTTCGATACGTGAGATATAGCCGGCGGTAAATCCCGTCATTTTCGCAAGATATTCCAGAGTTATCTTCTTGCTATGGCGTAATCTCTTGATTCTGTTGGCGATAAGTTTTTCATCCATATTGTCGGTCCTCTTGTTGCTTCTTAATTCAAGGAAGACTTCAATATTTTACTAATAGTAAAAAATGATGTCAAGTATAAGAATGCCTCCCCTATTAATTTATCCTTATGTAGCCCATATTAATGGCCCAAGACTCGCTGCTTCACAAAGGAGTTTTTTACTAATAGGAAAAACACCCATTTCTATTTCTCCTATTTCACGAGGTTCGAAAAAACAAAAACAGTCCAGTAAGGCGAAAGCATCAAAATGATTATCGAGACGATATAGGCCGGTATGTACCAAAGGCCGCCCCTGAAGACCGTAGCCAGGGGAATGTCCTTTGCCATACCCGCCACCACGTAAGAGCAAATGCCGATGGGCGGCATGATGGAGCCCATCGTCGTTACTATGGTTATTACCTGGCCGAACCAGATTGGATCATAGCCCATGGCCGTGACAATCGGGTAGAAGATGGGAAGGGAGAGTAAGAGAAAGGCAAGGGCGTCCATGACGCAGCCGCCGATGATGTAGCATAAAAGAATTATCCACAAAAGGGCCCAGCTCGGCAGCGAGAGCCCGCTTATCCAACCCGCAGCCTCGAAGGGAAGGCGGGTGAGCGTAAGAAAGCGTGAGAAGATCACGGCACCTGCGACTATCATGAAGACGAGGCAGGAGATCCTGAGCGTTTCGATAACGGACTTGATGAAATTGGGCCAGGAGAGCTTTCTCCGGACAAGGCAGATGGCCAGGCCGAGGGAACAGGCCGCCGCTGCAGCCTCCGTTGCGGTGACAACACCGGTGAAAAGCGCATACATAATAATGACGAAGAGGATAATGATATCGATTATGTCGGGCAGCGCTTTGAATCTATCCATCCAGCCGCTCTTCTGTCCTGCGGGCCCCCAGTCGGGATGACGCCAGCATATGTAAATGACTGTGAGGGCGATAGCGACCGTCAGGATCGCGCTTGGCACGATATTGCCGAAGAAGAGCTTGCCGATGGACTGGCCCGTATAGAGACCGTAGACGACAAGGACTATACTCGGAGGGATCAGGACGCCGAGGGTGGCCCCGGCTGCAACGGAGCCTGCATTGAGCTGGGGATGGTAGCCGTATTTCCTCATGGCGGGGATGGCGACCTGGCTCATGGTGGCTGCCGTCGCCGTGTTGCTGCCGCTGATGGCGGAGAAGATTGCACAGGCCATGATGGTGGTAATGGCCAGCCCCCCCCTGTAGTGGCCGAACCAGCGATAGGTGGCATGGTACAGGCCGTCGTTATACCCTCCGTAATGGACAAACTCGCCCACCAGGATGAACATGGGGATGACGGTGAGGCCGTAGTTGGAGAAGATGTTCCACATATCGGTTCCCATCATGCCGAAGGCCGCCGTGAATGACGTTACGTATGCAACGCCCAGGAAGCCGACTATGGCCATGGTAAAGGCGGCAGGGATCCGGAACAGGAAGAGGACCGCGAACATTACCGCGATGCCGAAGACGCCGACGACAGGCCCGCTCATTTGTTCTCCTCCTCAAAAAGGGCTTTCAGGAAATCGATAAAGGCGGTAAGGGAGAGACTGGCAAAACCGGTGGCAACGGCAAAGACGAAGGGATGATAAATGACCTTGAGAGTCTCCGACACCTCGTGTGTCTTGTAAATACTCATCCCGTACACATAAACCTGCCACGACACTATGCCGAAAAAGACCATTATGCAGAGATGGGCAAGTTTATCGACCGCAAGGGACAGGGCCGGAGGATATCTTTCGGCGAGGATGTCAACAACAATGTTGCTCTTCGTCTTCTGCGTAAAGCCCAGGGCGAACCCGATAGTTACAGCCCCGAGGAATGAGACGATCTCGTAGGTGCCCCGGAAGGGCACGTGCAACATCCTCATGACCACGTTTGCCGTAGCAAGCGTCATTAGGGCGAGGACGCTGATGCCGCCGAATACCATAAGGACCTTGTTGATGAAACCCGTTAATGCGTCAAGATACTTCATGCTCTCCTCCTGAAGCGCACAATAGATATCATGATACGTCGGGGCCAAGGCGGATCGAGGTGTCGATGTCCGGTTGCCAAGGTAATTTCTACTTTCGGTAAACTAGACAATGAGCTAGTTTATACAAATAGGAAAAATTATTGTCAAGCAAAAAAATCTAATACGCAAATGTGCGACTAAAACGTAGGATCATACCAAAAGGTAGGAAGAACGGTATATACTAATAGTATATTTCTTCTTTTCTAGGATAGGTAATATCTATACTGATAGTAAAAGACAGGCCGACCGATGATTGCTTTTCTTTTCTTGACATTAAACACGATTCCCTGTATACAGTATACAAAGATGCCTGTCATACATAGTCGCATAAAGATGACTGGAGGTGTTTCTCATTCGAGGCATTACGAAAAGACCTAAAGGAGGCATCCATGCCACAACTGAACCCTTTTACGATTGCTCAACAGCAGCTCGATTCTGCAGCGGAGAAGCTGGGCCTGGATCAGGCTACCCACGAGCTTCTGCGGTGGCCTCAAAGGGAGTTGACCTGCGTATTTCCGGTCCAGATGGACGATGGGACTATAAGGATATTTCGCGGCTACAGGGTCCAGTATAATTATGCCAGGGGACCTGCTAAAGGGGGGCTGAGGTGGCACCCCGACGAAACGATCGACACTGTTCGGGCTCTGGCAGCTTGGATGACCTGGAAAACGGCGGTCGTAGATATCCCGCTCGGCGGCGGGAAGGGCGGCGTGACCTGCAGCCCGAAAGAGATGTCGAACGCGGAGAGGCAACGGCTCGCCAGGGGCTATATGCGCACGATGGCAAGCTCCATATCGGTCTCCAAGGACGTACCGGCCCCGGACGTCTACACAGACCCTCAGATCATGGCATGGATGATGGATGAATATGAGGTCCTGGCCGGAGAGCACCACCCGGGCTGCATTACCGGAAAGCCTCTCTGCCTGGGGGGGTCTGCGGGAAGGAGCGATGCAACGGCTCGCGGCGGGATTTATGCGACCAGAGAAGCGGCCAGAGTCTTGGGGATCGACCTTCTCGGAAAGACAATGGCAATCCAGGGTTTCGGCAATGCAGGCCAGAATGCGGCCTTACTTGGGAGCCAGATACTGGGGCTGAAGCTCGTGGCAGTCTCGGACTCGAAGGGCGGTATCTGTAACAAGAACGGACTCGACCCTGCGAAAGTAGTAGACTATAAGCTGAAAACCGGGGGTCTCCAGGGGTTTCCGGGGGCGGATGCCTTGACGAACGAAGAGCTGCTGCAACTAGAAGTAACGGTATTATTCCCTTCGGCCCTCGAGAATTGCATCACCGTTTCAAACGCAGCAAAGGTCCGGTGCACGATCTCCTGCGA
>Ga0326728_10015729_pt1 | contig 15645 bp, 10 predicted proteins | sample MB3enrmetagenome_FD_207602 | JGI IMG/M metagenome (GOLD analysis project Ga0326728, IMG submission 207602) | Lab enriched peat soil microbial communities from McLean, Ithaca, NY, United States - MB31MN | ecosystem: Environmental > Terrestrial > Soil > Wetlands > Peat | place: USA: New York...
ATCCCTGCATGCGGTTGCCTTCGGCTCGCGGTTGCCGCCAACTCGCTCCGCAGAGGACTTTCACCTCCAATCCAGTGCCCATGCCTGGCACACCAAGCCGCCCTTCGGGCGGCTTGACGCCGACGGGCCGACGTGGCTCTCCCAACGTCGGAAGATGTGTGACTCCCTTGGGCCGCCGGCCGCGCGCGCCGCGCTCAACCAGCGCGTCTACAAAGGCGCGCCCGCCCCGCTCACTCGGCCGGCGCCGCGGCGCCGCCGATCTCGACGGTCGTCGCCGCCGAGCTGCGCAGCGCCTTGCGGATTGCGATCGCGCCGTAGACCACCATGACCAGCACGATCGCCGCGAACACCGCCGCCAGCGTCGCGTCGACATAGTCGTTGAACACGACGCGGCTCATCTCGTCGAGGGTCTTGGCCGGCGCGAGCACCTTGCCGGCGGCCGCCGCGTCGCTGAAGCGCAGCGCATGGGCGACGAAGCCCACCGCCGGGTTGGCGTCAGCCACCTTCTCCAGCCCCGCCGTCACCGTGCAGACGACCAGCCACGCCGCCGGAACCAGCGTGACCCAAGCGAACTTCTCGCGCTTCATCTTGAACAGGATGACGGTGCAGAGGATCAGCGCCATCGCCGCCAGCATCTGGTTGGAGGCGCCGAACAGCGGCCACAGCGTCCAGATGCCGCCGAACGGATCGACGACGCCCTGATAGAGGAAGTAGCCCCACGCCGCGCAGGCGAGCGCCGAGCCGATCAGGTTGTTCGTCCACGATTCGGTCGCCCGGAAGGCGGGGACCGCGCGGCCGAACAAGTCCTGGATCATGAAGCGGCAGACGCGCGTGCCGGCGTCGACGGTGGTGAGGATGAACAGGGCCTCGAACAGGATGGCGAAATGGTACCAGACCGCCGTCAGGGCGGAGCCGCCGAGGAAGCTCGACAGGATGGCCGCCATGCCGACCGCGAGCGTCGGCGCGCCGCCGGTGCGCGACAGGATGGTGGTTTCGCCGACGTCGTGGGCGACCTGGTTGAGCATGTCCGGCGTCACCACGAAGCCCCAGCTCGAGATCACCTGGGCCGCGTGCGCGGCGTCCGCGCCGATCAGCCCGGCGCCGCTGTTCATGGCGAAATAGACGCCGGGGTGGATCATCGACGCCGCGACCATCGCCATGATGGCGACGAACGACTCCATCAGCATGCCGCCGTAGCCGATGAAGCGGATCTGGCTCTCGTTCTCGATCATCTTCGGCGTCGTTCCCGAGGCGATCAGCGAGTGCCAGCCCGACACCGCGCCGCAGGCGATGGTGATGAACAGGAAGGGGAACAGGCTCCCCGACCACACCGGCCCCGCGCCGTCGACGAACTTCGTCACCGCCGGCATCTCAAGGTCCGGGCGGACGACGAGCACGCCGATCGCCAGGAGGAAGACCGTGCCGACCTTGAGGAAGGTCGACAGATAGTCGCGCGGGGCGAGCAAGAGCCACACCGGCAGGACCGAGGCGAAGAAGCCGTAGGCGATGACGATCAGCGCGAGCTGCGGCCCGGTCAGAGTGAACCACGCGGCGAGCGCCGGCGTGTCGGCGACCGTCTTGCCGTAGAACAGCGAAGCGAGCAGCAGCGCCGCGCCGATCGCCGACATCTCGGCGATGCGTCCCGGGCGGATGAAGCGGCAATAGACGCCCATGATCAGCGCGATCGGCAGGGTGCAGAACACCGTGAAGGCGCCCCAGGGGCTGCCTTTCAGCGCGTTGACCACCACCAGCCCAAGCACCGCGAGCAGGATGATGCAGATGAGCAGGATGCCGACGCCGACCACGGCGCCGGCGACCGGCCCCATCTCGGCATGGATCATCTCGCCGAGCGACTTGCCGTCGCGGCGGGTGGAGAAGAACAGCACGACCATGTCCTGCACCGCGCCGGCGAAGACGACGCCGGCGAGGATCCACAACGTGCCCGGCAGGTAGCCCATCTGCGCCGCGAGCACCGGCCCGACCAGCGGGCCCGCGCCGGCGATGGCGGCGAAATGGTGCCCGAACAGCACGTAGCGGTTGGTCGGGACGTAATCGAGCCCGTCGTTGTGGCGATAGGCCGGCGTCAGGCGCTCGGCGTCGACGCCGAGCGCCTTTTTGGCGATGAACAGCGCGTAGAACCGGTAGGCGATGAAGTAGACGCACAACGCGGCGATCACCAGCCAGGCGGCGTTCACCGCCTCGCCTCGCTTCAGCGCGACGATTGCGAAGGCGATCGCGCCCGCGGCCGCCACAACTGTCGAGATCGCCTTGTCGCGCAATGTCATCGCGTCCCCTCCGCAAGATCGGCGCCGATGCTTCGCGCTATTCGGCGCTGGCCTTTGCCGATCGCAACCCATTGACGCGCATGGCGCGACGCAGGTCAAGAGAGACCTTAGCGGCAGCGCGGCGACAACGGCGCGCGCCGGATCGCGAAGCGCTTGCGACGCCGATCGTTTGAACGCGCGCGAAGCGCCGTCCGGGGCCGGGCCCGCCTACGACCGGCTGCGCCGCTCGCGGATCATGAAGTTGTCGAAGGAATACTCCGCCACCTGCCACCACAGGTACTGGTCGGCGCGGAACGCCATGTAGGAATCGGCGATCTTCTTGAAATTGGGATCGTCGGCGCCGAGCTGCGCATAGAGGTCGTTGGCGGTCTTGAAGCAGGCCTCGATCGCCTCCTGCGGGAAGAGGCGCAATTGCGCGCCGCCGACCACCAGGCGCTTCAGCGCGCCGGGATTGGCGGCGTCGTACTTCGCGAGCACCGAGGCGTTGGCGGCGGCGGCGGCGGCGCGCAACGCCGCCTGATAGCTCTTCGGCAGGGCGTCGAACTTGTCCTTGGCGACGACGAGATGAAGCTGCATCCCGCCCTTCCACCAGCCGGGGTAGTAATAATTCGGCGCGACCTTGGAGATGACCAAAGCCTGCGCGTCCTTGCCGGCGCCGAATTTCTCGTCGTCGTAGGGGCCGACCCATTCGAAGGCGTCGAGCGAGCCCGATTCCAGCGCGGCGTAGACGGCGTCCTTGGGCATCGCCACCGGCTCGGCGCCGAGCGTCTGGAAGATTTTGCCGGCGAAGCCGCCGATGCGCATCTTCAACCCGGCGAAGTCGCCGGGACCATGGATCTCCTTGCGGAACCAGCCCGCCATCTGGCCGCCGGTGTTGCCGGCGGGCAGCGCGAACGCCTTGCGCTCGGCGAGCAGCTCGTCGATCAGATCGTCGCCGCCGCCTTCCTGCAGCCAGGCGGCGTGCTGGCGCGCGTTCATGCCGAACGGCGTCGACGAGGCGAAGGCGAAGCCCGGCTCCTTGTTCCAGGCGTATTCGAGCGCGGTGTGGGCGCATTCGGCCCGGCCGTCGGCGACGGCGTCGAGCGCCTCCAACGCCGGCGCGATCTCGCCCGCCGGCGCGAGGCGCAGGCTGAAATGGCCGTCGGTCAGGTCGGAGAGAGCGCGCGCGATCGTCTCGGCGCCGCCGTAGATGAGATCGAGCGTCGTCGCGAAGCTCGAGGTCAGCCGCCATTGCACGTCGGGCGTCGGTTCGGCGAGCGCCGGCTTGGCCAGCCCCGCCCCCGCCGCTGCGGCGCCCAAGCCGGCGATGAATTGTCGACGTCCGGTCGTCATCGGATGAAGCCCTCCCAGTCGCGCCGGCCCGCCATCGGCGCAGGCGCGCCGCTCCGTCGGGCGGGGAGGTCTCGCCTATAGCACAGATGCGTGCGAAATTGCGGCGAGGAAGCGGCGCCTCGCCGCTTTCGCGCTTTCAACAGCAAGGAGACGATCCGATCTTGCGCCCGCTGATCGCCGGCGTCGCGCTGGCCGGCGGCCGCTCGACGCGCATGGGCGCGGAGAAGGCGCTGCTCAGGCTCGCCGGCCGCCCGCTGATCGCCCACGTGGTCGACCGCCTGCGCCCGCAGGTCGCCGAAGTCTTCGTCAGCGCCAACGGCGACCCGGCGCGTTTTCGCGACCTCGGCTGCGCGGTCGTCGCCGACGCGCCCGACGGCGGCGCAAGCGGCCCTTTGGCGGGAATCGCCGCCGCGCTCGGCCATGCGCGCTGGCGCGGCTTCGCGCTGCTCGCCGTCGCGCCATGCGACGCGCCGTTCTTCCCGCGCGATCTCGTCGCCCGGCTCGCCGCGGCGATGATCGAGCGCGGCGCGCCGCTCGCCGTCGCCGAAAGCGCGCGCGGCCTCGAGCCGGTGTTCGCGCTGTGGCGCGCCGATCTCGAAGCGGCGGTCGCGGCGGCGCTGGCGGCGGGCGAAGGGAGCCCGCGCGGCCTGATCGAAAGGCTCGGCGCGGCGCACGTCGCCTTTGCGCCCGAGGCGGGCGTCGACGCTTTCGCCAACCTCAACACGCCGGAGGACTTCGCCGCCGCTCAAGCCCGGCTCGGCTGAACGCGGCGCGATTGTCTACGCCGCGCTTCGCGCAGCCTCGCGAACGGTCTGCGCGACGATCTCGGCCAATCGACGCGTCGGCGGGTTTGGCTCGGCCTCGGCGCGATGCAGCGTCAGGCCGAGGGACGGCAGGCGCGGCAGCCCGCATTCGCCCTCGACGAGCGCGCGCGCGCCTGCAGGCAGTCCGAAGGCGGTGCGGACGGTGAGCCCGAGCCCCGCCGCCGTCGCCGCCCATACGCCCGCGAGGCTCGCGCTGACGAAAGCGAGCCGCCAGGAGACGCCGGCGCGGTCGAGCGCGTCGGTCGCCGCACGGCGGAACAGGCACGGCGCCTCCATCGCCGCCAGCGGCAGCGGCGCGCCGCTCGCGACCCGCCACGGGTCGTCGCGCCCGGCCGGGCCGATCCAGCGCATGGCGGTCTCGGCGATCGTCTCCACGTAGGGCGTCGTCGCGCCGCCGCTCCAGGCCAGCGCGAGGTCGAGCTTGCCCGACGTCACCCCGTCGATCAGCGCCGAGTTGCGCTCGACGCGCGCCTCGACGCGCACCTTGGGGTGGGCGCGGGCGAAGCGGCCGAGCGCCTCGGGCAGCAGCGTCTCGCCGAAATCCTCCTGCATGCCGATCCGCGCCCAGCCTTCGAGCTCGACGCCGCGCACGGCCGCCGCCGCCTCGTCGTTGAGCTCGATCAGCCGGCGCGCGAAAGCGAGCAGCGTCTCGCCGGTCGCGGTCGGCGCCAGGCCGCGCCCCGACTTGCGCAGGATCGGCGCGCCCGCCTGCGCCTCCAGCTTCTTGAGCTGCGCGCTCACCGCCGAGGTCGAGCGGCCGAGCCGCTCGGCCGCCTTGGCGAAGCCGCCGAGCTCGACGCCGACGACGAAGCTGCGCAGGGCGTCGAGGTCGAAGGTGATCCGGGCCATTGCAATCGTCCTGATTCTTTGAACAATCGGTCAAAAACTATGCGATTGTCGGGACGATACTGGGAGATTAGACGAGCTTGGTCAAGCGCGCCGCGGCGAAACGACGCGCGAGGAAGGAGCGAAAGACCATGGCCGCGACCGACGCGCCCGCGCTGGCGATGCAATACAGCTTCACCCTGCCCGCCGACTACGACATGGGGATCGTCGAGCGGCGGATCGCCGACAAGGGGCCGGCGCTCGACGGCCTGCCGGGCCTCAGCGTGAAGGCCTATCTTTCGGCCCGCCGCGACGGGGCGCGCCGCGAGAACCTTTATGCGCCGTTCTACGTGTGGGAGAGCGCCGCGGCGATGAGCGGCTTCCTCGCCGGCCCCGGCTTCGCCGGCGTCGCCGACGCGTTCGGCTGGCCGCAGGTTCGCGTCTGGGTCGTCTGGCGCGCGCGCCTCGCCGCGGACGTCGCGAAGGCGAAATTCGCTACCCGCGAGATCGCGCCGATCGCGCCCTTCACGACGCTCGAGCCCTTGAGGGCCGAGGAGACCGAAGCGGCGGACGCGGCGGCGGCCCAGGGCGCGCTCGCCGCCGTCGCCGGCTTCGAGCCGACCAACTGGACGCGCGTGCGCTTCCGCCTGTGGCGCGAGGCGCCGGCGCGGCGCGACGCGACCGCGCTCTACGAGGTCGGCCACGTCTCGCTCGGCGCGGCCGCGCGAAACGCGCTATAGACCGGGCGACGCGGCGCAGCGCCGCCCGACGACGAGGAGAGAATATTGAGCAAGGTCGCGTTTCTCGGACTGGGCGTGATGGGCTATCCGATGGCCGGACATTTGAAGGCGCGCGGCCACGACGTCGTCGTCTCCAACCGCACCGCCGCCAAGGCGCAGAAATGGGTGGCCGAGCACGGCGGCGCGAGCGCGCCAAGCCCGCGCGAAGCGGCCGAAGGCCGCGACATCGTCTTCGCCTGCGTCGGCGACGACAACGACGTGCGCGCGGCGACGCTCGGCTCCGACGGCGCCTTCGCCGGCATGCGGCCCGGCGCGATCTTCGTCGACCACACCACCGGCTCGGCTAACCTCGCGCGCGAGCTGTTCGCGGAAGCGACGCGGCGCGGCCTCGGCTTCGTCGACGCGCCGGTCTCGGGCGGGCAGGCGGGCGCCGAGAGCGGCGCGCTCACGGTCATGTGCGGCGGCGAGGAGGCGACTTTCGCCACGGTCGAGCCGGCCATCGCCGCCTACGCGCGCTCCTGCCGGCGGATGGGCCCGGCCGGCGCCGGCCAGCTCACCAAGATGGTCAACCAGCTCTGCCTCGCCGGCCTGGTCCAGAGCCTCGCCGAGGGCCTCAATTTCGCCGAGCGCGCCGGCCTCGACCGACAACTGGCGATCGACGTCATCTCCAAGGGCGCGGCGCAGTCCTGGCAGATGGACAACCGTCACAAGACGATGATCGCCGGCCGCTTCGACTTCGGCTTCGCCGTCGACTGGATGCGCAAGGACCTGGCGATCTGCCTGGACGAGGCGCGGCGCAACGGCGCGCGCCTGCCGGTGGCGGCCCTCGTCGACCAGTTCTACGCAGAGGTTCAGGCGATGGGCGGCGGCCGTTGGGACACTTCGAGCCTGATCGCGCTGCTCGAGCGGTGAGCGGCGCCGCGTCCGTTTCCGGACGAAACGAAGGTTAACGCGCCAAGGGCGAATTTCGCCCGCGATTCTTGGGTCGCGTCAGGCGCTCGTTAACCAATAACGACGATGATGCCTCCAATTTTCGGGGCGTCAGTCGGGCGGCCATGGACGAGGCGTCGACGCACAAGATCGACAGCGGTCGCGAAGCCGCCGCCGCCGCGACGGCGCGGCGGCGCAAGATGAACGCCAAGCTGCGCCAGGCGCGGCAGACGCTCACCAGCGACTCAGCCAACCTGTCGCAGCACTACGCCGCGCTGACGCGGCTCTTCGCCCACAGCGTGAAGAGCGCGACGCCGGTGATGGCGCTCGTCGTTCTCGCCGCCGCCGCGACCGCGTGCCTATGGGTTCCCCCGCACCAGGTCGTCGCCTGGGGGGCCTTGCTCTCGGCGGCGCTCGCCACCCGCTACGCGCTCGGCGTCGCCTTCCTCGAAACCAGCGACGCCGACCAGACCTCCGCCTCGTGGCGGCGCAAGTTCATCGCCGCCGAGACCTTCACCGGCGGCGTCTGGGCGCTGCTGGTGGCGCTGCTTCTCAAATCGCCCGACCCCAACGCGCGCACCTTCGTGCTGGTGGCGCTGCTGCTCGTCTCCGGCATGACGGCGATGGTCGCCTCGGCGATCCCCGTCGCCGTTGCAGGCGGCCTGTTGCCGATGACCATCGCCATCATCGTCGTGCTCGGGCCCGCGACGCAGGCGCAAGCGCTGATGATGACGGCGCTGTGCGTCGGCGTCCTGCTCTACTTCGTCATCCTCGCCAACCGGCTGCGCCGCACCTCGCTCGCCAGCCTGTCGTTCCAGGCGGAGAAGGACGCGCTGATCGCCGAGCTCGAGCAGGCGAAGCTCAATTCCGACGAGGCGCGCCGGCGCGCCGAAAGCGCCAACCTCGCCAAGTCGCGCTTCCTGGCGACGATGAGCCACGAGCTGCGCACCCCGCTCAACGCCATCCTCGGCTTTTCCGAGGTGATGAAGTCGGAGCTGTTCGGCGCCCACGCCGTCCCCGCCTACAAGGACTATTCCAACGACATTCACTCCAGCGGCCAGCATTTGCTGACGCTGATCAACGAGATCCTCGACCTGTCGCGCGTCGAAGCGGGACGCTACGAGCTGAAGGAGGAGGCGGTGTCGCTGCCGGGCGTGGTCGAGGAGTGCCGCCATCTCCTGGCGATGCGCGCCAAGAGCCGCTCGATCGCGATCGAGGAGCTGCTCGACAAGGACCTGCCGCGCATCTGGGCCGACGAGCGGGCGGTGCGCCAGGTGACGCTCAACGTGCTGTCGAACGCGATCAAGTTCACGCCGCAGGGCGGGGCGATCACCATCAAGGTCGGCTGGACGCGCGCCGGCGGGCAATATCTGTCGATCCGCGACACCGGGCCCGGCATCCCCGAGGACGAGATCCCGATCGTGCTCTCCTCGTTCGGCCGCGGCTCGCTCGCGCAGAAGAACGCCGACGAGGGCAGCGGTCTCGGCCTGCCGATCGTCAAGGGCCTGGTCGAGCTGCACGGCGGCGAGTTCATCTTGAAATCGAAGGTGCGCGAAGGCACCGAGGTGATCGTCGTCTTCCCGCCCGAGCGGGTGATGAACGCGCTGCCGCAGCTCGACCCCAACGCCCCGCCCGAACGGTCGCCCGAGCAGCGCGAGCAGCGCCGCCGACTGCGCCGCTGGGGCCGCCGCGAGGCGGCGTAGGCGGCGACGGCCGCAGACGCGCTCGTCGAGCGCGCCTGGCGCGGCCAACGGCGGCGCCTACAAGAGCATCCGCGTTTCGGCGGCGCGGAAGGTCGGCCGACAGACCTCGCGTGGGTCGCGTGAACGCCGCCACCTGTAGGCGCAGCGGTCGGCCGCGCTTCTTGCGCGGACGCAGACGCGCGCGACCCGCGCGTCTACAAACGTCTCCTATCGCGCCTCTCCCTCCCGCGCCGGCGCGCTTTCCGCCGCCGCGTTGTGGAAGGTCACCGGCGGGCGCGGCGTTTCGTCGACTTCGAGGTGGAACACGTCGGGCCGCGCGTAATGGCCGACGGCGTCGAAGTCGAGCCGGGCGCGGGCGATTTCGGCGAGGTCGATCTCGGCGACGAGAATCGTCTCGCCGTCGAAATCGGGGCCGGCGAGAACTTGCCCGAGGGGCCCGACGATCGCGCTTCCGCCGCGGCTGACCACCGTCGCCGGATCGTCGCCGAAGGCGGTCGGGTAGTCGGCGGGATAATCGCTGCGCCGCGCGAACTGGTTGGCGGTGAGGACGAAGCAGCGCCCCTCCATCGCGATATGGCGCATGCTCGGCAGCCAGCTTTCGCGCCCGTCGGCGGTCGGCGCGCAATAGATCTCGACGCCCTTCGCGTACATCGCCGCGCGCAGGAGCGGCATGTAGTTTTCCCAACAGATCACCGCGCCGAGACGGCCGACCTCGGTGGCGATCACCGGCAGGGTCGAGCCGTCGCCGAAGCCCCAGATCAGCCGCTCGCTGGCGGTCGGCATCAGCTTGCGGTGCTTGCCGATGAGCCGCCCGTCGGGGGCGAAGATCAGCGCCGAGCAATAGAGCGTGCCGCCGTCGCGCTCGATGACGCCGACGACGAGATGGAGGCGGTTGTCGCGCGCGATGCGGCCGAGACGCTCGGAAGCCGGTCCGGGAACGTCGATCGCGCTGTCGAAATAGCGGCGGAACTGCTCGCGCCCCTCGGGGCTGCGCGCGCCGACCACGGCGCCGAAGCTGAGCCCGCGCGGATAGGCGGAGAGGAAGGCCTCGGGAAACAGCGCCAGGCGCGCGCCGCGCCGCCCAGCGTCGGCGGCGAGGTCGGCCGCCTTGTCGAGCGTGCGCGCGACGTCGAACGAGACCGGCGCCGCCTGCACCACCGCCGCCGTGTACGCCCGCCTCGCCTCGCCATCGACGCCGTCGCCGCTCATATCCGCTCCCCATCGCGCTTCGCTCGCGCCATCTTTGCATATCGCCGGCGGCGCGAACAGCGCGGCGCCACTAGGCGCGCTCATGACGGCCTCTCCGCTTCGGAAAAAGACGCTTCCATGAGGCCGACGGCGCGGAGGGTCGCTTGGCCTGACGCGGGCGCGGCGAAGCCTTTAGGCGCGGCCGCTCGCAGAGCGCGTCTGCGACCGCCTGTTCTTTGCGTTGCGGTCGCCCAAGGACTAAACCGCTCCCGCCGAAACAAGGCCGGGAGCACGGATATGAACGGCGCGCAAACGCTCGCGCAGACGCTGGTCAATTGCGGCGTCGAGGTTTGTTTCGCCAATCCCGGCACTTCCGAACTGCATCTGGTCGCCGCGCTCGATTCCAACCCCCGCCTGCGCGGGGTGTTGTGCCTGTTCGAGGGCGTCGCCGCCGGCGCCGCCGACGGCTACGGCCGCATCGCCGGCAAGCCCGCCGCGACGCTTTTGCATCTCGGCCCCGGCCTCGCCAACGGCCTCGCCAATCTGCACAACGCGCGCCGCGCGGCGACGCCGGTCGTCAACCTGGTCGGCGACCACGCGATCGACCACGTCCGCCACGACGCGCCGCTGACCACCGACGTCATCGGCCTCGCGCGCCCCGTCTCGGCCTGGGTGCGGCGCTCGCGCAACGCGAGCTCGGTCGCCGGCGACGCGGCGCGCGCCGTGCAGGCCGCCCGCGCCGCGCCCGGCGCCGTAGCGACGTTGATCGTGCCCGCCGATTGCGCGTGGGGCCCGGCCGAGCGCCTGCCCGACGTCGCGCCGGCGGCGGTCCCGGCCGAGGCGGTGGAGAGCGTCGCGCGCCTGCTCGCCAACGGCAAGAAGTCGGCGATGCTGCTGCGCGGGCCGGCGCTCATCGGCGACGCGCTCGAGGCGGCGAGCCGGATCCAGGCCAAGACCGGCGCGCGGCTGTTGTGCGACACCTTCGCTCCCCGCACTGAGCTCGGCGCCGGCCGGGTCGTCGTCGAGCGCCTGCCCTATTTCGCCGAGCAGATCGTCGCGTTCCTCGCCGGCGTCGAGCAGCTCGCGCTGGTCGGCGCCGAAGCGCCGGTGTCGTTCTTCGCCTATCCCGGCAAGCCGGGCTATTGCGCGCCGGAGGGGTGCGAGATCGTCTATCTCGCCCACGCCGACGAGGACGGCGCGAAGGCGTTGATCGACCTCGCCGACGCGCTCGGCGCGCGCGACCAGCCCGCGCGCGCGCCGCTCGAGCTCCCCGCCCTGTCGAGCGGCGCGCTCGACCTCTCCGCCGTCGTGCGGACCATCGCTCATCTGACGCCCGACGACGCCGTCGTGGTCGACGAGGGGCTCACCGCCAGCCAGGCGCTGCAGGCGGCGCTGGCGCGCGCGCGGCCGCACGACCATTTGTCGCTCACCGGCGGCGCGATCGGCGACGGGCTGCCGCTCGCCGTCGGCGCGGCGGTCGCCGCGCCCGGCCGCAAGGTGGTCTGCGCAGAGGCCGACGGCAGCGGCGCTTACACGATGCAGGCGCTGTGGACGATGGCGCGCGAGAAGCTCGACGCGACCGTGGTCGTGTTCGCCAACCGCTCCTACGCCATCCTCAACATCGAGGCGGCGCGGGTCGGGGCGACGCTCAGCGCCAAGGGGCGCGCGCTGCTCGACCTGCACGATCCGGAGCTGAACTGGACGCGGCTCGCCGAGGGCATGGGCGTCGAGGCGAGCCGCGCGACCACGGCGGAGGCGTTCGCGGCGCAGTTCCAGTCGGCGATGAACGGCCGCGGGCCGCGGCTGATCGAGGCGATGATCTGAGAGACGCGCGCCTCGCGGCGCTTTTCCGCTTGCGCCGCTGTGCAAGATTCGGCCAGTCTAAGCGCCGCCGGGCCGCCGATAGCGGCCCGCTATAGAGATTCGAGCCACGCGGGCGCTCGTCGGCGCCTTGATCGCGCTCGGCGGCGCCGTCCGGGAGAAGCCGCTTGCGGACGGTACGGGTGTTCGTCTCCTCGCCGAGCGACGTCGAGCGCGAGCGACAGCGCGTCGACCGCGTCGTGGCGCGGCTGAACGGCGTCTTTGTCGGCGAGCTCCGCTTCGAGACGATCCGCTGGGAGACCGGTTTCTACAGCGCGCATCAGACCTTCCAGGCGCAGATCCCCGAGGCGGCCGAATGCGACGTCGTCGTCGCCATCCTGTGGTCGCGGCTCGGCACCGAGCTGCCGCCGGGATTTCCCAAAATGGAGGACGGCAGCCCTTACCCGAGCGGCGCCGCCTACGAGATCCTCACCGCCATCCGCGCTCGCCAGACCAAGGACCTGCCCGACGTCTACGTCTTCCGCAAGACCGCGCAGCCGCTGCTGGCGATCGACGACGAGGACGAGCTGCTGCGCGCCCGCGCGCAATGGCTGCGCCTGCGCGAGTTCTTCGAGCGCTGGTTCGTCTCGCCGCAGGGACACATCCGCGCCGCGTTCCAGACTTTCGAGACCGCCGACGCGTTCGAGGAGCGGGTCGAAGCGCTGCTGCGCGCCTGGGCCGAAGAGCATGTGCTCGGCGGCCGCGCCGCCGTCTGGCCGATCGAGACGCTCGGGTCGCCGTTCCGCGGCCTCGCGCCCTTCGACTTCGCCTCCGCGCCGGTGTTCTTCGGCCGCGCGCGCGACATCGCGCGCGCCATCGACCGCCTGAAGGGGGCGAGCGAGCGCGGGCTCCCCTTCCTGCTCATCCTCGGCCCCAGCGGCTCGGGCAAGTCGTCGCTCGCCCGCGCCGGTCTCGCGCCGCGGCTCACCGCGCCGGGCGTGGTCGAGGCCGTCGACCTGTGGCGCGTCGCCATCTTTGCGCCGAGCGACCGGGCGACGCCGGTCGAGTCGCTCGCCTTCGCGCTCATCGGCGAAGCGGGCGCGCCGACCGGCCTGCCGGAGCTCGCCGAGGGCGACTACGCCAGCGCCGAGGCGCTGGCGGCGCTGTTCGCCTCCGCCGGCGGCGCGGCGACGCGGCCGATCGAGAAGGCGCTCGCGCGCGCGGCGGCGAACGAGCAAAGCCGCCACGGCGCGGCGAACGCGGTCCGTCCCGCGCTGTTGCTGGTGGTCGACCAGCTCGACGATCTGTTCGTCGCCGGCCTCGCCCGCGAGGCGCGCGAAGCCTTCGTCGACCTCCTCGCGGCGCTATTGAAGACGCGTCTCGTCTGGGTGGTCGCGACGCTGCGCGCCGCCCTTTACGAAGACTTCCTGGTCGACCCCAAGCTCGCCGCGCTGAAGCAATCGGGCGCGGCCTACGACCTCGGCTTTCCCGGCCCAAGCGACTTGGCCGACATCATTCGGCTGCCCGCCGAGGCGGCCGGGCTCGCCTATGAGCGCGCCGCCGACGCCGAGACGCTCGACGAGCGGCTGCTCCGCGACGCGGCGGGCGCCGACGCGCTGCCGCTGCTGCAATTCGCGCTGCAGCGGCTGTTCGAGGAGCGTCGGATCGAGAACGGACGCGCGACCCTGACCTTCGCCGCCTACGAAGCGAACGGCGGCATCGACGGCGCCATCGACGAGGCGGCGCGGCGCGCGCTGGCCAAGCTCGACAAAGCCGACCTCGCGGCGCTGCCGCGCCTTCTGCGCGGCCTCGCCGCGCCGATCCGCGAAGCGCGCGGCGCGGCCGGCGGCCGCTCGGGACTGGCGATCAAGCCGGCGCCGCTCGCCGAGATCGCCGCGACGCCCGCCGCCAAGCGCGTCGTCGACGCGCTGATCGATGCGCGCATCCTGCTCGTTTCGGTCGAGGGCGGCGCGGCGGTCGTCCGCCTCGCCCACCAGCGCGCGCTCGAAAGCTGGAAGGAGGCGCGCGCGATCGTCGACAGCCAGGCGGAGTTCTACCGCATCCGCGGCGAGGTCGCCGACCAGACCCTGCGCTGGACCGCCGGCGGGCGAAGAACCGACCTGCTGCTGCCGCCCGGCCTCGCGCTCGCCGAGGCGGAGAGCGTGCTTCAACGCTATGGCGACGAGCTCGCCCCCGACGAGCGTGCGTTTGTCGCCGCCTCCGGACGGCGCGCGCGCATGCGCCAGCGGCTGACGCTCGCGGCGGCGGTGGTCTTCGCGCTTGCAGCGATCGCCAGCATCGCGCTCGGCCTTCTCGCCAAGCGCGAGGCGACGCGCGCCGAGGAGAGCTATCGGGTGGCGCGCCAGGCGGCGGACGGGCTCGTCGTCGACATCGCCGAGGGCTTGCGCAACGTCGAAGGGATGCCGACGGCGTCGGTGAAGCGCATCCTCGCCACCGCCAAGTCGGTGGTCGATCGCCTCAGCGCCGACGCGCCCGACGACGCCGACCTCGGCCAGAGCCGCGCGCTGATGCTGCAGCAGTTCGCCCTGAGCTACACGGCGCTGGGCGATCTCGCCGACGCCGCGGAATTCGCCGAGGCGGGCGTGGCGGGGGCGCGGCGCGTGCTGGCCGAGCGGCCCGACGCAGCCTCGCAGCGGCTTCTCGCGGTTTCGCTCAACGCGCTCGGCCGGGCGCGGGAGCGCCGCGGCGAGTTCGACGCGGCGCGGGCGGCCTACGACCAGGCGATCGCCATCGGCGGGAAGATGGGCGGCGTCGCGGGCGAGGAGGTCGCCGCGCGCGCCTGGATCGGGATCGCCGATCTCGAAGTCACGCGCGGCGAGACGGAAAAGGGCCTCGACGCCGCCAAGACCGGCCTCGCCGCCGCGCGCGGCCTCGACGCCGCCGACCCGCAGGACAAGGCGAAGCGAACCCTGCTCGCCGACGCGCTCGAGCGCGTCGGCGACGTCAGCGCCGGAATCGTCACCGCCTACACCGGGCCGACCCAGCTCGAGCCGGGGCCGCCGCCGGTTCTGCCCTGGACCGACCGCCCGGCGGCCCTCGCCGACTTCCAGGAGAGCCGCGCGATCTTCGAGGATCTCGTCGCGAAGGACCCGACCGACACGGACGTTCGCGTCCGCCTGGAGAACATTCTCATCCGCATCGGCGACTTGAACCTCGCCATGGGAAATCTCGCCGACGCCCTCGCCGCGCACAAAGCCGCCCTGGCGATCAGCAGCGATCTTCTGTCCAGCGATCCGGGCAACGCCGACTGGAAGCGCCGGGTGGAGATCAACGACAAAAAGCTTCACACCGTCTACATGGCTGAGCGCGAGTTCGCCGCGGCGCTCGAGGTTGACGAGGACGCCGTGCGGATCGGGACGCGGCTCAGCGAGCTCGACCCGAACAATCTGGTTTGGCGGCGCGATCTTTGCAACGGCTACCGCCTCCTCGGCGCCGCCCAGCGCGCTTTGAAGCGCGACGCCGAGGCGCAGGACGCCTTCGCCAAGGCGGTCGCGGCGTGTCGCGAGACCGTCGCCCGCTTTCCCGCCGATCCGATCGTCAAGGTCGAGCTCGCGGTCACGCTTTACCAGGCCGGCAAGGGCCGGCCGGCGGAAGCGGCGACGCCGCTGTGGCGCGAGGCGGCGGCGATCCTCGACGATCTCGACCACGCCGGCACCCTGCCGAAGATGAGCGCGGATTGGGCCTCGATCATCCGCCGCAGGATCGCGGCGCTGCAGGACGGCGCCGCCGCGCCGTAAGGCGCGCCGCATTGAGGTTGACGGGGGCCCGCCAACCCTCTTCCATAAGCGCGAGAATGGGATCGGCGGAAAGCGCCGTCGGCCTAGAGCGTTCGGCGTTTGGGTTGAAGCGGCCCCTCGCCAGCCACCCTGTGCGCCGTCGACATCCTCCTCTTCTTGCGGCGGAGGGCAGACCAGCCGGCGCGCCGATTCGACGCCGCCACAGGATGCTCTGGCGTCGCGGCTTGCAGGCGCGGCCGATGGCGGCGCTTTTGTTTGAC
>Ga0326728_10015730_pt1 | contig 15645 bp, 14 predicted proteins | sample MB3enrmetagenome_FD_207602 | JGI IMG/M metagenome (GOLD analysis project Ga0326728, IMG submission 207602) | Lab enriched peat soil microbial communities from McLean, Ithaca, NY, United States - MB31MN | ecosystem: Environmental > Terrestrial > Soil > Wetlands > Peat | place: USA: New York...
TCCAAGCGAGGGGCCGCGCAGCATCCTGCTCAGGGCCCACTTAGAGTATAAACAATGGCCGGGCTGGCCATGTTCGTTCCCGTGTCAAAAGCGCTTAAGTCCCATGCCTAGAGCTCACGGCGGCCCTGCAGGGCCCGGGCCAGGGTGACATCGTCCAGGTATTCCAGGTCGCCGCCCATGGGCATGCCCATGGCCAGGCGCGAGACCTTGAAGCCGGCTGGCTTGATCAGGCGCAGCAGGTAGAGCGCCGTGGCCTCGCCCTCCACGTCGGTGTTGGTGGCCAGGATGACCTCGCGGATCTTCTCGGTGCCCAGGCGCTCCAGAAGGGAGCGCACCTTGAGGTCCTCGGGCCCCACGCCGGAGAGCGGGGAGAGCGAGCCCAAGAGCAGGTGATAGAGCCCCTTGTACTCGCCCGTGCGCTCCAGCGCGGCCAGGTCTTGCGGCTCCTCCACCACGCAGAGCAGGCCCGTGTCGCGGCTGCTGTCGCCGCAGATGCCGCACAGCTCGCCCTCGCAGAGGTTGGAGCAGCGGGGGCAGGTGCGCACCTTCTGGTGCAAACCGGCCACCGCGCTCGAGAAGGAGGCCGCGCGCTCCGCCCCGGCCTTCAGCAGGTGGAAGGCCAGGCGCTGGGCGGTCTTGGAGCCGACCCCGGGCAGGCTGGCCAGCTCCTCCACCAGGGCCTGGAAGGCGGGGGGATAGGCGGGCATGGCCGGCTCAGAAGGGCAGCTTGAAGCCGCCGGTGACCTTGGCCATCTCGGCGGCGGCCAGGTCCTGGGCCTTGGCCAGCGCCTGGTTGACCGCCGCCAGCACCAGGTCTTGCAGCATGGCCGCGTCGCCCGACTTGGCCAGCTCGGGGTCGATGGTGATACTCTTCACCTGCAGGTCGCCGCTGGCCACCGCGATGACCGCGCCGCCGCCGGCGCTGGCCTCGCAGGTGCGCCCGGCCAGCTCCTCCTTCAGCTTGGCCATGCGCGCCTGCATCTGCTGGGCCTGCTTGAGCATGTTGCCCATGCCGCCAAAGTTCATGTTCGCTCCATGTTCAGGGGTTGGTCTTGCGGATGTCGACGATCTCAGCCTCAAAGAGCTCGCGCACGCGGGCCACCGCCGGGTCGCGGGCCAGCACCTCGCGCACCTCGGCTTCGCTGGGCCCCTGCCCGCGCCCGGCCGGCTTGGGCGCCAGCTTGGGGGCGGCCAGCAGCACCTTCAGGTCCAGCTCGCGGCCGAAGCAGGCCTTGAGCACCTCGCGCAGCACGCGGCGGTGCCCGGCGTCGTCCAGGGTCTCGCGCTGGAAGGCATTGCGCACGGTCAGGGTGAGCAGGGCTCCCTCCAAGGAGCTGATCTCCACGTCCCTCACGCTGGTGCCCAGCACCGCCGAGGCCGCCGAAGCCTTGTCCGCCACCTTCTCCCAGCCCGCGCGCACCGCCTCCAGGCCCCAGGCGGCCTTGGCGGCCTGCGGGGCCTCCTCCAGATCCTGCACCAGGGGCTCAGGGCTGCCCGCCTCGCGGCCGGGCGCCGGAGCCGCGCTGGCGCTGGCCGCCGCAGCCGCCACCGGAGCTGAAGCCGGGGCTGCGGCCGGAGCCGGGGCAGGCGCAGGGCCGGGCTCGGCTTTGGCCGCGGCCGGCGCGGCTGAAGCCAGCGGGGACTTCAGGCGCTCCTCCATCAGGGCCAGCCGGTCAAAGAGCTCTCCCAGGCTGGCCGTGGGCGCGGATGGGGCGGCTTTCATGAAGAAGCCCTCCAGCACCAGCCGCTGGTTGGAGGCGAAGCGCAGCTGGCTCTCGGCCTCGCCCGCGGCCTTGAGCAGCGAGGCGGCCCGCGCCGGGCCCAGGCCCTTGGCCAGCCGGGAGAGGGCCTGCAGGGTCTCGGGCATCAGGTCGCTGGAGGCGGCCAGGGCTTCAGGCGCCAGGGTGCGCGCCAGGAACAGGCTGCGCAAGAGGTCCGAGAGCGTGCCCAGCGCCACCTTGAGGTCCGCCCCGCGGGCGTACAGGCCCTGCACCCAGATGAAGGCATCGCCCAGGCGGCCTTCCATGGCCGCCTGCAGGGCCGCCAGGGCCTGGCCCTCCTCCACGCCGCCCAGCACCTGCAGCACCGCCTCGGCGCTCACCGGCGCGGGCAGGCCATCCGGCCCCAGCCCGCAATAGCTGATCACCTGGTCCAGCAGGGTCTGGGCATCGCGCAGGCTGCCGCCGCCGGCCCGCGCCACCAGGGCCAGGGCCTCGGGCGTGCTGCCCACGCCCTCCGCGTCCAGAATGGATTTGAGATGGGCGGCCATCTCCCGCACCGGGATGCGGCGGAAGTCGAAGCGCTGGGTGCGCGAGAGGATGGTGGCCGGGATCTTCTGCACCTCGGTGGTGGCCAGGATGAAGACCACGTGCGAGGGCGGCTCTTCCAGGGTCTTGAGCAGGGCGTTGAAGGCGGCCTGCGAGAGCATGTGCACTTCGTCGATGATGTAGACCTTGTGCCGGTCGCGCACGCCGCCGTAGGCCACCTTGTCGCGCAGCTCGCGGATGTCGTCCACGCTGTTGTTGCTGGCGCCGTCGATCTCGATGACATCCACGCTGCCCGGGCCGCTGATCTCGATGCAGCTGGGGCATTCGCCGCAGGGGTGGGGGGTGGGGCCCTTGGCGCAGTTGAGGGCCTTGGCCAGGATGCGCGCCGAGGTGGTCTTGCCCACCCCGCGCGGGCCGGTGAAGAGGTAGCCATGCCCCACGCGGCCGGAGGCGATGGCATTCTGCAGGGTGCGCGTCACATGCGCCTGCCCCACCACTTCTTCAAAGGTCTTGGGCCGCCATTTGCGGGCAAGGACGAGGTAGGCCATGATGCTCCTTGAATGAGGCGGCGCGGGGCGGGCCGCCCGGCCGGCGCACCGCAACACACCTGCTTCCGCTTACCGTTGCTCCCTTCCGGGCCTGGCGGGGTTCACGGCGCGTGGGTTGCGCGGGGCCTTCCGGGCGGCCCGCTCCGGGCCGCATCCGCTGCTAGCTGCTCTGCAATGCCTGCTGGTAGGCCCGCAGGGTGGCGCGGGCGCAGGCGCGCCAGCTGAAGCGCGCCAGGCGGGCGCGGCCCAGCGCCGCGCGCCGCGCGCGCTCCCTGGGCTCAGCCAGCGCCTGCAAGCCGCGGGCGATGGCTCCGGCATCCTCGGCATCCACCACCAGGCCGGCCCGGCCCGCCACCTCGGGCAGCGAGCCTCGGTCCGAGGCCAGCACCGGGCAGCCCAGGCTGAAGGCCTCCAGCACCGGCAGGCCGAAGCCCTCCGCCAGGGACGGGAAGGCGAAGGCCAGCGCGCCCTGGTAGAGGGCCTTGAGCTCGGCGTCATCCACATAGCCCACCGAGAGCACGCGGCCCGTGAGGCCGGCTTCGCGGATGCTCTGGGGGTAGCGGGTGGTCTCCATCTCGCCGGGCCTGAGCGAGGTGAGCACCAGGCTGGCCTTGGCCAGCCGGCGGCTCGCGCGCGAGGCCAGCCCCAGGGCCTGGATGAGGCGGTCGGCGTTCTTGCGGGTGTCCGAGGCGCCCTGGGCCAGGATGTAAGTCCCCTGCACGCCCAGCTTTCGGCGCAGGCCCTCGGCCTGCCGGGCGGCCAGCCGCTGGCTGAAGACCGGGTCGGCGCCCAGCGGCGCGGCCAGCACCCGGCCCGGGGCCAGGCCCAGGCGCGCCAGGATGTCCTGGCGCGAGAATTCAGAGACCGTGAGCACCCGGCGGGCCCGCCGCGCGGCCGCCGGGGCCACCAGCTTGCGGTAGCGGTCCTGCAGGCGCTGGCTCAAGGTGGGCCGGGCCACCGCCTCGCACAGCGGGCGCATCCAGAGCGTGTCATGCAGGGTCAGCACCAGCGGCAGCCCGGCCGCCAAGGGGCCGGTGTTGTCCGGCGCATGCAGCAGGTCGCAGCCCAGGGCCCGGGCGCGGCAAGGGATGGCCCGCTGCTCCAGCCAGGCCGGGTGGCCCGCCAGGCTCACCGCGGCCACGTTGGCCGCGGCCGGCAGCGCCGCGCGGTCGCTCTTGGGGCCCAGGAACAGGGTGAAGCGCCAGCCCGGGGCCTCGGCCGCCAGGGAAGCCACCAGGTTCTTCAGGTAGCGGCCCACCCCGCGCCGCCCCAGGGTGCGCGCGTCGATGCCCACATGCAGGCTCAGGCTCACTTCAGCCCCAGCAGGGCCAGGCCGGGCAGCCAGCGCCAGAGCAGGGCCAGCAGGCCGCCGCCCACCAGGCCCGCCAAGAAGTCATCCGCCATCACGCCCCAGCCGCGCGGCAGCAGCTGGGCGGTGTCGATGAGCCCGGGCTTGGCCACATCCAGGGCGCGAAAGAGGATGAAGGCCCACAGATAGGGGCCCCAATGGCCGAAGGCCGCCCAGGGCAAGAAGCCCAGCGTGAGCAGCGTCCCCACCACCTCATCCACCACGATCTTGTGGCTGTCGTGCTCGCCCGTGATGCGCTCGGCGGCGCTGGCAGCGGCCACACCCGGCAGGGTCAGCAGCAGGGCCAGGGCCAGGCTGGGCCAGGCCCAGCCAGCGGCGCCGCGGCCGGCCAGCACCCAGGCGGCCCAGGGCAGGGGCAGGGCCAGGGCCGTGGCAAAGGTGCCGCTGGCAATGGGGAAATAGCCGGCGCCGAACCAGCTGGCCAGGGCCAGGGCGGCGCGGTCAGTGATGCTCATGCGTCCTCCAGCTCCTTGCAGATCATCTCCCAGTTGTCCCAGAAGTACTTGAAGCCGGAATAGAGCGAGCCCACCGCGGCCACGAACATCAGCCAGTAGGGCAGCAGGTTGCTGTCCAGCATCAGCGCCATCAGGGAGCCGCCGCGGCCCCAGCCCTGCAGGGTGGTGAGCCAGGTGGCCGAGACCGCGTTGAGCGTGTTCTGCACCACGATGAGGATGAGGCACACCACCACCGCCACCATCTGGGCCACGGTCTTGATCTTGCCCCAGATGCTGGCCTGCATGACCATGCGGTGGGTGGCCGCCAGGGTGCGCAGCCCGGTGACCGCCAGCTCGCGCCACAGGATCACCACCACCATCCAGCCCGGCACCATGCCCACCTGCACCAGGCAGACCAGGGCCGTGGTCATCAAGAGCTTGTCGGCCAGCGGGTCCATGATCTTGCCGAAATTGGTGACCAGCCCCCGCTTGCGCGCGATGGCGCCGTCAAAATAATCGGTGATGCTGGCCGCCAGAAAGACCACCAGCGAGGCCCACTGGGCGGCCAGGTTGTCGCTCAAGAAGAGCACGATGAAGACCGGCACCAGCGCCATGCGGAGCAAAGTGAGCTGGTTGGGCAGGTTGATCTTGGCCCATTTGGGCCAGCGCGGGCCGCGGAGCAGGGGTGGCTGCTCCTCAGGCTGGGCTTCCAAGCTGGGTTCCGGCTGGCTCATGCCACTTGCTCCCCGTAGAGGTCATGCTCGTCGCTGGAGCTGATGCGCACCTGCACCATATCCCCGGCCACGGGCGCGCGGCCCGGCAGGGGGCTGAAATAGGCCAGGCCGTCGATCTCGGGCGCATCGTATTGGGTGCGGCCCGCCAGCAATGCCGGGGCCTTGGCCCTGGCTGGGGGCGCGGGCGCCTGGCCGGTCACCAGCACCGCCAGGGTCTGGCCGCAGCGGCGGGCCAGGCGGCGGCGCGAGGCGCGGGCCGCGGCGGCCATGGCCTCCTTGCGGCGGGCCTCCCGCTCGCGGGCGGGCAGCTGCCCGGGCAGGCGGGCGGCCGGCGTGCCCTCCTCGGGCGAGAAGGCGAAGATGCCGATGCGGTCCAGGGGCGCCTCGCGGAAGAAGGCGAGCAGGCGCTTGAAGGCCGCCTCGCTCTCCCCGGGGTAGCCCACGATGAAGCTGCTGCGGAGCGCCGCGCCGGGCAGGGCCTGGGCCAGGCGCTCCAGCAGGCGCAGGTTGCCCTCGCGCGTGCCGGGCCGGCGCATGGCCTTGAGCATGCCGTCATCGGCGTGCTGCAGGGGCAGGTCCACATAGCGGCAGAGGCTGGGCGCGGCCGCCCAGGCCTGGAGCAGGGCGTCATCCAAGAAGGCCGGAAAGAGGTACTGCAGGCGCACCCAGGCCAGGCCAGGCACGCGGCCCAGGCCCTCGATGAGCTGGCGCAGGCGCGGCTCGCCGTAGCGGTCGCGGCCGTACTCGCTGGTGTCCTGCGAGATGACGATCAGCTCCTTGACCCCGCGCGCGGCCAGGGCCCCCGCCTCCTCCACGCAAGATTCCACGCTGCGGCTGCGCAGGCGGCCGCGCAGGCTGGGGATGGCGCAGAAGGCGCAGGCGTGGTCGCAGCCCTCGCTCACCTTCAGGTAGGCGCTGTAGCCCGGGGTGGCCAGCAGGCGGGGCAGCTCGCCATCGTAGAGGTAGGCGGGCTGGCGCACCTGCATCAGCGGGGCGGCGGCGCTGCGGCGGCGCATCAGGCGGTCGGCCACCGCCCGCACGTCCGGGTAGTCCGCCGAGCCCAGGAAGCCGTCGATCTCGGGGACCTCCTTGCGCAGGGCCTCGGCGTGGGCCTGCACCAGGCAGCCCGAGACCACCAGGGCCTTGCAGCGGCCCTCGCGCTTGTAGCGGGCCATGTCAAGGATGGCGTCCACCGATTCGCGGCGCGCCTTGTCGATGAAGCCGCAGGTGTTGACCACCAGCAGGTCGGCCTGGGCCGGGTCGGTGGTCAGCTCAAAGCCGCCCCGGCCGCCGGTCAGCAGGCCCAGCATCACCTCGGAATCGACCAGGTTCTTGGGGCAGCCCAGGCTGATGAGTCCCACCGTGTAGGGCATGTTCGGGTCCTTAAACAGCCCAAGCCCCGGCAGGGGCTTGGACCGATGCTCCAGCGTCCTCGCTGGCGGCTATTCGCGCGAGTTGACCTTGGGGGAGTCCTCGGCCTGGATGAGCGGCAGGCGGCGGGCGGCCTTCTTCATCTTGGGCCGGGCGGCAGGCGCGGGCTCTGCGGCGGGCTGGGCCGCGGCCAGCGGCTCCAGCACGGCCTGGGCCTTCTCCAGCGCCTCCTTCACCGTGTCATCCTCCTCGGTGTTGGCCAGTCCCTTGCGCACCGAGGGCAGGGCCGCGGGGTCGGCGATGCTGGCGATGGCCAGCGCCGCCTCGATGCGCACCTTGGCGTCCTTGTCCGCGAGCATGGCCTTCTCGAGCTGGGGATGGGTGGTGGACAAGAGCGAGCCCAGCCGGCGGGCGGCCTGCACGCGCAGGTCCGCGCTCTTGGACCGCACCAGCTTCTCCAGCTCGGTGAGGCTGTCATAGAAGCTGAAGTCCGCCGGGTTGTAGCTGAAGCGCTCGGTGTAGTGGTCCACGCGCTTGGGCTTGTCGTAGGGCGCCTCCAGGTAGCGCACATCCTCGGCCCGCAGGGTGTAGTCATAGTGCTTGCTGGTCACCTTGCGGGTGATGTGCTGGCCGCCATACTCCAGGGTGGCGCTCAGCCACTGGGGGTCGCCCTCGAACTTGCCGCTGCGGAAGGCCTCCACCGTCTCCTGCCACACCGGCAGCATCTGGCGCTCGCCGCCGCGCTCGTCATCCTTGAAGATGGTGACCACTTCCTTGTTGCCGTAGATGTCGTCCTTCACCTGGTGGCGCACCGCCAGCTGATGGATGCCCTCGCTCAGGATGTCGGGAGTGCTCACCTGCAGGCCCTGGGCCGGGTCGGTGTCGAACTCAAAGATCTGCCAGGGCTTCCAGTACTGCTGGTCATTGCCCTCGCGGGTGAAGATGACCATCACATTCTGCAGGCCGCCCTGGTAGGGCGCGGTGAGCACGGCCAGGGTGCGGCGCTCGAAGCCCAGCCAAGACTGGTCCACCTTGATGGGCTCGGCCCAGGCGCGCCACATCAGGCTGCGGCCCACCCGGGTGCGCTCAAAGCCCAGCTGCTCCAGCGCCCGGGTGCGCAGGGCCTCATCCTTCTGCCGCAGCTCATAGAGCAGGCGCTCCATCTGCCAGGCCTTGGCATCGGCAGGGGCCATCCAGGTTCGGTAGCCCAGGCCCTTGAGCACAACCGGGTGCGCGGGCAGGCTTAAGGCCGACAAGGGCAGCAGCGCGAAGAGCAGCGCGGCGAGCAGGGTACGGCGGATCATGGTTCCTCCGGCTGAGGTCAGGTTGCTGGGGCAGCTCACTTGAAATTGGTGAAGGTGACATCCAAGCCGATGTCTGCGGCGCTGATCTTGGCCATGGCTTCCTGCAGGTCATCCTTGCTCTTGCCGCTCACCCGCAGCTGGTCGCCCTGGATGGAGGCCTGCACCTTGATCTTGCTCTCCTTGAGCAGCGCCACCAGGCGCTTGGCCTTGTCCTGGGGGATGCCCTCCACCAGCTTGAGGGTCTGCTTCCAGGTGGAGCCGCCGGCCGGCTCAGGGTCCTTGGCCTCCACGGCCTTGGGCGAGATGCCGCGCTTGATGAGCTTGGCCCGCAGGATGTCCATGAGCGAGGCCAGGCGGTTCTCGCTCTCGCCCGTCAGCAGGATCTCCTTCTTGGCCTTGTCCAGGCTCAAGGTGGCGGTGCTGCCGCGGAAGTCGAAGCGGGTGGCCAGCTCCTTGAGGGCCTGGTTGACCGCGTTGTCCACTTCTTGCGGGTCGGGCTTGCTGACCGCGTCAAAAGAGAATTCTTGGGCCATCTAATCTCCCAGAGCCCCGTCAGAGGCTGCGCTGGCGGAGTCATCCGCCGCCTCGGGCACAGGCGCCCCCTCGGGCTGGGGCAGGTCCTGCGCGGAATCCTTGTGCCACTTCATGCCGCGCTCGAAGACCAGCCCATTCAAGGGGCCGGGCTTGGCGCCCAGGTAGCCCAGGTTCTCCCCGCGCCACCACAGCCGCACCGCGCTGGCATCGCCCAGCAGCAGCACGGCCCGGGCCTGCACCTGAAAATGCCGCTTCTCGCCGTGGGCCAGGGCCACCAGCGGCAGGGCCTGGCCATCCAGCAGCAGCGAGGCCCAGGTGGCCTTCTTGGCCCTGAGCACCAGCTCCTCGCTGTCCTGGGCTTGCCCGCCCTCAGGCTTGGCAGCCTTGGCAACAGCGGGTGCTGGGGCGGCATCCGGCCCGCCCTCCGGCTTGCCCGGCAGAGCCGCGGCGTCAACGGCCCTGGCAGCGGAGGGAGCCGCTGGCCTATGCGCCCAGGCCAGGCTGAGCAGGGCCACCAGCAGCAGCACGCCCACAGCCGCAAAGGCGGCCAGGCGCCAGAACCCGGCCCCCGCATCCGGCCGGGGCTGCTTGCTGCGCGCCTTGGCCTCGGCCGGCTTGGCGGCAGCCTTGGGAACGGGGGCAGCCACGGGCTGCGGCAGGGCGGCGGCGCGCAGCAGCCCCAGGCTCTCATCGAACAGGGCCAGTGCCTGGGCCTCGGGCGCGCCGCAGGCCCGGGCCACGTTGCGCACAAAGCCGCGGCCGTGGGCCGGGCTGGGCAGGTCGCGCAAATCCCCGCGCTCCAAGGCCTCCAGCAGGCGGGGCTGTATCTTGGTCTGGTCGCTCAAGGACTGCAGGCTCAGGCCCGCGGCTTGGCGGGCCTGCTGCAGCAGGGCCCCCAGGCGCTGGGCCGGCCCGGCCGGGCGGCTCTCATTGCTCTTTTTGCTCATTCGCTTGCTGGCCATGCGCCCTCACGCCCGAGCCGCGCAGGGCGGCAAGCTGTTTTGCAGCGGCGGCTCAGGGCAGCAGAGAATCGAAGACCTCCCAGCCCTTGGGGGGCTGGTAATGGAAGAGCTTGTCGGGCAGGCGCTTGGAAGGGTCGGCCTTCACCTGCGCCAGGCTGTAGGCGTGGATGCGGCTGAACTTGGCCCGCACCAGGGTGCCGGAGCCCGTCAGCTCGCCCTGCAGGATGACCCAGCGGCCCAGGTCCACCCACACCACCACCTTGTCGAAGCCGCAGGTGGCCGGGTCCTTGGGCGTGAGCTCCAGGGCCACGGTGCTGCGGGGGTCGAAGCCCGGCCCGGCGGAGCGCAGGCGCGCCTGGCTGTTCTTGGAATAGTAGCGGATGGAACTGGTCAAATCTAGGAAAAACTGGCCGCTGGTGCGCAGGCTGCGGGTCTCCTGGCGGAAGACCTGGCGGGCCTCGGGCAGGGCCATCCACAGGGTGCTGCCGTCAGAGACCAAGAGCTGGGGGCTGGGCTTGGCGATCTCAAAGCGGGCGCGGCCGCCGGGCTTGACCTTGAGCGTGCCCTGCGACAGCCGGGGCGCGGCGCCCTCCGGGACCTCCTCGCGGCTCACATCGCAGCTGAAGGCGGCCAGGCTGGCCTGGGCCTTGAGCAGGCGCGCCATCACCTGCTGGGCCGTCACCTTGAAGCGCGCCGGCGGCTCCGCCTCCGCGGCGGGGCTCAAAGCCTGGGCTGTGCCGCTCAGCCCCGCCGAAGCCGCCGGCGAAGGCGAGGCCGTGGCGGGCAGGGGCGTGGCCTGCGGCGCGGGCTGGGCCGCCCAAGCCGCCCGCAGCAGGGCCAGCAGGCCGGCCAGCGCCAGGCCGCGCCTCACTCCAGTCCCTCGGGCGGCCGCTCGATGCTATAGTCCTCGGGCCGCAGCAGCACCTTGCGCGGCCGGTTGCCGTCCTTGGGGCCGATGATGCCCTCGCCCTCCATCAAATCCAGCAGGTTGGCGGCGCGGCCGTAGCCGATGCGCATGCGGCGCTGCAGCACGCTGGTGCTGGCCTGGCCGGCGGCCAGCACGTGCCGCACCGCGTCCTCATACAAGGGGTCCTCGCTGGCATCGCCGGCAAAGCCCTCGCCGTCCCCTTCCCCGCTGTCCTCGCGCACGTCGATCTTGGTGAAGCGCTCGTCAAAGACCGGGGCGGCCTGCCGCTTGACATGGGCCACCACCTTCTCCACCTCGGCGTTGGAGACCAGGCAGCCCTGCACGCGCAGGGCCTTGTTGAGGTTGCCGGGGCTGTAGAGCATGTCGCCCTTGCCGAGCAGGGCCTCGGCCCCGCTGCCGTCCAGGATGGTGCGCGAGTCGATCTTGCTGGCCACCTGGAAGGCGATGCGGCTGGGCAGGTTGCTCTTGATGAGGCCGGTCACCACGTCCACGCTGGGGCGCTGGGTGGCGATGACCAGGTGGATGCCCACCGCGCGGGCCAGCTGGGCCAGGCGGCAGATGCTGCTCTCCACCTCGTTGGCCGAGACCATCATCAGGTCGGCCAGCTCGTCGATGACGCAGACGATGTAGGGCATGCGCCGGTGCTGCTCCTCTAGCCCGTCCTTGGGGATGGCCTCCAGCTCGGCCCCGCCAGGCTCCGCCGAAGCCGTGAGCGAAGGCGAGGAGGGGATGGGCGGCAGGGCCTGCTTCTCCTGCTCGCGCTCGAGCACCCAGGCGTTGTACTCGTCGATCTTGCGCACCCCGGCCGCGGCCAGGCGCTTGTAGCGCTCCTCCATCTCCTGCACCAGCAGGCGCAGGGCCCCGGCAGCCTCCTTGGGGTTGGCGATGACCGGCCGCATCAGATGGGGGATGTTGTCGTAGGGCGTCAGCTCCACCCGCTTGGGGTCCACCATCAGGAGCTTGACCTCGTCCGGGGCCGCCCGGTAGAGCAGGCTGACGATGATGGCGTTGATCATCACGCTCTTGCCGCTGCCCGTGGCGCCGGCCACCAGCAGGTGGGGCATCTCGGCCAAGTTGCTGAAGACCATGCTGCCGCCGATGTCCTTGCCCACGCAGAAGACCAGCTTGTGCTTGGCGTTGGTGAACTCCTCGGTGCCCAAGAGCTCGCTGATGAAGACCGGGTAGCTCTTGGGGTTGGGGATCTCAACGCCCAGGGTGCCGCGGCCCTGGATGGGGCCCTCGATGCGCACGCTGCCCACCTTGCTGGCCAGCGCGATGTCGTCGGCCAGGTTCACCACCCGCGCCATCTTCACGCCCGGCGCCAGCGCCAGCTCATAGCGGGTCACCGAGGGGCCGGGGCACACCTCCACCACGCGGGCCGACACGCCGAAGCTGGCCAGGGCCCGCTCCAGCACGCTGCTGGTCTCCTGGTAGCCCTCGGCCCTGGGCTTGGCGCCCTCGGGCGCGGGCGCCAGCAGCTCCATGGTGGGGAACTGGTAGTCGGTGAAGCTGGAGGCCACCTGGGGCGAGGATTCCACATCGCCGGTCACGGCCTGGGTGCTGGCCTGCTCGTTGACGCGCGGGCCGCCGGCGCTCACCTTGATGCTGCCCCGCTTCTTGAAAAAGGCCTCGGCCAGGCGGCTGCGCTCCTCGGGCGAGAGCGGGCGGTCCACTTCCATGGAGGTGGCGTCTGCCTGGTCCACCTCGGCCTCGGCAGCGGCGAGCCCCTCATCCACGGCCGCGATGGCGGCCGCCTTGTTGCGCTTGGGCTTGGCCGCAGGCGGCTCATCCGCCGCGATCAGGGCATCGGCTTCCTCGGCAAGGCGGGCCCGCGCCGCGGCCTTGGACCGCCGCGAGGGGGCCGGCGCCCCCTCCTCAGCCGCCCCGCTGGCGGCGCCGCGCCCGGCGCTCCAGCGGATGGCGGCGATGCGCAGGTTCTGGTAGGCGTGCAGGAACAGGGCCTTGACCCAGCCTTCCTTCTCGAGCAAGAAGAGCGCCACGCCCAAGAGCACCAGGCTCAAGAGCACAGTGCCGGTGGCAGCCAGGTAATGCGCTGAGGCCTGGGCCAGGGCATGGCCCAAGATGCCGCCCCAATAGAGCGACTGCGCGATGGGGGCGCTGATGGGCTGGGGCAGAGCCAGGCCCAGCAGGATGTCCAGCGCCAGCAGGGCCAGCAGGCCGCCGGCCAGCTTGACCGTGGGCGCCATCACCTGCAGCTTGAACAGCCGGGCCAAGCCCCAAGCGCCCAGGCCAAAGGGCAGCAGGTAAGCGGTGAGGCCCAGGGCGCCAAAGCTCATGCGGAAGAGCAGGCGGCCCGCCACGCCCAGCAGGTTGGGGTCTTTGGGGATGAGGGAGAGCAGCAGCACCACGGCGGCGCTGAAGGCCAGAAAGCCCTTCAGCTCGCTGGAGCGCTCTTGGGTGAACTCCAAGGCGGCTTCCACGGCCCGGGTGGTCCAGCCGCGGCGGGCGGCCTTGCGAAGGGATGCTTTGGCGGGGGTCTTGCGCTTCAAAAATGGCTCCTTTGCCGGCGTTGAGATTGAACCTAGCATAATGAGCGAATTATACGGCAAGTTTTCAGCTTCTAAAAGCGCCAAAAAAGGCCCGGCGATCGCCGGGCCTTTTTAACGAGCGGGGAAAAGGGGCTGCTGGCCTAGAGCTCCATCACCACCGGCAAGATCATGGGCCGGCGGTCGAACTTCTGCTTGAAGTAGCGCTTGAGCGCCTGGCTGACGATGGCGCGCACCTCGTCCCAGCCCGGGGTGTGGTCCGGGGTCTGCATGCCCTGGATGCTGTCGCGCACCCGGTTGCGGGCCTCCTCCAGCACGTCCTCGTTCTCGCGCTCATAGACGAAGCCGCGGCTGATGATGTCCGGCCCGGCCACGATCTCGCCCTTGCGGGTGAGCCCCAGCACGCACAGCACCATGCCGTCCTCGCTCAAGTGCTTGCGGTCGCGCAGCACCACGTCGCCGATGTCGCCCACGCCCTTGCCGTCCACCATCACCTCGCCGGCGGCCACCATGCCCTGCAGGCGGGCCTGCTTGCCGTCGAACACCCAGCGGTCGCCGTTGTTCATCATGAACACGCGGTCAGCGCTCAAGCCGGCCTCCATGGCCAGCTGCTTGTGGCTCACCTGGTGGCGCATCTCGCCGTGCACGGGGATGAAGTAGCGGGGCCGCAAGAGCTCCATCAGGCGGCGCTGGTCGCCGGCATAGCCATGGCCCGACACGTGCACCTTGTGCCGGCCGCCGGCGAAGACCTGGGCCCCGCGGTAGTAGAAGTCGTTGACCATCTTGTTGACCGTGCGCTCGTTGCCGGGGATGACCCGGGCGCAGTAGATGAGCGCGTCACCGGGCCGCACCTGCACGTGCGAATGCTGGCCGCTGGCCATCAGCGAGAGCCCGCTCATGGGCTCGCCCTGGCTGCCGGTGCACACCAGCACGCTCTTCTCGGGCGGCAGGCCCTTGAGCTCGTCAAAGCTGACCCAGGTGTCGGGCGGCGCCTCAATGCAGCCCAGTTCATGGGCCAGGCCCATGTTGTAGGTCATGCTCATCCCCATGGTGGCCACCTTGCGCTTGAACTGGTGGGCCACCTCAAGGATCTGCTGGAAGCGGTGCACGTTGCTGGCGAAGCTGGTGCTGATGATGCGCCCCTTCTTCACCAGGCTGAAGACCTGCTCCAGCCCCGGCCGCACCTCGCGCTCGCTGGGCGTGTCGCCGCTGTGCTCGGTGTTGGTGGAATCTGAGAGCAGCACCAGCACGCCCTCCTCGCCCAGCCGGCGCAGGTAGTCGGCATCGGTCTTGAAGCCGTCCACCGGGGTGCTGTCGAACTTGAAGTCGCCGCTGTGCACCACCGTGCCCACCGGGGTGCGGATGGCCAGGCCCAGGCCGTCAGGGATGCTGTGGCAGACATGGAAGAAGTCCACCACCAGCGCGCCCACGCGGATGCGGTCGCCGGGGTGCACGATGCGCAGGTCAGCCTTGGAGAGCAGCTTGTGCTCCTCCAGCTTGGAGCGCACCAGGCCCAGGGTGTAGGCCGAGCCGTAGATGGGCGGGTTGATGGAGCGCAGCAGGAAGGGCAGGCTGCCGATGTGATCCTCATGCCCGTGGGTGAGGATGAGGGCCTTGACCTGCTGCTGGCTCTCCAGCACGTAGCTGAAATCCGGGATGATGAGGTCGATGCCCGGCTGCTCCACATCGTTGGGGAACTTGACCCCGCAGTCGATGATGATGGCGTCCTGGTCGTACTGGAGGATGGAGTGGTTCTTGCCGATCTCGCCCATGCCCCCCAGGGGGATGATGGAAAGCGAGTTGGGCGGCGGCGGGGCCACGGCCGCGGCCGAGGTCATGCTGCCCGACAATTTCTCTGTGAACTGCTCACCTGCACTGATCTCCAAAGTCTTCTCCTATCCCCAAAAAGATGATGCCAATTTATCTTCCAACCATTTGAACCTATGCCTCTAGCTAGCGCAAGCCCCAATTAGCGGGCCCGGGCCGCTACCACGCCCAGGCAGGCATCGCTCACCACCTGAAAGCCGGCCGCCTCCAGCCTGGCCTCGGCCTCAGGGTGGCTGATGCCGCTCTGCAGCCAGACCAGCTTGGGCCGCTTCTCTGGCAACAGGGCCAGCAGCTCATCGGCCAGGGCTGGGATGGCTTCTGGCCGCCGGAAGACATCCAAGATGTCCACCTTGAGAGGCAATTCAGCCACGCTGGCCAGGCAGGGCTCGCCCAGGGCCTCTTTCAGCGTGGGATTGATGGGGTAGAGCTTCATGCCCCGGCGCTGCAGCTGGGCCGGTATCTCATAGCTCGCCCGGCCCGGCTTCTTGCCATCCGTGGCGCCCACCACGGCGACGGTCCTGGCCTGGCGCACGGCTTCGAGCATGGCTTGTTCTGTGATCATGGCTCCTCCTTGACCTCACCCCATCCCCCGCCGTGCGCACCGTCAAGCTACATCCCCCTTCCCCTCTCCACAGTGGAGAGGGGAAGGGGGCGTGTTGTTTCGTGGGCTTCACGGTTGGGGATGGGGTGAGGTCGGGCTGCACAAAAAATAGGGGGGAAGGCTCTTCAGCCTCCCCCCCTTTATACGCGCATTCCCTGCCCCAAGAAAGCCTACCAAGGAATCTGGGCGCCGTCCTTCCAGAACTTGCCCGTCACCTCAAAGGGCAGGCAGGCCAGGGCCAGCGCGCCCCGGGCTGATT
>Ga0326728_10015732_pt1 | contig 15643 bp, 15 predicted proteins | sample MB3enrmetagenome_FD_207602 | JGI IMG/M metagenome (GOLD analysis project Ga0326728, IMG submission 207602) | Lab enriched peat soil microbial communities from McLean, Ithaca, NY, United States - MB31MN | ecosystem: Environmental > Terrestrial > Soil > Wetlands > Peat | place: USA: New York...
ATTGGCTGCGCGCATGACCGGCAAACCTTCCTCGGTTGCGCGGATGCGCGCCTGGTGAAGATGCTGATGAGGTCCGGTCGAGTCGCCGAACCAAGCATCGTTCGTGACGTTCACCAGCCAGCCCGGGCGCTCCTGCAAGTTTGCGACGAGGCCGGGAAAAATGATCTCGTAGCAGATTAGAGGAAGGAAATCAGGAGCTTGCGGCGTATGGATTAGGTGAGCCTGCTCCGCGCCCGACTCGAAACCGTCCAGACGGTGCGAAAAAGCCCGCATCCCTACAAGCGTCAGCAGGTCGTGGAACGGAACGTACTCGCCGAACGGAACAAGATGGGTCTTATCATAAATTTGGCTCACTGCGGCACCTTCGCTCAGCACGAACAGACTATTATACACGCGATTGAAGGTATAACGGGCATCAACCGAAAGTATTCCCTCTGCGCGCTCTGCACCTAAAATAAGGGTTGTATGCGGCGGTATCAGCGCGGCCAGGATGCTGCGGGCGTCCTCGCTGAACAGGCCGCGATTGAACCCGAACAGGAACGGCACCGAAGATTCGGGCCAGATCACGTGCGTGAACGCACCGATGTCCTCGCCGCCGGTTCCGGTCCGGCTCAAGGCGAGCACGCGATCGAATATCGATTGCCGGTTTTCCGGCTTCCACTTTTCTTGTTGAGGAATGTTTGGCTGCACGATGCGGACGCGGACGCCCTCCACCTCGCCCGCCGTCTCAAGAAGGCGGTGGCTGCCGGCGGCATAGCTTGCCGCGAGCGCGATGACGGATACGAGAAGCGGCGCTCGAAGCCTCCCAAAGCGCGAATGAGGCGCCGCGATCAGGGCCGCGGGCGCGGGAAAGATGAATAGCGCCGCAAGCGTCAGACCGTAAACGCCGATATAGGCCGCCATTTGCATGTGCGGATCGTTGGCGGCAAGCGCCTCCCCAAACAAATTCCAGGGAAATCCCGTGAGGATATGGCCGCGCGCGGCCTCGGCGCAGAAAAAAGCGAACGCGAAGGCTACGAGCCGCGGATAGCCCCGCTGCCACATCGCCGCGGCGAGAGCGGCCGCTGCAGCATAAAAAAGTGCAAGGCCCGCAGGCAGCGCCGCAACCGCGAAAGGCATCAAGGCCGCGTAGCGCTCGGCATCCACATAGAACGCGTAGCCGATCCAGTAGATGCTCGCGAGAAAATAGCCAAAGCCGAACGCCCAGCCGATATATGCTGCGCGCCGCACCCGTTCGCGCAGCGGCGCCAAGGGCCCCTCTGCACTTGCCTCCAGGAAACACACCCCGTCCAGCACCCAGACGAGAACCGTGAAGGTCACGAACATGATGGGCCACAGAAAGAATGGCGCCATCGCGAGAACGGAAAGCGCGCCTGCCAGGAAGGCGATCAGTGCCAATTTCCGGGTCTTAAGGCGCGCGATAAGCTTCGGCGTAGCGTCCATGAGCGATCCAGCTGAGGGGGGCGCGGGCGCGCCGGAGCGATTTTCCGCCACCCCAGCCGCTTCGCGGAGGCATGACGGAAAAGCCCGAAAAGGGCTAACTTCGCGCAAGAGCGAAAGTGTGGCAGATTAGCGGTTCACGTTAGATTGCTTGGCTGTTTTCACGCAGCTTTTGCACCGTGGAGGCTGCCGCCGGGTTCGCCGTCCAGCCCATTTTCAGGCGGCGGGAGCAACAGCGGCGTGTCCGGAGCGCCAAGAGCATGCTGTTTCGATATCCGGACGGTATGCAAGCGCCGCGGCCCGGCTTCCAGGATTTCGAAAGTTACACCCGAGGAGTGGGGAATGATCTGCCCGCGCTTCGGCATGCTGCCGGCCATTGCCATAATCAGGCCGCCCAACGTGTCGACATCTTCGGTGACGCCTGCCGATGTCAGCGAAATGCCGAGCACTTGCTCGACATCCTCTATGGGCGTGCGTGCGCTGGCGACGAAGGCTTCATTTTCGTAGCCGATAGACGGCGCCTTGCCATTATCGTGCTCGTCCTCGATGTCGCCGACGATTGCTTCCACCAAATCTCCGAAGGTGACAAGGCCGTCGGTACCGCCGAACTCGTCGACGACGAGTGCGAGGTGGATCTTTTTAGCCTTCATCTTTGCAAGCAGCGTTAGCGCCCGCATCGAAGGCGGAACGAAAAGCGCCTCGCGGACGAGGCCGGCCTCTGCAATGGTCGTATTCAGCTTTTCGCTGCCAAAGTCGAGATTGGCAAGAGACTCCCCTGAGGCGAGCGCGTTGTTGGCAGAAGGTCCGGGTGCGCCGCGGGTGGCCCAGGCCATAGCGTCCTTGATGTGCGCCATGCCGACCGGATTATCGAGGCTGGAGCGGAAAACCGGCACGCGCGAATGCCCCGCTTGTGCGAACAGGGCAAACAGAGCTGCGACAGGGCGGTCCTCTTCGATCGCTACGATATCGGCGCGGGGTATCATGACCTCTGCCACGCGCGTCTCGCCGAAGCCAAGCACATTGAGCAGCATGGCCCGTTCTTGCGGAGAGAGAGATTTGTCTTCCTCTTCCGGCGTCTCGCTGATTGCGCTTTCCAGCGTTTCGCGCAGGCTAAGCGCGCTCGCGAACCCCAAATTGGCGGCCATGCGCTGCAGCCAGCTTGGCGACGCTTTCGATTTCCCCGTTTCGAGCCCGAGTTGTGTAGACATAGCTTAGTTAAAGGTTCGCATGTTGAGGTTAGAGGGAGGTTGAAGGCGGCAGCGCGCCGTCCCCATAGGGGTCGGGAATGCCGAACTTGCCGAGAATGCCGCGCTCGGCAGCTTCCATGCGCTCTGCATCGGTGTCGCTGTCGTGATCGAAACCCGCCAGATGCAAAACGCCGTGCACCACGAGATGGGCTGCGTGGTGGAGGAATGGCTTCTGCTGTTCCAAAGCTTCGACGGCGACGGTTTCGTATGCGAGCGCTACGTCTCCAAGAAACGCTGGGCCGGCTTGGTTTTTTAGGGGCACCGAGGGGAAGGAGAGTACATTCGTCGCGGCGTCCTTTCCCCGGAAGGCCTTATTGAGCCAGCGGATCCCGGCATCGGACAGCAAAGCGATGCTGACGGCGTGCGTTTCCGGCGCAAGCTGGATAGCAAGGAGCGTAGCCGCCACAAGTCCTGGAATGAGCTCAGAAAATTCCGGGACCGATTGCCAGCGCTCGTCCTCTATGGAAATGTCCACGCACGGCGGGGGCTCGCTTTCAGAGGACCCTTCCTCTCCGGCAGGCGGAGGCTCAACGGTCTTTGTCGTTTCGGCGGTCATAATGGGCTTAACTTAGCGCTTTGTTTCATAAGCTTCAATAATACGGCCGACGAGAGGATGGCGGACGACGTCCGCGCGCGTGAACGCGACATGCCCGATACCCTCGACTCCGTCAAGAATTGAAAGCGCATCGGCAAGGCCGGACGATTGCCCGGCGGGCAAGTCGATCTGCGTGGGGTCGCCAGTGACGATCATTTTGCTCCCCTCGCCCAGCCGGGTGAGAAACATTTTCATTTGCATGGCCGTGCAGTTTTGGGCCTCATCGAGGATAATGATCGAATGGCTCAGCGTCCGGCCGCGCATGAAAGCGAGCGGCGCGATCTCGATCGCCTTCGTTTCGAGTCCTCTTTCGACTCGCTCGGGAGCGAGCACATCGTAAAGCGCGTCGTAAAGCGGACGCAAATAGGGATCGACCTTTTCCTTCATATCCCCAGGCAAAAAGCCAAGGCGCTCGCCCGCCTCGACAGCAGGGCGCGAGAGGATCAAGCGATCCACCTCGCCTCGCTCCAGGCAGCCCGCCGCATAGGCGACGGCCAGATAGGTCTTGCCCGTGCCGGCCGGGCCCGTGCCGAACACCAATTCGCGGCTTTGCAGCGACTTGATATAGGCCGATTGCGCGGGCGTGCGCGCGATGATCGTGCGTTTGCGGGTCTTGAGCTCGCCGAAGGCCGGGAAGGGCTCTGGAGATTTGAGGCCGGGCAGCGAACCCGAATTGGCGTTTGTCAAATGCCTCATGGCACCTTCGACATCGCCAGAGGCGATCGCCGCGCCGGTCTTTGCGCGCTGATAAAGCGTGTCCAGCACGGCCTTGCCTAAGAGGCATGTCTCCTGGTCGCCGTCGAGGACAACGACATTGCCGTGAACGACAGCCCTAAGGCCGAGCTTGCTTTCGAGCAGGGCGAGGTTGGCATCGAACTCGCCAAGGACATCGGCGAGCTTGCGGTTGTCGTCGAAAGTGATTTCGATTCGGTACAAGGATTGACCTGGCTGCGGCTTCGAGCTACCGCGCCACGATTGGGGCCGCGTACTTCCGCTCATCGTCCGCCGGGGTGGTGGTGTCTCGACACCGGGCAAAAATTATCTCTCCGCATCCTTCAGCTGCGCAAGTTGCACTGCATCCGTTAACATATAGCGAGTGTGCCCCAATTTTTTATGACACCTCGAAGACTATTTTGGCTAGCGCTTACGATTTCCACCGTTGTGATCCTTCCGAGCAACGCCAGCTCCCCTTCGGCGTGCACCGCCTGAAGATAAGGCGAACGGCCGGACACTTGGCCCTGCCTTTTGCCGGGGGCTTCCCAAAGCACATCGAGAGTGCGGCCAATCATGCTCCGGTTAAACGCGGCCTGCTGCGCAGATAGGAGCGTTTGCAGGCGCGCAAGCCGGTCCGCTTTGACGTCCTCGCCGATCTGGCCGCTGCGCTCCGCCGCCGGTGTGCCAGGCCGCGCGCTATATTTGAAGGAGTAGGCTTGCGCGAATCGAACGGCTTCGACGGTGCGCATGGTTTCTTGAAAATCTTCCTCCGTCTCTCCCGGGAAGCCGACGATGATATCGGTGGAAAGGGCGATGTCCGGGCGGGCCGCACGCAGCTCTTCCACGATGCGAAGATAATCGGCCATCGTGTGCTTGCGGTTCATCGCTTTCAATATCCGCTCCGATCCGGCTTGGAAGGGGAGATGAAGATAGGGCATGAGCTTGGGCAGATCGCGATGTGCGGCGATAAGGCTCGCGGTCATGTCGTTCGGATGGCTTGTAGTGTAACGCAGCCGCTTTAGGCCGGGGAGATCCGATAGCGCGGCCAGCAGGTCCGGCAGGGTCCAGGGCTGGCCCGATGGCCCCAAGCCTCGATAAGCATTCACGTTTTGGCCGAGGAGCGTAATCTCGCTGACGCCCCGGTCCAAAAGCCGGCGCGCTTCTTCGAGAATTTCGGCGGCCGGCCGTGAATATTCGGCGCCCCTCGTATAGGGCACAACGCAGAAGGTGCAGAACTTATCGCAGCCTTCCTGGACGGTCAGGAAAGCGGAGGGCGCCGGGCGATGCTTTGGCGCGGGCAGGGCGCCGAACTTTTCGGCGGCTGGAAATTCGGTTTCGATGATCGTTTTGCCGCTTTTCGCATAGGCTTCGAGCAGTGCGGGCAGGCGGTGATAGCTCTGCGGCCCCACCACGATGCCGATTGCCGGTGCCCGCAGCGCCATTTCCTGGCCCTCGGCCTGTGCGACGCAGCCTGCGACTGCGATCGTTAAATCGCGGCCGGCCCTCCTCCTCGCGTCCTGGACCACCCGGATACGCCCGAGTTCGGAATAGACCTTTTCGGCAGCTTTTTCGCGGATGTGGCAGGTGTTGAGAATAACAAGATCGGCGTCGTGAAGGCTGTCTGTGCCAATGAAGCCCGCAGTGCCGAGCGCATCGGCCATGCGTTCGGAATCGTAGACGTTCATCTGGCAGCCGAAGGTCTTGATAAACACCTTCTTTGCCGTGCCAGCCCGCTCTACGTTCTGCGTGGCGTCCCGATTGGGCTCTATGAGCCCTGTGCCGGCTTCCGCCTCTTGCATCGTTCTATCGCATTCCGGTCAAGCCGCCCGGTGGCGGGACGTCAATTGCTCTACAAAATCGCGGCGGACGCGTGCTTCCGAAAACGCCGCCAGCTCCTTGCGGTCTCGCAGCGAGGCGAGCGGCACGGGCTCGCCTATGGAGATCGTAACGTCCAGGGGACCGCTTTTCAAAACATTCCAGACGTGGTTCAGCATGTCCATTTCGCCGTACCAGGCAATGAGGGGACGTTCATGCCGCAAAATCGGTAGCCCATGCAGGTGGGTGTAGGCGATCGCGACCGTTTGGACGACGGCATCGGGGCCGTTGTCGTTTGCGGCGTTGGGAGCGAACGAGGCGGCTGAAAAAAGCGAGCTTCGAAAGGGCAGGACGCGGTTGCCGTCGCTGCTTGTGCCTTCGGCGAACAGCACGATGTTGTCGCCTTTCGCAAGCCGCTCGGCGATCACGCCTGCCGTATGCTTTAGAAGAGTGCGGCGCGTCCGGTCCACGAAAACGCTCCGCTGCAGCTTCACAAGTATGCTGACAAAAGGCCAGGTCGCGGTTTCGGATTTCGACACGAAGCAAACCGGCGCGACAGTGCTCAAAGCCGGGATGTCTAGCCAAGATATATGATTGGAAATCAACAAAACCGGCTTATCGGCTTCGAGGCGGCCCGTGACATGAACCCGGATGCCAAGAACGCGGCAGAGGAGCTTGTGATAAAATTGGGGCAGCGTCTTAGCTTGGCTAAGCCCGAGCTTTATCAGCACATACTGAACAAGCATCAAGGGCAGCGTAACGGCAAAAAAGGCCGCGAGAAGCACAAAGGCCCGCAAATTGCGCAGCGCTCTCATCGTCCAGCCATGAAATACTAGAGCATCCATGCCCCGCTCGAATTCAGCCATATTCCCCGTCAGATTCATTAAGCTGCACCTGTTTGCCGGACAATCTGCGATAAGCCGCGCCCAGTGTCGAGTCTCATGATGAGGGCCGTTTCCGGCGCGGGCCTTGCATCTTGGTAGTAATTTTTCCGGTGAGCGATGCCGAGAAATCCAAACTTTTCATAAAGTCTAAGCGCTGCCGCGTTTTCTTCAGCCACTTCAAGATAAATGCAAGAGACTAACTTTTCTTGGCAGGCCGCAATACCGGCTTCCATAAGGGACGATGCGACACGGCGCCGCCGCGCTCCCTCTGCAACAGCGATGGACAGAATTTCGGCCTCATCGGCTGCGAATTGAAAAATGGCAAAGCCCAGCAAGACGGCGCCGTCCACTGCCTTTAGAACGATCCGGTTTGTTGCGCTGCAAGAGGCCGCGATATCGGCAGCAAGCCAGCCTGGCGGAAGCGCTTGGGCATGGAGGGCTGCGAGGTCTGGGGCATCGGAAGGAAGCGCCCGCTTTATGTCGGTTTGCATGGATATGGCCCGGACGGTTTGCTCTGATAAGTCCCCCCTCACCCTGTCCCTTTCCCCATTGGGGCGAGGGAAGGCTCGAAACTCCCTCTCCCCTTGGGGAAAGGGCCGCAGCTTCTTCCCCCTCTCCCCTTGGGGAGAGGGCTGGGGTGAGGGGGTCTTCTTTTATTTTAGCATGAGCCGGATGGCACGGCGCGCTTAGTCTTCCTTGCGGGGAATAACGTGCCCTGTTTGCGGCAGGGCGTCTGCCGGCCTCACATAATAGGGCGAGGGAAGATCGCGCGATGGATTGAGGCCCGGCGCGATCTGCGCGAGCGTCTCGGCGTCTGGCATTAGGCCGGTGCTTCTCACCGGCAAGGAAACATAGCCGCTTTCGGACAAAGGACCGGCGGCGGGTCCCGCCACCAGCTCTGCTCTGCCCTCGAAGAACGCGGCCGTCTCACTATGGGGCAGCGCCAGGATTTCGGTCACCGGTATTGCGCCGCGCTCGACGATTTGGCAGAAGACGGCGCTCAGCCCCGCCGGAGCTGCGATGCCATAGATATCGGGCGTTTCGCCCTCCCTCTCGAAGGCCGCGGCCATGATCTGAAAGCTCGTTGCACCTACGACTGGAATTCCTGCGGCAAGGCCGATGCCGCGGGCGGCAGCCACGCCAGTTCTAATGCCGGAGAAGCCGCCAGGGCCGATGCAGACCGCGATACGGTCCAGCGAAGCGAACGCGATGCCTGCGTCAGCCATCAGCTCCCCGATGAGAGGGATAAGCCCCTCAGCTTGGGGCTCGCCTGCTTCGAGGCTCCGGACGAGCATGCGCTCTCCTACCCGCGCTGCTGTCAGGGCAGCCGAAGTCCGGCCCATGCTTGTCTCTATTGCAAGAATTCTCACAGCCACGCCGCATTCGGACTAAATGATTGTAGCAATATCCTCGAAAGCAAAACGTGGCGAACGGGGAAATAGTCCCGAAGGGTCGCCATAGCCGAGGCTGCAGAGAAAATTCGACTTTACGCTCGTGCCGGCAAAAAATTCGCGGTCGACGCCGGCATTATCGAAGCCCGACATCGGCCCGGTGTCGAGCCCTAAGGCACGCGCGGCAACGATGAAGTAGGCGCCCTGCAAGGTTCCGTTGCGGAAGGCCGAGGTCTCGATAAATTGGTCCGGCTTGCCCTCAAACCAGCTTTTCGCATTGGCGTGGGGAAAGAGCTTCGGCAAGTGCTCATAGAATTTCAGATCGTAGCCGATGATCGCGCAGACGGGCGCGCTCATCGTTTTTGCGCGATTGCCCTCCGACAGATGGGGCTCAAGACGCTTTTTGGCTTCCTGCGTCCGCACGAATACAATGCGCGCAGGCGATTGGTTCGCGCTCGTCGGTCCCATTTTCATGATATCGACAAGCTGGCGCAGCGCCTCGTCCGGTACGGGCTTGTCCTGCCATTTATTGTGCGTGCGGGCTTGAAGGAAGGTTTGGTCCAAGCAGTCTTTCGCGATGAGCCCTGCCATGAGCGCCTCAATCTGTTGCCGATTACGGGGGACACTGACACAACATGTAGTAAGGCGCTAGCGGCATCGCTATACAGGCTGAACGGCCTCGACCTCCGGAACGAAGTGTTTCAACAGATTTTCGATCCCATGCCGGAGCGTGGCGGTGGACGATGGGCAGCCCGAGCAAGCGCCCTGCATCTTGAGATAGACGGTGCCGCCGCGAAAACCGCGGAAGATGATATCGCCGCCATCGTTGGCCACTGCAGGGCGGACGCGCGTTTCGATCAGCTCCTTGATCGCGGCCACCACCTCGGCGTCGGAGGGATCGAAATCTTCGCCGGAAGCATCCCCCGCACCATGGCCGCCGAGGATGACCGGCTCGCCGGAGAGGAAGTGCTCCATGATCGCGCCGAGCACAGCGGGCTTGAGCTGCTGCCACTCGGCGCCGCCCTTCGTGACCGAAACGAAGTTGGAGCCGAGAAACACGCCAGTGACACCGTCGACCTCGAAAAGCCGTGCCGCAAGCGGAGAAACCGCCGCAGCCTCCCGGGCATCGTTGAAGTCGCGCGTGCCCGCAGGAAGCACGGTGCGTCCGGGGAGAAATTTCAAGGTCGCCGGGTTCGGCGTTGTTTCTGTCTGAATAAACATTACGGTTCCCCTCTCGCTCCCAGGTGAATTGTTGGAGCATGCAAATAAGCGTCACTCGTCATCGCGAGGCGGCTTAAGCCGCCGTGGCGATCCAGAGATATTTCACGGCGTTAGTCCTGGATTGCTTCGCTACGCTCGCAATGACGGCGGCGCACGCCGCTCCAGTGCTAATAATGCAGTCTCGGCCCACGTTTCAAGTGAAAACCCGACTTGGGCGGTCAGGCAAGTCCGGCGACCTCTTCGATTGTGAGGTTTCCGGGTACGATAGTGACGGGAATAGGGAAGGTGCCAGCCTTGGCACCTGCCGCCAGCGACGAGACAAGCGGCCCGGGCCCTGAGGGATCGGTCGAGGCGCCAAGGACGAGAACACCGAAATCCTGATCGTCCTCGATGAGCTTGACGATCTCCTCAGCCTTTTGACCTTCCCGGATGAATTCCTCCGGGATGATATCCTCGAAGCCCCAAGTCTTGAGCTTGCGGTTGCGCAGCCGGAACACAGCGCGGGCTTTGTTGTACTGCTCCTCGCGGAACGCCTGCTCGACGCCAAGCCAGTGGCTCATCTCGGCCGGCTGGATGACGAACAAAAGCGCGAGCCCGCCGCCGGTGCGCTGTGCGCGGCGCGCCGCATAATAGAGGGCGGTTTCGCCCTCGGGCGATTCGTCGACAATCACCAAGAATTTGCGCTTGTGGCCTTCGGTGAAAAGGCGGCGCGGCTCATGATCCGCCATTAGCTTCCGGTCTCTGAGTTAGGGGCGGTGTAGCTTAGCATGTTTGGCAGCCGGTTTCACAGCCCGCACGAAACCGACGATATCGCACACTTGGCGCAGGGTCTCGTCCGCGATTGCGCGCGCCCGCTCCGCGCCGTCTGCGAGCACGCCGTCTATATAACCGGTGTCGGCCGAAATCCGTTTCATTTCCGCCCCGACCGGGCCGAGCTTTTCAACCGCAAGGTCCACCAGCGCATTCTTGAACTTGGAGAATTGCGCGCCGCCGAATTCGCTCAGCACCGTCTCCATGCTCTGTCCGCTCAGTGCAGCATAGATGCCTGCGAGGTTCTCCGCTTCGGGCCGGTCCTCGAAGCCCTTTGCATCGCTAGGCAGCGGCTCGGGATCGGTCTTGGCCTTTTTGATCTTCTTGGCGATGGTTTCCGCATCGTCGGCGACGTTGATCCTCGACAGATCCGAGGGATCGGACTTCGACATCTTCTTCGTGCCGTCGCGCAAGGACATGACGCGCGTCGCAGGGCCCGAGATGAGCGGCTCAGGCTGCGGGAAGAAGCCGTCCTTGAAGCCTGCCGCGGCAATGGTCTCAGCGAAATCCACGTTGAATTTCTGCGCTATATCGCGGGCGAGCTCCAAATGCTGCTTCTGGTCGTCGCCCACAGGCACATGCGTCGCCCGGTAGGCCAGGATGTCCGCCGCCATAAGCACGGGATAGACATACAGCCCGACGCTTGCATTCTCCCGGTCCTTGCCGGCCTTCTCCTTGAATTGCGTCATGCGGTTGAGCCAGCCGATCCGAGCCACGCAACTCAAAATCCATGCCAGCTCCGAATGGACGCTTACTTGGCTTTGATTGAAGATGATGTGCTTCTTAGGGTTCACGCCCGCTGCGATGAACGCGGCTGTGACCTCGCGCGTCGAGCGGCGCAAATCCGCAGGATCTTGCCTGACCGTGATCGCGTGCAAATCCACGACGCAATAGATGCAGTCGTACTTCTCTTGCAGCGCCACGAACTTGGTGATGGCGCCAAGGTAGTTGCCCAAATGGAGATTGCCGGTTGGCTGGACGCCGGAGAATACGCGCTGTTCGATTGTCATCGGGAGCCCTCGTGCCAGCAAGCCCGGCTCGCGAGCTTGCCACTTTTGCCACCGCACCCGCGAGCGGGTGCGGAAGGCGCGACTATGATCTGCACTGCCGGAAAATTGCAAGCCCCTGGAGTTTACATCCGGGGGACTTCCGGCGGCGCGCCCGGTGGGTTCGCTAAATAAGGGATCGCCGCCGGGAACCGTAGCGAAATCCGTATACCAGCCCGAAAATAAGCACGCCAGCGATCAGGATCGTTGTTTGGGCGTCGCCGATCGAGTCCGAGATCGGGCGCTTGAGAAAGGCGTTGTGCGCAAGCGCAAGAGTAAGCAGCGCAATCGCGGCGAGCAGAGCTCCGGCAACCGCGCTCCCTATCTTGCGGCTAAGCGGCGGTTCCTCCCACAGGAGGGCACCGGCCGCAAGGCCGAGCGCTTTCCTCGCGATATGATCGGCGTCGGTGTCGAAGCTATCGGACCTGAGCGGCGGGGCATTGCGTTTCGAAATCTCCGAGATGTCGCTGGGCAGCACCTCCGGGGCCGGCATCGAAGCGCCGTCGACAAGAAGCGGCAGGGTTAAAGCCTTACCCTGCAAAGCTGCCCGGACCTCGCCGCGGACATGGTCGTGGTCGTCCCAGAGCCTTGGCTTTTCGCCGTCCGCTCCCGGCTCGAGCCATCTCTTGCCGATCAGAACCAAAATCGCGCCGGCCTTGGCGATCTCCGCTCCGATCTTCTCCTCGAAGTTTTCGCCGGCATCGATGGCGCCGAGGTCCAGGAAGACATTCTCCTTTCCGAGCAAACGGCAGAACCTGTCGTAAAGGAGGCGGGCCATAGGCGCGGTGTCGTTGCGCCGGTAGCTGATGAAAACTCTCTTGACCATTTTTTTTCCGTTAGGGCGCTTAATTCGGTTTTACGAGGGGCAGCAAACCGGCTTTCTGCAGATGCTGCCTTCCGGGCAAGGAGCTGACGACACCGTGCACAGCCGACCCATCGCTCGCGAACTCATAGATCAAGGCCGTGCAGCTGCTTTCCTTCCCGAAAGGCCGGTCCGCGTATTCGCGTGGAAGCTGAAGCGCGCCTCCGCTTAGCCATTGCTTCGCGGCTTCTTCGGTTGCCTGCTTGTGAGACGCCGTAATCGCCGCCTCTTGCAGAACGAACACGATCACGCGATAGCGGCCGGCCTTCGCATAGAACAAGCCGCGGATGAAATCGACAAAGCCTGCTGGACTGTTGTCGAATCCGGCCGGCCAGCGCTCGGCCTCGTCGGCCGGAGTTCCGTCGCTGCTGATCCTTTCCAGTCTCGTTGCAAGCGCTATGCCGCCAAGCTCTGTTTGATAAAAGCTGCGCTCGACATAGCCCGAGCGTTCGAGCGCCGAAAGAATGGCGGAGCTGACCTCGCCGACGGTCTTGTACTGCGCGAGATCGCTCTTAAGGAAAACATAGGTGGTAGAGGGTTTCGGCGGCGGCCATGGGAAAAACGGAATGGTCTCAACTGTCCGCGTTACCGCAGCGTGCGGTGCAGCCGCTCGCGGCGGAGGAGGTGGCATAACTTCCCGCGTCCTGAATGAGCGCGTGCGGGATTCATCCTCGCCTTCAGACTCGTCTGTGCGGGCGCTAAGCTTTTGGCCGGCCGCGCTCTTCAATCCGACGGCCATAAGACTAAGCTTCAACTCCGCGGCCTCTTCGCCGTCCAGCTTTTGCGCCCGCTCCAATATCGATAGCGCGCGCTGGTATTGCGTTTTGGCCTCGGCGTATTGCCGTTGCGACTCCAACATCCGCGCCAGCGTCTTCAGAGCCGCGACAAGGCGCGGGTCATTGACCCCGAACGCTTTCTCTGCCGCGATCAGCGCTTTTCGAGCTGTGAGAATGGCTTGTCCATAATCGCCTCCCTGGGCGAACTCTTCGGCTTGGCCGAGTAGCGCGTCGGACGCAGGGGTTTGTGCGAGGGCTGTACCGGCGAGAAAGCCGATGGCGGCCGCAACTAGGAAACGGGTAATCGATCTTGACATGGCGTCCCCGCAAAATCTTAGTCCGTGCAGAATGCAACGGGCGTTTGACATGAGCAAGACGATTAAGGGTTTATTTTTTTGCGGTGCTTAGGGTGAGGCGGCGCGGGCTGGCGGGAGAGGAAGCCTCGCCTCCACAAAGGTTATTGAAGGGCTGCGAGAACTCCGGCTTTTTCGAGATGCTGTTTGCCCGTGAGCGCACTATCGACAAGTTTCACAGACGTGCCATCGCTCGCGAACTCGTAGATCAAAGCAGTGCACGTGGCCGTCCCGAAGGGGCGGTCCGCGATCTCTTGCGGCAGCTTGTTTAAGCCCTCGTGAAGCCAAGCCTTCGCCTCATCACCCGAGACTGCCTTCCGGGATTGCTGGAATGGAAGATCCTGGAGAATGAACACGATCACGCGATAGCGGCCTGGCTGCACAAAGAACAAGCCTTTCAAGAATTCTGCAAAATTCGGCTGCTGCGCCTGAAAGCCGTTAGGCCACCGTTCGGCTGCGGGGGCTGGTGCGCCGTCACCGGCCATACGTTCAAGCCGCGTCACGAGCGCGACGCCGCCCGGTGCCGTGCCGAAGAAGCTATGTTCGACGTAACCCAAACCCTCAAGAGCCTTAAGGATACCGGAGCTGACTTCGCCAACCGTCGTGTACCGGCTGAACATCTCGCCAGGAAGCACATATGAGGCTGACGATGGCGGCGGCGGCCAGGGAAAATCAGGCAAAACCTTTGTTTGATTTGGCCCGTGATCTTGAGACGCCGGGGCTTCACCGTTCCTTTTCGCCTCCGCCGCTTTCCTATCTTCTTCCGCAGCCTCCTCCTCCAATATCGCAACAGCCTTGTCCCAGCCATGCTCCTTTTCTGCCCGGCGGGTTGCATCGTCGTCCGCGAACGCAGCGGCTTCGGCATCTTCGGCACTCTGCAACTTTGAGAGCGCGTTTTTCAACTCGATGATTTCGCGGCGATGGCCGCGCGGCTCTCGCTTCAAAATTGCGAGAGCGCGCTGGTATGCAACCCCAGCCTCTTTATCTTGACGATTGGCTTCGTAAGCTTGCGCGAGAGCCGTTAGAAGCTTTACAAGACGCACGTGACGTTTTCCAAACTTTTGCTCTGCCCGTCGCAGCTCTGCTTTGGCGTCCTTGATCGCCTGCTCGCGTTTCGCGCGGTCATCGTCACCCAGCACAACATCGACCTGCTCATCCGGCTGGGGATTTTTGATTGTCTGCCTGGGCTGCTCGCCTTGTTCAATGGGCTTTTTTTCGCTGGACGCCTTTTCTTCCGAGACCAACCCCTTTTGCTCTGGCGATTGCGCGAAAGATGGTTGAACGAGAACGGCGATGGCAGACGCAAATAGAAAACGAACAATCGATTTTAACATGGCAGCCCCGTAAAACCTGAGATGCAGCAGAATGCAACGGGCGTTTGACATGAGCAAGACGATTAACGGCCTATTTTTTGGGAGCCATAGCGATTATCTGCCGTGACGGCAGCGGCGGCAGGAGAGGTGCATCATGTGGCGTAGGGCAACGGTGGCGCTCGTCGCGCTTATCGCAGCAGGAGCGGTCTTGAGGGCTTACGATCTTCATGCACTCGGTCTGCGGCTCCTGAACCTCGCGCCCGCGCTCAGCGGGACCGCGATCGTCCGCGGCGCTGCATACGGGCGTGAGCCATGGCAGAGGCTCGACATTTATGCGCCGCCAGGGCGGCAGGCGCGGAACCTGCCTGTGGTTGTCTTCTTTTATGGAGGCCGCTGGACCGTGGGCGCGAAAGAGACCTACCGCTTCGTCGGCGATGCCTTTGCGAAGCGGGGCTATATCGCGGTGATCCCCGATTACAGCAAATATCCGGCCGTGCGTTTCCCGGCCTTCGTCGAGGACGGCGCGAAGGCGCTCGCCTGGGTCTTCGATCGCATCGCGGATTATGGCGGCGATCCGGGCCGCATTTTCGTCGCGGGGCACTCGGCCGGTGCGCATATCGGCGCGCTGCTGGCGGCCGATCCGGGCTATCTCGCGCGTGAAGGCAAAGAGCGCAGCGCTGTGGTGAAGGGCTTCGCAGGCCTCGCCGGCCCTTACGCGTTTACGCCCGATGAGCCCGATCTTAAAGACATGTTCGGGCCGCCTGAGCGCTACCCTGCCATGCAAGCGACGACGTTCATCGATGGCAAGCAGCCGCCGATGCTGCTGCTATACGGCGATACCGACAAGGCGGTGAAACGCTACAATCTCGACCGGCTTGAGGCGCGCATCCGGAAAAAGGGCGGCGCGGTGAAGAGCATCATCTACCCCGGCGTGGACCACCTTTGGATCTTGGCTGCGTTAAGCTGGGTTAACTTCCGCGGGCCGCCGGTGCTGGACGATATGCTCGCGTTTTTCGGTTCTGTGAAATAGCGAAGCCGCACGCGGGGGAGCGCAGCAAGCCGCGTTTCTGCTTTAACCACCTTGAGAAATAAGGACGGGTTCCGCCTTTCCTGCATGCACCGGTTGTGGCATTAAGCGAGCGGAAATCCTTTGTGGGGCGTGAAACATGGGAGCAC
>Ga0326728_10015733_pt1 | contig 15642 bp, 12 predicted proteins | sample MB3enrmetagenome_FD_207602 | JGI IMG/M metagenome (GOLD analysis project Ga0326728, IMG submission 207602) | Lab enriched peat soil microbial communities from McLean, Ithaca, NY, United States - MB31MN | ecosystem: Environmental > Terrestrial > Soil > Wetlands > Peat | place: USA: New York...
CAACACCCGTCGGGCCTATCTGCACGCCGTCCGCGAGTTTGCGGATTGGTGTGCGCTCCAGGGGTTCCATGAGATCGTCGATATCGAGCCGCTGCATGTGGCCGGCTACATCGAGCAATTGACCTCGAGGCTTGCGAAGCCGTCGGTCAAGCAGCATCTCGCCGCCATTCGGATGCTGTTTGATTGGCTGGTCATTGGACAGGTGATGGCGACGAACCCGGCGGCGCCGGTTCGAGGGCCTAAGTACACGGTCAAGAAAGGCAAGACGCCGGTGCTCACGCAAGAGGAAGCGCGAGAGTTGTTAGAGAAGGTCGATACGTCGACGGTCATGGGACTTCGGGATCGGGCGCTCATCGCGATGATGATCTATACGTTCGGTCGGGTCGGTGCGGTCATCAAGATGCGGATCGAGGATTACTACACGCAAGGTCGTCGGGGATGGGTCCGATTGCACGAGAAAGGTGGCAAGCGGCATGAAATGCCGTGCAATCATAATCTCGAGGCGTATCTGGATGCGTACCTCACTGCCGCGGGAATTGCCGAGGATTTCAAGGGGTATCTATTTCGCACGGCGAAGGGAAAGTTAGGAACGTTGACCAGCAATCCCCTCGCCCAGTCGAATGTCTATCGGATGATAAGGCGGCGGGCGATCTTGGCGGGGATCAAGACGCGGATCGGAAATCACACGTTCCGGGCAACTGGGATTACTCAGTACCTGCGGAACGGCGGGCGCCGCGAGCTCGCGCAGCAGATGGCGGCGCATGAATCGCCGCGTACAACGGCGCTGTATGATCGGCGGGATGATGAGGTAGCGGTGGATGAGGTAGAGCGGATATTGATTTGAAGCTCCGGCATCGACCTGTCGCGCTTCCTTCTTTATTTTCCCTCATTGAGCAAACAGCGCACTGAATCTGAGACTCCTCGCCTTTCAGATCAGAATGCCATAGCATAAAGATGGAATACTCTGAGGAAGATAACAAATGGATTTGCAGCCACGGACGAATCTAGATCCCATCTCCTTTGTCCTGCTGGCTACTATCGCCCTGACTTTTAGCCTGACCTCGATGGTCTTTGGCAAGTGCGAAGACCAAGAAATTACTGTCGGCTTCTTGGATCGCAGCACCGACCAATCTGCACCCAAAGCAAACAACTCGGAGATATCGAAAGGCGAATTTGGCGCAATGGATGGCATGCCATTTGGGGATCCAAATAGGCCTTGCAAGCTGGCGCTAATTCCGATGGCCTTCAGTGATATTACGAACGGTCTTCAACTAGAGCGCATTCAATTTCTCATATTTAATCCTTTGACGTTCTTGGATCAATCGAAAACAGTTCACTTTCGATTCTTAGCGACACTCAGTCGCACTCGCAACGGCGAGTACCCCACGACGAATTTAGGGGGAGTAATCTTTGATGCGAAAGGAAACCATACCAATGCGCTAGAGCTGAAAGATTTGCAAAATTCGCGAATCTTTGCGGTCGCCGATACCTCTGTCGGGGGGTATATTGCACAACGAATTGCGTTAGAGGCTCATGGCTTCCATGTTAGCTTGACGGCGGATCATTTTCTGACAAGCCAGCTCTCCGTCATTCAAAAGGTCATAGATACTCCGGGAGCAATCGGATTTGTCCGCACTGGGCAGCTTGAGAGCTATTGCCACATCAAACATTGCGATACCGAGAAATTGTTCCGCATTCTGCGTCTTAATCTCATGAACAATGAGCCCGGGCAACGTGACGGTGAGAAATTTCCCTACGCCATTAGCACACGCGAATATCCAGAATGGGCGTTCGTCGCATTGCCGAAGGCAAAGCAATCAACTGTCAATGATGTAGCGATTGCGTTACTCACCTTGCCACAATTCCCAAATGCACAAAATCCGGAGGAGCAGCTCTCATGGGTGTCTCCGGTCAATTATATTACCGACGTCGATCAATTGGAGCCGCCAAGTGAATTTTCCATGTTCAACCCATTCGATCCTGAAGGGGCGGCGCTGGACGTCTATCTAGCTTTCTTTATTGTATTCTCCTTCTCGCTGCTCCTGCTAATCGAACGTGGGCGTCGGCGCCGGAATCGACCGCGTACTCTGCGTACATATATCTTATTTCTGCCTAACGTCTTAGCCTGTCTATCCGTAGGAAGCACGCTTGTACTCGTAATTCTCTGGATTGGCTCCCTAGAGCGATTGGTCGAAACATTCGTCGTACATGGAGATCATCGAAGTCCCATTACCGCGCTTCTCCTAACCACGATGGCGTTCTTAGCGACGGCACTTTCGGCGCACTATCTGAGTGCGCAAACCACCGAGCGGGGCGTCGTGCTGACTAAGCTTGAAGAGTTACTAGAACGAGCGCTGGCGTTTAGTAGAAGTGGCTCCGCCGGGGAAGCGGCTGCGGGCGAAAACGCCGCGGCAAATGCCATTTGGGATGAAATGCAAAAATACTGTAAGGTCAACAGCGTTTCGGAGGACGAGCTCGACGCGATCGCCGCGCTGGTAAGGTCGCGCCGGGTAGCGCAGGCAGAATCTACGCTCCCTGCTAACGTAGACAAATTGCGGGCTGAATGGTAGAGCCCTTGAAAATACCGGTCACACGTCCGTCGGATAACGGCCTCATGTGGCGCTGGGACACGGATGCGTTCGGCACCGTGGCGCCGAATCAAAATCCGTCGTGACTCGGAACCTTTGTCTACAACCTGCGCTTCCCTGGCCAATACTACATGGTCGAGACCGGGCTCTACTACAACTACTATCGAGTACAACTACTATCGAGACTATCATCTGCAGACGGGACGGCGCGGACCAAACGTAGTGCAACGCCGGCCGAGGCATGAAACCGCTAAGAAAGAGTGTCGCCTTTGGCGTCAGACCGCGTGATGGTGGACTAATGATAGAGGTTTAAGACCGGCAAGAATAATTGTCTCAGCGGCGGAAGAAGTAATTGACGCCGGCCACACAGGTGTGGACCGCTATGCTGAATTCGCGGCTTACTGCGAATCGGGGCGACACAGATATGTGTCGAGGATTGCCGTTTGCTACCACCCGTAACGGCGGTGCTTTTCGTCTTCTAGGACTTTTTTCGCCTGTTTACCGGTTTCAAAGGAATCCGCCACGGATCTCCCAGTAATGAATGGATAGTCGACTATAACCGACAATTCCTTACCCACATTTCCGTGAAAGCACCCTTCTGGACCAACTGCCAACTCCATCACCAGTTGATGGGGAATCAACGGAAAATCGCTTGCAACGTAGTCTGGTTTGGCGGCGGCAAGATCGCTAATGACGCGCTGTGGCGGCCAAAAACCGAATCCTGTTGTGTAGTCGTATGGACTAGGATGTCCGGTGACATGCTTTCCCGAAACGATAGGCCGACGATCGTCTTCCGATATGATGGTAAAGGCTAGGCACGCAATCGAATAGCATTCCGCGATTATGGGTTTTCCTAACTCGAAAAAACACCGAATTAGGTCCTGCAATCGGAAGTTGTTCATCATATCGATCACGGCGCCGCTTCCCCCAACCAACAACAGCGCGTCAAATCGGCCGGATATCTCGTCCTTGCGCTCATCCAATTTTGCAAAATATGCTTCTTTTTCTCGCAGGTAATTTGCGGAGCTTGGATATGGATTATTTGGGAACCAATCGTGCAAATTGATCGGGTTCGCAAGACGAGGATTTGCCGGATCGTCAATCGCCGCCACTTTGGCCGCAACGCTCTCTGAGACTACTCGTTTTCCCAACGGGGGGTCTACGAACGTTGGATCCTTGCTAACTGGTAAGGCCACCGGCCTCGCCCCGGTGGGCGTTGCAAAGGTGGTCGCAAAGCTGGCATCATCGAATACTTCCAGCGGGCCGATAAGCTCTTCGCCCCAAAACCCCCATTCCGACAATACAGCCAGAACTCTCTTATTCATCGACTCCCCCTTATGTGGACACGCTTGATTGGATGCCGTCGCCGGCCGCAACAGCAGCTCCGCCATTTGATCTACTAGTCGTTGACTGGAATGCCAGCCGTCATTGGTCACCAGATCCCCGTCTACTACGACTCGTTGGCCTTCCGGAGTATTGGGCGCACAGGGCGTGTAGATTGCGCCCGCATTCAAAACGTCAGCGAGTACAACTTTATTGCAAATCACTCTACGACCCGAAAGCAGTTCCGGAGACGGCGTCAGCAACCATAGCGCGTGGCACGGCATGCCTTTGATAATTCGCCGATTGGCCATCGCGCGTTGTAAGAACCGTACAGCAGGCACGTCTCGGACAACCGCGCCGGCATTACTGCTATTAAGATCGTCCCGTTCGGACCATCGCAGGCGAACACTTACATAATTGGCGGCGACGATGACCGCCACATAGTCATCGACGTTCACGTGCTCAAAGTCAAGACTCACGTCTATCCACTCGACCTGATCTTGAACCCCCGGTTCGATCGTGCTGTAAAATCGCATTGTAGGGTTCCCCCACAATCGCGAAACCAAATCGACTGTCGCCCCGTAAAACGCAAATCCCTGCTGATAGATTTTGATCTCGGCGGGGATGTATTGACTTTCGACTACAATCGCCACTTTCTTTCCCGCGAGCCGATTATCAGTCATGAGTGATCTCCCGAACCTGCTTTGTTTCCTGTTATTCCGCTCGCCGTTGGTAGTAACGCTTCACACCGCTTGGGCATTGGATCTGAAAGTAAGATCAGAGGGACGCTTGCCTTCAATTTGGGCCTTGGTTTGAGCGCTCTTGCGCAGCGGCCGCAATTCAACGGCAACGGTACTGTCTGGAGCGTAGTCTGCAAGAGCGATCTGAAATTGGTCGTGCCGCAGACCCTCAATCTCCATTCCATTTATTTTAACGCGAACGATCTCCACCTCATCCGCCCGCATGAAATCCGGCAGAACATTAATGCTGGTTACTTTGTCCGTATAATTTGGCTTAAAGTAAATTACGAAACTGTCATCGCCATCACCTCGCTTGTCGACATAGCAGCGAGTATAGACGTGCGCCAAATAGCTCAGTTCAAACGCATGATAGCCGGCGATGGCATGCCCGGCCTCGTTTCCATACGTTCCTTCTATAATAGGCGAGCCACTTTCGCTGGTCCTAAAGCGGATCCGATGATTGTCCCGGTCTAGGAAAAAGAGATTCCAGAAGGCGTTACAGTATCGAGCAAGTTCAAGAAATTGCGGATTCCCGTTGATACTATGCAAGATAAGGTACGCAAGAATGGCCTGTTCCTGCTGCCAGAAATCCTTCGTGCAGCCCCAAACGAACTCCGTCGGCATCCCGTTAAGGGGATTTCGCTCTACGGCATCGAAAATGCCGCCGCGCGCACGGTCGACTCCGACCTGCGCCATTTTACCACCGAGAAATGCCGCATATTCATAGCAGTCACGCGCTCGGTCAGCGTACTTCGTTGCCTCGGCATGGTAATTTTGTTTCTCAAGCACTGAACTGCGGTACGAATAGTAGTGGCCGCAGCGCGTCAGATTCCATGCAATTTTTAAATTGTGCCCACAGATCGCCCGATTTTTTTGCCAACTCCATTCCACGTCCGGCGTCCAATCGGCGTGAAAGCGTTCGCGAACATAGTCGTTCGTGATGTTACTGAGATTCAGCGTGAGATCCGCATTACGGGTAGCGCCACTCCGTTCCGGAAAATGGGTCAGAATATTGTCGACGCACTCGTCAAGGATCTGCCAGCAGGTGAGGCGTAATGCCGCCCAGTTTTCGTTATGCTCGGGCAGCGGATCGATGGCGAGCAGTAAATTGATCAGGTAGGCGGGAATGTGATCGCCAATCGAATTCCAGTTCTTTTTCATCCGGTTCTGGCCCAACGCTGCAGTATCCGGGCGCATCGTGATCGGATCTAAATGGGAGAAATAGCCACCCTTACCCGTAAAGCACGTATCGCCCGGTCGAAAAACATCGTGATAGAAATCCTGAAAACCCGCAATTGTCCGTTGAATGAAATCTCGAATCCGTCTGTCTTGGGAGATACGATAAAATTGTGTGAGACCAGCGAGCGCGTAGATCTGCTCATATAGCGCATACGTCTCTCGATCGTCCGGATTCTGCGATGGCGTGATATCCTCATTAAAAGGCTTCCCGCGCCGGCCAAACTTCCAAAAGCAATACGTTTGATCATGACTGGGGCTGCGGAACGTATCGCAAAGATAATACGCGGTGGCTTTGGCGGCGCTATAGAAGCGATCTAGTCCCGTGAGCAGATATGCCGAAGAGAGACCGTACAGGAACCGTGACAGCGTGGCGCATTCCTGGATCGGATCGGCGGTCGCCTCTCCTACAATATTCAAATTCGTACGATAGAACTCCATCAGATCGTCCGTGGTGAACGTACGCTTGTTTCCAAAGGTAGTATCCAGCCATTGATTGCACATCGTCGTGACCTGCGAAATCCACCAATGGGTTTCTTCCCAACCGACCTGACCTGGCGTGGAATGCATGAGTGTGACCGTGCGGGCATCCAAGTGTTGAACGTCCCCGTTGATGGTGACAATTCCCTGCACACAGGCCATAAGGTCCGGCCGAACATATTTACGCAAGTTGTAGGCGATTGTTGACTCCCCGGCGTTGGGCGCCGGCGACGCGACGCGATCGCGATTCAAGTTGTCCAAATTGGCTAACACTTGGTAAGACGTCTCCGGACCTGGCCAGGCCTGCACTACGTCCTCGCTCAACAAGCGTATTGAAAAGCAGCCTTGCTGCGTATCCACCTTGATGATTTGACCAACGATGGTTACCTGCTGGTAGAACTTCTTCATAGGGACACGGTCACCGCTTAGTTTGCAACGCGTTGAAAGATCACAAATCCATTTGCCGGAAGGTTGCAATTGATCGCTCCGTCATTTACGCGGAGGGTTGCACCGAAATTGCCGACGTTAGCTCCGCCGTATTGCCGTGAATCGCTGTTGAAGATCTCCGTCCAGGCGCCGTCCCAAAGACTGTTGTTCTGAAAGTAATATCCGTTGGGATAGGGAACGTCGGACAGTGTGCCGATCACGAGATACATCTCGGCGTCCTGCCAGCGAGTAAAGGCGATGACGCGGTTCTCGTTGTGAGTATGAACGACGCTGATGTTTCGGCTGCGCAGCCCGCGCCAGCGTGTCCGTAGACCGTTCGCGGCAGCATAAAAATTAAAGAGGTTTCGGCCGGTGCCCGTTCGCATCCCCAGGTAATCCTCCTTGTTTTCCAAAACCCGGTTGTATTTGAATCGGCGTTCCGCACCCACCTCTTCGCCAAACAGGAACATCGGAGTACCAGCAGAAAACACCGTCATTCCGTACGCAAATCGGCATCGGGCTTCTGCGTACTCGCGAGTCGCTCCGATCAAAGGAGCGGCGTTCGCCGCGACGACAATCGTACGCTCCGAGGTATATTGCTTTCCGACCTCCGCAGGGTCCCAGTCGGGATCCAAAAATGGGCCGCCACCACTGTTGCCCGCCTCATCATGCGATTCGTTGTAAACGACCTTTGCCTGCCCAGTCTGGGCGACCTGGTTTGCGAAATAATCCATTCGTAGCGACGGCGGATTAAAGCTGAACGCGGCGGACACCCAAATGAGCTTCGCGGTGTCTATGCCACGATCCGTATCGCCGATGAGATGGTGATAGAAATCCGCGAACCAACGAGCGTCAAAGCCCATCCCACCACTCTCGATCGGAAGCGTGACTTGGTTCCACGTCGAGTAATCCTCGGCCATCAGGAAAACAAGGGGCTTGAACAGCCGAAGGGTTCGTCCAAATTCCCGCAGCAACTTTGCGCCAAACTGATTGGCGGCGGGTACTGCGACTCCATCCGACATGCGTGTATTGTACAAATGGATGGACGTCGTTTGATCAGCTCGAAATCCATCGATGTGGAATTCCTGCATCAGCGTGACCGCACTGCTGATGAACATCTTTCTTACCATTTCCTCATGGTAAGCCGGCGCATCTCCGCTCGACACATTGGAGAGATAGCCACCACGTGGAAAGGAATAGTCCGACGGGAGTCCCTCATACCAATAGTAAATGTCGCGTTGAGGGGCCGGCGAATCAAACGAGCGTTCGGCCCGATCCGCATCTTGATCGAAATGATTGTAGACAACGTCCATAATCACCGCCAACCCACGACGATGACAAGCCTTCACAAAGTGCTTGAACTTGTCACGACCACCGCCAGCGTATTCAATCGCGAAGTAATGGGATGTGCTATATCCCCAATTTTGCGCACCGCCGCCAAACTCGGAAAGCGGGAGTAATTCCACGGCGGTTACGCCGAGATCGACCAAGTGGTCAATGAGGGCAATTGCGTCCTTCAGCGTTCCGGGATCAGGACTCCCGAAACCCAGGGCTCCCATATGCAACTCATAGATGATGAGGTCCTCAATGCGGCTCGGCACAGCCTGGTTCGTCCATTCATCCTTCCAGAATTCGGAAGCCGGAATGAAGGTAACCTCCGGCCATACCTCCGGTTGTTCCACGAACTGCTCTGCGACAGTATTCGGATTGACCACCGCCGAGCAACTTAACCGGCCCTCCAGTCTTGCGAGTGGCCCGCCATATGGTTGGTTAAGCGGTGGATCGGTCGCGCCGAAACCCACTTGACACCGAGAATAAAGGTCGGTGCGATACACAGTGGACCCGTCATCCCGAACGACTTCAAACATATATGGGCGGTGATCCCAATCGGAAAACTTGGCTAATTGAGGATCGGCGGGATCCGTTTCCCAAACACCATCAGCGGAAATCGCCATTGAAATTGGTTTAATTTCTGTCGCGATCCCATGCCCATCGTCAGAAATGAATCCACCCCCGAGGCGTGCTATTGGGATGTGATTACCGGGAGCTGTTCGGTTCGGATCCGTAAGATCAAAGATGGTGCCCATCACCAACCTTACAGATCTCGCATTGGGCGCCCATACGGAAAATTGGATGCCAGGCTTGCTAAAGTCTTGGTTGATATATCTCAGATTGGAGCCTAGACGACGGCAATGCGTAAGGAAATAGATCTCTCGCTGTGGGCTTCCGGAAAACGTGAATATGCGAGTCTGGCTGCTGGATTGGGCATCCTTGACCTCTGTCGGAATTCCCCAAACCTCCTTCGAGCCCTGCATCAGTGCGACGCCCCATGCAAAGGTTCCATTGGTTTCTGATCGCTCAAGCAGCGCGGTCGCGCGAAAGAGGACGCAGCCATCTACCCCAATTTCACGATCCATCCCAGTGGAAGTCCATCGATCCGATCGGCGCCCACTGCCATCCCAGCTGCCGCGTAACTGCGCTTGAGCATCGCTTGGCGGCCAGTCCGGAACACTAGTGTAGTAAATAAATTCAACAGGGACAGTGCTCAAATGCGTCGCCACTCCATTTTTCTGCGATGAAATCGTCTTCCGTAACACACGTCAGTATCACTACCTCGATCTACTGGGTTCACCGCGACCAGTCAAATTAAGTTATCGCGGCAAATGCGTTACAAATAAAGCGCATCGCGACACTAATGCCCCGATCCACACGGGTAGTAGTAGGGACTTGAGGGGGCTACCACTTCGAGAAATCTAAATTTGCACAAGGATTGAGGGTATCTGCTCTCAAATGTCACTATTACACTAAATATGTCTCGAGAAAGGGACCGTTTGACGAGTTGGATCGATTGATTAGAGGGGCGTCGGAGACGGGCACAGAGCCAGGCTGGAGCTATCGCAAACGGTAACCACGCGCAGCAACAGGGGGAGCACGAATTGCCGCGGCGCTATTAACTTGGCGCCTCCCTTACATTCAATGCACGTGGCGCCATGAGTGGCGCTACGGACCTTGAAGTGGGCAGTCTGAGCCGCGGCCTGTCCCGTCTGACAGGCGCAACTTCAGGCGCAGCCGCATAGCCTCCGCGTTGCGATAGCGGTGCCTATGAGGTGCGCAATGGCCCGTTGCGATATCCTCTATCAGGGCAACTTGGGGGTTATGCGATGCCGCCCGTGTTCTCGGTACAAATGTCTTCGGTAAACGATCTGATCACAGTGGTCGCGACAATGACCAAAGAAACTGGTCGGCGGTGGCTCTTTCGCGGTCATACTGATGCCAGTTGGGCGCTGCTGCCGGCGGTCTACCGCGGTGATTACGAAGGCGAGGCGGAGCAATTCTTGAGTCAGGAGTTTCGCGCGCGCGCTGGTGTTCGCCACTCACATCGGCCGCAATATGCGGACTACGCCGACTGGCTGGCACTCATGCAACATTATGGTTTGCCTACGAGGCTGCTCGACTGGACACACTCGCCTCTGACTGCCGCCTTCTTTGCCACCGAGCGCACAATGCAACACTTTGCCCCAAGCATCAGCGGGTCTTGTGATGCTGCTATTTGGGCACTCTGTCCGTTCGAGCTCAATCGTGCTCAAGGGCTCAAGCCGTACATTTATCCGCTCAACTCGGGTGACCTGGAACCGCTGGTGACGGCTGCGTTCTATGAAGGCGGCGATACGATCCCCATCGCCGCAGCTATGGCCGTTGAGACGGATGTTCGAATGCAAGTGCAACGCGGTGCTTTTACGATTCACGGTACCAGGGTGCCATTAGACGAAATCTCGAACTGCGAGAGTTGGCTACGCAAATTCGTTATTCCAGCGAGGAATGTGCCAGCGCTCGGGCTAGAAGTCGATACGCTCGGAGTAGGTTTAGCCGATCTCTTTCCCGACCTGGGTAGCTTGGCGAAGGATTTGGCGAGTCGCATTCGGCGGCGACGATGAAAGAACAAACTGTCAGCGCATCGACAGTGCGTCACCGAAGGCGATTATAAGTTCTCTGCTACCACCAACCTTGTTTCCTTTGCTTATCCACGAACTCGAAAGAGCTTAGCCGTCATGATCCTTTGATCCTCGCTATTCCCGAGTCATTTTTTGAGATTAGAAGGCTCCGACAAAGCGGGAAAGCGGTGGGCTGAGAACGTGATTGCGCGCATCTGCTACTTCTTCTCGAACCGGCGGCTGTTCCTTTTCTAGATCTACAATAACTGAGGAATCCTACCGGCACTTTTTGGCACGCAAATCAAGGGGACTCAAAAGCCCCGGGAGGGGGTGTTTCTACCGGGAGTTATTGTACCAAAATCAAGTGCACCCGCATTTGTGAAACCTTTCTAGACATAGCCACTTGCCACGTTCAATAAATGTCCTCCAAAACCCGCGGAAACAATGCGGGATCAATGTCATAACACTCAATTACCACTCCACGAAGCCGACACTCGGGGTGCCCGAAGATCCGATCCCGACGACTCTTGGAAAAATAAGAATCCAATCCCGATGATCTTGCATAGCGGCTCTCACACAGTTGACCTGAAATCCGTACCAGCGGCGTAAACGATAGTTGACGCCATAGCCGCCGTTGTTGTCGTAATGATAATCACCTCGATGGTCCGTCAGTCGAACAACAAATTCGGCGACAGGCGGACCTGAGAAGTGATACAGACCCATAGATCTACCGTTGATGTCAGCGGTCTTGGACTTGGAGAATTCACCGATGTCACGCCAATTGGCGACGGCGGGGTCTTCATTGATGGTTCCGCAGCCGTAGAGTGCTATAGACCTCGGGTTGAGCGATTCATCAACCGCCGCCCAAACGTCAAGGAAATCATCGTCAGTCCGACGCGGGATGGGTGCCCCATAGTTGCATACGATAGAGACCACTGCGACGTCAGAGCCAGAACGAAACCGACTGGAAGCTACAAGCTCAACCTCGAATTCGTTCAATCGCCAAGCTTCCTGCGCGCGCATGGGCTAGTCCTCCAAGCCACGAACTTGTTTATTTCATTGCTCCTAATAAAGACTTGTCTTCCCACAATTTTTCGAGAATTCTACCTTTTTTGTCGTGAGATACATGACTCGAAGCGCGCTTGAATAGTCAAGCGAAAACGTCAATCCCGGGAAGCAAAACTGTCAATCCGCTCGCGGACGATCCATTCTCGCGGTTTGCGTTCTCGTAACTTTTTGATTTCTGCTAATTTCACGCATTAAAAGTGTCAATCTGCGTCAAATCCGATCGCAATGGCTTTGAATTTGATACCAGAGGTGCCCATTCGCTGCACGACACATCGCCAGAAGCGGTTCCAGGCGTAGTCCCTCGGTGAAGCTCAATCATCTCGAGCGCGCTAGACCGCTCGGCCGTACCGCTCGCTTCGCTTTGCACCACGACGACCAGGCCATGGCGGTTTTCACTCACCGCATGTCCCATGTAACAGAACTTGGCCGTCGTGCCAGCGCTCTTTCTATAGAGTTTCGCCTCCGGATCCGTGGTCCGAGGCATGCGTCTCGTTGCTGCGCGTCTCGCCGTAAAAATCGCGGGCTTGATTGCGTCCGCCAGCCTGGAGCATCATCCGACCCATCCTTCGGCCGGTAGCTGCGGTTCGAAGCCTAGGCCTGGATCAAGGTCCCGTCAACGCTAAAATGCTCGTCGCTGAGCAAACCCGTGGCATGGGCCTGCGCAATGATCGAGTCGAACAGGTCTCGCGCGATATCGGCACCGAACAGTCGGTCGCGGTTCTTGCTAAAGGTCGAATGATCCCAGACCGGCTCATCGACCGACAGGCCAACGAACCAGCGAAACAGCAGGTTGTACTCGAGTTGCTCGACCAACATCCGCTCGCTGCGGATCGTATAGAGCACTTGCAGCAGCAGTGCGCGCAGGGCTTCGGCGCGATCGATGGACGGCCGTTTTGCGAGTACAGGCCCTCCAGCTTGCGATCTATCTGCGTGAGTGCCTTCGGCAACAATCGCCCGGATCGGCCGCAGCGGGTGGTTCGTCGGGATCTGGCTCTCCGGCGAGACGTAGCTGAACATCCCTTCTTGTTTCGAATCGGCTCCGCGCATCCGCTGACCCCTATTTGTAGGTCGATTTTCCGTACTGTGCCTCATGCGCAGACTTCTTCAACAGCCTTCTAAAAGGTGATGGTGTGCTTATTCCCTCCGCACCACAGGCTTTGACGCCGCAAAGGTCACCCACGTCATCACGGCCCGACCCACGGTCAGCCAAGTGCTCTACGAACAGATGATCGGCCGCGGTCTCCGCGGTCCCGGTTTGGCGGCACCGAATCTTGTGTGATCGTCTACGCCGAGGACAAGTACCGCTCTGCCCGACCCAAGCTCGGCTACCAACCGTTCCGCGAGCTTTGGCGCCAGCGCGATTCTCGCTAACCTCCGTAGATTGAGCGACGGCGGAATGCAGTTAGACACGCCGGCACCCCAGAAGCATAATCCCGACTGGGATCCAGATAACATGAGCTCAGCCCAAGGAGGGTCCGATGCAGGTATTCTTGAGTGTTGGTCGGGTCTCTACACCTGCGCAACAACAAGTTCTTGAACGGCTGGAGCAGAAAGTAAGGAATGCGCAGTTGGATCCGAGGACGGTTGGGCGCAACACCTTCACCTCCCAGCAACCACTTGAGCGCGTAAAGACCCTTATGCAAGAGTGCCGCGGCCTAATTGTGCTCGCCTTCGAGCGTACGGCCGTGGACGGCGGGCGAGAGGCCCAGGGACTGGATAATCCACCGCTTCAATTTTCTAATCGCCGCTATGCGACTGCTTGGCATCAAATTGAGCTGGCGATGGCAAGCATGCTTGGCCTACCAACCCTAGTAGTTACTGAAGATGGATTACATGAAGAGGGTCTGCTTGAAGATAAGTATGGCTGGTATGTCTACCGCATGAAGTTACGTGCTGATTCTCTGGATACAGACGAGTTCGTCGGAATACTTGCCGACTGGGCCAGACGGTGCGGCGAATTTAAGAGCAAATCGATAGACCCCGCCGGACTCACGATTGGTCAAATTTTTACGAGCCTCACGGTGTCTCAAGCATGGGCGGTCATCGCAGCTTTAGCCGCGCTAGTCGGCGGGTCTTTTGTCGCGGGCGCATATTTTCCGAAATCCACTGCCTTCACTGCCGGCCCTTCAAAGAATATCTCCACGCCTCTCCCTGCTTCGTCGGATGTCGGGCACCCCTTGGCAGAGTTCAGTTATGAACATCTTGTTGGTAGCGTTACTTGCATGGGAAAACTTGCAAAATATTCTGATCATTGGACTGAACTCAATCCAAAGGATACGTCGTGCGCCACAGACACAACTAACTTTAAAGAATCCGGGAGCGATGACAACTACTATTACATATGGGACCCGAATCGCAATATGACGGACAGAGTCCCAAAGCAGGGGGGAGATGTCTATTGGTCTGTGGGCAGAATACCTCCCGACCAAGCGGCGCAACAGCAATGGACATCGGTGTACCACGCGACCCGGACGTCCTAATCGGCAGACTTTCACCCAACATCAGACCGCGCCTCGGGGCAGCCCCCGATCAAGGACCCGAGCCTGCCGATTATCCCCGTGACGATGAATCCGGACTCAAGAAGCTCATGCATCGCCTCATGGGCTTCGTCGGCCGCCCTCGAAGGTTGGCGACGATCGGAATCGATATGATAGTTACTTGCACAATAGAGACGACATCAAGCCCGTCTAGAGGTCGAACTTGGGTGTTTTTGACTGAAACCGTGAAAAGTAAATTTGTGCCAAGAATAGCCCGTCTTCCCGATTGTCGTGTAAACCGCGCGAATATTCGTGCCGAATGAAAACGCGACGATGACCATAACTCCCCCCAAAAACAAGACAAAGTCCCTATAGAGAAAACGGGCGAGCAATAGTGAGAACTTATCCATAATGATAACACCTCGTTCTAAAGTAAGGCCCCCTGAGGAGCGGCCTAATTCGGCTCCTTCTCGGTGGTCCACATCGGCACCAATTTGCCGGTTGATCCCCAGCCATTGGCGACGGGAACCAGGGAATTCTTGATGTCCACTGGCACACCTTTCCCGTCTCCCTGCCAGCCGACGATGACCACTCGCTGAGCTGGGGCTTGCGCCAATGCAGTGGGGATCACGTCGTGATCGCGGAACACCAACGCGATCAGGCAAACGGCGATGACAGTCAGAATGACGTTGGTATATGTGATTCGCTGCATTGTTGCTTTTCCTGTTGGTGGAGCTGCCCCGCTTCGGTGGACCGTTTCTCGTCTTCTCTGTTCGATTTTCTCTCCATCAAGCTTACACCTGTGGTCCGCAGAAATTGAGTCAAGCGCAGGCCGGCGCGAGGACGTAGTCGTGATGCAGGCCGCCAAGGATCGGATTGGCATGGACGGCATACGATTCTCCGCAGCGATGACGCGAATTTGAGTGTGGGTGGTCAAGATTGGCGAGCGGCGGATCCGGGACACCGGGACCCAAGGCCATATGTCGACGCGCCCTATTGTAATGGGGAATCCACGATTTCAGAATCGACCGTAAATGCGATTCAGACAGGGGAATCAGTCAATCGAGGCACTCGCGCCGGATGGTGCCGATGACTCGTTCGCAGATCGCATCGGCCATCGGACTGCGAGGCGGTGTTGTTAGCACCTTGACTCCGAGCCTCGTAATCGACTTGTCCAGGTGCGTGGCAAAGATACTGTCGCGATCGTGAAGCAGGTATTCACCCCGGCGGCCACCCAAAATCCCCCACCTGTGGCCGGGTCAAAGTCCCCCACCTTGATGCGATAAATCGGCGCCGGTCGGCACCGAGCTAGAGCGGCGGCGGGACGTTACGCTGCGCCCTTTTTTTGCGAAAAAGGGGCCGGGGAGTGAAC
>Ga0326728_10015734_pt1 | contig 15642 bp, 11 predicted proteins | sample MB3enrmetagenome_FD_207602 | JGI IMG/M metagenome (GOLD analysis project Ga0326728, IMG submission 207602) | Lab enriched peat soil microbial communities from McLean, Ithaca, NY, United States - MB31MN | ecosystem: Environmental > Terrestrial > Soil > Wetlands > Peat | place: USA: New York...
TGTGCAGGCGCGCGTGGCCGAGTCGCCGGTGTGGCTGGCAGGAGCCAGGAAGCGCATGGTGCGGGCTACCGCTGCCGAAGGGGCGGCACGAACGCGACTCCTGCTCCGCTTTTTGCCCACGTTTCTCTTTCTGGTGCTGCTGATGACGGCCTTCATGAGCTTTTCGCACGGGACGCAGGACGTGTATCCGACGTTTCTCGCTGTCGAGGCCAGGCTTTCGCCGGAGACCATCGGGCTGATCGGCGTCCTGTATGGCTTCGGCTCTATTGCGGGAGGAATTGTATTTGGCGCCCTGTCAGAAACATGGGGCCGCAAACGGGCGATCGTAACCGCGGCGTTGCTGGCGATTCCCGTGATTCCGCTCTATGCCTATGGACATTCTGCATTCACGCTGGGCCTGGGCGCGGTGCTGATGCAGTTCATGGTGCAGGGCGCGTGGGGCGTGGTTCCGGCCTATCTGACCGAGTTGTCGCCGGCTCCGGTGCGCGCGACGGCGCCGGGCCTGGCTTACCAGTTGGGCGGGCTCATCACCTCGTGGAACGGCAAAGGCCAGGCGCTGGCGGCCGAGCGCTGGGGAAGTTATCCGGCGGTGCTTTCCTTCACCGTGGTCGTGGTGGCGCTGGCGCTGGCGGGGCTGGCGGCATTGGGCCGCGAGGCGAAGGGCAGGGAGATGACGGAGGCGTGAAGGCGGCGAGTACGGGGCCGGTTTTGGCGTACTCTTAGAGGAGGAGGCGCCGAATGCCGTATCTCGACTGGTCGGAATGCCCCGAAGTTGAGAGCGTTCCAGGGAAGGTGAGTGGAGCATGGGTGTTGAAGGGCACTCGAATGCCTGTAGCGGCAATCTTCGAGAACATTGCAGCCGGGGCCAGCATCGATAACCTGATGGAGTGGTTCGATGGACTCGATCGCCGACAGTTAAGAGCAGTGATTGAGTACGCTGCCCGTAGCTTCGACAAAGAGCCCAGGTGCGCCGCATAAATGCACATTCTCTTCGACCAGGCAACGCCGGTACCGCTTCGGCCCTTTCTCGTTGGCCATACTGTTCGCACTGCAACAGAAGAAGGCTGGGAGAAGCTATCGAACGGGGATCTGCTCCACGCGGCAGAAGAAAAGGGTTTCAATCTGCTTCTGACCACCGACAAAAACATGCCCTATCAACAGAATCTTGCGGGTAGAAGGATTGGAGTGGTTGTGCTGAACGTGCAAGCATGGCATCAGCTTCGCCCTTACACGCAACTCGTCGTGGATGCCGTCAGCGCAGCCAGGCCAGGCGAGTTCACCCGTGTCGAATTCCCCGCCGATTGAACCGACCGCGCACTCCTATCGCTCGCCAAACCCACCTTGAATCATCCACCTGCCACCGCGGCCAATGGCTCCTGTACCTTTTGTGGCGTATCGATTTCTTTCCCCGACACTTAGAATGAGTGGCAATGACTCCAGGCTCCAGCAGGAGTATGGCGATTGTGGCCATCGGGCGCAATGAGGGCGAGCGGCTGAAGGCGTGCCTGCGCGCGGCGGCTGTTTCCTCTGCCCGGGGCGCGCGGACCGTGGTCTACGTCGATTCGGGCTCAGCGGACGGCAGCGCGGAGTATGCGCGCAGTGTGGGCTGCCGCGTGGTGGAGCTGGATGCGTCGCGGCCCTTTACTGCGGCGCGGGCGCGGAACGAGGGATTTGCCTGCGCGATGGAGCACGCGCCGGACGCGGAGTTTGTGCAGTTTGTGGACGGCGACTGCGAGCTGGAAGAGGGCTGGCTGGAGGCGGGCGCTGCCGCGCTTGGCGCGCGAGACGACGCGGGGCTGGTGTGCGGCCATGTACGCGAGATTCATCCCGAGGCGAGCGTCTTTAACAGGCTGTGCGACTTCGAGTGGCGGCAGGCACCGGGAGAGATTCCGGCCGCAGGCGGCCGATTCATGGCGCGGGCCCGCGCCTTCAAGGAGGTGGGGGGCTTTCGGCCCGATGTGATCGCGGCCGAGGACGATGAGTTATGCATCCGTGTGCGGCAAGAGGGCTGGAAGATTTTGAAGATCGATGCGCCGATGGCACGCCACGACGCGGCGATCACGGGTTTGGGCCAGTGGTGGCGCAGAATGCGGCGGGCGGGCCACGCCTACGCTCAGGTTGCGGCGCTGCACGGCGGCGGCCCAGAGCGCTATTTTGTGCGCGACCGGCGGCGCATTTTGATCTGGGGGCTGGCGTTGCCGGTAGCAGCCCTCGCGGCCGCGCTCTTCACGCGCGGGATTTCGCTCCTGGTCATGATCGGCGCATACGGATTGCAGCTCATCCATATTGCGCGCGGCTGCCGGATGCGCGGATGGGCGGAGAGAGACGCATGGACCTATGCGTTCTTTACCGTGATCTCGCGATTTCCGGCGTTGCAAGGGCTGCTGGAGTACTATTGGCGGCGGCTGCGTGGGCGACCCATGACGATGATCGAATACAAGTAAGGAAGCAGATGAGCGACGCAACACAGCAGACGCCGGAGCAGGAACCCAGCGGCATCCCTGTGAAGCAAGGCGCACGGGGCAAGCGCCGCGTGGCGCTGGCGGGCGCGGGCTACATTGCCGACTGGCACGCCAAGTGTCTCGCGTCGGTGGCGGATTTAGATCTGGTTGCGGTGTGCGATCAGGCTCTGGGAAGGGCGCAGGCGCTGGCCGGCAAGTTTGGCGTTCCCAAGGCATACGGATCGTTGGAGGCGATGCTGCGTGAGGAAAAGCTCGACGCGGTGCACATCCTGCTGCCTCCCGACCTGCATTTTGCCGCGGCGAAGGCGGCCATTGAAGCCGGCGTGAGCGTCTTTCTGGAAAAGCCGATGTGTGATAGCGCGGAGGCCTGCGAGGAACTGGCGCGGCTGGCCGCGGCGCGCGGCGTGCGGCTGGGCGTGGGACACAATTTTCTCTTTGCCGGGCCTTACGAGCAATTGCGGCGCGACCTGCGCAGCGGCATTTTGGGGCGCGTTGATCAAATCACAATTACATGGAACCGCTTTCTTCCCCAGTCAGCAGCCGGCCCCTTCGATATCTGGATGCTGCGCGACCCGCGCAACATCCTGCTCGAAACCGGATCGCACCTGGTTGCGCACATGCTTGACCTCGCGGGAGAGCCGGACGAGATGGAAGTGCGCGCGGCGAGCGCGATCGAACTGCCCACCGGCCGCAGCTTCTTTCGCCGCTGGCTGGTAGAGGCAGTAAAAGACGCAGCGGCGATCAGCTTGCGATTTTCATTCGCGCCGGGTTTTACCGAGTACAACATCCACGTGCGCGGTTCGCTGGCCGCGGCCACGGCCGACATAGAGCGCAACACCTATGCGCTCGACCGCTTTCGGCCTGCTGATCCGGACTTTGAAAACTACGCGATGGTGGCAGGCCGGGCAAAGAGCCTGAAGGCGCAGGCAAGGCGGACGCTGGCCAAATATGTGCTGTCGAAGCTGCATCTCGAAAAACGCGGCACGCCTTACGGAGAGAGCATCGCAAGGGCGATGGATGCGTTTTACGGCGGCGCGAATCTGGATAGGCGGAGCGGTTCTCGGAATCTCGACGGCCGCATATCCGGACATTTCGGGGCGCGCGTGATCCGCGTGTGCGAGCAGATGGGAGCGCTGGCAAAGCTGCCGGCGGAAACGCAGGCGACTCGGCCGGCGCCGGCCCGAACGAAAATCGCTGCGCGCATTCTGGTGCTGGGCGGCGCGGGTTTTATCGGCAAGGAGCTGGTGCGGCAGTTGGTTGCGTCAGGCTGCGGCGTGCGCCTGCTGGTGCGCAGCGCGGCGAGCCTTCCCCAAACCTTGCGCGAGCAGGTGGATTGCCAGACCGGCGATCTGCTCAACCGGGAGAGTTTGCTGCGCGCCATGGAAGGTATCGAGTGTGTCGTGCACCTGGCGCGGTCCAACGTCAAAACTTGGGCCGACTACCAGAGGCTGGAAATCGAAGCCACGTGGCAGGTGGCCGAGTGCGCGCTCGAAGCAGGCGTGAAGCGATTCGTTTACGCGGGCACGATCGATTCGTACTATGCAGGCCGGCGCGCGGGTACGATCACGGAAGCCACGCCGCTCGACCGGCGCATCGCGCGCAGGAATCTTTATGCCCGCGCCAAAGCGGCCTCAGAAGAGATTTTGCTGCGGATGCAGCGCGAGCAGGGATTGCCGCTGGTGATCATGCGGCCGGGAATCGTAATCGGCCGTGGTGGCAGCCCGTTCCATTGGGGCGTGGGCATGTGGTGGCACGACGCCGTGTGCCAAATATGGGGCGAGGGCACCAACAAGCTGCCGCTGGTGCTGGTGGAAGACGTAGCACGCGCGCTGATTGCCGCCATGCAGAAGCCGGGCATCGAGGGCCGGAGCTTCAATCTGGTTGCTGATCCATGCCTGAGCGCGCAGGAGTATCTGGACGAACTGGACCGTGCGGGTGGAATGCGCGTCGAGCGCTACGCCACGCCGATCTGGCGCTTCTATCTCAGGGACATGATAAAGTGGGCGGTCAAGGTCGCGGTGCGTCATCCGGAGCGGCAGTTGCCTAGCTATCGCGACTGGGAGAGCCGGACACAGCGCGCGCGGTTGGATTGCACGGCGGCGAAGACTGTGCTGGGATGGAATCCCGTGAGCGAGCGCGGCGAGATGGTGCGGCGGGGAATCGAGGAACCGCTCAGGGAAATCATGAAATAGCTTTGCCCGTACCTACCACGGGGTGGGCGGGCTTACACGGCCGCCCCGTGTTTCCTTCCATGCCTGGCGCAGCAAACTGAGGAGCAGAGTGGCTTCTCGTGCGCGCGCGCGGCGGGCTGGTGTGGGACTGAAGCGGTTGCGCAGGAGGCGCAACGTGTAAAGGCCTTTCTCAAGCCAGCGCGCCAGCCACACCTTTGCTCCATGGTGCTTGCGGTAGTAGAGGAACGTGGAGCGCATGCGCCAGAGGACGACCTGTGTTTCACTTGCAGAGAAGGCGTGCTCCCCGACCTGCCGCGAGGATTCGCCGTGCAGGTGGGTGACGGCAATATCGGGCCAATATAAGACGCGGAAACCGGCGGCTTTGATGCGACGGCAAAGGTCTACTTCCTCGGAGTAGAGAAAGAACGCGGGATCGAAGAGGCCGGCCTTCTTGAGCGCCTCGCGGCGAACGATCATGAAGGCGCCGGTTACCCAGTCCACTTCCGCAGGCTGGTTGGGATCGGCCCAGGTGCGCTCGGCGGCTGCAAAGACGCGGGAGCGGGGAAAGCGCGAGGTGAGGCCGGTAAGGAGGAAGGCATCGCGAGCGATGCCGGGGAAGCTGCGCGCCGACGGCTGCCAGGCGCCATCGGCAAACACCAGGCGCGCGCCGCCAATGCCCACGGAGGTGTCCGCGTCCATGTGCGCAAGTGCGCGTGCGAGCGCGCCGGGATGGAGGAAAGCGTCGGAGTTGAGCAGGACGAGGTAGCGGCCCTGGGCAGTTTCGATGGCCCGATTGTTGGCCAGGCCGAAGCCGAGATTGACATCGCTGCGGATGAGGCGGACGGGAACGCCCGGACCTGAGAACTCCGCGGCGATCATATCTGCGGAGCCGTCGCGGGAGGCGTTGTCGACGACCAGAATCTCGGCCGTCAAGGCCTTCGACCCCACGGACAAAGACCCGTCCACGGGGACCCCGGCTTCTGGCAAGCGGGCGCACTCGTCGCGGAGAGACGTGAGGCACTCCCGCAGCAGATCGCATGTGTTGAAGGAGACGACGATAACGGAGGCGGCGTAATCGTAGCTCGGACGAAGGAGGGCGAGCGCGCTCGCCGGCTCAGGTGCGCTGCTTCCGCGAGGATCGTTCACGGTGCCTCAAGTATAGAGGGCCGCGGTGGCGGTGACGGGCTATGCTTGAGAGGGCGCGCGGTGGCGCGTGTTGTGATTGCAGGCTCTTTGCTTTGAACATGATGAGATGTCTCTCGACGCAGGATACCGATCTGGTGGCGTGGACGCCACCAGTACAGCCGGTCTGGAGACCGGCGCTACTACCGCTGTTCCGCGTTGCATTGGGACTGGCAGCGGTCGCCGGCGCCGCCGTGGCCTGTTGCGGGCAGACCGCGGGCGACATGACGCGCCTGCGCGTCACCAGCCAGGTGATCCTCAGCGGAGTGACGCGGCTTGGCATGAATCTGGGTGAGCAGAACTTCTACGACTCCGGTCAGATGCTCAGAAATCTGCTGGCGCGGAATCCCGAGTTCGCCGGAATGACGTACCGCAGCATTTTTCATTGCGGCGTTGGCGGAGCGGGCCGGTGCGTCGATGATCGATCCGGCATCCAGTTCCCGGCGGAATTCTGGAAAGGAGCGAGCTACGAAGTTCTGGAAGGCGCGGCGGTGGACCAATGCGGCACGGTGATGGCGAGCGGGACGGGCGCGGGCGGCTATGTTCTGACACTCGAAACCAATGACAAGATGGGCGCCAAGGCGATTGGCGCAGGAGACTGGCTCGCGGTCGAAAAAGAGTTTCCGGGCGATCCCGCGGCGGGGTGGTGGCCTACGGTGCGCGGCGGCGCGCATCTGGAGGCAGAACGAAGCGATCTGCCGCCGGGGACGCCGGTCCTTCAGGCACTGCGCATCGAGGCTGCGGGAGCAGGGCAGTCTGCGGACGTGAATTCCTACTTCGACTCCACGGCAGGGATGACGTTTGTGCGGCTGCGCGGCCGCTACCGTCTTCGCTTTCTCGCCAAGTCCGTGGCTGGGTCAACGGTGCTGCATGTGCATGTGGGAAGGCTGGCGCCGGGACTGCGGCGCTATCTGGATACGGACGTCGAATTGCCGCGCGCGTGGGCAGGATTCAGCCTGGAGTTCGATGCCGACGAGATTTCGCCGCCCCCGGCAGCGGTGGAAGTGGGTTTCAGCGTTGGTGGCGGCTCCGCGCTGCTGGACGATGTGGATCTGGAGCAGACCGGCGGCGATCCCGCGAACCGGACGGCTTTCCGCGACGAAGTGGTGGAGACGCTGAAAGAGCTACGGCCCGGCCTACTGCGGCTGATGGAGAGCGATGCGGGGCTGGGCAGCACGGTAGACAATCTGCTTGCGCCACCGGTGGCGCGCGAGCGGGCCGGCTATCGCACATGGTTCAAGGCTGCCGGCGACATTCCCGTGGGAATTCCGGAGTTTTTGGAACTTTGCCGGGAGGTTAGCGCGGAGCCGTGGATCGTGGCGTCCACGGCGATGAGCCTGGACGAGACGCGCAAGCTGGCCGAATATCTGGCTGGCTCGGCGGCGACGTCCGGCGGAGCATTGCGCGCGGCCGGCGGAAGGCGCGAGCCGTGGACGGAGGCCTTCCGCACCATTCACATCGAGCTGGGCAACGAGACATGGAACAGGGACTTTCGCGGTGAATCGATTGAAGACCCTGTGGCCTATGGACGCAGGGCGAATGCGGTGTTTGCGGCGTTTCGCGCTGCGGCGGGACCGGCTGCAGGACGGTTCGATCTGGTGGTGGGCACGCATGCCTACGATCCGGGACGAAACGGCGCGTTGCTGGCCGCCGCGCCGTTGGCCAATTCGCTGGCCATTGCGCCGTACCTGATGCGCAGCGTGACGGAGTGGGCGAATGACGACCAGCTCTACGGCCCACTGCTGGCGCAGCCCGAAGAGATGTCGCGCGAAGGAATTGTTGCGGCCGCGGCCGCAGCGGCAGGCGGCCGGCAACTGGCGGTGTACGAAGTGAATCTGCACACCACCGGCGGCGACGCTCCGCAAGCGGTTCTCGACCGCTTCACCCCTTCGGCTGCCGCGGGGCTGGCAGTTGCCGGGCACATGCTGCGCATGATGCGCGACCACGGAGTCCGCGACGAGATGTTTTTCAGCCTGCCGCAGTACCAATTCGGGCGGTCCGATGGGAAAACGGTGAGGTTGTGGGGAAGCGTTGTGGAGATGGGCGCCAACGGGCGCAAGCGGCCACAGTTTTTAGCCGTGAGCCTGGCCAGCCGCGTTCTGCGCGGCGACATGGTGAGAGTGGACGTAACGGGTGAGAATCCCAAGCACGACCAGCCGCCGGGCAATGACGGAGTGAACCTGCGCGGCGCGCATGAACTCGACGCGTACGGCTTTCAGGATGGCAAGTGGCATGGCCTCATCGTCTTCAACTACGGACTGCATCGTGCCCGGCGGGTCGATGTCGAGGCTCCCGGCCTTCCACCCCAGCGACCAAGACCTGTCGCTGGGGACCCCGGTCTCGCGCACAACGCGCAGGCCCATTTGTGGAGACTGGCCAGTTCCAGACCGGGCAATACGAACGAAGAAACAGACAAAGTCAAGATCGAAGAGGAACATTTCGCGGGGACGGAACTGACGCTGGCGCCGTGCTCGATGGCCGTTTTGGAATGGCAGGAATAATGAGTCCGAGGTATCCCACCCTTTCCGCGATGAGAGTGTGGAAAGGACGGGGCATCCGGCGATGCTGCGTGTTGCTTCGTTCTGCGACAATAATGGTATTGAGGCTGCCGGCATACATACAAAGTAATCGTAAGTGGTTACCTGTTCCCGGAGTTACGATGTATCGAAGGACGCAGTTCCTCACCTATCTATTTCCACCTTTTCGCCATTGTCACTCAAGGTACAACCGCGTAGCTTCTAAGTCATCAGCGCCCACTACGACTGAGGTTGGGATCTGATTGCACAACACTCATTCTGTGCATTCTCACTCGGTGAACTCTGGAGGCACGCAACGCCGGCAGGGCAACGCAAGGGCGCTCTGCAAACCTCCAGAGATTTTTTTTGTAACCTGAGTCAGGAGCAGCCGGGTGCACGAAAGATCGCGACCGCCGTGGACGATGCGGCAATTGCGGCGACTGCTTATACCTACCGCGGGAGTAAGCAGGGAATGGAAGTCGAGATGAAAGACGGCCTGCAGCATCCAGTCGCAGTCATGGGATTGCCAATCAATAGTTTGACAGCGGACGAGGCTGTTGAAACGCTGGAACGCCTGATCTTATCGGGCGGGATGCACCAGATTTGCCCGGTAAACGTGGACACATGGCTGAACGCGCTGGCCGATCCGCATCTGCATCGGATCATGGCCGGGTCGACGCTGGTGCTGCCCGACGGAATGCCGCTGGTGTGGGCCGCGGGACTGCTGGGCTGCCCGCTCGTTGAGCGCGTCACCGGGGTGGACCTGGTGCCAAGGCTGGCCGAGCTCTCCGCGCGCAAAGGCTATAGAATCTTCCTGCTCGGCGCCAAACCCGGCGTGGCCGAACGCGCCGGCAGGCTGCTGGAACACAACTATCCGGGCGTGCGCATCGTAGGCGCCTACGCTCCCGCCGAGGAAAACCTGTTGCGGATGGATCACAGCGAGATCCTCAGCCAGATTCATGCCGCCAAGCCCGACATTCTTCTGGCAGCCTTCGGAAACCCCAAACAGGAAAAGTGGATTTGGATGCACCGCAAACGCCTGGGCGTTCCACTGTCGATGGGCGTTGGCGGCAGCTTCGATATTTTGGCGGGCGACCTGTGGCGCGCTCCGCGCTGGATTCAGCAGTGTGGTCTGGAGTGGGCGATGCGCTTAATGCAAGAGCCGGTGCGCCTGAGCCCGCGCTATCTGCGCGATTTTCTCGGCCTGGCACAGCGCTTGCCGCTGGCCCTGTTTGCGGCATGGTGCCAGAGGCCTTATCTGGGCCAATCCCGAGTAACCAGGGCCACCACGCAGCAGATCATGCATGTGCACGTTGACGGCAGGTTGGGATCGGAATGCGCCTCTGAGGTGCAGGCCGCCGCGACTGCGAGCATTGTGAATGGCCTAGTGATGGTGGTGCATCTCAACCAGGTTCGGCAGGTGACGGCGGCGGGTTTCGGAGTTCTGCTGGATGCGCGGCGCCAGTTGCTGGAAGCGGGACTTTCGCTCACCCTGGGCGGCCTGACGCTGAGAACGCGTTTTGTGCTGTATGCCTGGGGGCTGCAACCGCTCTTCGACGAGTGGCAGCCGGCGATTTTGCGCAGCCGATCTTTGGTCCCAGAAGCGAAATTGCCCGTCCGCATGGCCGTACGAAGCGAACAGAACGCGCTTCCGGCGCAGACGCGCGTGCAAGGATAGAACCGCAGATCTTCGCCGTTGGCATGTATCCCGAGGGCAATCCGCCGCGGCGGAGAACAAGAGGGACTGCCCTTAAGGATTTTGAGAGAGCTGCCGTAGCAGCTGACAGGGGTGGAGACGGCATGGCGGCGATCATTCTGATTCCGGCGGTGGCCTGCTGGGCGGTACTGGCGTGGGGCTCGGCCCGCAAGGCGTTGCTCTTCGTGTACCTGCCTGCGCTCCTTTTGCTGCCCCAGTACTACGTTTTTCGAGTTTCCCATCTTCCGCCCCTCACCTTTGCCGATGCCGCCGTCCTGCCCCTGGGCATTGCGCTCGCGTGCACCGGGATGCGGCGCTGGCGCCCGGCTTGGATGGATTTGTGGGTACTGCTCTTTGCCGTCTGCGCCGGCCTCTCTGAGGCGTTAAGCGCCGAGCTTGCCAATGGAGATTGGATCCGGCTGTTCTCTCCCGATTTCGCCCTGTCGCAAAGGCTCAGCACCAACCTGGCCGACGGAGCGTTGATGTTCATTAGCGGTCTTATGACGATCGTCCTGCCCTATGTCATGGGCAAGCTGCTCATCGAGCAGGAAGACGGCGAGCGGCACGCGATGCGTAGGAGACTGGTGGGTCAGATGGCCGCGCTGCTGGCAATCGTCGCGGCACTGAGCGTCTACGACTTCCTGACCGGGATCAGCGGGTGGCAGAAGGTAGCAAACCACTTCTTCATAAGTCAATTTGAGCTCTGGCCGCCGCAGGTGCGTTGGGGATTCGGACGCATTGCCGGACCTTACGGCCACGCCATTCTGGCGGGCATCATCTTTTTGATGGGGCTGGTTTACTGCCTGTGGCTGCGCGACGCCGACCGCAGTTGGGGCGCTCGCCGGCTGTTCAGCGGTTTGCCTATCACTGTCCGCGGGCTCATCCTAACTGCAATTGTGGCCGGATTGCTGATGACCCAGTCGCGCGGCCCATGGATCGGCGTGGGGATGGCGCTGGTGTTTGCGTTTTTGACGCGCTACCTGCCGGTGGGCAAGGCGGCAGCCGTGTTCTTGATTTTCATCGCGGCTTTTTCCGGAGTTGGCTATTATTACGCGAACCGATACACAGACAGAGCGATAAGCCAGGCCGCTTCGGAAGAGCAGCGGAATGCCATCTATCGCCGCCAACTGCTCGCCAACTACGCGCCCCTCGTGATCGAGCGCCCAGCCTTCGGCTGGGGCGTCACGACGGTTCCTGCGGTGAAAGGACAAACGTCGATCGACAATCAGTTCTTGATGCTTGCGGTCCAAGAGGGATTTGCAGGGCTCGGGGTGTTCCTGGCCATCGTGATGGGCAGTGCGATGAAGCTGTTGCGGATGATCTCTCAGCCCATCGGGCACGAGGACCGCATGCTTGCTTACGCCCACCTGGCCGTCCTGATCGGGCTCATGACGACGTTGAGCACGGTGTTTCTGGGCGAGCAGGCGGTGATGCTGTTCTTTCTTTTTGTTGGCTGGGTGCAGGCCATGCGGCCCGTGCTCGAACACGCGCAGGTTGTCAGTGGGCTGGCGCCGCAAGCGGGTTTTCGGCGCGTGCTGGTTTGAGGGCCGGCGGGTCCTTGTATCTGCCCCTGCGGCGAGTGGAGAATTGAGTTACGGCAACGGCATTGCAAGCCGGCCGGACGAATGAAGGGAAAGCGTTGACGCATTGATACTGGAAAGCAGATTCGCGGAGCAGGTGTTGGCGGCGGCGATAGCGCTGCTGACCGCGCCGCTGATTGCCGATCTCATCGTGTGCATTGCCGGCAATTTGCGCCGCACTCGCGCGCCACGCACGGCGCGCGCTGAGAACGTACGTCTGGCGGTGGTGGTGCCGGCCCATGACGAAGATCTGACGATCGCGCGGACGGTGCAGTCGCTGCTTGCGGCCGGCTGCTCGGCGCACGTCGCGCACCCCGCCGGCGCAACCGCTGCGGGAGCCTGGGAAGCCTCTATCTTCGTTGTGGCGCACAACTGTTCGGATGCAACTGCGAAGATGGCAGCCGGCGCCGGCGCGCGCGTGATCGAGCTCAACGATCCCAGGCAGCGCGGCAAAGGCGCGGCGCTTCGCTGCGGCTTTGAGGCGGCGCGCAGGGCGGGCGCCAATGCATTTCTCGCGATCGATGCCGATTCCGTGGCGAGTCCCAACCTGATCCCGGCCACCTGCGCGGCGCTCGAAGCTGGCGCCGCGGCCACGCAGTGCCGCTACGAACTCGAATTGCCCCCAACCGGCCCCTTCCGCCTCCTGGACCGTCTGCGCGTGCTGGCTTTCAGGGCAATCAACGTTTTGCGGGCCAGGGGGCGCGCCGGCCTTGGTTTCTCTGCGGGGCTGTTTGGAAACGGCTTCGCCCTCACCGCCGGCGCCCTGGAACGTGTGCCATTCTCGGTAAACAGCATTTGCGAAGATCTGGAATACCACATCCGGCTGGTGTGTGCCGGGCTGCGCGTCGACTGGGTTGAAGACGCCTCAGTCTATGCGCCGCTGGCCCGCACGCGCTCCGCACAGGCCACGCAGGAAGCTCGCTGGGAGGGCGGGCGTTTCCACGTGGCCACCCGCGCCACGGGGCAGCTCCTCGCAGCGGTTTTCGGCGGCAATTGGCGTGTTCTTGAAATGCTCGCCGAAGCCTGGAGCCTGCCCCTGTCGCGCGGCATCCTCGCCCTGCTCCTGACCGCATTTCTGCCCGTCCATTGGATTCATCTCTTCGCCCTCGCCGGGGCGGTATTGGTGCTCGCCTATGTGCTTGAGGCCGTGTTCCTGGGCGTCGAACCCTGGCGCGATCTGGCCGCGCTTGTCGGCGCGCCGTTGCACATGCTTTGGAAACTGGCCATCACGCCATTGGTCCTGCGCCAGTCGCGCAGGGGCGCCGAGTGGGCCCGCACCCGGAGGGAGGCGCAACTGCCATGACCGAACTGCGGATGATTCCCGATACGTCGGACAAGGAAGTCGACTGGGAACTGGACCCCGATGCAAGGCGGGAGCTGGCCAGCGCCGGCACGGCGCCCCCGGTTTTGCGCGAGGTGCATCGTCAGTTCAGCCGCAACGTGCTGACCACTATCCTTGCCCGCGTGGTAAACATGGCCAGGGGCGTGGTGCTGGTGCCGTTTCTGCTCAGGCACCTCGGACTCGAAGCCTACGGCATCTGGACCACGATTTTCATCCTTGTCTCCTACGTAGGCGTCACCACACTGGGCATTTCCAACGTGTACATCAAGTACGTGGCCGAGTTTCACGCGCGGCGCGAGTACGACAAGGCGAACGCGCTGCTCTCGACGGGCCTGGCGATCACCATTCCCCTCTGCGGCGTCATCTTTCTCGGGTTTTGGCTGGGATGGAACTGGTACTCGCCCTGGTTGCAACTGCCGCCGGCTCACGCGGCCGATGGCAAGGAAGCGGTGCTGATCGTGCTGGGCGTTTTCCTTTCGGCTATTGCGTTGAGCGGCTTTGGCGACATCCTGACTGCGACTGAGCAGATCGCCTCCACACAGTGGTTTCTCATGATGGGCATCCTCGCGGAACTGGCCGCAATTGTGTGGCTGGTAGGCTCCGGACGCGGCATTCGCGGGCTGGCAGAGGCGTATCTGGTGCGCGTTCTGTTCACTGACGGACTGTCCATCTGGTGGGCCTGGAAAAAGCTCAAGTGGCTGCGCCTTTCGCCGCGCATGGTGCGCCGCGATTCCATCCGCTACGTGCTGCATTTCGGCGGGCTGGTGCAGTTCCAAAGTATGTTGTCGATTTTTCTGGCATCGGTAGAGCGGGTTGCCGCACTGGGGCTGATCGGCGCCGCGGCCGCTGGACTGCTGGACGTCGCCAAGAAATGGCCTACTGCGCTTTCCCTCGTTCCCATGGCGTTCTTCGCCGCGCTGCTGCCGGCGACTGCGCACGTCGACGCCGCCTCAGGCGATTCCGAGCGCTTCGCGAACCTGCGTACGCTTTACCTGAGCAGTTCGCGCTACGCCAACCTGTGCACGTCGGCTTTTGTGGCTGCCATCGCGCTATGGGCCGCGCCCATCCTGCACGTTTGGCTGGGACCACAGTTGCCAACACGCCAAGGGCTAATCGCCCTTTTTGTGGTATTCAGTTTGGCCATGCAATTCCATATGCTTACAGGACCGGGGACTTCGATGTTTCGCGGCATGGGCCGCGTCTACGAGGAGTTCACTTACTCGATTCCCAACCTTGTCCTTCTGGGCATCACGTTACCGGCGTCGCGCTGGATCGAAGGCCGCTGGACCCCATTCGGGATCGGCGTAGCAGTCGCGGTGGCAACCGCCGGCTCGGCCTGCGTGCTGATGGGCCGGGTGCTCTTCGTACTCCATCTGCCGCTGACGCGCTTTCTGCGCGTGGTGATTGTTCCGGGGCTTGCGCCGTACGCCATCGCGGCTCCGCTGGCGTGGCCTGTAGCGCAACTGGCGGCCGCAATGAACCGCTGGCAGGGAGCGGGTGTTTTGCTGGCCGCCGGCATTCTCTACGCGGCGGGTGTGATGGCGGTGCTGAACGGCTGGGTGCTGACGGACGCGGAGAAGCAAAAGGAACTCAGCTGGTGCCGCCGGGGCCTGGGAATGCTTTGGGGCGGGGAGGTAGCCGCATGAATCGCTGGACGCACGTGGCAAGTCTTCCGGCATTGCTTTTCGCGGGTTTGTGCGTGGGAACGTGGGCGCAGTCGCCGCCCCAGGCCGAAATACCGCCGCAGGATTCCGCGCAGCAACCCCAGAACCAGCAACCGCAGGCTCCGCAATTGCAGCCCAACCCGCTCGAGGCCCTGCGCAACCTTGAGCCCCCCATCAACGAAGAATACCGCCTGGGCAGAGGCGACGAGATCACGGTGGATTTTGCCGGCCGGCCCGACTTGCAGGCCAAGCTCGTGGTGGGACCGGACGGGCGCATCACGCTTCCGCTGGCAGGCGACATCCTGCTCGACGGCCTGACGCGCACCGAGGCGAGCAAAGCCATTGCGGCGGCGCTTTCGACCTACTACGACAACCTCGCCGTGCAGGTGACCGTAACCAAATACACGGCCAACCGCGTGCTGGTGCTGGGCGCGGTGACCACTCCCGGCGAAGTGACCTTTGCGGGTACGCCAACGCTGCTGGGGGCGTTGACGCGCAGCGGACTTTCACCAGGACAAAACAAGCCCGCCGAAATTCCCGAGCGCTGCGCCATCTATCGCGGCAGCAACCAGGTAGTGTGGGTGCAGTTGAGGGAACTGGTCGAGTCGGGCAACCCCCTGGCCGACCTGCGCCTGCGCCGCGGCGACGTGATCTATGTGCCCAGCCTTTCCGAGCGTTTTGTTTCGGTGCTGGGCGAGGTGCAGCATCCGGGCGCCGTCCCTATCACCGGCAGCTCAACGCTGGCCAGCGTACTGGCCGATGCGGGAGGGCTCACCGACCAAGCCGGCAACAACGCGCACATTCAGATCGTGGACCCGGTGACTGGGAACTCGCGCGTGCTGACGTTCAAGGACGTTCTGAATCCGGCCAAATCGCGGGAAGTGACGCTCAAGCCGGGCGAGATTGTGTTTGTGCCTAAGACCGGCTTTGCCCGCGCCACGTACGTTTTTCAGCGGTTGAACCCGCTGTTTCAACTCAGCACGCTGGCTTACCTGGGAGCGGTTTTATGAAGCGGAATCTCGGACAATT
>Ga0326728_10015735_pt1 | contig 15641 bp, 15 predicted proteins | sample MB3enrmetagenome_FD_207602 | JGI IMG/M metagenome (GOLD analysis project Ga0326728, IMG submission 207602) | Lab enriched peat soil microbial communities from McLean, Ithaca, NY, United States - MB31MN | ecosystem: Environmental > Terrestrial > Soil > Wetlands > Peat | place: USA: New York...
GATCAAGAGCTTTGCGGTGCAGACCAGGAAAAATGGCAGCTTTGAGGCCAAGCGCCGCCGCCAGCGCGTGCAGTGGCTGAAGCAGACCATTGAAAATGACCTGATGATGGAGTTCTGGAATGATCCCCAGATCAAGGAGCAGCTGGAATTGCTCCGCGAAGATATCGAAAGCGGTGACATCTACTCCGGCACTGCGGCGCAGAAGCTGATCAGAATATTTCGCAACCGATAGTTGCTGAATATTTTTCCACTTCATGAGCAACTCACACCGTCGAAGATGCGTAGCACAATGGGAGCATCAGCATCGGCCACCACAATCGGGCCTGCATAACTATTCGTACCCGTCGCGCGCGCGGATGCGACAAACTATGTGTATTGATTGGCGTTGTGCGCTGCTCGACCTGTGGGACAATAATCACGCTGGCCAGGAACTTGAGGCCCGAAGGAGTTCGACCATGAAAATCAGCGCCCGCAATGCGCTCGCAGGAAGCGTCACGAAAGTCACCAGGGGAGCCGTCAACGCAGAGGTTGATCTGACATTGCAAGGCGGAGAAACCATCGTGGCGATTGTTACCAACACTAGTGTGGACTCGCTCGGCCTGAAGGAAGGAAAGAGCTCCTATGCAATCATCAAAGCCAGCTCCGTCATACTGGCGAAGGGTTTGCAGGGCAAAATGAGCGCGAGGAATGTACTGGCAGGAAAGATCGAAGCCGTACATGATGGCGCGGTGAATTCAGAAGTAATCCTGAAGCTCAGCCACGGTACAAGCCTGGTGGCAGTGATTACCAGGGAGAGCGTCAAGGCGTTGGCGCTGAAGGCCGGGGACGACGTTACGGCCATCGTGAAAGCATCCAGCGTCATCGTCGGGGTTGACCACTAGACGGACTCAGCGCTGTGTATTTTCTCTGTGTACTGCGGCGGCAGAAAGGACTTGCTGGCGGAGAGGGAGGAATTCGAACTATACGTCCAATTTAGAATCTGTATGTTACTGATAATAAAAAATACAAAAACGGCAGCAACGGTGCGTCTAAAGGTTGAAGGTACATAAAGCGGACAATACGAAACCCAGTACTGAGACGAATCGTATCGTATGTCGCCCGACAGGATAAGCCTGACGGACCTCATGCACGATGGCAATTCCAGCGGCAAGATGAACTTCTCGGTCTTCTTCCCTGTGACATGCTTCCCTGGATTGCGCACACGGGGATTGCTGGATGTTCAAATCCTTTGTACTCGGTCTACAGTGCTACCCTGCATACCCCGGTCCTAGACTGTTGCTTTCTCGGCTGCGGTAGCAATTTTCCTAAGCATGCCACCGAAAATCCATTGATGCACAGGATAAAGTGCGTACCAGTATAGAAGGCCTCCCAAGCCGGCGGGATCGAAGATCGCCGTTTGCCGGATGACACATCCTGATGAATTGGGTGTGACTTCAAATTGCAGCCACGCGCGTCCAGGAATTTTCATCTCTGCTGCAAGTCTCAGCGAACGATCCTGATCAATGGACTCGACGCGCCAGAAATCCAGTGTGTCTCCAACCATCAGGTTGTTAGGATCACGACGACCGCGGCGTAAACCCACCCCGCCGAACAGGATGTCTATGGCTCCGCGAATCTTCCATAGTGTGTTTGCGAAATACCATCCAGTGGCACCTCCAATCGTTCGGATTGGAGTGAACGCTGCGCTCGCTGGTGCAGCAACCTGGACGGTGCGCGAATCAACCAGTCTGGTGCCGAAAATAACTCCGCCCCATTCTGGGCTAGCCCCGGCGGAAGACAAGGCGTCCGACCATCGCGTCTGGGCGAATTCATGGTCTTCACTCACGCGGGCCCTTGCGATCGCTTCTCGCAGCCCCATGGGTTCAATCCTGAACTGGGTTAGCGCCGACGGATTGTTTACCAGGGTTGGGTTCCGCAGGCTATCGACCAGTTTGCGTCCGATCTTCGCATAGACCGGAGTCACCAATCCCAGCCACAGACTCGATAAGCGCGGCGTCAGCATCGGCACCGATATCATCCATCGATGAAGACCGCACTGACGCGCGTATTCCTGCATGATCTCGCCATAGCTGACTTGATCGGCTCCACCAATTTCATAGGTGGCGCTTTGACCGGAGGGTAGATCGAGCGCCTGGAAGAGGTAAGCGATCACGTCTTCCACGGCGATCGGTTGGGCTTTCACGGCAACCCAGCGCGGGCAAATCATCACCGGCAAGCGCTGGACGAGAGCCCGGATCATTTCGAAGGACAGGCTTCCTGAGCCGATCACGATGGAGGCACGAAACTCGATGGTGGGAATCCCCGACGATCTTAGAATGTCAGCCACTTCCTGACGGCTGCGCAGATGAGCGGACAGTCCGTGCTCCGCTTCACCAAGGCCGCCCAGGTAGACAATTGTCTTGACACCAGCCTCCCTCGCGGCGGCGGCGAAGTTGCGCGCAGCTATGCGGTCCTTTTCCTCGAACTTTCCCTCCGCTCCCATTGAATGAACCAGGTAGTAGGCAGTGTGCACACCTTCCATCGCTGAGGCCAGAGAGTCGGGATCCAGGCAATCTGCTTGAACAATCTGTGTGCCGGGAGCAACTCGCGCCTTGAGAAATTCCGGTCGCCGAGCCAAGCACCGCACTCGGCATCCAGCTTCTTCAAGCACTTTAAGCAGGCGTCCACCTATATAACCGGTAGCTCCGGTCAACAGGATCAACCGCCGATCGATAGTGGAGAGTTCCATAAGAAAGTGTCCTGGGACCCGGCTGAACTAGTTCTTCGGAAGCAAAGGAATCAGTGCGCTCGTTCGTCTCTTGTAATCTTCGAAGTCAGGGCGCCCATCCATTTTTCTTTCAAGCATGGGGATTCCTGACACCCTTAGGATAAGGTATGTAATTGTTAGTGGCCCAACTACACCTATCCATCCACCAGCGGCTCCAAGGGACACGATCCAGATGCCCCACCACTGCACGATCTCCCCGAAATAGTTGGGGTGCCGCGAGTATCGCCATAGTCCACCCTGCATAATCCTGCCGCGGTTCAGTGGGTTTCGCACGAATCTTGTTAGCTGGGCGTCGCTCAGGGCCTCAACGAAAAACCCGATCATCCAGATTGCAACACCGATGCCGCTGAGAGCGCCAAGCTTTCCATCAGCACTTCGATTGATGATCAGTACCGGCGTCGCGGTGACGAGGAGAAATACTCCCTGTAGAAGAAAAACCTGCAAGTACGAACGCAGCTGAAACCACCTGCCCCACTCTTGTCTCCAGGCCGCGTAGCGATAGTCCTCTGACCTGCCTCGATGCCGTCTACCGATGTGCCACGCCAGCCGCAAGCCCCATACACTGACGAGCGTACTCACCAGGATTCCCCGCACACCCGCCATTCCGCAGAGGGATAATGATGTCCAGGCGAGAAGGACGAAACCCAGCCCCCAGGCTACATCGGCAACATCATTTCTTTTCCTCCACACTGCCACGGCATACCATAGGCTCATATACGCCCATAGTTCGATCGCCAGTGTGAGGTAGTACCTCATATCCGCAGCTTCGCCGCAATCACGCAGGTCAGGCAGGAAACATTGGCCGCCAACACCATTCCCCAAAGCATATCAACCACCGTCAATGCCAGCGGCCAATTCTTCAGCGTTGCCAGGTTGGTGAGGTCATATGTCGCATAGGTAATCAAACCAAATAAAGCCCCAAGGAGCAGCGCGCGCGACCATCCACCACGCTCAACGGCGGGGCCGATCACGAAGACTACCAGCCCCACAAGAAAGAGAAGGTAAAAGAGAATGGCCGCAGCCCAATTTATGTTGGACTTCAATAACAGTCCAATGTGTTGAGCGTAAAACTTCTTCGCCACCACACCCAGCCACAGCATGTCCATGGCGAAGAAGATCGGCAACGCGATTGCGTACAGCTTAAGAAACATCAAGACTCTCCCTTGCATGCAGGATGAATCACCCCACGCGCGCCGGACGCAACGGCAGCAGGCAGCAGTCCGGCGCGCACAGGTCTCGTCTCGGCCCCAGTGTTCCCAACGCCAACCTTGGCTGTGTCTCATCCATCCGTTCGCAGATTAGCTCACAGATCATTTTGATGAACCTGGGGTGAGTGCCCACGGTTTCGGCCCTCACCATGTTGATGCCAATCTCCTCGCAGAGTTGGCGCGCCTGGGTATCCAAATCAAAAAGAATTTCCATGTGGTCGGAAACGAAGCCAATCGGCGCAATCACCACGTCGGCGGGAACTCCCTGCGATCCCAGCCCGCGCAGGCAATCCAGAATGTCCGGCTCCAGCCATGGCTGTGTCGCCGGACCGCTGCGGCTCTGGAAAGCGAGTCGCCAGTTCTTTCGCCCCAGCCGCTCGGCCACCAGCCTCCCGGTTTCCATCAGCTGCGCCTGGTAGTCGCAGCCCGCAGCCATCATGCTGGGTATGCTGTGCGCGGTGTAAATCAGTTCAGCCGCGTCGCGCCGCTCAAGTGGGATTTTCTCCAGCGCCTGCCTTACGTGCTCAGTTACAGCCTCCACAAAGCCCGGGTGATTGTGAAAGGCGCGGATCTTGTCCACGATCGGTGCGCCCGGCCCCACGGCCTTGCGGGCGCTGTCGATGTTCTCGCGATACTGCCGGCAGCTGGAGTAAGAACTATACGCCGAGGTCACAAATGCCAGCGCGCGTTTTATCCCGTCGACTTTCATCCGGTTCATGGTTTCGCTCAGCATGGGGTGCCAGTTGCGATTGCCCCAGTAGACAGGCAGTCGCGGCCCATGTTGAGCCAGTTCGTACTCAAGCGCCGCGATGAGACGGCGATTCTGATCATTGATGGGACTTCGGCCACCAAATTGGTAGTAGTGCTTCGCCACTTCCAACATGCGTTCATGGGGAACGTTCTTGCCTGCCAGTACATTTTGCAGAAACGGCATCACGTCAGCGGGCTTCTCCGGGCCGCCAAAGGAAACTACAAGAATTGCATCGTAGGTCACTTCACTCACTGGGCACCTCGAACCTGCTGGCCGTGTGCGATGGCGGACAATCATCTTCTACTGGTTCCAGCATGGGCTCGTTCATCAGGGGTTTCAGATTATGCACCTTGGTCAGCACGAACTGGACGTTGCCAGTCTGCCGCTCGCTGAAGGTGGCTTCACAGGAGGCAAGGTAGTACTCCCACATGCGTAGAAAGCGCTTATCGAAGCCGAGCTGCCGCACATCCTCCCGATGATCGAGAAAGCGTTGGCGCCATTGCTTCAGCGTTAGTGCGTAGTGGATGCCGATATCCTCCATATGGAAGAGTTGCATTCGAGTGGAACGCGCCAGGGAGCGTACGATCTCACCGACCGACGCAAGCTCGCCGCCGGGAAAGATGTACTTTCGAATCCAGTCACTTTGTTGGCGGTAGCGCTCGAACTTTGACTCCTGAATGGTGATGGTCTGGAGCAGCATGCTGCCTTCGGGCTTGAGCAGCCGGTCACATGCTGTGAAGTATTCGTCGTAATACTTGTAGCCTACGGCCTCAAACATCTCGATACTGACGATTTTGTCAAACTTTCCGCGCAGATTTCTGTAGTCTTCCAGTTTCAGGTTGATGCGATCATCGGCGAGGCCGTGCTGTGCAAACAGTTCCAGCGCGTAGTTGAACTGTTGACGGCTGATCGTGGTGGTGGTGATCCGGCAACCGTAGTGCTCGGCCGCATACAGGGCAAAACCACCCCATCCCGTTCCAATTTCCAGTAAATGTTCATTGGGCTTAAGGTTCAACTTCTGGCAGATGAGTTCGTACTTGTTCAACTGCGCCTGCTCCAATGTATCCTCCGGCGAATGGAAATACGCGCAGGAGTAAGCCATCGAGGGATCGAGAAACAGACGGTAAAAGTCATTGCCGAGATCGTAGTGGTGGCTGATGTTGCGGCGGCTTCCGGTAAGAGTGTTGCTGCGCAGGCGGTGTCGAATGCGCTCCGCCAGTGAACGCAACGCCCAGGGTTCGAGAGCACTCTTTTCAAGGCAATCCATGTTTCGGATGGCCATGCGCAGCAGAGTGTATAGATCAGGGGAGGACCAGTCCCCATCCATGAAGGACTCGCCCATGCCGATGTCTCCGCCAAAGAACGCACGCGCAAAGAAGCGCTCATCATGGATGACGAGCATCGCCTTCATCTTCGGCGAAGGCGATCCGAAGCTGAGCGTCTCACGGGGACAAACAACTTCAAGGTGCCCCTTCTGTATCCCGCCGAGCAGTTGAAAAAAGATCTTCTTATACATCGAGTGGATCATCGAACTCTCCAGTTGGCACCCCAGGGACGCGTGTTCGCAGCCGTATAGCGGCCGGGGCCGGGGTGTGGGATGAAGGGTACCTTCTTGCAATAGAGCATGAGCGCCTCCCAGTGGATGGCCGTGACGGTCTTAACAGTCATCAACGGATAGCGGTAAAACGCGCGGCGTAATGATTTCGCGCTCCACGGGCCGCGCGTGAGTGAGAGCGTTGCATCAAAGGTCGGCTGCCCATCTTCCGCCAGGTTGGACTGCACCACCAACGACTTGCCCGGAAGAGTGAAGGTCCAGCGGTACTCGCAGTCCAGGCCGAGAAACGGTGAGACGTGAAAGTCCTTGCGGAAAAGATAACTGCGGGCGTTTTCCGAGTGGCCTGCGAGGTTCATGGCGCTCATCCAGTAGTTATGCGTCTCGCCCCAGGTGTTCTTGACCTCGGCCATCACCATTTGGAGTTGCATGCCTCGGTCGTAGCAGTAAAAGAATGAAACTGGATTGAAGTTGTGTCCGAGGTAGCGCAGATGAGTGAGCAGAAAGACAGGCCCGTCCGGCACTTGCAGACCATGAATGGCAGCGTCCTGGGCCAGCCGCTCGCGCAGGCTGAGGCGAACATCGCCGAAATGATCACGCTGGTAGTAGCTTGCCCAGTTCCAGCGCTCGTAAGCAGACAGATGGGAGACACTCATCAGTTCCGGAATGCGATCGATGTCGAGATAGGCCAGAAAGATCGGGTAGGTGAACTCATGCCGCGCGGGGCGGAAGCGCCTGTGCCGTATCGAGCCAGTGTAGATTGCGCTCTCCATCAGGCCTCCACCGAACTGGGCACGCCCATGGATTGTGCGACCCGAATGGCGGAATTGAGCCCATCTTCATGAAACCCATAGAACCAGTAGGCGCCGCAGAAGTGGGTGCGATTGCGTCCGCTGATCTCCTGCCAGCGCTGTTGGACACGAATGGCCTCCAATGTCATCAGGGGATGATGGTAGGTCATCTCTCGCAGCACATGCGGGGTGTCAATCAGTTCGCTCGAGTTGAGCGTGACGCAATAGCGTTCGCGCACCGGCAGCGACTGTAGCCGGTTCATGTCATAGGTGAGCGCCACGGCCCGGCTATCGCCTTTCAGGTGGTAATTCCAGGAGGCTCGCGAACGCTGACGCCTTGGCAGGAGCCGCTCATCGGTGTGAAGCACCACGTGATTGCGGCTGGTCTTCAGGCCACCCAGTACGCTGCGCTCAGCGGGAGTGGCATCGGCGAGCATCTGCAAAGCCTGTGGCGCGTGGCATGCGAAGACTACCTCATCGAAGCTCTCTGCGGTGCCGTCGGCAAATTGCACCTGTACGGAGTTCGCGCTCCGAGTGACGCGTTCAATATGCACGCCAAGACGAATGCTCTCGCGATAAGGACGTGTAAGCGGAGCAATGTAACTACTGCTGCCACCGCGCAACACATACCACCGCGGCTGGTTCGCCATGCTAAGCAATCCATGGTTGGAGAAGAAGCGAACCAGCGTCAGTGCCGGAAACTCCTCAATCTCTTCCAGCGATGTGGACCACACGGCTGAGGCCATTGGATAGAGATAGTAGCGGCTGAACTCCCGGCTGAAGCCGTTGACGCGTAGCCACTCACCCAGCGTGATGGTGCCTCCGGTGGGATCGTCGAGCACCTTCGGCGCTTCGCGGTTGAAGCGGGCGATCTGGAGCAGCAGCCCGTAGTGCCGCGAGCGAAACAAATTGCGCGGCTGAGAGAAGAAGCCGCCCAGACCCCGACTGCTGAACTCGTAGCCGGTCTTCATGCAGGCCACACTGAAAGACATATCACTCAGTTGCCGTTCCACGCCCAGTTTGCCGAGCAGCCGAATCAGGTTTGGATAAGTGTGGTTGTTGTGCACGATAAAGCCGGTATCAATTGGCAACGGGCCGGCGCTGGTATCGATGTTGTGGGTATGGGTGTGCCCGCCCAGGCGCGTTTCGCGCTCAAGCAGGGTCACCTGGTGTCGGCGTGAGAGAAGATACGCCGCCGACATCCCCGAAATCCCCGAACCAATGACCGCAATCCGGCCCATTGCCACCTCTCACCCACGAATCCCTATCACTTGAACTGGGTGTTTGATGATTTGCGGATGAGCATGGATGGACTATTGTGAATAGTTATTTTCTTGTCATGAAATTATTGGAATCTGGCTGCGCGGCAGAACCGCCATTACCTGTATGGAAATAGGGGGGATGAATTGCAATTCCCAGAGTCAGGTCAATGTTGCAACGCGCGCAAATCTATTGGGTGTTTCTAAACCCATTGTATTGTGGCGGGTCCGCTCCACCCTCTGGAGATAGCATGCCCAGCCGGAAACCTCGCAAAACCGGTCTCATGAGCCATCGCCGTCCACACGTACTATCCCCAACAATGCAGGCGGCCAAACCGGGTCGCCTGCGCTGTCTCTAACACTCTGGATTAAGAGACAGCGGAAAAAAGTATGCTGGATGAGCAAGAGAGGTAGTCTTTATCTGAATCTGCGTCGCTATTGGCACTCCCAACTTGATAGATCAGCAGCAAGAACCTAGACTTTGTGGCGCAAGTGGTTGTGTGCAGTCATAGGAGGAAACCATGTCAAGCGATGCAGAATGCCCGTTCTCAAACGGTACGCGCAAACCCACAGTGGCTGGAGCCTCAACGAACGCTGACTGGTGGCCCAATCAGCTGAACCTCAAGATCTTGCACCAACATTCCCCGACATCCGATCCGATGGGGGAGAAATTCAACTACGCCGAAGAGTTTATGAGCCTGGACCTGAATGCTGTGATCAAGGACCTCCGTACCTTGATGACGGACTCGCAGGATTGGTGGCCAGCGGATTTTGGCCACTATGGGCCGTTGTTCATACGGATGGCGTGGCATAGCGCAGGCACATACCGAATCGCCGATGGTCGAGGCGGGGCGGGTTCCGGAGCGCAGAGATTTGCGCCGCTCAATAGCTGGCCAGACAATGTGAACCTTGATAAAGCGCGCCGATTAATTTGGCCGATCAAGCAGAAGTATGGCAGGAAGATCTCCTGGGCAGACCTCATGATTCTCGCCGGCAACGTCGCCCTGGAATCGATGGGCTTCAAGACGTTTGGCTTCGCCGGCGGGAGAGAGGACATCTGGGAGCCGGAAGAGGACATCTACTGGGGCCCCGAGGGCAAGTGGCTGGCAGACGAGCGCTACAGCGGGGATCGTGAACTCGAGAATCCCCTCGGTGCGGTTCAAATGGGCTTGATCTACGTGAATCCGGAAGGACCGAACGGCAATCCCGATCCCATCGCGGCAGCCAAGGATATTCGCGAGACCTTTGCCCGTATGGCAATGAACGACGAAGAGACGGTCGCGCTGATTGCCGGCGGTCACACTTTCGGCAAGACGCACGGAGCAGGAGATGCGAAGCTGGTGGGCCCGGAACCCGAAGCGGCGCCCATCGAGCAGCAGGGCCTGGGCTGGAAGAGCAGCTTCGGTACAGGCAAGGGCGGCGACGCCATCGGCAGCGGCTTGGAAGTGATCTGGACCACGACGCCGACGAAGTGGAGCAACAACTTCTTCGCCAACCTTTTTGAGTACGAATGGGAGCTGACCAAGAGTCCGGCCGGTGCGCACCAGTGGAGACCAAAAGGTGGTGCAGGCGCCGGCACCGTCCCGGACGCACACGATCCCTCTAAGCGCCATGCTCCATCGATGCTGACCACCGATCTCTCCCTGCGCTACGACCCTGCGTACGAAAAGATCTCGCGGCGCTTCTACGAGCATCCCGAGCAGTTCGCCGATGCGTTTGCCCGGGCGTGGTTCAAGCTGACGCACCGTGACATGGGGCCACTGTCCCGCTATCTAGGCCCTCTTGTTCCCAAAGAATCGCTTCTCTGGCAGGATCCAATTCCTGCGGTGAATCATCCGCTGATCGGCGAGCCGGAAATTGCTGCCCTGAAGGCAAAAGTTCTCGGCTCCGGACTATCCATCTCCCAACTGGTGACGACGGCCTGGGCGTCGGCGTCAACCTTCCGCGGCAGCGATAAGCGCGGCGGGGCGAACGGTGCACGCATTCGCCTGGCACCTCAAAAGGATTGGGAAGTAAACCAGCCGACTGAATTGGCAAAGGTGCTTCAGAAGCTGGAAGCAATTCAGAAGGAGTTCAACGCTGCAAGCCCCGGTGGTAAGAAGATCTCGCTGGCAGACCTCATTGTTCTGGGCGGCTGTGCCGCCGTTGAGGAGGCTGCAAAGAAGGCAGGCCACAACGTGAAGGTTCCCTTCACGCCAGGGCGCATGGATGCCTCGCAGGAGCAGACCGATGTGCACTCTTTTGGCGTACTTGAGCCGACCGCAGACGGATTCCGCAACTACATCCGCAAGGGACACGAAGCTGCGGCGGCGGAGCTGCTGGTGGATCGGGCGAACCTGTTAACACTGACCGCTCCAGAGATGACGGTTCTCATCGGTGGCATGCGCGCCCTGAATGCAAACTTCGGACACTCCAAACACGGTGTGTTCACCAAGCGTCTTGAGATGCTGACGAATGACTTCTTCGTTAATCTGCTCGACATGAAAACGCAGTGGAAGAAGTCAGCTGCATCGGAGGGTGTGCTTGAGGGACATGACCGGGCTACCGGTGAACTCAAATGGACCGGCACGGTGGTCGACCTGGTCTTCGGCTCGAACTCTCAGCTCAGAGCTCTTGCGGAAGTCTATGCATGCAGCGACGCACAACAGAAATTTATGCATGACTTTGTAGCGGCGTGGAGCAAGGTGATGAACCTGGATCGCTTCGACCAAAGGTGATCGCAGAGGGAAGGTCGTAAAATGTGCCGCAAGGAGTAAGCCCAGCGTCGCTCTTTCGGTCATTCTTCTCTTGTGATTTGTCTCTGAATCCAGAATCTTGGAGACAACGCAGGCGACCTAATTGGGTCGCCTGTTTTATTAAGGGTCCGAGGAGCGTAGAGGACTGGGCTGCGCCCGCGACCCCGCCACGAGGTTGCTCATTTCAAACACCAAATTTTGCCGGAAATACCCCCCCTTGGAATCAAGGGTTTACAAACATCATTTTGGAGGACCTTCAATCGGGGCACTGCCTACCCATCGGCACCCATTAACCCCCTATGGAGGGGCTCGGATGCGCCAGAATGCTCGCCTACGCGAATAAATAGCGTCCTACAGCCCCCCATTAAACCCTCCCGAGGAGGTCAGCGTTGCCATGGGTCTCTCTAAGCGCGGGAACATCTGTTGGATGCCCGTATTCTCGTTTACTGACCTGTAGTTTTCTATAGAAGTTCAGAAATGCTTGGTGAAGTGCAAACGATATTGAGGGTTAATGAACGAAAAAACCAAACTTAAAACAATACTCGTTTGCCGATCAAGTAAGTTGTTTTAACGTACTGGCGGAGAGGGAGGGATTCGAACCCCCGGTGGGGTTTCCCCCACGCCGGTTTTCAAGACCGGAGCCATCAACCACTCGGCCACCTCTCCGCAGCCATAGTGTACGCGATTCTCCTACCCCATTTGTACTCCCCCGCTCCGCGTTTCCTCCACGCATGGTGCAAGGAAAGGCCCGCCGTTAAGCGGGCCTTTGAGAGGATGCGTGTATCCGGCGGGGCTTACACCACCACGTCGGGGATCTCCATCTGCTGCTTGCGGAAGGCGCTGAGGAATGCCTGCACCACCTTGGGGTCGAACTCCTTGCCGGCGCCGCGCTCAATAATCTCGCGAGCCTCAAACGTGGTGCTGCCCTTGCGGTAGGGGCGGTCGCTGGTGATGGCGTCGTAGGCGTCTGCCACGCTCAGGATGCGGGCCTCGAGCGGAATATCATCGCCGGCGCGCTCCGTATATCCGGTGCCGTCAAAGCGGTCGTGGTGCGTAAGAATGATGGGCAGCACGCGGCGCAGGCTGCCGCCCACGGGCTCCAGCAGGTTGATGCCGCGGGTGACATGTGAGCGCATCTCCTCGGCCTCGGCGGAATTCAACCGTGCGGCCTTGTAAAGCACCTCGCGGCTGATGTCCAGCTTGCCGATGTCGTGCAGCAGAGCGGCGGCCCTCACATCCTCAATGCGCTCGTCGTCAAAGCCCATCTCATGGGCAATGCGCGCGGCGTAAATGGAGACGCGGTAGGAGTGGTTCTGGGTGTACGAATCCTTGCTGATGAAGTGGCGCAGAATCATCAGCACGCCGTGGTAGGTCTCCCGCAGTTCGCGCATCTTGGCCTGGTTGCGGTCATATAGTGCGCCCATGGCGAAGGCCGTAATCATCAGCGAGCCGCCCCATACGCAGATGTCGAACCACTTCTGGTGGCCGCCCAGCACCTGCATGCTGTGATCAAAGAGGGTCGGGTTCAGAAAGGTGAGCAACACCACGATCAGCACGCTGGCCAGTGCGGTCAGGGTGGCGTGGCGGCGGCCATAATAGTAGGCGGAAAACAGGGTGGGGAAGGTGTAGAAGCTCAGCAGGATGCCGCGGTTGGCAATCAGGAAGTTGCACAGCGCCGCGACAACAAACAACGATAACACCAGCCATAGTTCCCGGTTCACATCCGAGAACTGCTTCATAATCGTCTTTTTCAATGGTCACTCCAGCCTGTCGGCTACTGCGTCGAAATCACGGGGAGCGCCGCCGCGAGGGCAACTTCCACAGCCCCGAAAAACAGGATAATCGTCGCAAGAATCCGGACAGGGCGCAATAGTACCAATGGTCCCCCCACCCTTGGGCATCCATGGAAAAAGGGCAGCCATTGGCTGCCCTTTTCTGTTGCGGAAATTTACGGCGCTAATACTACACAGGTTGAACGTTCTCCGCCTGCCAGCCCTTGGGTCCCTTGACGACATTGAACTGAACAGCCTGGCCCTCCTTCAGGCTGCGGAAGCCCGAAGACTGAATGGCCGAGAAATGAACGAAGACGTCTTCGCCATTCTGGCGGCTGATGAAACCAAATCCCTTGGCGTCATTGAACCACTTAACGATTCCTTGTTCCATGATGTTACTTGTTCCTTCGCGAATTGAAATCGAGCTGAGTGAATCGGAGGGAGTTCGTCTGCAGATTCGTGAACCAGAGCAGCGCCTTGTTGTTCGCTCTCAGGGCGCATCTACCACTTGCGTCCATCCAAATCATAAAGCGGAAACAGTCTACCATCGTTTTTTCCACAATACGAGAAAACAAATTTGCAAAATATTTGTATGTCATTGATATACAAAGAAATAAAATTGTAGTGACCGCATCCAAAGCAACATTGTGATGCTTGTCCTCGACTTTTTCCCGCCCCCAGGGGCAGATTGTTGCCATGCGCTTCCGCAGAATCGATCTGAATCCGGGCAGTGGTGAGCCTGTGGCCAACAGCCCGCAGGAGCTGTTGCTGGGCTGCCACGCTCGCATTCGCCATTACATTCAACTGGGACGCACGCTGGCCGGCGCCCAGGGGGTCTCCGAAGCCGAGGTGGCCGATGCCGCCGCCGCCATCTTCCGCTACTTCAGCCTGGCCCTGCCCATGCACGAAAGTGATGAAAACGAAACCCTTTACCCGCGCATCTGCGCCGTGCAGCCCACGGGTGGACTGGTGCTGGAGGCGGCCGAAACCATGGTCGAGCAGCACCGCGCGATCAACGAACTGACCGCCGAGCTGCTGGCCCTGTGCGCCACGCTCGACCGCTCGCCCAACCGCCTGGCGCAGCTGGCGCCCAACCTCGATCACGTCACCCGCGCCATGGAGCAGGTCTTCGGCGCGCACCTCCACATGGAGGAGACGGTCATCTTCCCAGCCCTCGCCGACCTCTTCCCGCCCGAGGTCATTACGGAGATGCTGAACGAGATGAACGACCGCCGCCGCCCACCGCGCAGCGGCCTGCATATCGTGCAGTAATCCTATCGCGCCCATCGCATATAGCCGCGTGCATAAGGACCGGGTGCCCTACCCTTCCGCCTTCTGTTGGCGGAGGGTGGGGTTGTTGCCTTCGCTTTTGCCTTTGCTTTTGATTTCCCGTGTCATCCTGAGCGCAGCGAAGGACCCCAGCGCTGCTCAAATCAATCGAGCGGATTGAAGGTCACCGCCGAGGAGACCTTCCCATCTCCCACCTTAGCCGCAACAGCGGCGGCGAAGGTGGGGCACCCGGCAGCTTTATCTACTCCCCTAGCCCGGAGGCGAATTTGGAGGGACAATGAAAGATGTTCCGTATCATTGAAATGTGAACAAGGAAAGGAACATGACATGAGAATCCTTCGGGGCCTTGTTGTGCTTATCCTGCTCTCTGCTATTCCACTGGTAGCCCAGAGCAAGAACACGCCAGCGGGCGGAAGTGCGCCTGACGATGAAGCCGTCCGAGGTGGCACGGCATCCTACGAAACCGGGAACGTGTTGAAATGGGAAACTCACACCTACTCGCAGAGTGCGCACATTATCCGCGACCATCCCGTCTATTGGATTCGGATCGGCAACATCACTTACCAGATTGCAAGGCGGAGCCGCGAGGTGGAGATGCAGAGCGGCCAATTGGTCGAGTGCCGAGTTGACAAGGGTCATGTGTTCGTTCGCACGGCGAAGGGCAGAGAAACAAAATATGACATTCTGGGCATGGAGTAGACTGACACGTTCGCTGACTCCCACATCTGGCCAAAGACAGGCCAGATATGGGCATCCTCAGAGTGATCATTAGAGGCTAGATGTGGGCCGCCACCGAAATGCGGAGATCAGTAATGACACCAAGGAACTCATCAAAGCTGACGTTGGTCTTCATAGTGTTAGCTATTGCATGTTTTATCTTGACTCTATACATGGAGCACCATCCGAAGCCCTACACAAATCAGCAATCGCAGTCTGTACTACAGGTAGATGTACCGAACCAAGTTGACCTCGAAAGCATAGAACTTACTAACACGGAACTACGACCGTCTTCAGCCCAAGCGCTGACGGGCGATTTAAGACCCGCGTTCATCTTTTCCGGCCGCATAAATAACCTCTCGGCCAGGACACTTCGGAGTGTCACCATTCGTGTCTATGCACAGAGCCCCGGTAGCCCAGTGGAGAAACGGCCCAACTATAATCCAGACTGGCAGGTATTCGACCAGGCAGACATCCAAGTTAGTGGGCCACTGTACGATTCCGTCAAGGGATTTTCTCAGCGAGTTCAACTTCTTCCGCCTGAAGGCAAGAAACCTTGGACGTGGACAGCTATGGTCGTAGATGCCAAAGTAGAATGAATCTAAACCTTGGCTCCCCAACTCACAGGCACCCACCCCAGAGTTGGCTCAGTCCCAACTCTGGGGTTGTAGCGAACGCCTCTACTCGTACCGCAGCGCCTCCACCGGGTCGAGCTTGGCGGCCTTTGCTGCCGGATAAATTCCGAAGAACAGTCCCACGCTCATCGCCGCCGCCACGCTCACGGGAATCACCCATCCCG
>Ga0326728_10015738_pt1 | contig 15639 bp, 10 predicted proteins | sample MB3enrmetagenome_FD_207602 | JGI IMG/M metagenome (GOLD analysis project Ga0326728, IMG submission 207602) | Lab enriched peat soil microbial communities from McLean, Ithaca, NY, United States - MB31MN | ecosystem: Environmental > Terrestrial > Soil > Wetlands > Peat | place: USA: New York...
CGTCCGTTACTTTATCCTTGATTAGCCGCCATTCCTCCTCTTCGCGGCCCTGCATTTGCCTCGCCATGAACGTGAAGTACAAAGAAGCACCCGTACGGTATACGTGAGAGACGTGTGCCATCGAGAACCCTGGAACATGCAGCTGCTCGAAGGCTTCATTGAAGGCCCCTGTGACCTCTGAGTGCAGCATTCGCAAACGGTTCCAGGTGGTGGCTGTTTCGAGCGTGTCTTGCAATACTCCCATCCCGAGCAACTCGTCGCGAAGATAGGGAAGCTCGAAACGTTCACGGTACCAGGAATTCCCGGGACTCTTACCCAGAGAAAACCCACCGAAACGCTTGCAGCTGGCGTGAGCTCGCTTCCGTTCGAACTTGACCCACTCGGGGGTTCCCTCAAAGCCCAAGATCATTATCGCGCTCTCAGAGCCAAGGTAACCACGTTTCTTCAGGAACCATGCGCCAACCTTCTCTACATGGGAAGCACCATCGCGACTAGCCAGCGCGATCGCTGCCTCTGTCTCATTCGGATCTGAGAGCCTGATCACGTTTGGAACAATGTCCTCTTGAACCATTGCGCGGGCGGTCTCAACCCCATCCTCAAAATTCTTGAAAAGAACCCCGAGATAGGATCTGGATGCAGCTGCCTTTCGCAGCTTCAGAGTTACCCTCGTTATGACTCCGATCGACCCCTCAGAGCCCACAAGTATCTCCCGAAGATCAGGACCTGCTGCAGACGCTGGCACGCGAGGCGTCTCAATAATGCCCTGCGGCGTGACGACTCGGATACTCTCCACCATATCCTCAATCTTTCCGTAACGCGTTGATTCATATCCAGCGCCTCTCGTGGAAACCCATCCTCCTACGCTTGAGAATTCGAACGATTGCGGGAAGTGACCGAGCGTGAGTCCAACTGAATTCAAGGCTCGCTCGAGTTCCGGTCCGAGGCATCCCGGTTGCACGTCAGCAAGAAACGATTTTTCGTCTATGCTTAGAACTTGATTCATGCGTCTGAGGTCGAGGCAGAGAACGACCTTCGCATCGCTAGTTCGCGCGTTAACTCCTCCCACAACGCTTGTTGCGCCCCCATAAGGTACCACTATGAAACCCCAATTGGCTGATTCATCAAACAGTTCCTTGATCTGCGACTCACTTGAAGGATATACAACTACGTCTGACAAGCATCGTGGCATTCCCCTCCAAGCCTCAATGAGATCCAAGTAGCCCTTCCCTAGACTGTGCAGGAAACGTTCTACACCATCTACGCGTACGTTCTCGCTGCCGAAGATGCTGATGAGTCTGTTCACGAACGCCGTCTCAGCATTCGTTACGGGAAATTTCACCGAGTCTAGGTCCACTGGACGCTGGACTGTTTCCCCGGAGACCTGGAGCTTCTTCTGCAGTAACTTCAGAAAGCCCTTTCGGCTTTGCACGTTATACGACTTTGAGGGCTCTCCCCATCCCCACCACTTTACGTTCAATGGAAAAACCAGCACTAGGTGAGATCCAGAGTATTAATAGCGAACGGTCAATTTCTTTCCGGGTTGCGAAGTGAGTTCCGAGGGTGATGGTGCGATAGAATGGAGCGTCACGTCGCGAAAGTCCTAATCCTTTCCCCTCTCCCAGAAGGTCTCGTCGGCTCGCTCTTTGCTGAGCATACTTCGAAGTATAACTTGGCAGTGAATTTCGTAACGGTAAATGAACTTGACGTCGAGAGAATAAAGAGGGAGCTTGCGGATACTGATATTGTGATTGGTGATTTCACATTCAAGATACCCGTGACCGCAGAAATGTGCGAAGCTATGACGAAGGTCAAGCTGATCCAGCAGCCCTCCACAGGATATGATCACATCGATATTGCCGCATGCTCCAAGAAGGGAATCCCTGTCGCAAACATAGGGGACGCAAACTCTGCCTCTGTCGCAGAAAACACTATTGGGGTTGCGCTCGATCTCCTGAAGAGAATTACGTACTCACATCAAAAACTGCTTCAGGGCATATGGGCGCAGGACGAACTTCTTAATGTCTCTACCGAGCTGCAGGGAAAGACCTGGGGGATACTTGGTTTAGGCAGAATTGAGAGAGAGGTTGCGTGGCGAGCGAAGGCGCTTGGTGCTCAAGTAATCTATTATGACATAGCAAGAAGGTCGGAGGAGGAAGAAACCAAGCTGGGGGTTGCGTACAGAGAGTTTCAAAAGCTCCTCTCCGAGAGCGACGTAGTCAGCATACATACCCCACTGACAGAGACGACACGAAAGATGATAGGCGAGAGGGAACTCCGCCTCATGAAGCCATCCTCCATCTTCATAAACCCTGCAAGGGGCGAGCTGACCGATGAAGCAGCACTCGCGAAAGCTGTGAGGGACGGTTGGATTGCAGGCGCAGGCATCGATGTCTTCACAAAGGAACCACCTCCTTCAGACCACCCCCTCGTCTTGGCTGCGAAGGAAGGGGCAAACGTAGTGCTCACTCCTCATACAGCCGGCGCAACTGCCGATGCTCGCATGAGAATCATTCAGGTGACCGTGCAGAATGTGGTTCGAGTTCTGCTAGGACAGAAACCCCAGAACGTTGTTAACACTTGAACGTAGCACAGATAATCGCCAAATCACTTGAGCGGTATGGCGTCAAGAGAATCTACGGCATTATAGGGACATCCATAGTCGACTCATTGGATGCCGTAAGAGAAAGCAAGCTCAGGTACATCTCAACGAGGCACGAACAAGTCGCCGTAAGTATGGCAGACGCTGAGGGAATGATCACAGGTGAGCCGGGAATCGCCTACGTTCACGGCGGTCCTGGCTTCCTCAACTCGTTGATCAGCGTCGCTAACGCGTACAAGGACTCGTCTCCGTTACTGATTGTTGCTGGAGCCGTAAAGCGAAGGCTGACGGGGCTGGATGGTTGGCTCGAAGTCCCTCAGAGAGAGATGATTAGACCGATAGTGAAGGGAACGTACAGAATTGACAGACCTACCGAAGCAGCCAGGATCATTGCTGAAGCATATTCGTTGGCAGCCTCAGATCCAAAGGGCCCCGTCTTCATTGAAGTGCCCGAAGACGTCTGGGCGCTTGAATCTGGCCAGCAGATGGTGCAGCCGACCGTTCAGCATGCTCCTGCCCCAAACCGTGATGAGGTTGCGAAGGTCGCGGACTTTCTGAAACGCTCCAAAAAACCGCTGCTCCTTGTAGGGGGAGGATTGAACGATCCCCGGGGCGCGAAATTCTTGATGACGGTCGTGGAGAAGTTCGGAATCCCTGTTGTTTCAACTGGCAATGGACGCGGGACGCTGCCCGAAGATCATGTTCTCTCGCTTGGAAGAGTTGGTTTTGGGGGAGGGAGTTTGGTGGCTGACTCAGCTCTCGACGAATCGGACCTTGTCATCGCTGTAGGTGCAGGGGTATCGGACGTAACGACCTACGGGTACAATCTTACGCCGAAAGGCGAGATAGTAGTTGTCGACCTCGACCCACTCTGGGATGCGAAGCCTGTTCCATACGCCCTGCATCTCAAATGCGACGGCGCGTCCTTCCTAGAGTCCCTAGCGGAACAGGATCTGAACTACACGCCCGACCGATCGTGGCTCCGCTTCATAGACGAGAAACGTGAAGTTTGGAAGGTTCTCCTGAATGATGCGATCAAACGCGAATATGGTGATTACGTTAACCCTTCAAGATTCCTCGACGCGCTCGATACGAAGATGCCGAGGAACGCTCTCATCACTGCAGGTCAGGGGCTCCACATCCTATACGTTTACGACTTCTTGAAGATCAAGGCACAAGGCAGCTTCCTTGCTGCAACCAACCTCGGAGCGATGGGATTCGCTCTCCCAGCAGCGCTGGGGGCGAAACTTGCCCAACCAGAAAGGGAGGTGATAGCTATCATAGGGGACGGTGAATTCTTGATGACGATGCATGACCTTGAAACGGCGGTTCGGGAGAAGGTCGGAGCAAAGGTGGTCGTTGTGAACGACAACTCCTACCGAGTTCTCTACATGAGGCAGAAAATCCAGAAGATGGGAAGAGTCATAGGAACACTTCATACAAACCCGAACACGCTGAAGATTGCTGAAGCGTTCGGGATTAAGGGAATGGTGATCAGAAATGATTCTGAGATAGATGACGCGGTTGACTTCATACTGGAACAGGCAGATACTCCTCGACTTCTTGAACTCAGGATAAGCCCCGACGACCTCCCGCCTCTGAACATGGAAGCTACTCAAAAATTCTAGTATCCTTAAACCATGCTAATGCCTCTTGCAGAAAGATGACGATCGTATCTTCACCTCTGGTATCAGCTCATAAACGATGACGCTGCCCGCCGCGCCTGAACCGACAACGCACATATCATAGTCCACGGCAAGATCCTTGTCTGGAACGGTTGGGTCTATCCTGCAACACTCCTAGAGGCACACGTCCGTAATTCTTCAACTTGATTGAGGACGCCATAACTTAACAGACTCCACGTGTGTAATGAAAGATGTCAGGATTGAATGAGAAACTTGCCGAACCAGAAAGGGAGGTGATCGCTATCATAGGGGACGGAGAATTCTTGATGACGATGCATGACCTTGAAACGGCGGTTCGGGAGAAAATCGGAGCAAAGGTGGTCGTTGTGAACGACAACTCCTACCGAGTTCTCTACATGAGGCAGAAAATTCAGAAGATGGGAAGAGTCATAGGAACACTTCACACAAACCCGAACACGCTGAAGATTGCTGAAGCGTTCGGGATTAAGGGAATGGTAATTAAAAGTGATTCCGAGATAGATGGCGCAGTTGACTTCATACTGGAGCAGGCAGATGCTCCTCGACTTCTTGAACTCAGGATAAGCCCCGACGACCTCCCGCCTCTGAACATGGAAGCTACTCAAAAATTCTAGTATCCTTAAACCATGCTAATGCCTCTTGCAGAAAGATGACGATCGTATCTTCACCTCTGGTTTCAGCTCATAAGCGATGACGCTGCCCGCCGCGCCTGACCCGAGAACGCAGATATCGTAGCCTATAGTGAGATGCTTGTCTGGAACGGTTGGGTCTATCCTGCAATCCTCCTAGAGGCGCGATCCGTAATTCATCAACTTGATTGAGGACACCATAGCTTAACAAACTCCACGCGCATAATGAAAGATGCCAGGATTGAATGAGAAAGCATGTCCAGGTTGAAGATCGGCTCTCCCGGCGTGACCATTCCTCCAATCAGAAACGCAGTTGAGCAGGCTAGAAAGAACGAACAGAAGGGCTATGATTCAATGTGGTGGCCAGATCACCTAATGGGCTGGATTCCGGACTCGATTTGGACCACGGATCTCTTCCCCCTGTCTGCAATGATGCCTAGTCCTCACCTCTTCTTGGAGCCCACCTCCACAATATCAGCAGTTGCTGACTCAACTCATCGCTTGACCCTTGGCATTGCTGTAATGGATACTATCAGGAGACACCCAGCCGTCATAGCCCAGACTGCACTGACACTGGACCATATCACGGAGGGACGTTTTATTTTGGGCCTTGGGGCAGGCGAGGGAGAGAACCTAATACCCTATGGTGCGCCGTTCGACAGACCCGCAGACCGTCTGGAGGAAGCTGTCAAGGTAATCAGGCTCCTCTGGGAGTGCCGAGGCAAAAGCGTGAGTTTTGATGGAAAATACTGGAAGCTGAATCGTGCAACTCTCTACCTGCCCCCTTACGGTGAATCCCCCCCACCAGTTTGGATAGCTGGACAAGCACCGAAGATGCTTGGAATTACGGGTAGGATGGCCGACGGCTGGCTTCCAATCCTCCTATCTTTGGAAGAATACCGCAAAAGGTGGTCCATTGTTGAGAAAGCTTCTCTGGCTTCTGGCAGAGATCCGCAGAAGATAACCCGCGGTATGTGGACGTGGCTGATCACGGACGCCGACGAGGCGGAGTGCGAGAAGCTGCTTGATTCCGCTTTCGCTAAGTCGATTGCACTCATAGCCCCCTCAGAAATATACGAGGAAGAGGGATACGAACATCCGCTTGGCCGCGGGTTCTATGGGTTGCGTGACTACATTCCAAACCGGCTATCTCGAGATGAGGCACTTGCTGCTCTTAGAAAAGTTCCAAGAGAGGTCTGTGAGAAAGCGGTCATGTTCGGGTCGCCTGATCAAATAGTTAAGAAACTAGAAGCGTACGAAGAGGCAGGACTGCAGCATGTCGTCCTATGGAATGCGACATTCTTCTGCGACATCAACAAACTGAGCTCTTCATTCCACTGCATGGATGAGATACTCAAGCATTTCAAGTCAAAGGAACAACAGCCCGCAACAATTTCAAAGGCGGATACGCGCAGTTCTGCTGGGCGGCAACAAGGATAATGCTTCGAGATTATCTAAAGCGTGGACTCTCGCATAAAACTCCGCCTCATTCTACTGTTGCGCTAGCTTGATGAGAGTTTGTATGCAGTCCATTCACCATAGCGGTAACCCATTCTTTTCGACTGTGATTGGAAATTCTAGGAGTGGTTGATCAAGAAGTTGAGCCGATTCAGCTGATCCGCCTACGTCACAGGTGAACCTTGCCGAGGCAGAGTACGTTCTCTGCGGAAGGCGTTAGTTGTGGCGGTTGTGATGCGAAACAAAAGAACTTCTGTTTGACCAGCGCTTCAGGCCTACCAAACCGAGTCCGCGTTATTGCATGTCTCACTCGCAAAGATGCAGAGTCCTGCTCGCGTAGAACTATGAGAAGACTTTCTCCTCCACAAGGTCGAAGCCCAAGGTGTCAAGCTCGATATTTCTCTTGTCCTTCCAGTATCCTGGGTCAGAGACTTCCTTGGCGTATTCGTGTTGGATTATCAGCTTCATCACCTCGCTCGTTCCTGTCCAGATGAGCCCTAGGCGGGAGTCCCGGAGAAGCCGTTCAACTGGATAAACGGTCGTATAGCCTATCCCTCCGAGAATTTGCATGGCATTGTTGACTGCATTCCACATCACTTCCGTAGAATTCAGTTTGGCCATGGAGACGAGCTTTCTTACGTAACTTTGCGGCACCTTGCCCATCTCCATAGAATCGGCCGCCCTGCACGCTGTGTAGACAAGGGCTGATGCGTTCGCGATGGCAGTGAGGCTCTCCGCAATCCGGAAACTGACCCCTTCATGCTCCATCAACTTCACACCAAATGACTCCCTACGAAGGGCGTAACTAGTGGCGACTTCGATAGCGGCGCTCGCTACTCCGAGGGCGCCAGAAGCAGTCGTCAGCCGTTCCGGCACCATCATCCTGTTGAACACATCATATCCGCCGTCGACCTGCCCGATCAGGTTCGCTTCGGGGACCTCGGCATCTTTGAACACGATTCGTGCCGTTCCTCCACCCTTGTTCCCCATCAATCCGTACATTGTTTCGACGCGGAGACCCCGCGTGTTCCTGTCAACGATCAATACGCTGACGCCTTTCGTTCGGGGGCGTGCAGATGGATTCGTTATCGCATATGTGACGAAGAAGTCTGCGCCCTGACCCCCTACGATGAATCTCTTTTGACCGTTGAGGAGGAATTTGTTTCCCTGCTTCTGTGCAGAGGTCCGCATCATCCCGAAGAGGTCCGAGCCCCCAGAAGGTTCGGTAATCGCTTCTGCTCCGTATCTGCTCCCACCGGTAATCCCGCGCAGCCACATCTCCTTTTGCTCCGATGTCCCGAACCGATGGATGGCCTCCCCCACGATTGTTCCAAGTGAGTACATGCAACTCAGAGTGAAGCCGAGACGCCCCATCTCCTCTACCGCCTGCATGTCCCCGACCCAAGACGCCTCCCGGCCCCCGTACTTCTTCTGAAACCGCAGTCCCACCACGCCTGCGCCCGCGATGAGGTTGATGAACTCTCTCGGGAACTTTACCTTCTCCGATTCAATGTCCCTGATGAGCTGGTGAGGTACATCTCGCACGACCTTTCGTACTTCGTACTTCACTTTTTTCTCGTCTTCAGAAAGAAGGAAATCCTCCACTCTTCATCCCCCCGCAACCTGTTCTCGCAAGAGTTTCTTGTCGAGCTTTCCAGCCCCATTCATCGGCATGTCTTCGATCACCAAGAAATCGTCCTTCACTTCTTCCATACGTGCTCTCTCATTGTATGAGATACCGACGGTTGGCATATAACATTACTAGAGACGCCCACACTCCCACATAGGATGCCCAACCAGGTGCCGTATGGTCTAGAAAGCACAAAATCAGTCCGTCATCCCCTTCCCACACCTCCATGATCCTACCCCTCTCCTCCCTGCATCCAACGACGATCGATTGAAGAATGCCTTTCTTCGGTTCGGTAAAACTATTGAAGCGGATGGTCTACCCGTCACTAGCATTGGTCATAGGGTTCGGTGGCTATCTCGTTGGGACTTCTCTAGATTCGAAAGCGTCCAACACCTAAAGGAGAGCCAAGGACTGCCCGAGATAGGTCCTTACGGCCGTGAACTGAGCAACTCATCGAACCAGTCTAGCGTGATAGATGCGACTTTCTCCTCCGCTCCCTTGAAGGTGTGACCTGTTTCTGACAAGACAATCAATCGTTTTCTTCCTGGAATAGATTTCTCGTAGCTCCTGGCTTCGGAGAGGCTGACAAAATCATCCTCTTCTCCTATGAGCAGTAGGATGGGCGGGTGCCTCTTTCTCGAAATCAGCCGTGCGCCACTCAGAGCCATAAGCTTTCGGCGCACATCCTTGGGGCGCATGTTCAGTCCAAACAAATCAAGCTTCATCACACGCGTAACATTGTAAAACCGGTCCGCATGGGAGAGAAGGAGAAAGAAAGCATAGCCCAACTTTCCCCACGTTCTCTCAATGAAGCGCTTGATGTTCTGATGGTGGTCCGGCGGCGTTGCCCAGAGAGCATAACCTTTCACCCTTGAGTCGTCAACTAGAGAGTAGAGCGCGATGGTTCCACCCAAACTTCTGCCCACTAGAAAAATGCTTGTGGCGTCAACTTGAGTTTGCGTGAGAAGAAATTCAAAAGTAGCCTTAGCATCATGCTGTTCACCCCACCCATAGTCGAACGTTCCCTCGCTCAAGCCACAACCGCGAAAGTCGAAGAGCAAGCAAGCGAATCCTCTTTCAGCAGCTTTCTGGGCGAATACCCTATAGAGCGGGAGCCACCTGAAGCCTTGCCTGTGCATTGCGTGGCAGACTAGAATGCCTGGTGAGAGCGCTCGTTCGGGCAGGTAGAGTTCCCCGCGAAGGAGCAAGTTTCCTGAGTGAAACTGGATCTCTTTCATCTTCATGAAGAATCTTCTCGGATAACTCGTTGCGCCCGCCGTTTTCATTCCTCGTAACCATAACGGCCTAGGCTTCTTTGATGGTGGGACGCGCCGACAGTAATATATTCTAATCGACATAGGGATGAGTGTGATTTTCTTGGAGAAACCTTGGTTCAGCAACTGGCCTAAGGGGCTTTCGCAATCAATCCAGTACCCAGAAATTTCTTTGGGGGAAATGCTTCGCAGTTCTGCAACGGAATCCCCTGACCAGGTTGCTATAATTTATTTTGGTACCCGGCTGACCTTTAGGCAACTCGACAGCTTAGTAGACAGGTTTGGCGAGGCCCTTCAAGATCTTGGGATCAAGAAGGGTGATCGCGTCGGGATCTATCTCCCAAACATTCCTCAGTTCGTAATCGCATACTATGGTGCACTGAGGATTGGTGCGATTTGTGTCGCCTTAAGCCCAATTTACAAGGAAACGGAAATTGCTCATATCCTAGCTGACTCCGGAGCGAAAGTTCTCGTAGCCTGGGACAGGCTGTATCCCTTCGTGCAGGCAGTGAAAAGTAAAACTGAGCTTACTGACGTCATCACAACAAGTGTTCGCGACTACCTACCTCCAATTCTGAGAACGCTTTCACCATTGAAGGGTGTCAAATCCTATGCCTGCCCCGGCGCGAAGGACATGAAGACACTTCTTTCGAAGTATCGCGGGCAACCAAGACCTGTTGAGATTAATCCGAAGAAGGACGTTGCGCTTCTACAGTACACGGGTGGAACGACTGGAATTCCAAAAGGAGCAATGTTGACCCACTACAACTTAGTGGTCAATGTTGTGCAGGTTAAGGAATGGGGACAATTGCGGCCGGGTGAAGACGTGCACTTAACTGCATTACCCCTCTTCCACATTTTCGGCATAACTACCGCTATGAACTCGCCAATCTACACTAAGTCAACGATGATCCTCGTCCCGGACGCACGGGACATCCCAGCCGTCCTGGGAACAATTGAAAAGTATAAGCCAACGGTTTTCTGTGGAGTCCCAACCCTGTACAACGCCATCATCAACCAACCGGACATTCAGAAACGTAACCTTCGTTCAGTTCGACTATGCATTTCAGGAGCGTCAGCGCTTCCGGTTGAGGTTCAGAAGAAGTTTGAGGCCTTGACCGGCGGACGGTTGGTTGAGGGGTACGGATTGACGGAGACGAGTCCGGTTACACATTGCAATCCAGTAGATGACCCCGCGAAGAACCGTATCGGTTCTATCGGATTACCATTCCCAGACACGGAGGCTAAGGTTGTGGACATCGAAACTGGAACACGTGACCTTGCCACCGGTGAGGCTGGAGAGCTAGTGGTCCGTGGCCCGCAGGTTATGATGGGCTATTGGGAGAAGCCTGATGAAAACAAGATCGCGCTTCGCGGGGGGTGGTTCTACACCGGTGACATAGCGGCTATGGATCCGGACGGATACTTCCGGATCGTTGACCGGAAAAAGGATATGATTGACGTGTCCGGGTACAAGGTCTGGCCTAGGGAAGTAGAGGAGAGGCTGTACGAGCATCCCGCAGTAAAAGAGGCGGCCGTAGTCGGAGTACCCGACCCAAGAAGCGGGGAGGCTGTGACGGCCTTTGTTGTTCTAAAGGGAGGTTACGAGGGTAAGGTTAGGGCGGAGGAGATCACGAGCTTCTGCAAGGAAAAGATGGCCGCGTATAAGGCCCCTAAGTTTGTGGAGTTCAAGAGTGAACTTCCCAAGACAGCTGCAGGCAAGGTACTCAGACGAGAACTTAAAGAACAGGCGCGAACGATGGCCTGACCGAATAATTGAGGTAGTATGTTTGAAGCGAGTAGCAATAGTCGGCGTAGGTCATTCGAAATTCGGTGTCAGGCCTGACATCAACCTACCTGAACTGGCATTTGAAGCGGCCAAGCCGGCGTTTGAAGATGCGAATCTAACCCCAAAGGATATTGACTTTCTGAGCGTTGGAACAGCGGGCGGTTGGTACGAGGAGTTCCTGCCAGCGGTGGTAGTCTCTGAATACCTAGGATTAAGCGGGAAGGGTTTGGTGAGGTGTGAGGCAGCATGCGCATCCGGGAGCGCTGCTGTAGCAACAGCATTCCACACGATCGCGAGCGGCCAGTGCGATGTGGCGATGGCCGTAGGCGTCGAGAAGATGTCTGAGGTAGATACGCTAACAGGGGTCGAACTGATAGGCCGGGCAGGCTACTATACGTGGGAGTTTCACAATTTCGGAATGACCTTCCCCGGATACTATGCGCTCCACGCTACGCAGCATATGAAGAAATATGGAACAACGGAGGAGCAGTTAGGTGAGGTGGCGGTGAAGAATCATAAGTACGGCTCCATGAACCCTAACGCTCATCTTCAACGAGCTATACAGCTTGATGATGTCTTATCGTCACGTATGGTCGCATGGCCGCTCAAACTGTACGATTGCTGCCCAATGAGTGACGGCGCCGCTGCGCTAATTCTAGCCTCAGAAGAAAAGGCCAAGTCCTTAACCGACAGCCCAGTGTGGATTGAAGCTATTGGAATGTCATCGGACACGGCGAACGTGAGCAAACGTGTTGAATACTCGAGCCTTCTCGCGACGCTAATTGCGTCGAAGAACGCTTTCAAGCAAGCAAACGTGGGGCCTGATCAGATCGACGTAGCCGACGTCCACGACTGTTTTACGATAGCCGAACTCCTAGCCTACGAGGATCTAGGATTCTGCAAGAAGGGCGAAGCAGGAAAGATGATTGACGAAGGGCAAACGGAGATTGGCGGGAAGATTCCCGTCAATGTTGATGGCGGACTCAAAGCGAAGGGTCATCCAATCGGCGCAACAGGCGTCTCAATGATGGTCGGATTAACACGTCAACTCCGAAAACAAGGAGGGAAGGTGCAGGCACCAATAAAGAACGGTGTAGCCCTTGCGCACAATGTCGGCGGCACAGGACATTATTGTTACGTGACGATTCTTAGGAGTTGAGAGAAGATGGCGCTTAGTCCCCCCGTAAGAAGACTCAAGTCAAGACCAATCACTTTCATCTTTGAAATCCCAACTGAGAGACTTTCAGAGTTCTGGAATGGCCTTGAGAAAGGCAAGGTGTATGCGTCAAAGTGCAAGAAGTGTGGGCGCATTACTTTCCCCCCTACGGCTGATTGCTCACGTTGCTTCAGCTCTGGACCCGAATGGGTCGATATCCAAGGGGAAGGAGCGATCGAAACCTTCACGCACATCGTAATCCGACCACCAAGCTTCCAAGCTCACCCAACCTACACGGTCGCCGTTGTCAAGATGGATTCAGGCGTCAAAGTTCTGGCGTGGCTGACAGGGACCAAACTTGGCGACGCCAAGGTTGGCGCAAGAGTGAGGCTTGGAGTAACCCAGTCCTCAGAAGGGCCGAGCTACGGCTTCACATTAGTTCAATGAGCTTCGGTTTGGACTAAAGGAAAGGTAAATTTCAGATTTGTCAGGAAAAGAGGTAACCCAAGTCGCGGTGATCGGAGCCGGATCCATGGGCCACGGCATCGCCCAGGTACTTGTGATGGCTGGCCTAGGAGTTTCAATGACTGATGTCAACCGCGAGTTCATGCAGAAGGGGTATGATCGAATCAAGTGGAGTCTGCAAAAGTTTGTTGAGAAACGAACCATAAGCCAACAGGAGATGGACGCTACCCTCGCGAGAATCAAACTGGTTGATGGTTACGCCAACACGGTATCCAACGCTGACTTCGTGATCGAAGCGACCCCGGAGGATTTGGCGCTAAAGAAGAAGATTTTCTCCGAAATGGATGCACATGCACCGCCACACGCCATACTGGCCTCGAACACTTCCACCCTCAGCATAACAGCCCTAGGCTCCGCAACAAAAAGGGCAGATAAAGTGGTTGGAATGCACTTCTTCAACCCACCACAACTGATGCCGCTCGTAGAAGTTGTCAAGGGCGCCGCCACGAGCGATCAAACCGCGCAGACTGCACTGAATCTGGCCAAGAAACTCGGCAAGACACCGATTCTCGTGAAGAAGGATGTGCGCGGGTTCGTTGTAAACAGCGTGCTCGGCTCCGTGTTTAACGAAGCGTTCTGGGCATTGCATCGAGGAGAAGCAACTAGGGACCAGATGGATTCAGCGGTCAAGTACAAGGCAGGTTTCCCAATGGGCATCTTCGAACTCGCCGACTTCGTCGGGCTCGATATAATCGACAGTGCCTCAAAAGAGATGGGTTCAGAATACCCGGACCGAGTGAAGATCCCGCCGGTGGTGGAGCCGATGGTGAAAGCTGGCAAGCTGGGACAGAAGTCTGGCGAAGGATTCTACAATTGGAAAACAGGCCGACCGAGGATCCCATTCGAACTCGCGGACGAGTTTGACGTTGACCGAATCTACGTTACGGCGATCAACGGGGCGGCTTGGTTGGTTCATGAAGGGGTAGCGTCTCCGGAAGACATTGATACGGGTATGAAGTTCGGGGCTGGCTGGCCATCGGGCCCCTGCGAACTCGGCGATAGACTAGGGTTAGACACGGTGGTTACAAAACTCAAAGAACTACAGACCAAGCACAACGACCCCAGCTACAAACCATGTCCGCTGCTCGAAGACTACGTCAGCAAAGGTTGGACCGGCCGGAAGAGCAAACACGGATTCTACAGCTACGCCTGACTTTAGCTGCCTCCAAATCTGAGTCGGCCGCGCGAGTTCACACCCTAAGTACTCTAAAGTACTCTATATTCGCTTTTCATATAAGCGAACACAGCAATACCGCCGGCGTAGGCTTTATTTCAATTTTGAGAGTGTCAATAGATGAGTGAAACGAAACATTATGAATCAATAATCGTAAAGAAGGAAGAAGGCGTCGGCTGGCTGACACTGAACAGACCCCACAGACTTAACACGCTCACGTCCGAAATGATCGATGAGATGAGCTCAGCCCTAAACGATTTTGAAGCAGACAAAGAGATCAAATGCATTGTCATAACAGGAACCGGCGAGAAGGCGTTTAGCGCCGGTGCAGATGTCACCGCATTCACAGGGGTAACGCCCGCCACCGCCGTAGAAGCCTCCTCCAAGGGACAAGCGCTCTACACCCGACTTGAAAGAATCGGCAAACCCGTCATAGCCTCCTTGAACGGCTATGCGCTAGGTGGAGGATTAGAGATGGCGTCCGCCTGCGATTTTCGGATAGCGTCCGAAGATGCTCAACTAGGTCAACCCGAAATAAACCTCGGGCTTATTCCCGGTTGGGGAGGAACACAGCGACTGGTCAGACTTGTTGGATTGGCGAAAGCGAAACATATGATCATGCTCGGAGACCGCATTTCAGCTGAAGAGGCCGCTAAGATCGGATTGGTGAATAAGGTGGTTCCAAAAGCAAAGTTGCATGAGGAAACACTTGCTTTTGCAAAGAGACTGGCAGATGGTCCCCCCGTCGCTCTAAAATTGGCAAAGGAAGCGTTAAATTTCGGAAGCCAGGTGCCGTTGGACGTAGGATTGAAATTGGAAGCAGCAGCTTTTGGGATCGTTATGTCCACGAAGGATGTCATGGAAGGCGTCTCCGCGTTGATGTCAAAGAGGAAACCGGAATTTAAGGGAAAGTAGGGGATCAACTGATGCCACTAGAATTCACATTCACCGAGGAACAGGAGCTCTTCCGAAGAACCATTCGCGAACTAATGACTAAAGCAGTAGCTCCAAGAACAAAAGAACTGACTCTAGCAAGGGTTCTCACGCCAGAAGTGCATAAGGCTTTCAAAGACGCGGGCCTTTTCGGCCTTCTTCTTCCCCCCGAATTTGGAGGATCCAATTCCGACTACGTCACGTTCATTATCGCAGTCGACGAGATGACGCGCGGCGACCCCAGCGGTTTCGGCAGTCTACCAGCAATTTACGGAGCTACATGTGCACGCCTGCTCTCAGTTTACGGGTCGGCGGAATTGAAGGAGGAAGTTCTTCCAAAGGTCGTGAAGGATGGGTGGATAACTCCACTCCACTCCACTGAACCGGGTTGCGGAACCGATTTCACCGCCATAACGACTACCGCGAAAAAAACTGAAACGCAGTACATAGTCAATGGCGAGAAGATATGCCTCACCGGCGTGCCCGAGGTTGTGAAGTACGGGGGCGGATTCATCACGTCGGTAAAAACGCGGCCCGAGTTGGGAAGTAAAGGCATGAGCCTACTCTATATTCCCTCGAATTCAAAAGGAATTACCACTTCCAGCTTCACTGGAATGGGAGTAGACATTGGCGGAGTCCGCTATGAGAATACGCCCGTCCCAGAACGTTACCTGGTTGGGTTCGAGGGCACCGGATACCAAATGACCTACGAATCATTCGTTCACGCTCGAGTTCCAACGACCATGGGCATAGTAGCCGCAGCCGACGCTGCAATCGAGAATGGCATTCAGTACATCAAACAAAGAAA
>Ga0326728_10015740_pt1 | contig 15636 bp, 14 predicted proteins | sample MB3enrmetagenome_FD_207602 | JGI IMG/M metagenome (GOLD analysis project Ga0326728, IMG submission 207602) | Lab enriched peat soil microbial communities from McLean, Ithaca, NY, United States - MB31MN | ecosystem: Environmental > Terrestrial > Soil > Wetlands > Peat | place: USA: New York...
CTCGCCTAACGGCTCGGTGCCTGCGGCAAGGGGTGGCGAATTCACCGGCCTCAGGTGGCGAATTCAATCGGCCTCAGGTGGCGATTTGAACCGGCCTTCGGTGGCGAATTCACCGGCCCGCGCAGCTACCGGGCCAGGCCGGGCAACTTCGCGGCGATCACCCGCTACCTCGACCGCCTGCCGGAGCAGGAGTTCGCCGTCGTCTGCATCGTCGATGCGACGGCGCGCGACGCTGATCTGACGATCACCGCCGCCTACCAGCACTGGGCCGCCGCGCATGGCGAACTGCTGAGCGGCCACTAACCACAACAAGAGTCCAGGCAGAGGCGGCCGCGGCCGGCCGGTCCTGCCCGCATCCCACACATTCCAATCCAAACCGGAGGCCCATCATGGACATCTCTACGCGCGCGCTGCTGGTCAACACGACGGTCCGCGTCTGGTCCGGCGAGAAGCGGGACAAGGCCATCACCCGCGAGATCTGCACGATGAAAGGTGCGGAGAACAACGCCGTCCGCGCCAACAAGAGCCTGCTCGGCGAGCACATCCACGGCGTGCAGACCGCCGAGCGCGGCGTCCGCCAGGCGGTCAGCGAGCGCACCCTGCCGTGGATGGATGACGGCACGCGGATTCTCAAAGGCGCGGCGTTCATGGCGTTCACCGAAGCCATGGCCGATCCGACCCGCGCCTTCTACGGCGCCGTGGAGACCTTCATCGACGGCTACCCGGAGATCCGATACGAAGCGCGCCGGCGGCTGGGCGACGCCTTCCTGGAAAGCGATTTCCCGCCGCAGGCCCGGCTGAAGGAGCGGTTCGGCGTCAAGCTGACCTACCTGCCGGTGCCAAGCACCGCGGACTTCCGGGTCAACCTCTCCGACGAGGAGATCGCCGCGGTCCGCCGCAACGCCGAGGAGGCGCTGCGCGGCACGGTCAACGACGCCGTCCGGGCGCTGCTCGATCGGCTACAGGAGCCGGTGGCGCGGCTGTCCACCCGGCTGCGGCTGTTCCGCCGCGCGTCGAACGGCAAGGTGCAGCACCCGTTCCGCGACAGCCTGATCGAGAACGTGCGGGCGATCGTCCGGCTGGCGCCGACATTGAACCTGCTGGACGATCCGCGCATCGGCGAACTGTGCGCCGACATCGAACAGCATCTGACGGCGCACGATCCCGAGCAACTGCGCACCTCCGCCCGGCTGCGCGAGAGCGTCGCCGACGAGGCGGACGCCATCCTGCGCCGGATGCAGGGCGCGTTTGCGTGAGGGGCGCCATGGCACAGCTCCCCGACACCATCACCAAGGCCCGCGCCCGCCTGCTGGTGCGGGCGCCGTTCTTCGGATCGATCGCCCTCGGCCTGGTCTGGGTGAACGCGCCGGAGGTGCGCACCATGGCGACCGACGGGCGCCGCATCTGGTTCAATCCGGCCTGGTGCGAGAAGCACGGCGTCGAGCGGATCATGGGCGTGACCGCGCACGAGGTGCTGCATGTGGTGAACAAGCACCACCTGCGGCGCGGCACGCGCGATCCGCGGCTCTGGAACCTCGCCGCCGACCTGATGATCAACCGGGTGCTGGAGGAGGACGGCTATGTCCTTCCGCCCGGGCTTATGTTCGATCGCGAAGGCCGGTTCGCCGGACTGGCGACGGAGACGATCTATGCGCGGCTGATCGAGGAGCTTGCGCAGAACCCGCGGGACCGGCCGGAAGACGGGCAGGATTCCGGGGGTGGCCCGGACCGGCATGGCCCCAGGTATGCGGATCAATCACCCGACCGCGGGGATGACGATGACGAGGCGGGAGACGGCGTGCCCCCGGCCGATATCTGGGGCGAGGTGCGCGACCTGACCACGGATGCCGGCCAGCCGATGACTCCGGCCGAGCGGGTTCGGGCCGAGCACGACCTGGATGTGCGCATCCGCCAGGCCGCGGCGGCGGCCAGGCGCGCCGGAAAGTTCTCCGCCGGACTGGGCGAGATGATCGAGGCCGCGGCCGACCGGGTTGACTGGCGGGACAAGTTCCGCATGAGCTTCGACGGCACCTTGCGCGGCGAGGTCAGTTGGGCGCGGCCGAACCGGCGCTTCATTCAGCATGGGCTTTATCTGCCAGGCTGGCGGCGCAGCGGGGCGGGACGCGTGGCCTTCGTGCTGGACACCTCCGGTTCGATCTCGGCGCGCGAACTGGCGGTCTACACCGCCGGCGTGCTCGGCATTCTGGAGGAGACCGGCCCGGAGCAGGTCGCGCTGATCCAGTGCGACACCGCGGTGCGCCACGTCGCCTATCTCGATCCGGGCGAGACGTTCGACCGCATCGAGGTCCTCGGCCGCGGCGGCACGCGGTTCCAGCCGGCCTTCGACTGGATCACCGCATCCGGCTTCGCGCCGAGCGTCATCGTCTACGCCACGGACCTGGTCTGCTGCGAGACCCCGGAGGATCCCGGCGTGCCGGTCATCTGGCTCACGCCGTCGCGTGGACGGGCGATCTCGTTCGGCACTATCGTCGAGGTGACGCTCTGACAAGGACGGCGCTGGAGAGCGCCACGAAAGAACGCCTGTCAGAACGGATCGCGTCAACCGATTCGTGACTGTGCCGGTCAAAGTCAAAGCCGCTACGCCGGCAACCAATCAGTCATTACACGTGTATACGCGCGTCCAACCGCGGGCGTTGCCGGCTCAGGTCGCCAGTCCGGCGACCTCGGACCCGACGCGGCAGGGCGCGCCGCGCACGAAGCCGACAAGCCACGTGACCTCGTCCACGTGGATTTGCGCCTGCGATCTCTGAAAGTCGAGCCGGGCTTGGGCGGCGTGGAGGAACATCTCCGCCTCGGCGTCGCTCATGATCCAGCGGCGGTCCGCCTTCCGCCACTGCGCCCGCGGGCAGACCTCGCGGCGCACTTCGACCAGCACGGGATTCCAGGCAAATCGGATCGACGCCACGACGCTGCCTCCTCGCATCTCGTTTCGTTCGGAATCATAGAGTGCTTGCAGGTCCGCACGCAATCCCGCCGATGAATGCACGAGAATCGAGAACCCGCATGCCGCGTGCAGCCCGGACGCCGCAAGGGTTCGTTGCGCGCCCGGGCGCGCGCCCGCAGGCGATGCCTGCGCCCTTGCCCCGCCCGGCCCGACGCGGCCGGCGCGGCAGGTCTCGAATGACGAGACGCGCCAAGGAGAAAACCTATGCCCGCATGGAAAGGATTGCGCCTCGCCGGCGCCGCCGCGTTGACGGCTTTCGCGGTTTGGCTGGCACTCGCGGCTCCCGGCTTCCTGTCGGACCATGAGTCGACCGTCCGGTCCTTGACTTCGCTTGCGGAATAACCCGCGATCTCGCGATAGCAACAAAGGAACCTGAGCGATGGACTTGCGAACCCTGATCGGCACGCTGATCGAGGCGGCCGACAAGCACGCCGACACCCTGCATGAATTGTGCAAAGAGTCGTCGGACGACGACACAAGAGAGAGCCACGACGCATATCAGGCGGAACTGGATGAAACCAACGCCGCCATCGAGGCCGGCCGAGAATGGCTCGCCGGCCTCGCTCCGGAGCGGCCGGCGCGGATCATCATCGACATGACGGGCGGCGTGTTCAACGGTGCGTTCTCGACGACAGGCGCGGAGATTTTGGTCATCGACAACGATGATCCGGAGAATCCGCGCGCCGACGTTCCCGGCTTCGGGGACGAGATATGGGCCGGACTGGCAGACGCCGAAGTCGATCCCGATCTGGTCAATGCCGCTTTCGATGACATTGTCTGGATTGACAATAACAAGGCCGATGGCGGCGAAGACAAGGATAATGCGAAGGCCCACGATCAGAGTGGTGCGGCGAACGGCACTTTGCTGCCGGCGGGAGCCCACACGTCGGCCGACACTCCGGACAAAGTCCTGGCGGAGTTCATCAGCGACGTCGAAGCCATCGGCATCGAAACGGTGAAGCAGGAATGGCCGGACCTGGCTGCAACCTATGCGAAAGCGCGCGCCACGCTCGCAGAACATGCGCAGGGGCCGTCGCGAAGCTGACGCCGGCGTCTCAGCCACGGACAAGAAACAACCATTGATGACGTCCGTGCCGGCCGGTGACGCGCCGCGCAAGGGTCGGGCCGGGCGCAAGCGGCGCCCTTGCCCGGCGCGTCACCGGCCGCCCGCGGGGAGGCGAATGCAGCGGAACAACGAAGCAGGAGGCCCCGATGGGCAGCAACCCGGAACGAACGCCGTGGAACGAGGACAGGGTTGGCGCGCTGCGGCGGCTCTGGGACGAGGGTCACGCGACGGCCGAGATCGGCCGCCGGCTCCGGGTCTCGAAGAACGCCGTCGTCGGCAAGGCGCACCGCCTCGACCTGCCGGCGCGGCCGGACCCGATCGGACGCAGGGGCCGCATCCGGCAGCGGCCTGATCCGCCCCCGCGACCGGCCGCGAAACCGCCCGGGACCGGACGGCCGGCGGCGTCCGTCGCGACATGCGCGCCGGCGCATCCGAAAGAAACGAATCCCGCTGCGGCAAGAGCCGCAGTGCGGCAGCCCGCGCCGCCGTAACGACCCTGGGAGCCGTGCCGGCCGCTCAGAATCGGAACCGCTTCGTGCTGCTGGCCGATCGGCGAACCCGGCACGCGAACCTTTCGGTTCTGCGATGACCGGGCGGTCGCCGGAAAGCCGTACTGCGAGGAACACGCCAAACTCGCCTACCGGCCCAAGCCGCCAGGCTCGGACCGGGAGCGGGCGGGCGAGTGGCAGGCGAACACCGTGCCGTAGCCGCAGGTCCGCACGTGCCACCGCGACCACGCTGACCTGACGACGGATTAAAGGCCGGCTCTTCAGGGCAAAGACCCGCGGCGAATGAGGCGAAGCCGACCGGCGCCCTCAGCCTGACCCTTCCAGGCACCCACCCGATAGCCCGGCGCCCCGGCCGCGCAACCCCGGCCGGCTGTCCCGGCCCCAATCCACCCCCCACAGCCACCCGGCCGGCGCAGGTCCTGCGCGCGGGCGCCGGTGGCTGCCCGCAGCAGGAGTTTCCCCATGCCCGACGCGAGCCGATTCACGCTCAGCCTGTTCGACGCCAATTCCGCCGCCGGCCTGGCTTTGGACGGCGCCGGCGGAAATCTCGCCGGCTCCATCCTCGCCCGGGATGTCCCGCTGCCGGCGGCGAAGGATCGCGAGGACGGGGACGAACAGCCGGTCCCTCAGCCAGCCGGCAAGCCGCGCGGCACGAACTTTCATCTGGACTCCGACCGCGCCCTCGCCCGCGGCTGGCCGGCACGCGCCCGCGACAACATCGCCGCCATCACCCTGTCGAAGGAGTTGGAGCAGTCCGGCCGCGCCGCGACCGCGGACGAGCAGGCGCGGTTGCTGCGCTTTATCGGCTTCGGCGCCTCCGATCTGGCGCAGAACTGCTTCCGCCGCCCCGGCGAGGACGCATTCCGCGCCGGCTGGGAGGAGACCGGCGCGGCGCTCGAAGCCGCCGTCACGCCGGAGGAATACGCCGCCCTGCAACGCGCCACGCAGTATGCCCACTACACGCCGGAGACGATCATCCGCGGCCTCTGGCGCGCCGCCGAACGGCTCGGCTTCGCCGGCGGGCGGGTGCTGGAACCCGGCATGGGCACCGGCCTGTTCTTCGCGCTGCTGCCTGCGGCGCTGCGCGATGCCTGCCGGCTTACCGGCATCGAATACGACCCGGTGACCGCCCGCATCGCCCGGCTGGTGCATCCGCAGGCGCGGGTGCGCTGCGAAGACTACACCCGCAGCACTCTGTCCGGGCCGTTCGATCTCGCCATAGGCAATCCGCCGTTCTCCGACCGCGTGGTGCGGGCCGATCCCGCCACCCGCGCCTTGCGGCTGCGGCTGCACGACTACTTCATCAGCAGCTCGATCGCGCGGCTGCGCCCCGGCGGCATTGCGCTGTTCGTCACCAGCACCGGCACGATGGACAAGGCCGGCACGACGGCCCGCGACCATATCGCCGGCATGGCCGACCTCGTCGGCGCGGTGCGCCTGCCCGAAGGCAGCATGCAGGCCGACGCCGGCACCAGTGTGGTTGTCGATCTGCTGGTGTTCCAGCGCCGTGCTTCCGGCCAACTTCCGGCCGGTGCGGCCTGGATCGATCTCGCGACGGTCAAACCGGCGATGGCGGATGAAGATGACGAAGCCGGCGAGGCTGACGATCCCGGCGACGGCGGCAATCCTGCCGGACGCGACATCGAGGTCAACCGCTACTTCGCCGAGCACCCGGAGATGGTGCTGGGCGAGCACGCGATGCGGCGCGGCATCTATGGGCCTGCCCCCACCTACACCTGCCGGGCGCGCAAGGACGCGCCGCCGCTCGCAGCCCTGCTGACCGCGGCGCTCGACCGGCTGCCCGCCGGCATCTTCACCGCCTCCGGCGAATGCCTCGCTGGCACCGGCAGCGGCGACGATGCGGAGACGACCGTGCAGGCGGGCACCGCCGCCGGCGGCGCCACGATCAAGGAAGGCTCCTACCTGATCGGCAAAGCCGGCGAACTGATGCAGGTCATCGACGGCGTGCCGCGGGCCGTCGCCGTCAAATCCTCCGCAGGCAAAGACGGCAAGAGCGGCGACGGCATCTTCGCCCGCAATGCCAAGATCATCCGCGCCCTGCTGCCGATCCGCGACGCCGTGCGCGACGTGCTGCGCGCCCAGGCGGCGGATCAGCCCTGGGCCGCCGCACAGGTCCGGCTGCGCATCGCCTACAGCCGCTTCGCCCGCGGCTTCGGGCCGATCAACTACACCGTCGTCTCGGTGACCGCCGACGCGGACACCGGCGAGGAGCGGGAGACCCATCGCCGGCCGAACCTCGCCCCCTTCGCCGACGATCCGGATTGCTGGCTGGTCGCCAGCATCGAGGACTACGACCTCGAAACAGGTCTCGCGCGGCCGGGGCCGATCTTCCGCGAGCGGGTCATCGCGCCGCCCGCCGCGCCGCTGATCGCAACTGCCGCAGACGCCCTCGCCGTCACCCTCAACGAGACCGGCCGCGTCGATATCGACCATCTCGCCGAACTGCTGGACCGCGATCCCGACACCGCCCTCGTCCAGCTCGGCGACACGGTGTTCCGCAATCCGCACACCGGCGCGCTGGAGACCGACGATGCCTACCTCTCGGGTTCGGTGCGCACCAAGCTGGCGATCGCCGAGGCGGCGGCGGAACGCGACCCGCAATACGCCCGCAACGTGGCGGCGCTGCGGCTTGTGCGGCCCGAGGACCTGCCGCCTTCGGATATCACCGCGAGGTTAGGTGCACCTTGGATACCCGCTGCCGATATCGAGGCGTTCGCCGCCGAGGCGATGGGCACCTCCACCCGGGTGCGGCATATCGTTGCGGTCGGCGCCTGGTCGGTGGACACCGGGCCGTTCGCGTCCACCGCAGCCGGCACGTCCGAATGGGGCACGGCGCGGCGCAACGCCGGCCTCTTGCTGCACGATGCGCTAAACAGCGCCATGCCGCAGCTCTTCGACACCGTCGTCGAGGACGGCGTCGAAAAGCGCGTGCTCAACAGCGAGGCGACCGAGGCCGCCAAGGAGAAGCTGGCGAAGATCAGGGACGCCTTCACCGCCTGGATCTGGACCGATGCCGACCGCACCGACCGGCTCGCCCGCCTCTACAACGACCGCTTCAACAACCTGGTGCCGCGCCGCTTCGACGGCCGCCATCTCACCCTGCCCGGCGCCAGCAACATCATCCGCCTCTATGATCACCAGAAGCGGGTGATCTGGCGCATCGCCGCCTCCGGCGCGACCTACATCGCGCATGCCGTCGGCGCCGGGAAGTCCTACGCCATCGCCGGGGCGATCATGGAGCAGAAGCGCCTCGGCCTGATCGGCAAGGCCATGCTGGTGGTGCCCGGCCATTGCCTCGCCCAGGTCTCGCGCGAGTTCCTGCAACTCTACCCGACCGCGCGCATCCTGGTCGCCGACGAGAGCAACTTCGTCAAGGCGAAGCGCTCCCGCTTCCTCGCCCGCGCGGCGACGGCGAACTGGGACGCGGTGATCATCACCCATGCCGCCTTCCGCTTCATCCCGGTGCCCGCCGGCTTCGAGCGAACGATGATCGCCGAGCAGATCGCCGCGCTCGAGGCACTCGCACTCGCCGCCGATGACGGCGATCGGATCACCCGCAAGCGGCTCGAGGCGATGAAGGAGAAACTCGCCGAGAAGCTGGCGGCGCTGCAAGGCGGCCGCGACGACATGGTCACCCTGGAGGAGATCGGCATCGACCAGATCATCGTCGATGAGGCGCAGGCCTTTCGCAAATTAGCCTTCGCCACCAACCAGGTGAACCTGAAAGGCGTCGATCCGGACGGCTCGCAGCGGGCCTGGGACCTGTTCGTCAAGGCGCGCTATCTCGACCGCAAGCGGCCCGGCCGCGCGCTGATCCTGGCGTCCGGCACGCCGATCACCAACACATTGGGAGAAATGTATTCGCTGCTGCGGTTTTTGGCACCCGACGTGCTGGAGGAGCGCGGCGTGCATGCCTTCGACGCCTGGGCGTCGGCGTTCGGCGAGACCTGCACCGAACTCGAGTTGCAGCCGAGCGGCGCCTACAAGCCGGTGACCCGCTTCGCCGGGTTCATCAACGTCGCCGACCTGATGATGATGTTCCGCTCAGTCGCGGACGTGGTGCAGAAGGCCGACCTGCGCGGCCTGCTCACCCTGCCGCGCATCCGCGGCGGCGAGCGCCGGCTGATCACCGCCGAGGCCAGCCCGGCGTTCAAACAGTATCAGCGGCACCTCGCGGGCCGGATCGAGGCGATCGAAGCCCGCATCGGCAAGGTGCGCAAGGGCGACGACATCCTGCTGGCGGTGATCACCGACGGGCGGCACGCCGCGATCGACATGCGGCTGGTGCGGCCCGGCAGCGCCGACGAACCGGCGAACAAGCTCAACATGCTGATCGACAGCGTCCACTGCATCTGGGTTGAGACCGCTTCGCAAACCTACCGCCGGCCCGACGGCACGCCGGACCCGATCCAGGGTGCCGGGCAGATGATCTTCTCCGATCTCGGCACCGCCGCGGTCGAGGCGGCGCGGGGCTTCTCGGCCTATCGCTGGATCAGGCAGAGCCTGATCGCCCGCGGCGTGCCCGCCGGGCAGATTGCGTTCATCCAGGACTACAAGCGAACTGCCGAAAAACAGCGCCTGTTCGCCGAGTTCCGCGCCGGGCGCGTCCGCATCCTGATCGGCTCGTCCGAGATGATGGGCACCGGGGTCAATGCCCAGCTTCGGCTGAAGGCGCTGCACCATCTCGACGTGCCGTGGCTGCCCAGCCAGATCGAGCAGCGCGAAGGCCGCATCGAGCGGCAGGGCAACCAGCACGACGAAATTCTGATCCATGCCTACGCCACGCTCGGCTCGATGGATGCGACGATGTGGCAAAACAACGAGCGCAAGGCGCGGTTCATCGAGGCGGCGCTGTCGGGCGACCGGACGATCCGGCGGCTGGAGGATGCCGGCAGCCAGGCCAACCAGTTCGCCATGGCCAAGGCGATTGCCTCGGGCGACAGCCGGCTGATGCAGAAGGCCGGGCTGGAGAGCGAGATCGCCCGGCTGCTGCGCCAGCGCGCGGCGCATGTGGACGACCAGCACGCCGTGCGGCGGCAGATCCGCGATGCGCGGAACGACCTGGCGCATGCCGAGCGGCGGATCGCGGCGGTCACCGCCGACCTGGCCATGCGCCAGCCGACCCGCGGCGAGGGTTTCTCCATCGACATCGAGGGACGCACGATCAGCCAGCGCAAGACCGCCGGAGCGTCGTTACTAACGAAGATCCGGCTTGCCGCGCGGGATCGCATTGAGCGCCGGTGGACCGTCGGCCGCATCGGCGGCTTCGACCTGACCTGCGATATCCGGCGCGGCCGGAGCGATGAGCGATGGAAGCCGGAACTGGCGCTGGAACGGACGGATTGCCCGCAGCCGATCGAGATCGACGGCGAGACGACGGCGGCCGGGCTGATCGCCCGGCTGGAGCACGCCCTGGACCGCATGGAGTCGGAGCTTGAGGAGCATCGCCGGCGCCTTGCCGACGCGAGAGCCCGGCTGGCCGGCTACGAGCCGCGGCTGGGCGAGGTGTTCCCCCTGCAGAGCGAACTCGACGCAAAGTTGGACCAAATCGCCGAGATCGAGGCCGACCTAGCCGCCACCGAGGGCGTGGCGTGCGAAGCCCGCCAGGAGAAAACCGGAGTTTGAATGGCGGCTCCCGGCCGAGGAACGAACCCGCTTCGCGGGATTGGTGCTGCGGGATGAGTTATACCCAGCACCCGAACCATTGACCGACGAAGCAAGCAAGGTTGGGGCGCTGCCCCAAACCCCGCCAGGGGCCGAGCCCCTGGACCTCAATACTTGTCCGCGTTTTCGATGAGGTCTTGAGCGAGGCGCAGTTGCCTCTCGAGCATGGAGTTCCCTTCATCATGAGAGGAACTCCCGATGCCCGATCCAACTATCGACCGCCCGATCAGCCCGCTGCGCCAACGTTTGATCGACGATATGAACCTGCGCCGGTTCTCGCCTGAGACACAGCGCAACTACATTCGCGACGTCGGACGCTTCGCAACCTTCCTGCGGCGCTCGCCTGATACTGCTACCGCGGACGACGTGCGCCGCTTCCAGATCGAGCAGCGTGAGGCCGGCGTGCCGACGCCGACCATGAACAGCATCGTCTCGGCGTTGCGGTTCTTCTTCACGCACACGATCGACCGGCCTGACCTGGCACGCAAGCTGATCCGGGCAGTGCATCCGCGCAACCTGCCCGTGGTGCTGAGCCGGGACGAGGTCGCACGACTGCTCAACGCGACCACCTCCCTCAAGCATCAAGCGGCTCTTTCGGTCGCCTATGGCGCTGGTCTGCGCGTGGCTGAGGTCGCGGCGCTCAAGGTCGCCGATATCGACAGCGAGCGCATGCTGATCCGCGTCGAGCGGGGCAAGGGCGGCCGGTATCGCAATGCCATGCTCCCGGCGGATTTGCTCACCCTGCTGCGCCAGTGGTGGAAGGTCGGGCGCCAACAGGGCGTGATGCATCGTGACGGCTGGCTGTTCCCGGGACAGCAAGCCATGAAGCCGATCAGCACCCGGCAACTCCATCGCATCGTCGTCGAGGCGGCACAGGCCGCGGAGATCACCAAGCGGGTCGGGCCGCACACGCTGCGCCACAGTTTCGCAACCCATCTCCTTGAGGACGGTGTTGATATCCGCGTCATCCAGGTCCTGCTCGGGCACGCGAAGCTGGAGAATACCGCCTTCTACACCAAGGTCGCGACCCGAACGGTGCGCACCGTGACCAGCCCGCTCGACAAGCTCGGCATGTTCAGGGCCGGAGAGGTCGCTCCCACCGGCTGAGGCGGTGCGCGCCTCACTCGAGGTCGCCGACATTCTCCGTGCTGCCGGCCCCGCTTATCGGGCCGCCCGGGCCGGGCACCTGAGCCTGCATCAGCTCAAGGTGATGTCGGCGATCGAGCATTGCCGCACGGCGGCTCTGGGCGGTCATGTCGAGGCCTGCGAGGACTGCGGCCACCAGCGGATCGCCTATAACAGCTGCCGCAACCGGCATTGCCCCAAGTGTCAGGGCGGCGCCGCACGCATGTGGCTGGCCGAGCGCGAGGCCGACCTCCTGCCGGTCGGATACTTCCACGTCGTTTTCAGCATTCCCGCCGAACTCGCCGACATCGCTTTTTACAACAAGGCGGTCATGTACGACCTGTTGTTCCGGGCGGCGTCGGAGACCATGCTCACCATCGCCGCCGACCGGCGTCATCTTGGCGCGCGCATTGGCATCACCGCCGTGCTCCACACCTGGGGTTCGGCGATGACGCACCATCCGCACATCCACATGATCGTGCCGGGGGGCGGCATCTCGCTGGACGGCACGCACTGGGTGTCATCCCGGCCGGCCTTTCTGCTGCCGGTTCGTGTCTTGTCCAAACTGTTCCGTCGCCTGTTCCTGACGCGGCTGCTTGAACTCCATACCGCCGGCCGGCTCGCCTTCTTCGGCGACCAGACCGGGTTGCGCGAGCAACGCGCCTTCGCGCACCTCATCGCGCGGCTGCGGCAGAAGAACTGGGTGGTCTACGCGAAGCCACCCTTTGGCGGGCCGGAGGCGGTGCTCGCCTATCTGTCGCGCTACACACACCGCGTCGCCATCTCCAACCGCCGGCTGATCTCGCTCGACGAAAAAGGCGTCACCTTCCGCTACAAGGATTATCGACGTGACGGTGCGGAGCGCTATCGCACGATGACGCTGGCGGCGGACGAATTCATCCGGCGCTTCATGCTGCACGTGCTGCCGAAGGGCTTCCACCGCATTCGCCACTATGGCCTGCTCGCCAGCGCCGGCCGCAAGGCCAATGTCGCTCGCGCCCGTGCGCTGCTCTCGGTGCCGCAGGTAGAGGACGCCGCTGAACCGGTCGAACCAACGGAGCTGCGACCGCCTTGTCCGTGCTGCGGAGGACGCATGATCATCATCGAAACCTTCGGGCGCTGGATGCAGCCGCGCGCGCCGCCGGTTTGTCCCGCACCAACCGGGACGGTGACGCCATGACCCGGCACGGCCCATGCCCACGCCACGTCGTTACCTCACTGGTACGGCCATTGATACGCCGCGTACCCATCGCCATACCCGTGCCTTTATGCACTCCGATCCAGGACGCAATCAGCGACTTTGCCTGCCCGTGGCCTCGGATCAGTACCCCGATCGCCCGCCAGGACCGCTGGAATGGCGATCCCGAAGAGCGCGGTGAACGCCAAACCCATCACCCCTGGCACAGCCAACTCGTCAAATCCCCATAAGCCTCGGACCGCACACCGCGGGTTCGTTCCTCGCGGACTTTCGGACGCCAAGCGGCATCCGAAACTCTTCACGAAACCGGAACGGCGGCTCTGGTCGAGTGGGGCCGGAAACTTGCCGTATTGAAGTCATCACATGGCATCAACGAAGATCATTGAAATCATGTCCGTGCGCGTTGCGTATCGGGAGCGAGAGCGTCAAGGATGCGGCACTCGGCAATCGTGCCGTGGCGGCATTGACCGATCAGTGAATCCAGTTCACGGCGCAGCGCCGACAAATCGGCCAGCTTCCGCTTTACGTCCGCAAGATGCTCACGGGCGATGGCGTCAACGGCTTCGCAGGACTGTTCCGTCTGATTGGCAAGATCGAGCAGTGTTCGTATTTGCTCAATGGAAAAGCCGAGATCGCGGGCACGGCGCGTGAAGGAAAGGCGACTGACATGCGCGGCTGAGTAGTCGCGGTAATTGCCCGCCGTGCGTGGCGGCGGCGACAACAAGCCAATGCGCTCGTAATAGCGAATGGTTTCCGTCTTGGTGCCTACCGCCTGCGCCAATTCCCCGATGTTCATCTCTTCGCTTGACCCTGTAGTGACTACAGGGTTTATATCATTGGCCATCGCAATTGCCGAGGTGCTTGCATGGCCTGCTGTCACGATTCCGCCTGTTCCTCCGCCGAATCCTCTGACGCGCTGAACAGCCCGCAGTGGCGACGTGCGCTGTGGATCGCGCTGATGGTCAACGCCGGTTTTTTCGTGACCGAGATCATCGCCGGAGCCGCTGCCGGTTCGGCGGCGCTGCAAGCTGACGCACTCGATTTCTTCGGCGATGCCGCGAATTACGCCATCAGTCTTGGTGTTGCCGGAATGGCGCTCACTTGGCGAGCGCGTGCAGCGGTAGCCAAGGGCGGCACCATGCTTGCCTTTGCTTTGTGGGTGCTGGCCAGCACGGCATGGCACGCCTACTACGGCACAGTGCCACGGGCCGAAGTCATGGGGGTGGTGGGGATCGCGGCCCTGATCGCTAATGGCGTGGTGGCGCTGATGCTCTATCGTTTCCGTGCCGGGGACGCGAATATGCGGTCGGTGTGGATTTGTTCGCGCAATGATGCCGTCGGCAATGCGGCGGTGCTGCTTGCAGCGATGGGTGTTTTCGGCACCGGCACCGGCTGGCCGGATGTGATTGTCGCCGCCATCATGGGCGGCCTGGGTCTTTGGGGCGGATGGCAAATTGTCGCGCAAGCGCGGGGCGAACTCCGATCCGAACGCCACACGCAAATTGTTTTGGCAGCGGAGTAGATTTTGCGGATGGCGGGAGAAACCCTTTCTCGCTTCTGGCCGGGTGTTCCGTTCGCACTGGCTTCGGCGTTTGCGTCTGGCGCATCGATCCCGTGTCGAAAATTCTGCTTGCCTCCGTTGATCCGTAATTGCTCGCCCGGCTGATGTATCTGGGCGCGGGATCGGACTTGCTGTCGTCCATCTCACGCGGGCGCCGTCGGCATTCCGGCTCAGAAAGCGCCATTACGCAATACCGATATACCTTGGCTTGGTGCTGTCGTCCTTCCGGCGGAGGTCGCCTTCTGCCCGCTGCGTTTGATCTCAAAGCGGATCTTCAAAAACTCCGGCTCTATCGGAACAGCAGCCGAATTCCGGCGAACACGAGAATTGCAGCAAGGACGTATCGGGTGCCACGGTCCGACATCCAGCGCGAGCCAATGATCGTGCCAATGACCGCTCCGGCAAGTGCCCCTGCGGCGTAGAGGACGCTGCTCGGCGCCAAATTCTGTCCAGCAAGAAGGACGCCTGCCAGCCCCAGAACTGAGTTGCAGAGGATAAAGGGGGGTGAAAGCTGAGCCGCGCGCCGGGGCGATGTCCAGCCAAATGCGATCAGCAGCGGGGTGAGAAAGATGCCCCCGCCTACGCCGGTCAGGCCCGAGATAAATCCCGTTCCGGCCCCTACGGCGGCGGCTGGAGCCAGCCTGATAGGGTGCGCATCGACATTATCAGCCGTCCGCTTGAAAACCATCAGCACAGCGGCTGCAATCAGCAGCACGCCCGTCAGGATGAAATAGATATGGCCCCCAAGCACAAGCAGTCCGCCGAGGAACGCTGTCACGAGTGATGGCACCGTCAATGGGAATAACATTTTGAGGTCGATAGCGACCCTCTTGTGCAATCGCCATGTCGAATAGCCAGCCGCGACGATGTTCAACAGGAGGGCAGTCGGACGCATCTCGGCGGCGGGAAATTCTGCAAAGGCCATGACAGCAAGAAAGGCCGTCCCCCCGGCCTGACCGGCTGTGGCGTAGAGCAGCGAAACGCAACCGATGAGGCCAGCAACAGTGAGCACATGGTTCATGGTCTTGTTGTCTAGTGATTAAATTGACGAGACAACCCACATCTACAGCGGAGATGGATCAATGCACGACGTCAAAGATCTGCCGAAAAATACTCGCGTTATGGCTCCGTTAGGGGATGTTTTATATCCAGGCATTGTCGTCGAGTCGCCGGCAAATGAACCACTGGACGAAGGAATGATACGCGTCGAATTTACCCCGCCGGTGAAAGCCGAGCCGCCGTTCGGCTCCATCGATGCGATAACATGCCCGGTGAATCGAGTGACGGCAGGGTGGTTTTGATTTGGCCTGTGTCTGCTTCCCACCCAACCCAGCCGTTTGTCGCCGCGCCCGCGAACGGCCGCTTCGGGGAAACGGCGCCTCTCGTCTGAACGACTGGGGTGGGCGCGAAGCCGCCGGACACGCACCCGGCGAACCGAGGCGCTCCTGCCCGGCACGACCGGGCGCGGCTTCGGCCTTGCAACAGTTACCCCCTGAGCCGTCGGCCCGCTCGTTCACCGATCGCCAC
>Ga0326728_10015741_pt1 | contig 15634 bp, 11 predicted proteins | sample MB3enrmetagenome_FD_207602 | JGI IMG/M metagenome (GOLD analysis project Ga0326728, IMG submission 207602) | Lab enriched peat soil microbial communities from McLean, Ithaca, NY, United States - MB31MN | ecosystem: Environmental > Terrestrial > Soil > Wetlands > Peat | place: USA: New York...
GCGGGTCGGTGCGCTGCACCTTCTCCAGCCGCGCCTTGGCATCGCTGGTGCGGCCCTGCAGGCTGTAGAGGTCGGCCAAGAGGCGGTGCACCTGGGTGTAGCTGTTGTCCTGGCCCTGGGCCTGCTTGAGCCAGTCCTCAGCCTCGCCGGCGCGCCCCAGGCGCGCGCAGAGCAGGCCGGCGCGGAAGCAGGCCAAGGCCGCCAGCGGGGTGCCCTTGCAGGCCCCGGCAGCCTCGGCCATGGCCGGGCCGGCCTCCTGGTCGCGGCCCAGGGCCTGCAGGGCCTCGGCCTTGAGCAGCAGGCCCTGGGCCGTGGGCGTGAGCGGCAGGCTCTGCAGGCAGTCCTGCCAGCGCCCCAGGTCGGCCAGGCAGCGCGCCCGCAGCAGCAGGGCCTGGGGCGCCAGGCCCGGGTCGCGCTCAGCGGCCTGGGCCAGCAGGGCCTCGGCTGGGGCGTAGTCCTGGCCCAAAAAGAGGCCAGCGGCCCGCTCCATGTCCTGCTGGGCCCGCGGCGCCATGCCCGCCGCGCCGGCCGCCATGGCCATCAGCAGAGCCAGCGGCAGCGCGCGCCTCATAGGGTGAATTTCTCGCCCAGGTAGATCTTCTTGGCCTGCTCGTTGGTGGCCAGCTGCCGGGCCGAGCCCGAGAGCAGCACCTGGCCCTGGAAGAGGATGTAGGCCCGGTCGATGATGGCCAGCGTCTCGCGGACATTGTGGTCCGTGATGAGCACGCCGATGCCCTTCTCGGCCAGCTGGCGGATGATGCCCTGGATGTCGAGCACGGCGATGGGGTCGATGCCCACGAAGGGCTCGTCCAGCAGCAGGAACTTGGGGTCGGTGGTCAGGGCCCGGGCTATCTCCACCCGCCGCCGCTCGCCGCCGGACAGGGTGTAGGCCTTCTGCTTGGCCAGATGCCCCACATGGAACTCCTCCAGCAGGTGCTGCTGGCGCCGCAGGCGCTCCTCGGGGCTCAGCGGCAGGTGCTCCAGCACCGCCATCAGGTTGTCCTCCACGCTCAGCTGGCGGAAGATGCTGGCCTCCTGGGCCAAGTAGCCGATGCCCTGCACGGCCCGCTCATGCATGGGCAGGCCCGTCACCTCCTGCGCGCTGCCGGTGGCCGGGTCCTCCAGCACCACGCGGCCGGCGTCGGGATGGATCATGCCCACCACCATGTAGAAGGTGGTGGTCTTGCCGGCTCCATTGGGGCCCAGCAGGCCCACCACCTCGCCCTGGGACACCGAGACAGCCACATCGCTCACCACCTTGCGGTGGCGGTACACCTTGACCAGGCCCTCGGTCCTCAGGCGCAGCGCGCCCTTGGGGATGGCCCTCACAGCTGTCTTGCGCGGCATCAGCGCTCCTTGGAAAGTGCTTCCACCTCTTCGGGGATGAAGCAGGCCTTCACATGGCCCGTCAAAGTCACCCCGCGCTCCTTGGTCTGGACCTGGATCTCGTCCGCGCAGAAGCGGTTGCGGCCCTTGCCAGCCCAGGCCTGGCCCCGCATGTCCGCCACGCCGCGCAGCTCATCAAAGTCCGCGGCTTGGGCCGTGGCGCTCAGGTCGCCGCGGGTGGCCAGGCGCACGTCGCCCTCCAGGCGCGCGCTCTGGCTCAGCCCATGATAATAGGCGCTCTCCGCGGTCACCGTCACGCTGTGGCCGCCCGGGTCCACGCTCACCAGGCGCACATGGTCGTGCAGCTCGGCCTCGCGCAGAGAATCGGCGTAGGAGGCGCAGTCCGCGAAGAGCAGCACCTGGCGGCTGGTGTCGCGCAGGCGCACATGGCCCCAGGCCTGGGCCTGGCGGTTGCCGGCTTCGGCCAGCAGCTCGTCGGCGCAGAGCTCGGTGCTGTCTTGGGTGACGGTCACCGGCCCCATGAAGCGGGTCTGCTGCAGGCGATGGTTGTAATTGAGGCGCTTGGCCTGCACCTGCACGGGCTGGCCTTCGCGCAGGGCCTGGGCCTGCACCGGGCTTGGCTGCGGGGTGGGGCCGGGCGTGGCCAGGGGCAGGGCGGCTTTGACAGAGGGCCCAGGGGTGGGGGCCTGCGGCAAGAGGCCCTTGGAGACGCAGCCCGCCACGAGCAGGGCAGAGCCTGCGGCCAAAGCCAGTGGCAGCGACAGGCGCCTCACTGGCGCAGCTCCGGGTCCTGGGCCTGCTCGCGCACGTCGGTGATGGAGGCGGCGGAGATGGCCACATCCTGGCGCACCACCACATCCTGCAGGTCGCGGTCGGCGCTCAAGCCGCGGCCGGTGAGCACGCTGCCCTGGCGCGTCACCTTGACCCAGGCATCGGTGCTCACCCGCTGGCGCTGGTTGTCCCAGCGCAGGCGCTCGGTCTCCAGCACCACGCCGTTGCGGGCCTTGAGCACCACCGAGCCCACGGCCAGGATGTCGTGGCTCTCGGTGCCGATCTCAGCCGAGTCGGCCTTGGCCACTGAGACCTGGCGGCCCTTCTGGAAGTAGCGGATGGTCACCTGCTGGGCATGGGCCACGCGCTTCTGGCTGTAGACCTGGGCGGTGGCCGCCTGGGCCTCCCATTCCAGCACGCCCAAGCGGGTGCCGCGCGCGCTGAAGCCCATGAAGGTGAGGCTGGGCTGCTCCTCGCCGCCAGCGGCCTGGATGCTGGGCGCCTTCTCGCAGCCGCCCAGCATCAGGGCCAGCGCCAGCAGGGCGGGCAGGATTGTCATGCGCCAGGCCATCAGGCCTCCTTGGGGCGGCTGGCCGGCGGCCGGCTGCGCCAGCGCTCGTGCATCCACACCCACTGCTCCGGGTGGCGCCGCAGCGCGGCCTCGATGCGGCGGGTGTATTCCGCCACCGCGGGCTCCAGGCTCTCCCCGCGCGGCGGCACCGCGATCTCGCCCTCGAAGCGGATGACGTAGCGCCCATCCGGCTCGCGCCAGTTGAAGAGCGTGATGAGGGCCGCGCCCGTGGCCTGGGCCATCCAAGCCGGGCCGCTGGGGGTCTTGGAGGGGCGGTTGAAGAAGGGCACCCACAGCGAGTCCACATTGGTGTCCTGGTCGGCCAGGGCCCCCAGCATGCCCCCCTCTTTGAGGAAGCGCAGGATGGGGCGCACCGCGGTGTTGCGGGCAAAGACCCGGGCGCCCTTGGCTTGGCGGTAGCCGTTGAGCGCCTCATCAAAGCGGGCATCGTAGAGCTTCTGGGCCACGGCCCCGGCCTGGCCCGGGAAATGCACCGCGATCCAGGCCATCATCAGCTCCCAATTGCCCATGTGCCCGGTCACCGCCACCACCCCGCGCCGGGAGCGCGCCAGCGCGGTGAAGGCGTGCAAGCCCTCCACCCGGCTCACCAGGGCGTCGATGCCGCGGCCATCCAGGCCCGGAAAGCGCAGGAACTCGGCCCCGCCGCGGCCCAGATGCGCGAAGGCCGCCGAGACCAGGGCGCGCCGCTCAGCCGGGCTCTTCTCAGGGAAGGCCAGCCCGGCCGTGCGCAGGGCCTTGCGCCGCTCGTAGGGCACCAGCAGGCAGAAGAGCCGGCCCAAGCCCGCGCCCAGGCCGCGCGCCAGGCCCAAGGGCAGGGCCTGCATGAGGGCCGAGAGGGAGCGCACCAGCAGGAAGATGCCCTGATTTTTGATTCTTTGGCGGTTCACAATGCCTCATCTGGGGACATGTCTTGGACGCGCTAGTTTAACCCTCCCCGGCTCGCCTGGCAAGCCAAGCCACGCTAGGCGCTTGACCCTGGCCGCGCCAGCGGGGATAGTAGCCCAAACCCCTGCTGGAGGACCCATGCGCCGATTCATCCTGCTGCTGGCCGGCCTGCTGCTGGCCAGCGCCCTGCTCTGCGCCCAGAGCCTGCTGCTGGTGGACGCCGGCGGCAGCACCGCGCCCATAGACCCCTTGAGCCTCAAGGCCCTGCCCGGCCCCGGCCTGGGCGGGCTGGCCCTCTGTGCCGCGGCCGATGGCCGGGGCCTCTGGGTCAGCCCGGCCGGCCATCCGCGCGAGCTGGTGCTGCTCCCGGCCGGGGGCGGCGCGCCCCTGGCCGGCCCCCTGCTGCTGCCCGGAGCCCTGCTGCCCCATGCCCTGGCCGCGGACCCGGCGCGGCAGCGGCTCTGGCTCGGCTATCAGGCCCTCAACGCCCAGGGCGGCCTGGACAATGGCCTGGCCCTGGTGGACCTGGCTGGCGCCACGCTGGCGGCCTTCGCCCGGGTGGAAGGCGAGCCCTGCGCGCTGTCCCTGCTGCCCGCGCTGGCTGGCCAGCCCGAGCAGCTGATGCTGGCCATGGCCCTGCCCGGCACCGGGGGCGCCCTGCTGGCCCTGGCCCCGGACCTGAGCCGCGTGCTGAGGAGCCAGGACCTAGCTGCCAGGCCCGATGCGCTGCGCCCGGCGGAACTGGCAAGCCTGCCCCCTGCGCCAGGCCCGGCGGCCCTGCTTGCGCCAGCGGCCGCCAGCCCCACGGCGGAGCCGCAGGGCGACAGCCCGGCGGCCAAGGGCTTGAAGAGCCCCTGGCAGCCGCTCAAGGGCGCCTTCTTCGGCCAGGTGCGCGATGTCTCTGGCACGGCCATGGCCGGCGCCAGGCTGCGCGCCCTCAACCGGCGCGGCCAGGCCCTGGAGGCTGTGGCCGCGGCGGACGGCAGCTACAGCCTGGGCCCGCTCTCCTTTGGCAGCTATCAGGTGAGCGCGGAAAAGCCGGGCTTCCGCAAGCGCATCCTGTCGGAGCAGATCTTGCTTGAGAACGCCCGCCAGCTGGACCTGGTGCTGGAGCCGGCAGAATAAGGCCATCGCAGGATGAAAGAAAAAAGGCGGCCCGATGGGCCGCCTTTTTTCTGTTCAAGGATCCTTCAACAAGAATCGCCCCTGCGCCAGGCCTTGGGGCTGAGCGCCTTGGGCAGCTCGGCCCACAGGGTGGCGGCAGCCGCAGCCGCGCTGGCCATAAGCAGCTGGCGCAGGCTCAAGGGCTTCATGTGCAGCAGGGGCCCGGTCCAAGGCAGGGCCACCAGCAGGCCCATCAGGCCCAGCACCCCGGCCCCCACCAGGTAGAGGCTCAAATTGGCCCAGCGCTCGCGGCGCCAGAAGGGCCGGTGCGAGAGCGCCACCCAGCACAGCAGCAGGTCAGCGAGCAGCAGGGTGAAGAAGGCCAGGCTGCGCGCCTCCACAGGGTCCTGCCCGCCATGGATGCCGCGGCCATAGATGCCCAGCACCACGGCCAGGATCACCAGGCCCTGCAGCAGGGCATAGGCAAAGGCTTTGGGCGGCACCAGCGCGGCCTGGGGGTCGCGGGGCCGGCGGTCCATGCAATCGGCCTCGATGGGGTTGCGCTCAAAGACCACCGAGCAGGCCGGGCCGATGAAGAGCTCGAGAAAGGCCACCTGGGCCGCGGTGATGAGCGGGGGCAGGCGCAGGGCCAGGCAGGCCAGCACCAGGGTGACGATGGGCACATGCACGGCCAGGATGAAGCTGGCGGCCAGCAAGATCCTCTGCGTGGTGGCGCGCCCGGTGCGCACCCCGGCCACCAGGCTGGTGAAGCTGTCGTCGGTGAGCACCAGGGCCGCGGCTTCGCGCGCCACGTCGGTGCCGCGCGCGCCCATGGCCACGCCCACGTGGGCCTGGGCCAGGGCCGGCGCGTCATTGACCCCGTCGCCGGTCATGCCCACCACCTGGCCCTGGCGGGTCCAGGCCTGCACCAGGCTGTGCTTCTGCTCGGGCGCCAGGCGGGCAAAGATGTCCACCTCGCGCGCCCAGCGCTCCACCTGGCCCGGTTCGGCCAGGGCCAGCTGACCGCCGGTCACCACCTGCTCGCTGCGCTGGAAGCCCAGCTGGCGCGCCACGGCCAGCGCGGTCTCCGGCGCGTCGCCGGTCATCATCACCACGCTGATGCCGCCGCGCCGGCATTCGCCGATGGCCTCGCGCACGCCCGGCCGCACCGGGTCCTCAAAGCCCAGCAAGCCCGCAAAGCGCAGGCCCTGGGGGATGTCCTGCGGCGGCGCCAGGCTGGCATCAAGCCTGCCCTCGGCCACGCCCAGCACGCGCAGGCCCTGGCGGGCCATGTCCGCCGCCTGGTCCAGCACGGCCTGGCGCTCGGCCTCGCTGAGGCTGCAATGCTGCAGCACGCCCTCCACCGCGCCCTTGGCGGCCAGGCGGCCATCCTTCCACAGGTGGGCCATGCGCGGCGGCCGGCCGGCAAGGGACCATTCATGCGCCAGCTCGCCCTGCACCGCGCCGCACTTGGAGAGGATCTGCCGCTCCATGGGGTCAAAGGGGTCCAGCTCGCAGGCCCGCGCGGACGCATCCAGCAGCGCCGCCTCATCCGCCCCGCAGCAGGGGGCCAGCTGCTTGAGCAGCATCTCGTTGGTGGTCAGGGTGCCGGTCTTGTCCACGGCCAGCAGGGTGATGGCGCCCAGGGTCTCCACCGCCGGGATGCGGTGGGCCAGCACGCCCACCTTGCTCAGGCGCCGCGCGCCCAGGGCCAGGAACACGGTGAGCACCACCGGCATCTCCTCCGGCACGGTGGCGATGGCCAGGGTGAGGCCCTGCACCAGGGCCGCGCCCCAGCCCTGGCCCTGGGCCAGGGCCAATGCCACCACGCAGCCGCAGCTCACCACTGCCACCAGGGCCATCACGCTGACCAGGCGCTTGGTGCTCTTTTGAAAGGGCGTCAGCTCGCTCGCTATGCCCGACAAGCCGCGGCTGATGCCGCCCATGCGGGTGGCCATGCCGGTGGCCGTCACCAGCGCCGTGGCCTGGCCCTGCTGCACCAGGCTGCCGGCATAGGCCATGCCCAGCTCCCCCTCGGCGCCGGCCTGCTTCCACACGCCCAGGCTCTCGCCGGTGAGCAGGCTCTCATCCACCTTGAAGTCATGGCTCTCCAGCACCCGGGCATCGGCCGGCACGCGGTCGCCCTCCATCAGCAGCAGCACATCGCCCGGCACCACCTCCACGCCCGCGATGCGCTGGGCCTGGCCGCCCCGGCGCACCAGGGCGCGGGGCGAGGCGAAGTTCTTGAGGGCCTTCAAGGCCTCCTCGGTGCGGCCCTCCTCCATGAAGGTGATGATGATCACCAGAAAGACGAAGAGCGAGAGCAGGCCCGCGTCCCCCTTCTGGCCCAAGAAGACATAGATGCAGAGCACCGCCAGCAGCACCAGCAGGGTGGGCTCTCTGAGCACATCCCAGAGCCTGCGAAAGAATCCGTGGCGGCCCTCGGCCTCCAGCTGGTTGGGGCCGTGCTCTGCGAGCAGGGCGCTGGCTTGCTCGGCGCTCAATCCTTGTTGGATGTCGGTCATGGGTCCCCAGGGGAGCGGGTTGAAATGGATGTTCAGTTGCAAGAGGCCTGAAACAGCGAAAGGCGGGCCGAAGCCCGCCTTTCATTGCATCGCGATTCTACCACAGGTCAGCCGCGCTTGGGCCGGTGAAGGTGGGTGGAGGTGCCGTGCAGCACCTCGGCCGCCTCCATCACGCTCTCGGACAGGGTGGGGTGGGGGTGGATGCTGGCCGCCACCTCCTCAGAGAGCGCCGCCATCTCAATGGCCAGCACGCCCTCGCTGATCATGTCCCCGGCGCCCGGGCCCACCATGCCCAGGCCCAGCACCCGGTCCGTGGCCTTGTCCACGATCATCTTGGTGAGGCCCTCGGTGCGGTTGATCGAGAGCGCCCGGCCCAGGGCTGCCCAGGGGAAGCGCGCCACCTCGATCGCGATCCCCTTGTCCTTGGCCTCGGCCTCGGTGAGGCCGGCCCAGGCGATCTCCGGGTCGGTGTAGACCACCGAGGGGATGCAGGCCTTGTCCCAGGCATTCTTGCGGCCGGCCGCCACGTCCACGGCCACCCGCGCCTCGGCGCTGGCCTTGTGGGCCAGGCCCGGCTCGCCCGCGATGTCGCCGATGACAAAGACATCCTTCACATTGGTGCGCATGGCGCTGTCATGGGCGATGAAGCCGCGCTCGGTCAGCGCCACCCCGGCCGCGGCCAGGTTGAGCCGGCCCGTGTCGGGCCGCCGGCCCACGGCCACCAGCACCCGGTCGAAGGCCAGGTCCAGCGGGCCCGCGGCCTGGCTGGCTTTGACATGGATTCCGTCCGGCTTGGGCGTGAGCGATTCGACCTTGGTGTCGGTGTGGATGGCCGCGAAGCGCTTGGCCAGCCTTGCCTGCAGGGGCCGCACCAGGTCGCGGTCCGCGGGCGGCACCAGGTTGGGGGTGCCCTCGATCACGGTCACGGCGCTGCCCATGCTGGCGTAGAAGCTGCCCAGCTCCAAGCCGATGATGCCGCCGCCGATGACCAGCAAGCGGGCCGGGATGTCCTTGAGCTCCAGGGCGCCGGTGGAATCCATGACCCGGGGGTCATCGACCTGCCAGGCCTTGGGCATGGCCGGCAGCGTGCCCGTGGCGATGACCAGGCGGTCAAAGCCCAGCGCTTCGCTGCTGCCGTCGGGCTTCTTGAGCTCAAGGCTGCGGGAGTCCTTGAAGGAGGCCACGGCCTGCACCACCGTGACCTTGCGGCTCTTGGCCAGGCCGCTGATGCCGCTGGAGAGCTGGTCCAAGACCCCGTCCTTCCAGGCGCGCAGCTTTGCCAGGTCGACCTTGGGCTCGCCAAAGCTGATGCCGATGGCCTCGGCCTCGCGGCTCTCCTCCAGCACCTTGGCCGCGTGCAGCAGGGCCTTGCTGGGGATGCAGCCGCGGCGCAGGCACACCCCGCCCAGCTTGGCCTCATCCGAGACCAGGGTCACCTTGAAACCCAGGTCGGCAGCGTAGAACGCCGCCGCATAACCGCCTGGGCCGCCGCCGATGACCACCAGGTGGAGCTGGGAAAGGTCGCTGGCCAGGGCCTCGGCCTTGGCCTTGACTGCCGGCGCTGCTGCCGCAGGGGCAGGGGCCGCAGCCGGCGCAGGCGCTGAAACAGGCGCTGAAGCAGGGGCAGGAGCGGGAGCAGGCGCGGCGCCTTGAGCAGCCTCCACTTCCAGGATGCCGGCGCCGATGGCCAGCTTGTCGCCGGCCTTGGCCAGCACCTGGCTGACCTTGCCCTCATAGGGGCATTCGATTTCCATCACCGCCTTGTTGGTCTCCAGCTCAATCACGGCCTGCTTGGCCTTGATGACATCGCCGGCCTTGACCAGCACATTCACCACCGTGCCTTCGGTGATGCCTTCGCCCAGATTGGGGAGCTTGTAGAGCATTGAATCTCTCAGGATGAAAGGGGTGAGGTCAGGCTTGCATCAATATCTGGAGCGGGTCAGACAGCAGCTCGCTCACCTTGCGCAAGAAGCGGGCGCCGTCCGCGCCGTCGATGACCCGGTGGTCGTAGGAGAGAGAGAGCGGCAGGGTGAGGCGGAACTCGCCTTGCCCCGCCGAAGCCTCGTGCGAAGGCGGGTCGCCCTCGGCGCCCTCGCGCCACACGTAATCCTTGCGCGAGCGCGAGATGCCCAAGATGGCCACCTCGGGCCAGTTGACGATGGGCGTGAAGCCCGTGCCCCCGATGCCGCCTAAGTTGCTGATGGTGAAGCTGCCGCCGCTCATGTCCTCCAGGCTCAGCTTGCGGGCGCGGGCCTTCTCAGCCAGCATGTCCAGCTCAGCCGCCAGCTCCTGCACGCTCTTCTTGTCCACCTCGCGGATCACCGGCACCACCAGGCCGTGCTCGGTGTCCACGGCCACGCCCAGGTTGTAGTACTTCTTGAGGATCAGCTCGCCACCCTCATGGTCAAAGCTGGCGTTGAACTGGGGCATGAGCTTGAGCGCCGCCACCACCGCCTTCATGGCCAGCACCGTCACCGTGATGCGCACCTTGGGGGCGTGCTTGCCGCTCAGCATGCGCTTGCGGGCAGCCTCCAGGTCGGTGACATCCGCGCTGTCGAACTGGGTGACCATGGGCACCAGCGACCAGGCGCGGGTCATGGCCTCAGCCGTGGCCTTGCGCATGCCCGAGACCGGCTTGCGCTCCACCTGGCCAAAGCGGCTGAAGTCGGGCAGGGGCAGCAGCTTGAGCCCGGGCAGGCCCTGGGCTGCGGCAGGGGCCTGGGCTGCGGCCGCGGCCACGGGCCGGCCGCCGGACAGGGCCTGCTTCACATAGAGCTGCACGTCCGATTCGAGGATGCGCCGGCCCGGGCCGCTGCCCGGCACCAGGCCCAAGTCCACGCCCAGCTCACGCGCCAGGCGCCGCACCATGGGCGAAGCCGCGGCCCCGCCTCCGCTCGCGGCTAGGGCGGGGGCTGCCGCGGCGGCCAAAGGCGCGGGCTTGGGGGCCGGCGGCGCAGCAGGGGATGTCGCCGGGGCCGCGGGCGCGCTGGCTGGGGCCGGGGCAGGGGCAGGGGCCTTGGCAGCAGCCGCGGCTTCGGCCGCGCCCGCCTCCCACTCCAGGATGGGCGCGCCCACGGGCAGCTTGTCGCCGGCCTTCACCATCAGGGCCGTGACCTTGCCAAGGGCCGGGCACTCTATCTCCATGACCGCCTTGTTGGTCTCCAGCTCGATCACCGCGCGCTTGCCGTCCAGGGCATCGCCCACGGCCACCAGCACATTCACCACCGTGCCCTCAGTGATGCCCTCGCCCAGGTTGGGAAGTGTGAATCGCATGGCTCCTCGCATTCTTTGGCCTTGATCAGGCATTCAGGGAGAAAGGCTTCTCCGGGTCTATCCCCAGGTCCTTGAGGGCCTGGGGGAGCTTGGCCTTGTCATAGCCGCCCTGGCCGGCCAGGGCCAGCAGCGCGGCATAGGCGATGGACTCGGCATCCACCTCAAAATGGCGGCGCAGGCTGGCGCGCGTGTCGCTGCGGCCGAAGCCGTCGGTGCCCAGCACCGTCATGCCGCCCGGCACCCAGGGCGCGATCTGCTCGGGCACTTGGCGCACATAGTCGCTGGCCGCCACCACCGGCCCGCGCATGGCCTTGAGGCTCTCCTCCAGATGGCTGCCGCGGGGCGGCTGGCCGGGATGCAGGCGGTTCCAGTGCTGGGCCTCCAGGGCCTCGGCGCGCAGCTGCTTGTAGCTGGTGGCGCTCCAGATGTCCGCGACCACCCCAAAGCGCTCCTTGAGGATCTCCGCGGCCTTGAGCGCCTGCACCAGCATGGGCCCGCTGCCCAGCAGGCTCGCGCGCAAGGCCTTGTCATCGCCCTGGCCCTGGCGGAAGCGGTAGAGGCCGCGCACCACGCCCTCGGCCACCTGGGCCGGGTCGCCCTCCAGGGGCAGCTGCGCGTAGTTCTCATTGTGCAGGGTGACATAGTAGAAGCAGGCCTCCTGGGCCTGGTACATGCGGCGGATGCCGTCCTGCAGGATGATGGCGATCTCATAGGCGAAGGCCGGGTCGTAGGCGCGCAGGCTGGGGATGGCGCTGGCAAAGAGGTGGGAATGGCCGTCCTCGTGCTGCAGGCCCTCGCCGTTGAGGGTGGTGCGGCCGGCGGTGCCGCCCATCAAGAATCCGCGGGCGCGGGCGTCGGCACATTGCCAGACCTGGTCGCCGGTGCGCTGCAGGCCGAACATGCTGTAGAAGGTGTAGAAGGGGATGGCGTTGATGCCGTGGGTGGCGTAGGCAGTGCCAGCGGCCAAGAAGCTGGCCATGCTGCCGGCCTCGTTGATGCCCTCCTCCAGGATCTGCCCGTCCTTGGCCTCGCGGTAGTAGGCGTAGTTCTCGGCGTCCACCGGCTCGTAGAGCTGGCCCTGGTTGGCGTAGATGCCCACCTGGCGGAAGAGGCCGTCCATGCCGAAGGTGCGCGCCTCATCCGGCAAAATGGGCACGATCAGCCGGCCCACCGCGCGGTCCTTGAGCAGCTTGGTGAAGATGCTGACATAGGCCATGGTGGTGGAGACCTCGCGGCCGGCGCTGCCCTTGAAGAACTCGGCGAAGTCGGCCAGGGCCGGCACCTGCTCCAGGGGCTTGGCGCGCAGGCTGCGGTCGGGCACAAAGCCGCCCAGGGCCTGGCGCCGCTCCAGCAGGTACTTGACCTCCGGGCTGTCGGGCGCCGGCTTGTAGAAGGGCTCGTCCTTCACCTGCTCGTCGCTGATGGGGATGCCGAAGCGGGAGCGGAACTCCCGGGCCTCCTGCTCATTGAGCTTCTTGGTGTTGTGGGTCACGTTGCGGCCCTCGCCGCCCTCGCCCAGGCCGTAGCCCTTGACGGTCTTGGCCAGGATGACGGTGGGGCCGCCCGCGTTCTCCACCGCCTTCTTGAAGGCGGCATAGACCTTCTCCGGGTCATGGCCCCCGCGCTTGATCTTGCGCAGCTGCTCATCGGACAAGTGCTCCACCATCTTCTTGAGCTCTGGGCTGTTGAAGAAGTGGCTGCGGATGTAGGCCCCGTCGGTGACGGTGTAGCGCTGGTACTGGCCGTCCACCAGCTCGCCCATGCGCTCCACCAGCTTGCCGTCCTTGTCCGCCTTGAGCAGGGCGTCCCATTCCCCGCCCCAGACCACCTTGATCACATGCCAGCCCGCCCCGCGGAAGGCTCGCTCCAGCTCCTGGATGATCTTGCCGTTGCCGCGCACCGGGCCGTCCAGGCGCTGCAGGTTGCAGTTGACCACGAAGATGAGGTTGTCCAGCTTCTCGCGCACCGCCAGGTTAAGCGCGCCCAGGGTCTCGGGCTCGTCGGCCTCGCCGTCGCCGATGAAGCACCACACCTTCTGCCGGCTGGTGTCCTTGAGGCCGCGGTCATGCAGGTACTTGTTGAAGCGGGCCTGGTAGAGCGCGGCGATGGGCCCCAGGCCCATGCTCACGGTGGGGAACTCCCAGAAGTCGGGCATCAGCCAGGGGTGGGGGTAGCTGGCCAGGCCGCCCTTCTCCCCGGAGAGCTCGCGCCTGAAGGCGGTGAGCTGCTCCTCGCTCAGGCGGCCCTCCAAGAAGGCGCGCGCATAGACGCCTGGGGCGGTGTGGCCCTGGAAGAAGACCTGGTCGCCCTGGAAATCGGCGCCCTTGGCCTTGAAGAAGTGGTTGAAGCCCACCTCATACAGGGTGGCCACCGAGGCGTAGCTGCTGATGTGCCCGCCCAGGCCCTCAAAATGGTGGTTGGCCCGGCTGACCATGGCCAGCGCGTTCCAGCGGATGATGCTCTTGATGCGGCGCTCGAGGTCGCGGTTGCCGGGGTAGGCCGGCTGCTCCTCGGCTGGGATGCTGTTGATGTAGGGGGTGTTGGCCGTGAAGGGTATCTTGACGCCCTTGCGGTAGGCCGTCTCCTGCATCTGCTGGAGCAGCCGGGCCACCCGGTCCGGCCCCTCGCGCAGCAGGACCTCGCTCAAGGATTGGATCCATTCCTGGGTCTCCTGCGGATCCTGATCGTCATGGTGCCCGTAGCATTCCGGGGTGTGACCGCTCATGCCTTCCCTCCCCAAGCCTGTTCGGCTGGCCCGCCTTGAGCCAGCCATGGGAATCTACGCTTTTTAGAGCAGGGGCGTTTGCGTGGCTTCCTCAGCGTGATACGAGGAGCGCACCAGGGGCCCGGAGAAGACGAACTCAAAACCCAGGCCCAGCGCGGCCTGCTTCAGGGCCTTGAAGCGCTCGGGGCTCACGTATTCCCTCACCGCCAGGTTCTCTTGCGCGGGCTGAAGGTACTGGCCCAGGGCCAAGATGCGCACCCCGGCCTGGCGCAGGTCGGCGAAGACCTTGAGCAGCTCCGCCTCTTCCTCGCCCAGGCCCAGCATCAGCGAGCTCTTGGCCATGAAGCCCTGGCTGGCCGCGTGGGCCAGCACCTTCAGGCTGCGCTCGTAGCGGGCCTGGGGCCGCACGGCCTTGTAGAGGCTGGGCACGGTCTCCAGGTTGTGGCCAAAGACATCGGGCTTGGCCTCCAGCACCGTGCCCACGGCCTTCAGATCGCCCAGAAAGTCTGGCACCAGGAGCTCGATGCGGGTGGCCGGGCTCGCGCGCCGCACCGCGCGCACGGTCTCGGCCCACACCTGGGCCCCGCCATCGGGCAGCTCGTCGCGGTTGACCGAGGTGATGACCGCGTAGCGCAGGCCCATGGCCCTCACCGCCTCGGCCACGCGCAGGGGCTCCTCACGGTCCAGGGACTCTGGCCGCCCGGTCTTGACCGCGCAGAAGCTGCAGCTGCGGGTGCAGACATCGCCCAGGATCATGAAGGTGGCGGTGCCGCGCTCCCAGCACTCGCCCTGGTTGGGGCAGCGGGCGCTCTCGCAGACCGTGTGCAGGGCGTTGCCGCTCACGGCCTGGCGCACCTGCTGATAATTGGCTCCCCCGCTGAAGCGCACCTTGAGCCAGGCGGGCTTGCGGCCGGGCAGCGCCTTGTCGCTGGTTTCCATGGCATCCAGAAGAAGAAGCCCTCCTTCGGGTGAAGGAGGGCTTGCGGCCCGCCTCTAGGCCGAGGTCAGGGCGTACTGAGTGGGCGTGGACCAGGTGAAGACCCCCCACTTCTGCAGGGCCAGGCGCAGCTCCTCGTGGTCGCGCGCGGCCACATCCAGCGGCACCTTGGCCACCCAGGCGTCCACGGCCTGGGTGAAGGCCCGGGCGCCGGCCGTGGCGCCCTGGGGATGCCCGTGGTAGCCGCCGCCGCCCGCCACCATGGTGTCGGGGCCAAAGTCATTGAGCAGCTGCTGCACCTGGCCCGGGATCATGCCGGCCGAGGGCGCTGGCATGCAGCCCTTCACATCATACAGGGGCGCGCGCAGGTACTGGGCGATGGAGAGCACGCGGTCGTGCACCATGGGCACCTTGCCGTAGGCGCTGGGGCAGACCTGCATGTCGGCGCCGGCCATGCGGCTGAACTTGCCCAGCACCAGGGCGCTGTTGAGCCCGTACTCGGGGCTGCCATGGTAGGCGCCGGCGAAGTCGGGGTGCGCCAGCACCGGCACGCGGCCCTTGATCTGGCGCACGGCCTCGGCAAAGCTGGACCAGCCGATGGTGGGCACGTTGAACATGAGGCAGTTGGCGCCCATCTTGAGGGCCATCTCGATGTTCCTGGCCTGGGGCTCGGGCGCGTCGGTCACGTTGAGGGCGTAGAGCACGGTGCGGCCGGTCTCCTTCTTCACCTGGGCCACGGCCTTGAGCACCTGCTCCAGCCGGGCCTCGATGGTGCAGAAGGGCGGGCTGGCCAGCAGCTCATCATCCTTCACCACATTCACCCCGCCCAGGCCCAGCTCATAGAGCATCTTGGCCAGGCTCTTGGGCGGCGCGCCCACGCAGGGCTTGAACATGGCGCAGAGCATGGGGCGTCCTGGCTCCACGCCGGCGGCCTTGCGCAGGCCGGCGATGCCGAAGGCCGGGCCGGGCATGCTCTCCACAAAGGCGCGCGGGAAGCGGATGTCGAGCACCTTGAGCTTGCCGCTCATGCTGATGTTGCCGTACACGGCGGTCAGCATCTGGGGGAACTGGTTGTTGATGTTCTCGGCCGGGAAGGCCACCTGGGCGATGAAGGTGCGCGGCGCGCCGGGCTCAGGCAGGCGGTCCTCGTAATGCGGCACCTCGTAGATGGCCGGGATCTTGGCCACCGACTGGATCCGCACGGCCTCGGTCTCCTCGGGCACGCCGGTCCAGGTGCCGGTGCTCTGCTCCAGGGCGATGGCCTGCATCACCTCGTGCGCGCTCTTGGCGGGCGCGGTGATGAGGTAGGTGGCCAGGATGTACTTGTCAGGGTCGCAGCTCTCGGGGGTGATCTGGATGAGGGGGTCGATCATGGACCGGCTCCTTTAAGAAGGGCGAAGGCACTCTCTTGTCCCTACGCAGGCGGGGGTTCTAAGGCTTGTGGGGTATGGTAAAGAGCGCGCCGCACGGCGTCA